>JAEAMF010000833.1_pt1 | contig 30161 bp, 33 predicted proteins | sample 8958721 | NCBI WGS metagenome assembly JAEAMF01 (sample SAMN16933255, study PRJNA681124) | bioreactor sludge metagenome | isolation source: anaerobic bioreactor treating anionic surfactant - SDBS | place: India: Bengaluru | collected 2019-02-28 | reverse complement strand
ACAACTTTAAGATACGCAACAAGTTTAACCGTAAAGTCACCGACTTCGTTTTACTGAATCAAAAGCTCGAAGTGGTCGCGATTATTGAACTGGATGATCCCAGCCATATAGGTAAGGAACAGGAAGATGCCGAGCGTGATGCCATGCTGAACGAAGCAGGCTATCAGGTCTATCGCTATACCGATATTCCAAGTACCCACAACTTAAAAAAAGACATTTTAAATTAACTCCATTTCGACATAAAAAAGCCACCGTATGATGCGGTGGCTGAATTCAGTATCGATCTCAATTATTTCTGGCTTGCTGTTCAGATAGCTCTACAGTGGGCTTAGAAGCAGCCTGTTCAGCTGCTTCACGGGCTTTGATCCGTTCCAGCATTTCAGCCTGCTGCTGTTGATATTTTTGCTGGTTTTTCTCGTCGCTACTGACTGCCAGATAGGCCATAGAGACCAGAAAAATCGGGATAAGTAAACCAAGACTCATCAGAATAATCATCTTCTTGGGATTGGGCTTCGCGCCTGACTGCGACATAATCAATACCTGTCAATCTATATACACACTAAATTTGCCTGTCCAATATAACAAAACCCTGTGCTGTCTCAACAGATCATTCACCTGCTTTGTAAACTCGCATCAAAAAAGCCGGTCGAAACCGGCTTTTTATCTCTACAGTCAGACAGCAAGCTGAATTTGCTGCAATACCTCTTGCAAGGTTTTAAGATAATCAAAGTCTGCTTCAGGCTTGTCTTGCATTCGCCAAGCCACATAACCATCCGGACGTACCAGTACCGCACCCGCTTCATGGATTTCAGATTTCTGGTTCCAGGTTCCGTAAACATCGCGGTATTCGCGGGAACCAATCTGAATCACATCCAGATAAGGTAAATTCATAGCATGCACCGCATTTTTCCAGCCTGTACCAGACAGCCCGGTCAACAAGGTAAAGCGGCCCTGTCCTACGATATCTAAGGTCGATTGCTTCTGTCCTTTGGCATTAATCAGCCAGGTATGCGGCACTTTTGCCCCCGGGCGTGTCGTTGCCTGCAAGTAAAGCTGCGAATCTTGCATAAAGGTTTCCGCTGTCGCCTCGGCAATCACAGCATTTGAATCATAACGCTGATTCAGCTCTACCCCTTGGGCATTAAATTCGAAATGCTTAATCTCGAGCGCCTGGAATAATTTTTGACGAATCTCGGCACCCGCGTCATCTTCAGCGAAAATTCGCTGCAACATTTCTACCTGTGTTGTTACACCATGATCAAAACCAAAGACTTCTTTGAGATGCTTATAATCGAAGCGGGATTGATTAGCACGGGCGACTATCTGCTTGCCTACAGGTGCACGCTCACGAGTATAAGAATCCAACAAGCTTTCTTTGGCCCAGCCTTTCACCGCATAGGCCAGTTTCCAGCCGAGGTTAAAGGCATCCTGCATGCAGGTATTCGAGCCTAAACCACTGGATGGTGGATGACGGTGTACTGCATCACCACCACAGAACACACGACCTTTGGAATACTCTGTCACCCAAGTCTGATTTACATACCAATACGACAGTTTTTGAATTTCTACTTCTTCAACTTCAGTCCCAACAAAGGCATTCAGGCGAGCACGAACCTGCTCCTCAGTCACCTGCGGCTCACCTTTGGAAATATCAAAGCCCCAACCCATAATCCACTCATTCCATGGGGTAATAGCGCGCAGTAGCCCCATACCCAAATCACCAAAACTGGCTTCGGGGTTAACAATCCATTGCAGGATTGCTGGACGATGCTGCACATATTGGCTTAAATCCGCCTTAAATGTCACATACACAGTACCGGCACGCGCCATGACGCCTTCAAGCGGCAGATTTAACTGCTCGACAATTTTAGAGCGTGCACCATCCATACCCACCAGATATTTGGCACGTAAGCTAAACTCGGTATTGGTAATCCGGTTTAGAAAGGTTGCCGTCACACCGTGTTCATCCTGAGTATGAGACAGATATTCTGTATTAAAGTTATAAATCGCACCACGTTCGGCGGCATTCTTTGCTAACAATGCTTCCATTTTCGGCTGGATCAGATCCACCAATGGACAGGGACTGCCCTTGACATAATCACCATGTCGTTCATCACCAGTACCCCAGGCACTTAAACGGGCAATTTCTTCCCCGACCAGACTGGTGGTAATCAGGCTTTCCCCCATCTGTTCCCAGGGCGTGGCAATCTGCTTGACCTGTTCTTCTACGCCGAGATCACGCAACACTTCCATGGCCCGCTGATTGGTAATATGTGCACGTGGACTGTTGGCTAGCCAGCTAAACTGGGTAAAAAGCTGGACTTTAATACCATAATTGGCCAGTGCCAGTCCCAAGGTTGATCCCGCAGGACCTGTTCCCACCACCAGCACATCCGTATCAAATTGCTCAGACATCAGCTACTCCTTTTCAATGTCACCCTTCAGCTGTCTGATCTCAGTGTATGCAACCACGTTATTTTGCAGAACACCCATAGACTTAAACTATGGTTGCATAGTTTTTAGGTCTGCCACATTTCATAATCTGATTTGCGGCATCAGCTCAGAAAGAGACTGTGCAATCGGGTTTATAGGTGTGGTGAATTATGGAATTACGTCATTTAAGATATTTTGTCAGCGTGGTTCAGCAAGGCAGTTTTACCAAGGCTGCTGAAAAAATGTTTACTGCACAACCTTCATTAAGCCAGCAGATTAAAGACCTGGAAGAAGAAATCGGCGTGTTACTGTTTGACCGCTCTGCTAAAAAAATCCGTCTGACCGATGAAGGTGAAGCCTTTTTACCTTATGCACAGAATGCGCTGGAAAATGCCCAGCTGGCCATATCCGCTGCACGACAGGTGGCTTATAACAAAAACAACCAGATTTATATCGGCTTTTTAAATGTGGCAGAACTGAAGGTCATGCCCTTAATTCTGGATAAACTCAAACAGCAAATTCCGGATCTACAGATCCATGTGCAAAGTCTGACCTGCCTTGAACAAATTCAGCGCCTCAAGAATGCTGAACTCGACCTGACCTTTACCCGTTATGCTGTGCAGCATGATGATTATGAGAACCTGTGCTTGCTGACTGAAAAAATCTATGTCGTGGCAGCAAAGAAACTTCATCCTTCTAAACATCAGATTAACCGTGAATACTTGAGCAAACAGAACATCATCATGTGTGAACAAAGCGCCTCACCGGTTTTCTATGAAAAGATCAATAAACAATTACAGCTCAAACATCTACCACATCATCAGATGCACTGGGTGACCAATGTTCTGCAACATATCAACATGATCAATATGGGCTTGGGCTTTAGTTTCGTTCCGGAATACCTGCTAAAATTTCTCGGCGATCATGTGCAAGTGATTGCGACCGATTTTGAACTTCCAACCTTGCAGCTGTATGCCAGTTTTAGAAAAAATTCAAAAAATGCCGCATTACAGTTCATTACTCAGGAACTAAAGATACAAAGTCAGTTGAACTGATGTCGCAGCCTACATTTAACCCATAATAAAAAGTATCCATACGGATAATTTTTTATGACGATTTTTACTTCAAATAATCATTAAAACAAAGCGAGAAAAATTCCGGCAAAAATCATAACACCTACCCAGCGATTATGACGGAATGCCCAAAAACAGCGCTGCGGATCACGGTCATGGGTTTTGCTCCATTGGTAGATAAAATCTGCAGCAACGCATAGCAATGCGATTAAACCAAATGGCATCAACAGACTTTCCAAATACAGAGCACTGCCAATCAATATAAGGCTGATGACTTGCAATAAAGAAATAATTTCAATGTCATATTTGCCAAATAAAATCGCTGTGGATTTTACCCCGATCTTCAAATCATATTCACGGTCAGTAATGGCATATTGAGTATCATAAGCCACTGTCCAGGCCAGATTACCAAAGTACAGAAGCCAGCAGGTTAAATCCGGTATCTGTCCAACTGCGGTATAGGCCATTGGAATGGACCATGAAAATGCCGCGCCAAGAAAGACTTGTGGCAAGTGGGTATAGCGTTTCATAAACGGATAGATAAATGCCAGAAACAACGCCCCAAATGACCAGTAAAAGGTTTCAATCGGCAAAAAGAACAACATACAGGCACTAGCAGCAACCAGAGCTAAAAATACATATATTGCTTCTTGAGCACTGATAATTCCGGTCGCCAGTGGACGGGTTTTAGTCCGTTCCACATATGCATCTACTTTCCGGTCAGCAAAATCATTAATGGCACAGCCTGCCGCACGCATAAAAATCGTGCCCAAAATCATGGGAATCAAAATGCTGATGGATGGCATACCCTGATTGGCAATCCATAACGCCCACATGGTTGGCCAAAACACCAGTTCCGTACCAATCGGCTTATCAAAACGACAGAGATAATAATAAGCTTCCAGGCGTTCACGCCAGGTAATTTGATGCGCAGTTGCCATGACCATCCTTAACCAGATTACTGTTTAATTTTTTGTTGAATAAATTGCTCAAATGCAGGTAAAAAAGTTTCCTGCACAATAAATTTACAACCATGCCAAGTATAGCAACTTTGCCGTGTCCAGCCATCTTCCAGCAGAATGACACGACGCTGACATATAGGGTTTGTGCGTTGAAATAAAAACCATCCTATAGGTTTTTTACCAATATGCTTAAAAAGGCGTGCCCGACGCTGCAAGCTTAGGATTGGAAAAATGCTTTTCGCTTTGACCCACGGCTCTGCATCACAACCATATAAATAGCTTTCACGTACCCAAGATGTATGCTGATGCGGCATATTCATCCATTGTGCATCGGCACGTAGAAGCCGCTGATAGTGCTCTTCAATAGGCTGGACCTTGAATACCCCACCCGCAAAATCGGTTAATTGTTGTGTCAGTGAACCTGAAGCATATAACCACGATTTTAATGCAGGTAAAATAGTTGAATTTTGATTTGCGTATGCAAGCGGTTCACGCATAACCATAAAGCTCTTAAAAATATGAAAATTTATACATAGTTTAAATGATATTCAGAAGACTGGAGCTTACTTGTTATCATTTAATTTAAAATGAAATTTTGGTTTAACTGTTGTCTGTTTTGGCGATGACTTCAAATTTTCCCTGCGGAGTTTTAATTAAAATCATGCCTTCGGCAGTTAAATAAAAACTTTTAGGATAAGCATAATCCAGAGCCAGTTCAGGATTTTTCAGAGCAACGAACTCAGCTTGCTTATAGCCTTCCACTGTTCGCCCAACCTCAATATAAGTCACTTCTGAAAAGTTCAGTTTAAATCCTTTTTCATGATCCTTTGGATCAATCCAAGGAAAGAAACCGATGTGCTTTTTACGCTGCGCCATAGTCGTGTACATACTTCAAGTAATTGAATAGATCATACAAAAAAAACCCGCGACAAGCGCGGGTTTTTCTTGAACCTAAATTCGAATATGAATTACAGGCTGTAATACATATCAAATTCAACTGGGTGAGTAGTCGTGTTCAGACGACGTACTTCTTCAGTTTTAAGTTCGATATAGGCTTCAAGCATTTCTTTAGTGAACACGCCACCTTTAAGCAGGTAATCATGATCCGCTGCAAGAGCTTCAAGCGCCATATCCAGGCTGTGAGCCACTGTAGGGATTTTAGCTTCTTCTTCAGGAGGAAGATCATACAAGTTCTTGTCAGCAGCTTCACCTGGGTGAATCTTGTTTTGAATACCGTCAAGACCAGCCATCAACAATGCAGCGAAACCTAAGTACGGGTTCATCATTGGATCTGGGAAACGTGCTTCAATACGTTTGCCTTTAGGGCTAGAAACGTAAGGAATACGGATAGAAGCAGAACGGTTACGTGCTGAGTAAGCAAGCATGATTGGCGCTTCAAAATGCGGAACTAAACGTTTGTACGAGTTAGTAGATGGGTTAGTGATTGCATTCAATGAACGAGCATGCTTGATCACACCGCCGATGAAGTACAATGCCATTTCAGAAAGGCCTGCATATTCGTCACCAGCAAACAGGTTCTTGCCATCTTTAGAGATTGACATATGCACGTGCATACCAGAACCGTTGTCACCTACCATTGGTTTAGGCATGAAAGTCGCAGTTTTAGCATATTGGTGTGCAACGTTCCAAACTGCATATTTAAACTGTTGAACTTCGTCAGCTTTACGCACCATAGTATTGAAGCTCACACCAATTTCTAACTGGCAAGATGCAACTTCATGGTGATGTACTTCTACACGACCTGGACCCATGATGTCTTCAATACGGGCACACATATCAGCACGCATATCTTGTGAAGAATCTACAGGAGGAACTGGGAAATAACCGCCTTTAACACGTGGACGGTGACCAGAGTTACCAGCTTCGTAATCTTTACCAGTAGACCAAGCAGCTTCTTCAGCGATCAATGTGTGGCGTGCGCCAGACATGTCGATGTCCCATTTTACTTCGTCAAAAACGAAGAATTCTGGTTCTGGACCGAAGAATGCAGTATCACCGATACCTGTTGATTTTAAGTATTCTTCTGCACGGCGAGCGATAGAGCGTGGGTCACGTTCATAACCTTGACCAGTAGATGGCTCGATTACGTCACAAGTTACCACAACTGTAGCTTCAGCGAAGAACGGGTCAAGGAAACATGTTTCAGCGTCTGGACGCAAGATCATGTCAGATGCTTCAATGCCTTTCCAACCAGCAATTGAAGAACCGTCAAACATTTTACCGTCTTCAAAAGTATCTTCGTCGATTGTATCTGCAGGGTAAGTTACGTGCTGCTCTTTACCCTTAGTATCAGTAAAGCGAAAATCGACCCATTTTGCGCCACTTTCTTGGATGAGTTGAAGGACCTTGTTCGCCATGCTCATTTTGCTCCGATGATTTTTTGTTGCACCTGCTAAGTGCGTGTTAGTAGTTGGTGTCTATAAAGCAATTCTCGTACCAACTTTTAAAAAGCAAAGCTAAAATATTGAATTCTTTATCAGAATAGAAGATTTGAGCCTTTTGCTTTGTTGCTATTATACTGTGTGTAAATCTAAATGCACCATATTCAAACACTCATAATCACATTTACTTGAAAAGTAGCTTTTAGTGTATCAAATTGGTGCATATTTATTTTTCCCTTTTATAAGAGTCCTATTTTTCTTGCGATTTGCCTGAATATCCATCAGTTCTGCTTAAAATAAATTCTTAATAATTTATTTTCTGTCATGTTAATGATTTCATTATTGAATATTTTCAGCATTTTCTATTTCAAGCTAAAACTCACCTAAAGCATAAATACAAGCTATCTTATTATTATAGATATGTTTTTTATTTTTGGCCCTTAAATTGCAGATATTTCAAACAGTCGAAAGCGTGAAATACTCTGCGCCATTTTGGTGACAAGCTGCCAATCTGATTGCAACAGTTTTATGAACCTTTATGAAGCCAAACTTCAATCACATTAATTTAACTAGCGCCATACTTACTTAAAAATAGTTTATTACTAATACAAACTAAGTATCTTATATTAAGCTTTTAAATGGAGGTAGTACTTGTAGCGTATTTTCAAAATAACATAAGATGATTAACCTCATCTTCGATGAATTTTCTTCAACATAAAATGCAAATAAATCAGCTTATTCTCATGTAGTGATTTCTATAAAATCATTATCATGGAAATAGTTCAGCCGAAAATGTTTATTTTTTGCTATGATGATTCGCACTCCATTTTTTTAGCCGTTTTACTGCCTTTAGTTTCAGTTGGACCAGGCAGTGAAAATCTGAATCATGCGAGTATTCTTGGACTATTCGAGCACATATATGTGCGCAAATTTCAATAGGTTAGCTCATGCTTTTAATGATCGACAACTATGACTCTTTTACCTACAACATCGTGCAGTATTTTGGCGAGTTAAATCAGGAAGTAAAAGTAGTCCGTAATGATGCCGTGACATTGGAAGATATCGAGCGATGGCAACCAAAGTATCTCGTCATTGGTCCTGGCCCTTGTTCACCAAGCGAAGCAGGTATTTCTATTCCAGCGATCCAGCACTTTGCCGGTAAAATCCCCCTATTGGGCGTATGCCTGGGACATCAAAGTATTGGACAAGCTTTTGGTGGAAATGTGATTCGGGCTAAAAAAGTCATGCATGGCCGTTTATCGGACATGTATCACAGCAATAAAGGGATTTTCAGTAATCTCCCTTCCCCATTTTCTGCAACGCGCTATCACTCACTGGTGATTGATCAGGCGACATTGCCAGAATGCCTGGAAGTGACCTGCTGGACCAATGAAGAAGATGGCTCTATGGAAGAGATCATGGGTGTGAAACATAAGACATTGCCGGTCGAAGGCGTGCAGTTCCATCCTGAATCCATTCTGAGTGAGCACGGTCATCAGATCTTTAAAAACTTTTTAGAAATTTACGCATAATGAGCGCTACAAAGATTATGAATATTCAACAAGCTTTAAATAACATCACTAAAAATATCGAACTCACTCAACCGCAAATGGAAGACGTGATGCGTACCATCATGAATGGTCAGGCCACTGATGCCCAGATTGGTGCCTTGATGATGGGACTGCGCTTAAAAGGCGAAAGTATTGATGAAATTACTGCCGCTGCACGTGTCATGCGTGAATTTGCAATTAAAATTGATGTCAGCGATCTTCCACATTTAGTTGATATTGTGGGTACAGGGGGTGACGGCCAGAACCTGTTTAACGTATCGACTGCATCAAGCTTTGTCATTGCAGCTGCTGGTGCCACCATTGCCAAACATGGTGGCCGTGGTGTGTCATCCAAATCAGGTTCTTCTGATTTGCTTGAACAGGCAGGGATTAATCTTGACCTGAACATGCAACAAACTGAACGCTGCATCCGTGAAATGGGGGTTGGCTTCCTGTTTGCACCGAATCACCATAAAGCGATGAAATATGCTGCTGGTCCGCGTAAAGAACTCGGCTTTCGCAGTATTTTCAACCTGCTTGGCCCGCTCACCAATCCGGCCGGGGTGAAACGCTTTGTGATTGGCGTATTTTCCACTGAACTTTGTCGCCCAATGGCTGAAGTATTGAAACAGCTGGGCGCAGAACATGCCATGGTAGTGCATTCCAAAGATGGCTTAGATGAAATCAGTCTTGCCTCTTCAACTTATGTGGCTGAACTGAAAGATGGTGAAATCACGGAATGGGAAATTCAGCCTGAAGCAGTCGACATTGAATCGCAAACTTTAACCGGCCTTTCTGTAGATAGTGCAGCTGAAAGCCTGGCTTTAATTAAAGATGCTTTAGGCAAGAAAAAATCTGCAATCGGTGAAAAGGCGGCAAATATGATTGCACTCAATGCCGGTGCAGGTATCTACGTTTCAGGCTTGACCCATAGCTATAAGCAAGGTGTCGCTTTGGCACATGACATTATCTATGGCGGCCAAGCTTTAGAAAAAATGGGCATTTTGTCTGAATTCACCAAAACTTTAAAAGAATACGAAGCTTAAGACGGTAGGACAAAGATCATGGTAGATATCGCAAATACAATTTTAGGCAAAATTGTCGACCGTAAGCAGGAAGAATTTGCTGCCCGTCTTAAGCAACGCAGCTATAAAGATGTGGAAGAACTGGCACAAGCAGCAACGCCTGTGCGTGGTTTTGCACAGTCTTTACAACACAAGCGCCCAGGTGTGATTGCAGAAATCAAAAAAGCATCTCCATCTAAAGGCGTGATTCGTGAGAACTTTAATCCTGCTGAAATTGCCCAGCAGTATGAGCAAGCTGGCGCAGCCTGCCTGTCTGTACTGACAGATGTGGACTTTTTTCAGGGTGCCGACGAAAATATCCAGATTGCCCGTTCGCACTGTGCCCTGCCGGCATTACGCAAGGATTTCCTGATTGACCCTTATGGCGTGATTGAAGCCCGTGCCCTGCATGCAGACTGTATTCTTTTAATTGTGGCATGTCTGTCTGACCAGCAACTGGAAGAAATGTCTAAAACCGCATTCGAACATGATCTGGATGTACTGGTTGAAGTACATGATGAAAATGAGCTGGAACGTGCACTGAAACTTTCAGAACGTTGCTTGCTGGGTGTAAACAACCGCAATTTAAAAACCTTTGATGTCGATTTAAATACATCGCTGCGTTTGAAAAAATTGCTCGAACCCTCACGTTTATTGGTGACTGAAAGCGGCATTGCCACACCAGATGATGTCCACATGATGCAAGAACATGATATTCATGCCTTCCTTGTGGGTGAAAGTTTTATGAAACAGCCTCGTCCAGATCATGCCTTTACGGCATTATTTGGTCAGCCTGAAACTGTTTGATGAATAATTAAGATTATGAGTAAGCATGATTCTTCGCTTTCGAAAGATCAGTACAATTTACTGAAATCTTTTAAAAAGCAAATCACTAATCCGCATTCCTCGAAGATTACGAAGCAGCCTGAGCCTGTGCAAAAGACTGCTGAACAAGAGCAGGAAGATGACTTCGCGCTTTTTCAAAAGCAAATGCAAGGTGTCAAAAAGATGGACACTAGCAATATTGCAAAACTTGAAAAAGCGTCAAAGAAAAAACCGGATGCACAAACTTTAGCGAAACGTGCAGCTGCGACCGGCCCGATGCAAACCGATCAGGCAGAGTTGTCTGATACACAGGCCATACTCAATCCGGTAGCCAGCCAGGCGACATTAAGCTATCGCATTGCAACTTTGCAGCATAAAGTATTTGAAGATTTAAAAGCAGGTAACCTGCGCTGGTTTGAAGCGGTTGATTTGCATGGCTGTACGGTGGAAGAAGCCCGTGTTGCGGTGCTCCAGATTATTCAAATGGCCAAAGATGAAAATCAGAATGTCATTAAAATTGTGCACGGCAAAGGTCCTGAAGCCATTTTAAAGACCTATGTCAATGGCTGGCTGCGTCAGCACCGTGATGTTTTAGCCTTTGTCAGTGCACCTGAAAAGCAAGGTGGCACCGGTGCTGTTCTGGTTCTGCTAAAACGTGCAGAAAAGAACCCAAAATTCAAACAGTAATCGGAATTTTTCTCTAAAACAGGGCATTGTAGCGGTTTTCTGCTACAATGCCGTCCTTGTTCAATATCAGTGTAAGTGAACACGTCTTATGTCTATGCAGCAATCCTACGCCAACATTTTAACTGCCGTTGGTGAAGATCTTAATCGTCCTGGTCTTAAAGATACGCCAATGCGTGCTGCTAAAGCTTTTTCGTATTTAACGTCTGGATATAGCAAAACTTTGGAAGAAGTGACCAATAATGCGGTCTTCCCTTCTGACAACCGTGAAATGGTCCTGGTCAAAAATATTGAATTCTATTCACTTTGCGAACATCATTTATTACCGTTCTATGGCCGTGTGCATATTGCCTATTTACCTGAAGGGCAGGTTTTGGGTTTATCCAAATTTGCCCGTATTACTGAAATGTTTGCACGCCGTTTGCAAATTCAGGAAAATCTGACCCAACAAATTGCTGAGGCGGTGGCTGAAGTGACTCAAGCACGTGGTGTTGCGGTAATGATTGATTCTGCGCATATGTGCATGATGATGCGCGGTGTAGGCAAACAGGAATCGACTACCCGTACTGTGTCTTTTGTGGGTGATTTCAAAACCAATAAAGATGAACGTCGTGAATTTTTGGCTGCCTTGCCTGAAAGCTATTAATTTAATTCTAAAAAAAAAAGCCTCAATCGCTATTGAGTCTTTTTTTGTGTGTGGTTAAATAACACCGTACAAAAATTGATATCTCCTGATTGAAGCACACATATTAAGGACCTCTCATGTCGCAAATTCTGTTAGCAGGACAAGGCTTAACGCACGCTGAAAAATCAATTGATTACCCCCGCCCTGACCGTTTGGTTCAAGGCAATCCTCAACGTGAAACGTATAGCCTGTATGAACATCCCAATATGGACTGTGGCATCTGGCATTGTGAAGTCGGTTGCTGGAATATTCAGTTTGCCGACAACAAACAGGAGTTCTTTCAGGTGATTGAAGGTGTAGTTCGCATCCACGACCAAGCGACCGGAACTTATATTGAAGTGACTGCTGGAAATGCTGGGATTATTCCGCCCGGCTTTAAGGGAAGCTTTGAAGTGCTTGAAGCTGTGAAAAAATACTACGTGATTGTCGAAGCCTAACTTTTAAAAATATAACTCACCATAAATTTTCAAATAAAAAACTCCCTGAATATGAGGAGTTTTTTATTCATCGATTTGATTTTTCCAGATTAAGAACTCGCAACTTGCTTGGTGACTTGAATGCAGTTTCGGCCATTATTTTTTGCTGCATAGAGTGCTGCATCTGCTGCATCCAGAAAACGCTGATAGTCTGGATGACCATCATATAATGCACAGCCGATACTGACTGTAAAATTAAAACTGATGCCTATGCTGGTACGAATAGTGGTTTCCTGAATCCGGCTACGGACCTTTTCTGCAATTTCTTGTGCCCGAACCAAATCGCTGTCTACCAGCAGCAATAAAAACTCTTCCCCACCTGCACGGAATGCATAATCACTGCCCTTAATGGAAGTGAGCAGCACTTCACCAATAAACTTTAAAGCTGAATCACCCGCTGCATGGCCGAATTTGTCATTAATCCGTTTAAAGTAATCGGCATCTATGGCCAGTAAAGACAAGGGGGCATTATTTTTACGGGAAAAATTAATTTCACGCGAAACAATGGTATGTAAATAGCGCCGATTGAGCAGTTGAGTGAGGGAATCACTGCCCGAGTCGATATAGTCAGCCACCTGAAACAGCTGATCGACCAGATGCTGAATCTCCCTGTTGTTTTCACGAATATGCTGGATCAGCTGAATGGCCTGCTCTCTTTCAGTGGCATTTAAAACTTGCTGGCTCAGCAGATCAATCTGGTGAATACGGTCAATAATGGTCGAGACCTGCTCGGTCCCGGTAAATGCATAAGCAGCTTTATGGATAAACCATAAGCCAAATTCAGATTTTGACAGCAAGGGATGTGTAAATTTCGGCTCATCCGAAAATACCTTAAACATCAGTTCATTTTCCCAGTCTAATAATGAGCTGCGTTGCTTGTCCTTTTGCGCCGACACATCCTGCATGGCAGAAAATAAACGATAGGTATGTTTTGTGTCATTATTTTTTTCCAGATTGACTTCATAGGAGCGACACATAATTTCCGAAGCAAAACCCAGTATCTGCACAATATACGCTGCAATGGTCAGACGGTTTTCTTGCGTCTGCTTGGTCTGAAGCAAAAAGACTTTCTTTTCAATTTCACCGATACCCCGCATAATCAGCCAGGATGGAATGCCGATACGCGCATGGACTTTACCCACCATCAGCTGCTTTTCGACAATCTCGATAAAGTTCTGCTGCAAGGGTACATTAAAGCAATCGATTAACCATTGATTCAGCGTGGTTTTTAAGCGGTTCTGGACCATATCATCAGATAAGAAATAGGATGCTTCCTTTTCCTGCATGATATCTTTATAAAACTCATCGACTAGGGTCTGGGAATGTGCTTGAATAAATTGAAAAGTATCGTTTAAATCAGTTGTTGAAAAGTCCTGGCAAACCGACTTCCATTGTGCGGCAAGCACAGCAATACTTTCAGTATTCATACAATTGATTCCAACAGCTTTTGAATATGAGAGAGATGTTTAGATGACTAATATAACAAATTTTAATAAAAATAACTTTGTGAACTATTCGATGTTTTTTCATAAGTAATGAGAAAAAATAAATTTATTTTTATAAAGTATTAAAAAAAACGTACATAGCCCAGACTGGTTTTCATCCAGTCCTTATGATCTTGTTGCTGGTATTGCCAATTAAAACGAATGACATTTTGCGGATTCAGGACATATTGCCACTGGGTGTTCAGTTTAAGTTGCCATTGCTTGGAATCTCCCCAATACGGTAATTCCAGCTGTAGCAGACTATTGATGTGATCTGACCAGATATTTTGACAACCTATAGTCGGTCCCATCCCGACACGCCAGCCCTGATCTAAAGCCTTGCCGGCCTGTATATGATTTTGCAGTTGCATATAGCACAAATGTTCACGTGCCGGGTTTGCATAGCTATAGCCCATCTGAACCTGTAAATTGGCAATCCCGTGCTGTTCCTGCTCACTGAACTGACCATTTTGTTCCAAAGCTTCCTGCTTCCAGCCAAAGTTAAAACCCCAGCTCAGTGGCATTTTAAATGGAGTTATAGGGTTATAAGAATTCACGCTCAGAACATCAAAATGCTCCAGTTTCAACTCATCATCACGATACTGAATTGAACCATCCCAAAATAGCAACTGCGTACCCGTCCTGAAGCCCCCTTGCGGATCAATCAGGTCATGATAAGCCTGACGATGTCCCAACTCGACGAACTTCTCACCCTGTACCTCCCCCATATTGACCGAAAAATGACGGGCATCATGTGCTTGAGTAGGGTCTACTTTAGGGCGTTGTGGTTGTTGGCGTTGTTTTTCCAGATCTATTTCACTGCGCATACTCAATAGCTGGCGCAAGCGTGGCTGGGCAAAAACTGGCTCAACTTTACGCCCGATAAATTGCAGGTATAAATCATCATAGGCCATTTCTAAAATCTTGGCTTTATCCAAGTCCTGATACGCCTCCATTTGCCTAGACATTTCTATAGGTTCGGCAAAAGCGACTTGATGCGCCACTTTAGCCAGACTTTTGCCATGCTGTCTGGCTTGCGATAACAGCTGGGTTTCTAAAGCCGGTCTATAGATCGTTTCCTTGACCAAACCCTGCCGCTCAATGGCTTTTATGGTTTCAACAGGAATGGCTGCGACTTTAAACTGTTGTTTTAAATTCAGCGCTGGACGAACCAGATCAATGAGCCCCAATAAACGATAGGCACAGTTATCACTGACAAAATAATAAGGAAAACTCACATGTTTCATTTCCCAAATGTGCTGCACTAAAAATCGGGTTTCGTCAGGAGTTAAGCTAAGTTCATATTCCCACAAATCCCGACTTTCCAGATCCCCATATTCCTTGACCTTACGGTAATAAGGCATTAAGGAATATTCCCCCGGATACTGTCCGGTTAGGCCATTCCAGGCAAAAGACCAGCCTTCGCCCTCGGTGACTGTGGCTGCATAATTCACGGCGTAGGATACCAAATTCAGCTGTTTCTGATCTTGGGGATCCAGGCGCAGCAAGGTATGCCCAAACATCGAACTGGGATTACCCATAAAGTCGGTTGCATAAATGAGTGTGGCTTTATAAGGCTTGATTTGACCAATCCAGTCGTCCAGTTCCGGACAAGTGACCACTGGTAATTGCTGTTCAGAAATATGCAGTTGCTGCATTAACCACTGGCTACGTGCAGGAAAACGGCAACGCAGCGACTGATTCGGCGCTGCGGGTTGAAATAAGGCCTGAATATTGGCCTGCAATTCCTGTTTTAAATCAACTTGACCATTTGGCGATAAGAAATAACCTGCATAGCTGACTTCACTTTGCCCTTGTTTATCAGCATACATGAGTCTGAGCCAGGTGATGTCTTGGTCTAGTTTTTGTTGTGCTGCACGTTCCATGTAGGGCTGAGCGATATGAGCTTCAACGCTTTCAACAGCTGTTGCCGAGTAGGTCATTGTGGAAAAGGTTAAAGCAAAAACGAACGCAAGTGATTTCATGCAAATTGGGTATTTATCTTTTATTCAAGAAGAAATGTAAAATAAGAAAAAACCCCGTCAGAATGACAGGGTTTTGTGTTTATCTATTATACGTAGGCTTTCAATACTTCATCTTTAGCCATCACCGCTTGCAAAGAAGCAAGTACCTGAAGTGAATCGTGATTTTCTGCAGCATAAATTTTAGTGAAGTTTTGTTTAGAAACCGCAAAAAAACGGGCTTTGTCTTGTGCTTTGATATTTAAAAGTTCAGCCAGTACATTTAGGCTTTCCCCTTCTCCAACGGCCATATCACGTGCCAAAGATTCAGCATTTTCATTGGTAAAAGTCACTGCTTGAGCAGTCACTGTCCCTGTACCGCTACAACCTAGCGTACCAAAGGTAATACCGAATAACTGGTTGGCAAAAAGTCCATTGGTTGTTGCAGCAAGAATTTTAGGTACTTTACCGGATTGACCTGCCCAGACTTGAGAACCGATACCACAACCTGCATCTCGATCTGCAAATGCTGCTGTAGAACCGAGGGCTACAACTGCAGCTAAAGCTAATTTTTTCAACATGGTTATTCTCCAAAATTTATTATTCAAGCGTTCTAATTCTTCACCATTGTGTAAATTTTATTACACCTCTGTAAGATAGCGGCAACTTTCTTATAAGGCAAAACAATTTACACCAAAGTCATCACCCACCACATAAAACATTGAAGTTATTTGTTTTTTAAAGTCCAGACCCCGTCTTTGCTGCGATTACCCAATATTTTTAACACCAACACCAGACTCAGAAGCAGCAATAAATACCAGGAACCCATCTTGCCCCAGCCGACCATATGCCAGGCATCGACCTGACTGGGGTACAGCCAGATTCTGTAAAAAGTACTGATATTTTCTGCAATCCAGATCAGAAACGCTAAAACAATCAGTACGGGTAACATCGGGAGTTGTAGCTGATGCTGTTGCAACTGGAAGCGAATTTTAGTTTTCCAGAAAATGATCACACTCCAGACGAAGAGAAACAGGCGGATATCGGGAACAAAAAATTTACTCATGAAGTTGATATAGGAAAAAACAGCCAAAACCAGCATATTGGGAAAGCTTGGCAGTTTCTCAAAGGACACCTGATACAGTCTGAGTGAGCGTGCAAAAAAACTGCCCACTGCCGAATACATAAATCCGGCAAATAAGGGGACAGTCAGTATTTTAAACACTGCCGGCTGTGGATATTGCCAGGATGCAATCTGTGGATGGGTCAGAAAAATTTCCATGCCCATCGCCATGATATGAAACAAGGCAATGACTTTGGCTTCGGCCCACGATTCTAATTTTAAATACAGCAAACAGGCCTGAATAATCAGAGCATAGAACAGCAGATAGTCATAACGGAACAAGCCGTAAAACTCCTGACTCCCCATAGAGGCGGTCAGTGCAAAAGCAATCAGCAGCAATATCCCAAATAAGGCAGCCGAAGCTGCCTTAAATGAGAACTCAAAACATGATTTAAAAAAACTGATCAAGGTTGAATCCTAATAATGAATTAACTCATACAGATTTAAAGATATTTAGCGCTGTATTCATGCACCGTATCAATAAACACTTTAGGATTAGCAGGATCAACCCACTGGGTAATACCATGGCCCAAATTGGCCACATAACCTGTTTTTTCACCACCTGCATAAGCATCATCCAGCATGGCTTTGGTAGCTTTTTCAATCGATGCAGCATTACCATATAAAGTGGCCGGATCGAGGTTGCCCTGTAATGCAGCACGGCCATTCACGGTTTGACGTGCCATGTTCAAAGATGTAGTCCAGTCCAGTCCAAAGGCATCAGCACCAGTTGCCACCATAGGCTCTAGCCACTGTCCGCCGCCTTTGGTGAATAAAATCACCGGAACTTTACGTCCGTCTTTTTCACGTTTTAAACCGGCAACAATTTTTTGCATGTAATTCAGTGAAAATTCGATATATTCACGATGTGCCAGCGCACCACCCCAGCTGTCAAAAATCTGTATCGCTTGCGCTCCAGCATCAATTTGCGCATTTAAATAATCAATCACAGCAATCGCCAAGCGGTCCAGCAAAGCATGTAACACTTCAGGCTGTGCATACATCATCTGTTTGGTATAGCGAAATTCCTTGCTGGAACCGCCTTCCACCATATAAGTGGCCAATGTCCACGGGCTACCCGAGAAACCGATTAACGGCACTTGACCACCCAAGGCTGAACGGATGGTGCTTACAGCATTCATCACATAATCAAGATCGGATTTGGCATTAAAATTGGGTAAATTCGCCACATCTTGCTCGGTACGGATAGTCTTATGGAATTTTGGACCTTCTCCCGCTTCAAAATACAAACCCAACCCCAAAGCATCTGGCACGGTTAAAATATCTGAAAATAGAATGGCAGCGTCCAGGTCATAACGACGCAAAGGCTGTAAGGTCACTTCACAGGCAAAATCATTATTTTTGCACAGGGAAAGGAAATCACCTGCTTTGGCACGTGTTTCACGATATTCAGGCAAATAACGTCCTGCTTGACGCATCATCCAAACTGGTGTGGTATCTACCGGCTCACGCAATAAGGCCCGCAGAAAACGATCGTTTTTTAGCGTCGTCATTTACTTTCCCATCTCATTTTTAATCTTCGAACCATCATAACAAAAAGGTCGAAAATTTAGTAACTTCTCTTGCAGCTAAAAATCGATCACGTTAAATGTAAAATTTTTTTTACACAAAACAAATACTGCATCTCCTCATTTTTTCTGCAATACTTGCCTAGTTTTGTCACATAGTTAATGAATAATTCTTAAGGTTGAATTACATGTACGTTCGCACATTACTCGCCATGAGTTTAAGTTGCATTTTTGCGGGTACAGCGTTTGCCGCATCTACTGCTGAACAACCATTAAATCCTCAAAAGATTGCGAATACGGTGGTTCAAGATCCGATTGACCCACTGGCAACCGATGCCGCATCTGGTGCTGCAAGCACTGCGAATGCACAGATTACCCCACAAGAACAAAATGACCTGAACAAGGCCTCGCAAACCCTGCAAGATCTTCAAAATACTGAAGATAATAATGCTGCGATTGGTGCTGCACCGACTACAAAAACACTGAGCACGCCAACTACTACTCCTGCTTCTGCGAAAGCCTCTTGGACCTTAGAAGGTTTAAATAACGCTACATGGTATGACAATATTGGTAAAGGCCAATTCCCTGTTTATGCACGTGCCCATGTGATGCTCAACAATGCCCATGCTTCTCCGGGTGCAATTGATGGTGCAAGTGGTAAAAATACCCTGAAAGCCATTGCATCCTTCCAGCAAATCAACGGCATTAAACCGACAGGTATTTTAACTCAGGAAACTTGGGATGCTTTGATTGCTCGCCAAGGTGCTAAGCCTGCATTTATTGAATATACGATTACCGATGCAGACCTGAAAGGTCCTTATGCACAAACCATTCCGCACGATTATGCCCTGCAAGCCAAAATGAAAGGCCTGTATTACACGCGCGTAACCGAAATGCTGGGTGAAAAATTCCATATGGATGAAGACTTTTTGAAAAAGTTAAATCCTAAGGCAACCTTCAAAAAAGCTGGTGAAAAAATTATTGTGGCCAATATCCGCAATGAAGTTCCAGAAGATATTCATCTGATCGTTGCGCATAAAGGTGCGAAACAACTGTATTTATTTAATAGTCGTAACCAGATGATTGGCTCATTCCCTGCCACAATTGGTAGCTCAGATACACCATCCCCTACAGGTACTTATAAAATTACCGGTGTAGCGCAAAACCCATGGTACAGCTATTCACCAAGTAACTTTATTCAAGGCAATAATACAAAACCGCTTTCTTTACCACCAGGTCCAAATGCTCCTGTCGGAAACATTTGGATCGGTTTAAGTAAAAAATCATTTGGTATCCACGGTACACCAAATCCATCTGCAATTTCTAAAACTGCATCGCATGGCTGTATCCGTTTAACCAACTGGGATGCTAATGATTTGGGTAAAAAAGTCAAATCGGGTGTCACAGTTAAATTCCTGGAATAATCCCTGCACCCTGTATGAAGAAAAGCCTGCATCTGTTGCAGGCTTTTTTATAAACTGCTGCCTCAACAATATAAACATCATCGTTTCAAAAACAGGATGACTTGTTGCCGTTTTATGATTTCTATGTCATTTTCAAACCATTAAAATAAGCTCATGTTTAAAATAATGATAGGAGCATTAATATGAATGCTTTTTTACACCCCAGTGACAACCGCGGTCATGTAAAAATGGGCTGGCTTGAGTCTAAACACAGCTTCTCCTTTGGTAGCTGGTATAATCCAAAACTCATGGGTATCAGCGCCTTGCGTGTAATTAATGATGACTTGATCGCAGCGCATAATGGTTTTGGCACCCATCCCCATGACAATATGGAAATCTTGACCTGTGTGCTTAAGGGAACGATTTCTCATAAAGACAGCATGGGTAATGAAGGTGGAATTTCTGCCGGTGAATGGCAGCTGATGAGTGCCGGCACAGGTGTTCAGCACAGTGAAATTAACCAGGGTGATGAGCTGGTTCATTTATTGCAGATCTGGATTATCCCAAATGAACGCAATGCAGAACCAAGTTATCAACAAATCAAATGTGACCCACGTGAACAGCCGAATCAATGGCATTTGATTGTTGGTCCCAACGAAAATGCACCGATGCATATTCGTCAGCAAGCCGAAGTTAAAACTGCAGTGATTAACCAGGGTCAACGCCTAAACATTGAAGCGACCCAATATATTAATTATGTGCATGTCATTTCCGGTTCAATCAAGATTGCAGAGCATACAGTAGAAGCTGGCGGCGCCATTGGCTTTTTAGAGGCAAGTCAGATTGAAGCTTTGCAAGATACTCAAGTTATCTGGTTTGATTTGCCTGAACTGAAAGGTTAAAACTATTTAATACCTCCAAGTTCGAGATGATTACTGTCAGGTAGTCATCTCAAACTATTTAAATAAAATAATAAAATGAATAATTTATTCAAATTTAATTGTTGTTTATAGCCTGTCTTATCGATCTATACAAAAATACAAATCTAACCAATCAGCAGCACTTTTTTACCCAAATCAACTGCTTTTTAGGCGAAAATCAAGCCTATCTTTTCTATGCAATTACACGATAAAAAACCCTTTAAGCAGTCAGGACTCGTCTGGTCACACCTCGTTTCAAAAACTTAAATAAGCTCCAAAACCTCGGAATTGGTTTTTTAATAAATAATCAGAAGAGAACATCCATATGAACCAAATTTTGAATATCGATACCACTCAACAACAGGCTTTGCTTTTTTTATTAGATTTCTTAAAACAACGAGACTATCAATTTACCGCCATTACCCCGCTTTCCCATCAACGTATTCTGAGCCGAAAAAGACAAGAAAAGAACACCGTAATTACGCTTCGAGATATATTTGGCTGGAATTTGGCATTTGCCGAAACCGATCTTGATCCGGCACTTTTTGAAATTCTAAAAGAAAATCGGCTCATCCATTTTCAGGATCATCAATGGCTGAGTGATGTACGTGTCGCTTCGCTTGATCGTGAATTATTTATTCATTCAAGTTTCCCAACCCTTCAACACGATTCGGTATTTTTTGGTCCCGATACTTACCGCTTTGCATACCATCTTAAACAATATTTAGCAGCTCGGCCCCATTCATTTAAACGTGCTGTGGAATTGTGCTGTGGCAGTTCGGCTGCTGCTATTAGTCTGGCCAAAGATTATCCAGACTTTAATGAAATAACCGTGTCGGATCTTAATCCGAAAGCATTGTTGTATAGTCAAATCAATGCCAGCTTTGCAGGTTTAAATAATATCACTCCGGTTTACAGCAATTTATTTACTCATCTTGCAGGACAGTTCGATCTTATTTTTGCCAATCCACCTTATTTAATGGATGCAGATCAGCGTCAATATCGGCATGGTGGAAATCAACTCGATGGTAATGAACTCGCCTTCAATATTGTAAAAGAAGGCATTCAGCGGCTTAATCCTCAAGGATGTTTATTTTTATATACGGGTGTAGCTATTCGTCCAAACGGTAATCCTTTTTTACAACAGCTTGAAAAATTAATGCTGTCTCAACCGAGTATCCATTGGTGTTATGAAGAAATTGATCCCGATGTTTTTGGTGAAGAACTGGATCAGCCTGCTTATCAGCAGATTGAAAGGATTGCTTTGGTTTTGGTGAAGGTGGAATTGATGGATTAAAAGCGGCTGCAATATTGAAAAACTTTAAAAGGCGTTTAGCTAAAATCGAAACTATTAAAAAATAAAGCGACTACAGTTAAATCAGTCGCCGCTTTTCCACCTATTCTATTTTAGGATGAATTAGGAAGCTATAGCTGAACCGCATCAATGACAGTCGGCTCTGCAATATCATCGACACGTTTTTTAAAATGGGGGACCCGGCGGGACTTATTCATCAGCGCATCATCAAATTAACTCCAAAATATCAGCCTGTTGAGCCTGCTGTATCAGCCAGTCTTTAAATGCATTCAGCTTGGGTAAAGTCCGGCATTCTTCTCTGTAAACAACATAATAAGCCAAAGAGGAAGGACAGTTTATTTCTGGATACAGGCGGACCAGACGCCCTGCTCTTAAATCATCATAGACCATGACACTTCTCGCGAGTGCTACTCCTTGACCATTAATTGCAGCCTGTAATACCGCAGCTGAATTATTGATTTTGAGACCCCGTGGATTATCTTCATTAGTTATTTGATGAAAATGCAGCCATGTATCCCAAGTCGTGAAACCAGAGTGATGATCCATTGAGAGATCATGAATTAGAGGTAAATTTAACAATCCTTCAGGAGACTTTAATTGTTCTAAATGTGCTTGATAAAAGGTGGGTGAACAGACGGGAAACGTTTCTTCTCCCATTAATTTTTCAGCGACAAGTCCAGACCAACTTCCACTCCCATTGTCGGGTTAGCCTGTTCTTTCAGTGCTGGAGCTTTATTGGATATTTGGAGATGGCAAATCATGAATATTGCTCTCCTACCTTGGATTATTCTCTCGGCCTTATCTCTGTTATGGCTACATAAAAAAGATGCAAAAGCAATTTAACTGCTGGAAGGAAAAAATATACCCCTTCATATTTTATGAGGTCTGTGAATATAGAAACTTCTACATGACAAAAACAGTTTGAAATTTACATCTCAACTGCAATTTACGATTTTCAGCGTAATTCCGATAAGATTGGAATAGCTTTTATGCTAAGACTCTGATGAGTTCTAGCGAACAAGGATTGCTTTTCTTGTTATTCTTTTTAGTATTCTTCAAACTCTTTGTAAATACTTTTCACTACTAGGATGTAATCAGCATTATCCACAGCTATTTGACTTAGATGATGTTCTGTCTGTTACCGAGTATAATTCCTGTTCATCACTGACCATACATGGACTGGGATAAAGCACGATACATCAGAAAGAAAAAACCAACTGATGCATCGCTCACGAAATTAGTATTCGTAGTTATTATCGATAGACCATTCCTGTAACTTTCCAAACAAGATCTGGTCATTAAAGAGCAAGTCATTTTTTGCAAGTACTTTACTCTCATCTGTTGGACAGAAACCATCATCACAGTCTGAATCGACGACCCAACAACCACGGACAAACAGGATTTCATTTCCTTCTTGCTCCAGCTGTTTTTTCACCCGTTGAATTGCTTCATCGATGTTTTTTGCGCCTAAATAAGCTGTCACATACGCATAAGATTCCGATGGATCAGATGCCTTTTTAAATTCAATGCCTACACAAAAAAGATATTTTTTCATTATCGACTCCTGATTGATATGAATTGTCTGATTCAATTGGTTCAATTCCATGAACAGCTTCATGATTAACATACCGTATCTTTATTCAGCAGACCAGTAAGAACTCCCACTGATCTGTGTTTAAAACTTAATACGCCAATTTCAACAGCAGTCTAAATAGCCCTGCAACCAAGGCCAAGCTTAAAAAACCAGCCAGCCATAAGCCAATAAACCATTTCAATTCAGAAATTTTCATTTAGCCTCCTTAATGATAACCTTCATCACCCACACGCACTTTATCCCTGAAAACCCAATACGATAATCCGGTATAAATAAGAATGATCGGAATTAAGATAAGTGCGCCAATAAGGGCAAATAATTGACTACTGGCAGGTGCTGCAGCCTCCCAGATAGTAATGGATGGTGGAATGACATAAGGCCATAAACTAATCAGAAAACCGCTATAAGCGAGAATTACCAAAGCCAAAGTATAAATGAATGGCAGGAACTCTTTGCGCTGCTTACAGGCTTTGATTGCCAGGAAAGTAAACAGCAGAACCAGTACGGGAACCGGGCTAAAATAAAAGAGTTGTGGTTGACTGAACCAGCGCACTGCAATTTCATGATGAAGCAAAGGCGTATAAATACTGACACAGGCAAAAATCAGCAATAATGCGATGAGCAGTTTTGGCATCAGTTCAAACATGCGATTCTGCAGCATTTTTTCGGTTTTAAAGATCAACCAGCCACATCCCAGCGTTGCATACAGTACGACCACACTTAGACCGGTAAACAGGGAAAAAGGTGTTAACCAGTCCAGACCACCGCCAGTATAAATGCCATTCGTGGTTTTAATGCCCTGAATGTAGGCTCCCAAAATCACGCCCTGAAAAAAAGAACTGAGGATCGATCCCCAAATAAAAGCTTGATCCCAAAGATATTTGGTTTTATTGGCCTTAAACCGGAATTCGAAGGCAACTCCCCGGAAAATCAGCGCGATCAGCATCAGAATAATGGGTATATACAGAGCCGATAACACAGTGGAATACACCAAGGGAAATGCAGCAAATAATCCTGCACCACCCAGTACCATCCAGGTTTCATTACCATCCCAGACAGGCGCGACGGTATTCATCATAACATCACGTTCCTGGCGATCGGAAATAAAAGGAAATAGGATACCGATACCGAGGTCAAAGCCATCCAGCACGACATAGATCAGCACTCCTAATCCAATAATTAGAATCCAAATTAATGATAAATCGATCATTTTTGATTCTCCTGAGATTGTGTAGAACTTACTTGATCCCGATCGCTCTCCTCATCAATCGTACTTAAAGGACGTTTTGATGCCTGTATGACCGCCTGCTCACTATGGGGTGCCGAATGTATAAACTCCGGACCTTTACGCATCAGTTTCAGCATGTAGAAAATGCCAACACCAAACACAATAAAGTAGACCATTACAAAAATGATCAGGGTTAAACCCACCTGCTCTGCTGAAACGGGAGAAAGAGTATCTTTGGTCCGTAAAATGCCATAAACCACCCAGGGTTGACGACCGACTTCAGTGGTAAACCAACCGGCGAGTAAAGCGATAAATCCAGATGAACCCATGTACAAAGAAAATTTATGGAACCATGGTGTTTCATAAAATTTTCCGGTTTTTCTTAACCATAAACCGATGATGGCCATCAGCATCATCAGTACACCCAGTCCGACCATAATCCGGAAACTCCAGAATATGACCAGTGAGTTTGGACGGTCTACAGGGGCAAATTCCTTTAAGCCTTTGACTTCACCATTTAAGCTATGCGTCATAATCAGACTGCCCAGATTCGGAATACCGATCGCATACTTGGTTTCTTCAGCCTGCATATCGGGAATACCAAATAGATATAAAGGCATGCCATGATCTTTATTGGTTTCCCAGTGTCCTTCTATGGCTGCCAGTTTGGCCGGTTGATGTTCAAGCGTATTCAGGCCATGCATATCTCCCACAAACATTTGTAGAGGTGCCAATGCCACAATCATCCACATGGCCATGGAAAATGATTTTTTTACCAAGGCATCACGACGGCCTTTTAATAAATGAAATGCGGCTGTGGCAGCGACGAGCAAAGCAGAGACCAGAAAGGAAGCCATTGCCATATGTGCCAATCGATAAGGGAAAGATGGATTAAAGACAATGGCAAACCAGTCTTGCGGGACAATAATGCCATTTTCAATGGTGAAGCCCTGAGGGGTTTGCATCCAGCTATTCGAGGACAGAATCCAGAACATTGAAATACAGGTGCCTATAGCCACCATCAGCGTTGCGAAAAAATGGGTTTTCGGTCCCACTCGGCCCCAACCAAATAACATAATCCCCAGAAAACCGGCTTCAAGGAAAAACGCACTTAAAACCTCATAAGCGAGTAATGGTCCTGTGACACTGCCGGAAATCCGTGAAAACTCACTCCAGTTGGTACCAAACTGATAGCTCATCACCACGCCAGAGACCACGCCCATACCAAAGGACAGTGCAAAGACTTTGATCCAGAACTTGAATAAGTCCCGGTATACCGGATCATTGGTTTTAAGCCAACGCCATTCCAGAACGGCCAGAAAACTGGCTAAACCAATAGAAATTGCCGGGAAAATAATATGAAATGATACGGTAAATGCAAATTGGATACGCGACAGTTCCAGCGCGGTTAGCCCTAAATTCATGCTGCCTCCTACTGATCAATTGAATACAGGGAGGACATCAACGGCGCTGATTGATGCAGTGAAACTGACACCCCTTGCCGGACATTGATCCTCTGGTATAGAGATGAAACCCGTATACCGGATACGCTATAGACTTTTTTGAGGGCGAACGAAACCATTACGCTGTTAGCGAACAGCGAAAACTGAATTTTCATGATTAAAACTCTTTAAGATGTTGTGTAGTGCAAACAAAACAACTGTTTGACGTGACCAATCGTGTCCTAAAAAGTCAGAGGTGGCGCTCTGCCCTGTGGCAGCAAATACAGCTTCTGCAAGCTGAAATAGACATGCCGGAAGAACGACTGATAGAAATTTAGTCGAACCTGAATCCGGTCCAGAACTTCATCAATTCCCAGTTTAAATGGCAGTACCAAATCACCATAAACAGTGCAGTATTGGCACTGGTGATTATGCTGACTGTGATCTTGGGATTGCTGAGGAATCAAATCCTTGAGCAGCTCATGATGAGCAGAGTGGGCATGATGATCAGCAGACGAAAGAAGATTGTGGGTAATCGACATACAGACCGGAGCAATGTGAAATTTTTCCGGCAGCAGAGGCTGTAAATATACTGCGATTTGCAGAAGTAAGACTGCAAATGCAATAAAAAATCCACTTCGCTTCAGCAAACTTTCTCTCGACTGGAATCGAATTAAGAGGGATAAATTGAATAAAAACATGAAATTTCAGAATAAATCCCTACGTATTTACTCGACTTTTCACTTTATAAATATATAACATATAGCCAGTTTTGAAAAGCAAAAAAATTAAACAAAAGGTGAATTAAATTAAAGACTTAAAATAAAAAATAAACTAGTTCTATATAAACTGCCGAATAAGTTTATTTATTGGCTAAAGAGTGTCCACAAAAAACTTTACTGAATTGAAATGCGTGAAAGGAAATTTTAAATAAGAGACGCTATTTTTTGTTCTAGCCAGGAAAAGCGTTATGCATTCCTAATAGATGTGTTTGAGGATTAAAAAATTTTGCCCTCTCGGACCAGCCAAACTTGTTTTATTTAAATAAATAAAACATCTCTTACTGCAGATTTAGCCTTTAGTTTTCGATACACGGCAAGTCATTTTTCCACCAGGATTTCATGCCACCTTTTAACTGTGAGACTGAATAACCCATCTTGGCCAGTTTACGTGTCGCAGGAATGCTCCGGTGTGCTGATAAACAGATCGTTACTACAGGTTGATCTGTTTTGAGACCTAATGAGCATATTGCAGATTCTGTAAACCGGGTAATCGGCAAATTGACGGCACCTTCTATATGGCTGTGTTTAAATTCTTGCTCAGTTCGAACATCCACAATTTGTACATTTTCCCGTTGCCCCCATAATTTCTTTGCCGGGGTTTCAGGCACCTTGCCCCAAGGGACATACATCAGAATGTTAAACATGATTTCCCTCTATCAAAACAATTCTTATCTATAATTTATAAGAATATAGAATAAAAATAACGATTAAAATCACTATAAATCAATATTGGATTGAACTCTAAGTTTATGCTTAAAAATAGATGATGCCTTCAAATCTAGCAGAAAAATAAAACTATGTTTAATAACAGATTAGAATTAATGTAATAGCTTATTTTTTTCAGTTCTAAATTTCATATTTTGTTATATTATAATTCATGCAATATTCATAAAAGCGTAGTGAAGTGCTCATAATGTTGGGAAGATTGTTGGGATTATCCGCAATCTTGTTACAGATCGCTGTGTTCCTGCAGCCTTTATTGCCAGAAAAGCACAGTGTTTTTTCGGTATGTAAAACTATTGCCGTTGCATTAGATCTGCAAGTTAATAGCACTCACAAAACACTTAATTTTCCAACATCCCATCCACATGCCCATCACCACACCAGTGCAGCAGATCAGAACGATGTACAGGTCGTCACCGACGTGCAGAATCAGCATGCACCACACCAACAGCAGAATGATTCACACAGCACTCATGACTGCCAGTTCTGTCTGGTGCACAGCTATACCCTACCGCTACTGGACACCAAGCTCAGACCAGTACTGGTCAGAACTCAGACCTTACTTCTGTTCTTCAGTGCCTCTGTCCCGCATGTACTGACCCCACCCGCTCCCTGGTTCCTGATTCCTCAGGGCCGTGCTCCTCCTTTAACACTCACCCACTAAATCAACAGATGTGGTATCGCTGAGTAGTCTGCCTACGTTTGAATATCGATGCAGTATGGCTCTATCTATACGCATAGGCATCTCGTAACCCACATCTTCAGCCACAGTGGTCCAATCCGTAATAGGTGATCATGACGTTTAGTTTAACTGTGCTCAAACCTGCTTTGAGTTCAGTTGTTACTGTCTTAATTACCTTTGGATTTTTTTAAAGTGTTATTACAACTTTTTGATGTATCAATAAGGAGGAGATAATGATGAATCTACTTCAGCATGATCATGCACACTCGCAAAAAAATGATTTTAATAACGGCTGTTGTCTGGATTTGGCGCAACAGATTGTCCGGATCAGACATGCCCTTAATATTTCACAGACAGAACTGGCAGCCAAACTGTGTATTTCTGCCCGTACCTTGGAGAGCTGGGAACGCGGAGTGCGTCATCCATCAAGTTCGGCACAGGCTTTGATCAAACTATTTATAAAGTCGCCTCAATTTGTACTGGAAAATCTAGCTTGAGGATAATCGGGAATAATTTAAACCCTTATGATTATCATCAATTTAAATAACTATTGGTTTGGAAGAAACTCCATGTTAATTGTAATTACATCCCAGAACCGGCGTCACATTACTCCACATGCTGGAAAATGTCGAAAATTCTGGAAATATGAATTAAAAGATGAAAAAGTGACTGACAAACAGCTTATTGAAGTGGAAAAAGAAGAATCTTTTTCCCAGTCTGGGGAAGTACTCGAAAAACTTTTGCCTATGGACATATTTGTGACCACAGGAATCGGAGATCGATTACGAGAAAAGCTCAGAAATATTGGTGTACATGTCATCGTGACTACAGAAATTGAACCAGAACAATTTATCTGCGGTTTGGATTCAACTAAATAAACAATTTAGATTCATATCATCTTTACTCATATAAAAGACCCTGCATCAGCAGGGTCTCTTATTTAAATTTTTAATTATTGAGTAGTATACGAACTATCACACCATGTGTAGCGGCAACGTAGCCTGAAATGTTTTTTATCCCGACTCAACCTAGCATAAATGCTGTATTCACAATATCACACTATCATCTGACTTAAATCGCCTAGCTCTAACCACTCTATTCCAATGTAATTTTTTAAACTGGTTCAGTTCCAACATGCACACCAATGCATATACCCTAAATAGTTGGAATATCAGACATTTATTACCATTAAATACTTGTAATTTATACCAATCAGAATATTTTTAATAAGGGTAAAATTGAATAAGGCTATTTTGTGGGCATCGTTTCTGAATTTAAAAAATTTAATGCTGATCTTAAGAATCCGAACTGGTCGGTATCTTCAATTAGCTCTAACAATGAGCTAATTGTTAGTTTATGGGGGCATAAACCTTTATTGTCTAAACACCCAACTGAAAGAAAACAGGTCTATCGTGACCGTATTGATAGATGGTCGGGCAATAGACGTAATGAGTTTAAGAGAAATCTTGATCTTGCTTTGGAAGAAAACTTAAAAATTAGACCAATTATAGCAATGCTCAATAACAGTTCTGATTTTCAAAATATTTTAGAGGGTAAAGATGGCAGCCAATACCCGAAAAGATTTAATGCAAAAACAAATTGGATTGGTGAATTAACTGTTTGGGACGGTACTCAATTTGAAATTGTATTTAGGCTTGATCAATAACTTGAACTTAAGCTAGGTTTTTATTCTGCTTATTATCGGCTTACCTTGCATAACCCTAAAAACAACAAATCCCCGATCAATGATCAGGGCTTTATCTTAAATTTGGCGGAAGCGGTGAGATTCGAACTCACGGAGGACTCACACCCTCGTCGGTT
>JAEAMF010000832.1_pt1 | contig 30167 bp, 29 predicted proteins | sample 8958721 | NCBI WGS metagenome assembly JAEAMF01 (sample SAMN16933255, study PRJNA681124) | bioreactor sludge metagenome | isolation source: anaerobic bioreactor treating anionic surfactant - SDBS | place: India: Bengaluru | collected 2019-02-28 | reverse complement strand
ATCGGGTCTACAATATTGTACATAAAGCATGGGGAGGCCTGATGGTCAAGGACAGGTTCATTCAACGAGGCAGTCCTTTTCAACTTTCTAACTCGGGTCGCTTTCAAGATTGGCTGCAAAGGCAGAATATTCCACTTTTGCAAACGAATAATCCTTAAATCAAGACGACATAATTAATTTTAAAAGCTGAGTCCTGATCTAATTCAAACAATTTAAAAAAACATCACTTTATTTCTGTCGGTAATCAATCTTTTGCAGCATCAACAAGGCTGTTTTTTGTTGATAGGTGAAAGACGGTGCTTTTGATGATTCCATTCAGATTAAATCACTAATCAACTATCTAATTTTAAAATTTCTAGTTACAGTTTTGCTTGACGTTGAATATGAATGGTGGTAAAAGTTCAATAGTTAGTTGAACTTAGTTCAGAATATTGCTGGTTCAACTGGGGGGGGATACATGGAGGCAGACTCCGAGTCATCCAAAATCGAAAAACTACGAGAGTGGTCTAAAAAGAATAAGGTTTTCTTTGAAACATTTTTAGCTCTTCTACTTGCACTTGCCGCCATATATATCTCTGTATTGCAGTATAATATTTCAAATAAACAGGCAGAAGTTGCAGAGAAACAACTCGATGTTACTTCCAAACAGACTGCAATGATTGACGTTCAAACGCAACTGTTCAATAAGCAACTCTCAATGATGGAGCGGCAGGAAAAATTTGACTATGCAGTTCGCTTACAACTCATGAATCAACATGTAACCCACAACCCGCAACAACTGCCCGAAGCGGTGTTCACATATAAAGCTACTTTGCAGAACAAGGGGTTGAAGCCAGTTGAAATAAGCAGGATAGATTTTGCGTGCGGAAAACTTTTTGATCTACGTAAATCTGAAATAAAAACCCAGATTGTTAGAAGATTCTTGAAGCCTGATGATTCCGGATTAGATTTAAGATTTGAGATTTCAGGCAAGGAAATCTTGGAGATAGAAAGAAAACATGGTATTAACCAATGTGCAATTTATATGGTGATCAAATACAAAAATGCTTTAGGAACGGAGATCGAAAGAGAAATATTGGTAGGGGGATATGACGAGGGTAATTTACGGATTACCGTTTTATCCAACTCAAATGTAATAGATTAATGGGGCATCTTATTGACCTAATATTGATAATCTGAGTGGGTATCAAGTGGATGAGCAAGGTTGAAATTAATGCAGAAGCCTATTGATAGCAAGATACTGTAAATGCATTTCAGAATCAATATTAGGAGATTTTTGTCCATGGCAAACATTCTTTCAATTATACTTCTGATTTTGGGATGCGTGGCCTTGTGGCTGCTCTATTTGAATCGGAGTTCATCAAGAATTCACGAGGCCACCGTGATTTTGGCGGTCACGATATTGGGCGCGCTATTAATAATTCTGAAGGGTGAAACTATAGAGAAGAGAATTCATTCAGTTTACTTCGTTGATTCTCAAGAGAATAAGCTGTCATCCTTTGATATACACGTGTTAGACCAATACGAAAGGTATCGAAAGATGATTTACTCTATGTACAAAGAAGAAATGGGGAAAAATAATAAGCCAATTTCTTTTGATTTCAATAAGACATACCAATCCGTTGTCGATCTCCAAATAATGGAGATTTTGCATCACCTTTGTTCTTACTATAGCAACCAATGGTATGCTGAAAGACTTACCAAGAGGTTACCGGGGATAACGCTTTTTGCTGGAAAGGAAATAGGGCCAGATAGCGACAGAAATGATATTGCCATCGTTCCGCTAACTGGCTTGCCCGCATCAATTCAACTAGCTCCATTCTTTTCTGCTAAGCTTGGATTTGAGTCGATTGCCCTTCCAAAAGGGACAACAGTCGAATATACGAGAAACAGCGGAAACAAACCATGCGAACTGCGATTCTCAAAACCACTTCATTTTGACATTCGCATTAAAATCCACCCCGCGAGCGGTGGCCCTTTCTTAGGGGAAATCGGACATTATGCAGGTCTGACAAGCTTCGAAGATAAGGTAGTGTACCCAGACTTATTGCGTGGCAATAGGAGCGCGGTGGTTAGAATCGACTGCATAGCCAAGTTCAGCATGTGGATGCAGTGGAATCCAGACGTGATTAGGTACAAGGCGTGGACGCGAAGACTCTTCGATGACCTTTATGAGACCTTTGATTGGTCTCCAGTCGATAAAGAGATGACCGAGTACCAAAGGAATCTGGCAGTGGAGAAGATTAATAGATCACAACCTAAGGTCAAATCTCCTTGATAAGTGTACGTTTGTTCGCAAAAAGATGTTGACCTTATAGCCTATTAGGTGCTCGGTAAGTAACAATGTTGGAAAAGGTATGGCCGAGTTCATTGAATTATGAAGAATGAGATTGCGGCTTTAATAATTTACCTTGGTTTCTCCATCTCGGCATGCGTTCTCTCTGTCAAGAAGAAGGTAGGGATCGGTTTGACTACTGTAGTACTAGGTTTTTCCCTTCTGTCAGGGCTCCTGATAGTGAATTATGATTTCGTTAAGATAATCAGGTGGAAAGGCCTAGAAATTGAAACCTTTGAAAGACAGGTAGATAAGATAAAGAAAGATGCTCTTGAGAAAATCGAGAAGCAAGTTGAAAAGCACAAAAAAGACATAGAAAATCTGTCAACCGAGATGAACAAGAGAAAACAGGAAGTTGAGACGCTGAGCAAAAATACACAGAAATATGCCTTCTTCATGGTCGATCCGTTCAATGGTAGTGCGAGCACAGGTGGGGGCCATGCACGAGGTGGATCTTGGGCAACGTCAACAGACATCGGGGACTCAATGACAAAGGCCAGAAGACACCTAGATGAAAAACAATACGATAAAGCTTTAAGGGTGGCAGATGACATTTTGAAGTTATTCCCCGAATTCCCCGGAGCGGTCTATTTGAAGTTCCTCGCCTATAAATCAAAAGGAAACCAAAATGAGGCATTAAAGTTTGCCAATAGTCTTATAAACAAGATATCTGAATATGGATTCAGTGAAATAAAGCCTAATAGTATAGCAGATGTTTACAAATACGTGATGAACAATAGACTTCAAAATAATGACAAAGAAGGAGCAACCCAAATAGCGAGCAAAGCTGCTAAATATTGGCCCGATGATAAAGATTTTCTGAGACAGATCAAGGTAGAGCCTGTAGAGTCATCCCGTTGACTAGAAAAGCTTTAATACTTTAAGCCGCCGAAGATGAATTAAGATGATTCCATTAGAGATAGATCCCCACTCTTATATTGCATCATGCAGCCATACGAATATGCACTCTAAACGCATTAGGGCTTTTATGGCTGGAAGAGCTTTTTGCTGAACATCTTCTGCTCGACCCGATATAGTGTTCGGTACGATCCCCGATTAAGACCTACAAACTGTAATGAGTCTCACAACCAATACAGCGTTGTGGCAAACATGCATGTTAGAATTCCGTGCCTGGACTGATGATGTATTTCAAATAAATCCTTGAGAGCACAGTGTCGGGTTTTCCTGAGCAAACCGTCGAGAAGACAAGGAAGCTTGGTCTTTTGCGTATGCAAAAGTTCCGTGTCTGAACGCGAGTGAGTGGAGTCGCTGGAACGAAACGAACGTGTTTGCGGGGAAAGGACGACACTGTGCTCATCCACTCTGAAAGGTTCATGCCTGGACATAAACTGTGCTGCAATTATATATGGAAACGCTCAAAACCTGTGTACCACGAGAGATCCTAAAGGTGCCCCCTGAACGCTGCACGACGGACGGCACTTCCCGTGAAAAAGGAAGAAAGTCTTTCCCTGGAAACCCTCTTCTTCCGTCATGGTATCAAGGTTTCCGACCCCCTTTGCGATGATCACATTCGCTTCCGAAACAAGATCTCGTATCTCCTTAGATGCTTTACTGAGGGTTGTTCCTGCAAGGGGCTCCTGGATTCCATTCTTCATTATCTTTGCCACCTCACCGAGGCCCAGCAATTTTGCTTCGGATGCGGTAACATCGTTTAAAATGGGGAGCGTCCTTGAGACTACGATCAACTCTGCACTACTTATCCTTCTTATTTGTTCCATGAGGATCCTGTCAAGGATGACCTCGCCGGAATTATCAGTGAAGTAAATAATCTTATGCGTTTCTTTAATACGTTTCTTCAACTCATTTGTGTTGTTGATGCTTTCGTTTGACATGGCCGCGTCTGGTTCACCTTCTTTCTTTAAGCCTGTTTTTGTATCAAGCATAACGTCGAGTTGGTTGCCTGTTATTGCAAATTTTACAGCTTCAAGAAAAGGGTTATCGCTCTGCGCAACTGCCTTGCGAGCGTAAGGAGCCAGTTCGAGAGCTTTTCTATTCTGGTCAGCTTTTATGTCTTTCAAAGGATCGTTATTTCCCGCAAACTCGCATATAACAGACCACACCTCTTCAACAAGGTCTGGTGCGGTGAGGCCCCATCGGCCTCCCTTCATAGGAGTGAGGGCGAGAATCTTCCCCAGGAGGACTCTCAGCTGGCTTACATCTTGCGTTAAAGTCCTGCCTGTCTCGAGCGCCATCTTAGCGGTGCAGGGTATGCAATCAGGCCAAATAAACATGGGGACCCCCCTTAGCGATTCGAGCTTGATTAATCGATCTTTTGACATACATTATAACCCAACAGACCGGAGAGAAGAAACAAATCAAAAAATTCTCCGCACTCGCATTTTGTGACAGTGATTTTTTATTAATGAACATATGTAACGTTTACCATGCACAATCCAAAGCCTCAAATCTGTATGGGCAAAAAAGGTGCAGAGTGTTTGACAATAGATTTTACTTCTATAGTATCAGCTTCTGCGGATCCACTTCTTCACGCAAAATCCTCAATTCCTCAGGAGTAGGCAGAACTGCCTCAACTGCACGAGATGTATCAACAGGAAACCCAGTGTTTTCCAAAATCTTATCTATGGTAATGCCTGGGTAATACTCCGCAAGGTACATCTCTCTTGTTGTTTCGTGAAATTTCATTACACCGAGGTTTGTGACCACTGCCGTTGCACCGCCCCGCGGAAGTCCAAGTTTTTGCCTCGAATCCCCCCCTGTGTACCATCCCACACTCGTTAGGTAATCAAGCTTCTCCACAAAACGTCGTTTCTGATGTTGCATGAATGTGATTACGCCAGATGCCAAGGAAGCCACATCACAGGCTCCACCACTTCCGGAAAAACGTGTCTTGGGTTTATGATAATCGCCAATTACAGTTGTATTGAGGTTTCCGTATTTGTCAATCTGCGCAGCACCGAGGAATGCAATAGTATGGAGACGTCTGTGTCCTGCAATTGAGAAGGCTTCGATGAGGCCCGAATTGAGGCACGTTCCGTACATAATTCTAGGGTCTGCAACTGCCATGGGTATTTCATCTAATGATGGATCAATTCCTCCTGTTTCGAAAAACACAACTGCTTTTGGTGCGTAGATCCTTTTTGCCGCAGTTGCTGCAAGCATTGATACGCCTGTTCCTGCAAATACGATGTCGCCATTCTTAATGAAACGTCCTGCAGCAAGTGCCATCATTTCATTGTCTGTGTAAGCCGCCATTATAAGAACCTCCCTATTTTCTGTCCAGTCCTACAGCGTATCCGAGGATGGGATTTGCCTTTATCTGAAAGAGGGCGGTATTCCCGACTTTTTCCAAATAGTCTTTGTGCGATCTAACGCCATACACCCATTCATCAAGATATAGTTTGAACGCCTTGTCATCTTCAGCCACTTTCTTGTATAGGTTAAGATGCTTGGGATCGTAGTCGTAGTAAGTGTATACTGCCGTAGGATGGGCGCCGTACGGTACTTTTACGATGGCGTCCACAAAGAACGGTGGAAGTGAATTCTGATCAGGATCGAGGCGGATGAATGACCTGGGTACAATCTCTTCGCACGTAACAATGACCACATCGGCAGATTTTGCCTGCTCAATGTCGGTAAAGGTGAGGCCTTTTATGCGAACCGTTCCGTCCTCACCTACATACTGGGCATGCATGATGGCTACATCTGGATTGAGGGCGGGAAGAAGCACGACCTTGTCGTCCTCGCCGTTGAATGGATTTTGAGTCACAACATACTTCTTCGAAGGAACCTTTCTCTCTTTCCTGATCTCAGGAGAAAAACCCTCTCGGTTGATCAGGTCGCTTCCGAGGCCTGATTTGGTCGGGATAAATGGGATTCCGAGTGAGCCGGCAAAAAAACGGAGGCTCATCTGGTAGTTTGAATAATCCTCAAATTGAATTTCGCCTCTCTGAATTGCTTTCTTAAAGCGGATGCACGTCGGCGCGTACCTGCCATTCCCGCCATAGGCTATCTCAAGTCTTTTAACACATCCCGCCCCAATCAAGATATCAAGGGCCTGACCGTGAGAGTGGCATACGAGGTGAATATCCTTAATGCGCTGCCTCACAATTTCATAGGCTAGAGCCATAGGATTCCTGGTTATCGTAAAACCACCGATGGCAATCTGGGAACCATTCTTGATAAAACGCCTCACAGCTTCTTCGAGGCTCAACAGTTTGTCGTCTATCTCCGGATACCTTCCCATAGCAAGAACTCCTTTTGCTGGTTTCGAGATGTTCTAAGCTGTTCAGTCATATTTCACCCCTCCATTTTTATGTTGTCAAGATATTTCTGAGCAATCCGTTGAAGAGCACGGTAGATATTTATGTTGTATACAAAAAACATTTCCAACAGTCATTTGTTTTTTATGCCTATACACGTCTTCCATTCCAGTAAACTAAGGCCTTTGATGGTAACCAAGGATAATAAAAAAAGTTGACAATTCTGTTAACGATACAATAAAATTCAACTATACCTTGAGCCACCGCATTCAGATTGAATGGACAGCGCTACTAAGACGGCGCCATTGCAGCAATGCAAGGTGCAAGGATAAACGATGAGGGGAGGTACTATTATGGATTTTGAAGGCTTATTGAAAGGTAAAGACGTAAAAAGAAGGGATTTTCTCAAGTTAACCGGAGTCCTCGGTGGAACAATGCTCCTCGGCAATACCGGCAAAGTCTTTGCCCAGGCAAAGAAGAGGATTTCTATTGCCACAGGCGGAATGGGTGGCGTGTACTTTGTGATCGGTGGAGGAATTGCCAGTATCCTGAGCAAGTATGCTGGTGTTGAGGCTGCGGCGGAGGTTACGGCTGCTTCTGTTGATAATTGTAAGCTTATCGCGGCAAAGAAGTCCGACCTTGGCTTAATCATGGGTGATACAGGGTATGACGCGTTCAAGGGTCTGGGAAATTTTAAGGGGAGACCCCTTCCTTTGAGAACTGTAACGGTCCTGTATCCCAACCTGATGCACGTCGTAGCTCTCGAGGGAAAAGGCATAAAAAAGGTGGCAGATCTAAAAGGGAAAAGGGTTTCTACCGGTGCTCCAGGCAGTGGAACGGAAGTAAAAGCATTACGGGTTCTTGAAGCGGCTGGGGTCAACCATGAAAAAGATATGAGAAAAGACAGGCTTGGTGCTTCTGAATCGGCTGGAGCACTGAAAGATGGAAAGATTGATGCGTATTTTTGGGATGGTGGTGTCCCAACATCTTCGGTTCTTGATCTTGCTGCTTCACCGGGGGTCAAGATGGTATTGATTCCTCATGAGGATCTTATCCCCAAAATGGTAGAAAAATATGGCCCTGTTTACTATCAGACAATTATTCCTAAAAAGTTATATACAGGGGTGGATGTTGATACCAACGTTGCTGGGGTTGGCAACCTTCTTATGTGTCATCAGGATATGGATGAAAAATTGGTGTATGACATAACAAAAAATATCTTTGATCGCCTCAAAGAGCTAGCTGCTATCCACAAAGAGGCTTTAAACATAAATCTAAAAGACGGATCTGGCAACAAAGCTGTTCCCTACCACAAAGGAGCTGCAAAGTTTTTTAAAGAGAAAGGCTTTACGGTACCGGTTTAAACAGTTATTGAGTCGCATTGGACCGGCACTGCACCCCCGCTGCGACTCAATTTTTTGCATTGAACGCAATAGAGGTCAGCAAAGTATAAGGGAGAGAGACATTGTCTTTCCCGGTGCCATGTAACAAGTTTCTGTGGAGGGATGCGTATGGATAGCAATAATGAGTCCTTGATACCCGAAGGCCGTGAACCCGCATTAACTGAAGAGCAGAAGAAGAAACTTGAGGAACTGATTGAGGAAGAAGAAGGTGTAACGAGAAAGATAACGGGATTTTGGCAGATAGTTATAACAGCGCTGGCTGTTGGTATGTCCTTATTTGCCATCTATTCTGCGATCCAGCCGGTAACCACACAAATTTTGAGGAGCGTTCACGTAGCGTTTCTTTTGGCAATTTGTTTCCTTTACTATCCTATAGCTAAAAAGTTCAAAGGAAAGATCAATATCTTTGATGTTTTTCTGTGCCTTCTTGGGATGGCGTGTATCATTTACATGCTTGTGGACTTTGAAGATTTTATCTATCGAGCGGTGACTCCGGAATTGTGGGATATGATTTTCGGTATTCTCTTCATTGTTCTTATACTGGAAGCTACCCGGAGAACCTCCGGTCTTATAATGCCTATCACCTGCATTATCTTCCTGATATATGCGTATGTGGGCCCGTGGCTCCCTGCACCCTGGACACATAGGGGTTATGACCTTGAACGAATTGTGGGTCACATGTATATGACATTGGAAGGTATCTTTGGCGTACCCATAGATGTATCATCCTCCATTATCATAATGTTTTGTATTTTTGGCGCATTCCTTACTGTATCAGGAGCGGGGAAGTTTTATGTTGATTTTGCCTTTACTGCTATGGGGAGAAAACCAACAGCTTCCGGTCGTGCAGTGATAGCAACGTCATATCTTTTGGCTATGGCCTCCGGATCTGGAGTTGCAAACACCGTTGCCATCGGATCTGTTGCGTATCCGATGCTCCAGAAATCAGGATACGATAAAGAAAATGCTGGAGGCTTTCTTGCAGCCGGAGGTATGGGGGCGATTACCACCCCGCCAGTCATGGGTGCTGCAGCGTTCCTGATTGCGGAGTTCCTGCGTATCAGCTATGTTGATGTCATATTGCTGGCCCTCATCCCAGCAGCACTCTTTTATTGGGGGCTGCTCCTCATGGTCGAGTTTGATGCCAAGAAGTTTGGTTTAAAGGCCGTACATATAGAAAAAAAATATACTCTATGGCAGCTTACCAAAAAGTATGGCTATCACTTCCTGCCCCTCATTGCCATTGTTGTTTTTCTCGTAAAGGGTTTTACGCCCCAGGTGGCTGTGTTTGCGGCTATTATGGTGTGTTTTCTCTCCTGTTTCATAAGGAGAGAAACGTGGTTTACCGTGCCAAAGCTTATTGAAGCCTTGAAGCAGGGATCATTGACAGTGCTAAATGTGGCTGCCATCTGTGCCTCTGCAGGAATTATTGTGGGTATAGTAAGCCTGACAGGCCTCGGGTTAAAGCTTTCATCAATCATTATCGGCTATGCAGGTGGCAACCTGATCGTCACCGCGATATTCACGGGGGTACTCCTGTGGGTTATAGGGTTGGCTGTGCCAATAACTGCAACGTATATTATCGCTGCTGTCATAGCGGCACCAGCACTAACACAGCTCGGTGTTCCTGAGTATGCTGCCCATATGTTCATCTTTTACTATGCCCTTTTGTCCGAAGTTTCACCGCCTACCGCCCTCTCGCCCTTTGCTGCGGCAGCCATAACAGGCGGCGACCCATTTAAAACGACTATGATGTCATGGAAGTATGCTGTTACGGCATTCCTTTTGCCTTTCATATTTACGGTGCTGCCTTCAGGAAGGGCAATCCTATTACATTGGGAGGGGATTGGTGTTGCTTCGGGAGTATGGACGATTATAGCTGCTTTTATCGGCATTGGCATGCTTGCATCAGGTTGTTCGGGTTGGTTGTTGAAGAAGTCAAGTATCCTTGAACGGGTTGTAGTAATCATTGGGGCGCTGGCTTTTGTCTATCCTTCCCGGGTAGGCGATATTCTTGGTTTTGTCTGCCTTGTTTTAGTTATTGTTATGCAGAAGTCGAGGAAAGGGGAAGGGGCTCCGGCTGCTGCCGTGTGACGATGAATGCAGAAGTTGAGAAACTCAGAAGCTGAGAAGCCGAGAATAGGATCATATCGATTTTCCTCATCTTCTCAATTTCTGATTCACGGGGAATGGCTGATACCATTTGAATGATCAAGGTTGAAATTCATATTGATGCCAGCTTGAACTGAATCAATTTCCAGCCCGGATGGAGAGGATGTCGCCATCCTGAACTATATATGTTTTTCCCTCAAGCCGCCACAGACCTGACTTCTTGCACCCTGCAAACCCACCATGCTCGACAAAGGCTTCATATGAGACAGTTTCTGCGCGGATGAACTTATTTGCGAGGTCGGTATGAATTGTACCCGCAGCGTCCTGTGCGTTCATGCCTTTTTTGATTGGCCACGCCCGGCACTCATCGTCGCCTACGGTAAGGAACGATATAAGGCCCAGTGTATTAACCGCAAGGTGTATGATACGGCCGCGAATAGTCTCTTTGATTCCGTATTCATCCATGAAGACAGCGCATTCTTCCAGCGACATAAGGGCCAGTTCTGCCTCCAGTTTGGCGCAGACCGCCAGAACAGGGATATTGTCCGGTAATTTATCTCGTAAGTCTGTCTCAATTGTCTGTGATGATGGAAGCTCATGTTCAGAACAATTTACAACAACCATCATGGGTTTTCGGGAAAGAAGCTGAAAACCTCTTATTCTTTTGTCCTCTTCCTCCGTGAGGGCAAGAAGAGACAGGGGCGCTTCATTGTTAAGATGATCAAGACATTTTTCCAGCAACGCCTTCTCCTGCTGAATTGCCGGATTATCCTTTTTTCCGTATTGCCTTTCCATGCGTTCGATACGACTTTCAATCTGCGCCATGTCGGCAAGGATAAACTCTGTATAGATAGCACGAAAATCAGCCATGGGATCGACATTTTCTTCATTATTAAAATCTCTAAGAATGAGCAAAAAGGCATCGCTCGATCTCAACTGCTGTATCGATTTTTGATTGAGAGTTTCGTTCTTCAGATCGCCTTCATCGATGGCAATAGTGTCAGATATATCAACGCGGGCGTAAACTGTTTTTCTTGGGTTGAAAATACTTGTCAGATACTCAAGCCGCTCATCGGGGACGTCAATAGCAACTATACCGTGAGAGCCACCGTTGACAGATTTCGCTACACCGCTTAACGCTTGGAATAGCGTAGTTTTACCCGAACCGGTTTTACCGATAATTGAAATGTACATCTTCACTTCCTAATCGCAAGGATTTGAAAAGACTGAATATACTACAATAATGTGACTGGAAATGCAAGGTAATCTGGATTATGGCAGGAAAGGCGGGACGAGCGGGAAGGGGAGTAAAAAGTGAGAGGTTAAAAGTGAGAAAAGAAACTGGAAATGAAGTGAAAATGCAGGTGATAGGCCATGGGCAATAGGAAACCAAAAAAGAGCGAAGAGAGAAAAAGGTCAGGGGAAGAGAAGGGGGAGGTGGTCTGCCATGAGGAAGCCTTTTTTTGTTGGGATGAGTCTGTTCTTACGGACAGATACCAGTCGCGTCTTCTCAACATTTTGAAGAAGGTCGTTGAACGGAGACTCTGGAAAGGCAACATTCAGTGCAACCCCGTCGCAGGTTCTTAAGCCAAGAAAGAGTTTTTCCAGCCGCAGTTGCTCATTCGAAAGGCTCTCTGATCCTGCAGTTGGTCGTAGTCGTGTGTTGATTTTATCGCAGTAATCTTTTACCGATTTAACGTTCCACCACCTTGTCCGGCCCTGGAAAGAATGAGCCCCTGGGCCCAGGCCCAGGTAAGGAATATGATGCCAGTACTTGCAGTTATGACGTGAGCGATATCTCCTTCCCCTGGAGAAGTTTGAGATTTCATAGTGAACAAAACCATTACGCTCAAGAAATTTTGATGTTGTGAGAAAGAAGTCTCTTCCTTGCTTTTCTGAACATACCTTGAATTTTCCTTGGTCTTTCATTTTGCCAAAAGGTGTACTTTTTTCAGGAGTCAACTGGTAGCATGACAAATGGGCAGGCTTAAACGTGAGAGCCTTCTGGAGGCTTGCCATCCAGCTTGCCACTGTCTGCCCTGGCAGGCCGTAAATAAGATCTATTCCAAAGTTTTTGAACCCCACTTCTTTCACTCGGCTGAGAGCCTTTTCGGCGCCCTTGAGGGAGTGCCTTCTCTTCAAAAATGTTAGCTCCTCATCATTGAAAGACTGGACGCCAATGCTTAGTCGGTTTACCCCGAGGGCTTTGAGCAATTCAAGTTTTTCCAGTGTGACGTCATCTGGATTGGCCTCTACGGTAATCTCAGCGTTATCTTTGAAGCTGAACTTTCTTCGGAGTTTTTGGAAAAGGCCGGTCAAAACTGCGTTGCTTAGCACCGTGGGTGTTCCGCCGCCTAAATATAAGGTGTCAAAGGTATTAAAAGTATCCTTATAAAATTCAATCTCCTGCAATATCCCGCTTAACCACTCTTCTATCAGGGACAGATCGGTGACTGAATAGAAATTACAGTATGGGCATTTTGTCTTGCAGAAGGGAACGTGAACGTAAAGACCGGGCGATTCGCCTAACTGTTCCACCATTTTTTACCTGATTTTATTTGTATGTTTTCTATAAAGTTGATAGCTCTAATCTGCAAACAACTACTTCTACTATCAGCTGTGAGCAATGAGCTATAAGCTACGTCACTCATTGTCTGTCTTCAGTGCTGCAAGAAAGGCGCTTTGGGGTATCTCCACGTTTCCGACGACGCTCATCCGTCGCTTGCCCTTTTTCTGTTTCTCGAGGAGCTTCCGTTTTCTCGTAATATCGCCGCCGTAACACTTGGCGGTAACATCTTTTCTGAATGGTGAAATGGTGGAGCGCGAAATTATCTTGCCGCCTATGGCCCCCTGAATGGCTATCTTGAATTGTTGCCGGGGAATCTCGTCTTTGAGCCTGTCGCAGACTATTACCGCCCTGTCGCGCGCACGGTCCTTGTGCACAATTATCGAAAGGGCATCGACTTTTTCTCCATTGACAAGAATATCAAGTTTTACGAGATAACTCTCGCGGTAATCAATGAGTTCGTAGTCAAAGGAGCCATACCCTTGAGTAATGCTTTTCAGTTTATCGTAGAAGTCAAACACTACCTCTGCAAGGGGCATATCGAAGGTAATCTCAACCCTTCCTGGAGTCGGGTAATTCATCCGCTGGTTCACGCCACGCCTGTCCATGCAGAGTTTCATGACGGACCCAACATACCGCTCTGGAACCAGGATACTGGCTCTGATATAAGGCTCTTCAGTCCGCTTGATATAGGTCGGGTCCGGATAATGGGCTGGATTGTCAACCGTGACAATTGTACCATCGGTCAATTCGAACCGATACTGGACGCTTGGAACGGTGAGAATAATTGATTGGTCAAACTCCCTTTCGAGGCGTTCCTGGACGATCTCGAGGTGAAGAAGACCTAGGAAACCGCAGCGAAAGCCCTGGCCCAGTGCAGCCGATGAATCCTTTTGGTAGACGAGCGCAGCGTCATTGAGCTTGTATTTTTCGAGGGCTTCTGCAAGAGACTGATAATCGTCTGAAGAGATAGGATAGATGGAGGAAAAAACCACGGGCTTAACCTCCTTGAATCCAGGAAGCGGTTCAAGTGCAGGATTTGCTTCAAGGGTTATGGTATCGCCGATCCGTGTATCGCTTACCGTTTTAATGCCGGCGATAATATACCCCACCATGCCCGCAGAAAGCTCTTTGACAGATTCAAGCTTAAGCCTGAAAATCCCCACCTCCTCCACTTTGTATGTTGCCCCCATGGACATGGGGCGGATTATGTCACCAGGTCTAATGGTGCCGTCGAAGATCCGGCAACTCACTATGGTTCCCCGGAATGAATCGTACTGGGCGTCAAAGATGAGGGCAGCCAGAGGTTTTTCAACATTGCCTTTCGGTGGTGGTATGCGTTCAACAATTGCTTCGAGAATTTCTTCAATTCCCCTTCCTTCCTTGGCAGAGCACAATAGCGCAGATTCAGGATTGAGACCAAGCTCGTTTTCTATCTCTTCTTTGACGCCATCAATGTTGGCTGAGGGCAGATCGATCTTGTTAATGACAGGGATGATGATAAGGTCATGCTCCATAGCTGCGTAAAGATTGGCAAGGGTTTGGGCTTCTACGCCTTGCGACGCATCGATGAGAAGCAACACTCCCTCGCAGGAAGCAAGAGCGCGGGAAACCTCGTAGGAAAAATCTACGTGTCCTGGTGTGTCAATGAGGTTCAACTCGAACTCTTCACCGGATCTGCTAACATAGGGGAGGTTCACCGATTGACTTTTGATTGTTATACCTCGTTCACGTTCAATATCCATGTTGTCAAGAATCTGATCTCTGAACTGGCGATCGTCAACGAGATGGGCAAACTGAATCAAGCGATCTGCAAGAGTTGATTTTCCGTGATCAATATGTGCAATGATGCTGAAATTACGTATCTGTTTCATGGGATAATTGCTTCTTATTCGTTAAAGTTGATGTAGATTATTGCGCCTGCTTTTTTGACCTTACATAGAGGTTGTCAAAACCATGTTCCCGAAATTCTTCTTCATACTTTTGAATAAGAGGGTATTCTTTTTCAAGAAGCTCCTCCTCGGACATTTGTTCCACTTTCTTTTCTCCAAACTTCTTTACAATATCTCTATGGGAAAGAGACAACACAAGAGCTTCCCATACCTGATACTCATCATAGGCATCTATCTGTTGAACCACATCCGTTGAGTTCTCAAAATCTTCCGAGGGATAGTAAGACTTCAGCTTCTTATCAAAGCCAACAAACTTTTCCATGTTGAAATCCTTTGCGAAGGAAAGTACGTATTGCTCTATTTTCTCATAGTCTTTTTCCGGTTTTTCCTTTGTTGAGCTTGCCATCCAGCTTCCAAGATATACTATTTTGAGTAATGCCTCGTACTGCTTTTGTGTGAACTCAATCTTCATGTTTTCCTCCCAAGGTTTTCCCCGTTATCAGGGGCATTTTGTTGTTTTACTTCCGGTTTAAAATTTTAAATTTCATCTTTTCTGAAAGTCATTTAGTCTACCAGTGACTTCCGTTCACTTCAACTGTTTTTTAGTCTCCCGTCCAACTCAAGGTAGTAATAGGTATGAAGCACGGCATCAAAAGATATGGTATATAAATTTAAGAATGACATTGATAGCTTCCTTTAATTTCTTCCTTGTAATCGTGCTTCTTCTATTAACCTTTGCACCTGCTTCTTCTGATAACCTAGCTTCTATTCAGGACAATGATGTCATAATCCGATTTGATGAACCCCTGAAGAATACTGCCAGAGAGGTTGTTGGGCTTTACCCTCGCATTAAAAAAGAGCTTGAAGGCACTCTGGAATGGCAAATTGCTTTTAAACCTTCCATTTTGTTGATCAGAGAGAATACAACGTTTCAGGAAATTATTGCCAATCCTTATATAATTGCGTTTGCAGATTCTCGTAAAAATCTCATTGTGGTTGACTACTCAAAGATGAATGCCAGTCCGTTCACCCTCGAGGTAACCTTGAGACACGAAATGTGCCATCTTCTTCTTGGCAGCAACATACCGGATGATCGCCTGCCCCGGTGGCTGAATGAAGGTTTTTGCCAGTGGGTCACCGGTGGCATTGGTGAACTTATGGTAGGCGACAGACAGCCAAATCTGAACAAGGCCTCGCTGTCTCATCGATTAATCCCGCTGGCATCCTTGAGCAGAAGCTTCCCTGTTGAAAGGGATCAATTGATCCTTGCCTATGAAGAAAGCAAGAGTATAGTAGAATATATGGTTGCGGAGTATGGGCAAGGCAACGTGATGAACATTATAAACTACCTCAAGGACGGGGATAGCATCGATGAAGCGATCAGAAGGGCTTTATCAATGTCGCTTGATGAGCTTGAAAGGCGTTGGATACTGTATCTTCAAAAGAGGATTACATGGGTTGGCTATTTAGCTACCAACATTTATACAATTCTCCTTTTTGCCGCAGCTATGCTAACAATATGTGGATTTCTGCGGATAATCATCAGGAGGCGTCACCGAGCATCTAAGAAAGATGAAGATAATGAGGAAATTGGTGTAAACTGAAAGCTGAAAGCTTTTCGCTGAAAGCTAAATAATGAAAAGATCGATTACATCTCTTCCGCTCCATTACGGCAAAGCCCCGGCGTGGCTTTTTCAAAAGATGAAACGCCTATCTGCTGCAATCATGGAAATCATTATCATGGAGTTCGGGCCGGAAGAGTTCCTGGCCAGAATCTCTGATCCTCTCTGGTTTCAGGCAATGGGATGTGTCGTTGGATTTGACTGGCACAGCAGCGGCGTAACTACAACGCTCTGTGGTGCATTAAAGGAAGGGCTCAGCACCCTTGGCGATGACTATCCGATTGCAATATGTGGAGGGAAGGCAAAAAGGGCTATTCGAACCCCTGATGAGCTTACTCTGTGCGGGGAACAATGGGGTATAGATGTTAGCCCTTTTATAGAATTGAGCCGACTATGTGCCAAGATAGATAACGCTGCAATACAGGACGGACACACGATCTACCACCATTCATTTTTCTTAACGAAGAAAGGTGAGTGGGCTATCGTTCAACAAGGCATGAATGGACTCGAAAAGACAGCCAGACGTTATCAATGGCTATCACGGACTGATATTGATGTTGTATGTGAACCTCATTCAGGCATAACATGCGATAAGGAAACAAATGTTTTAAACTTTGTTGCAAAGGAAAGCTTGAATGCCAGAGAGGCTGTTATTGATTTTACCAGGGAACACCCTGATGCCATGATGAAAACGTGGCGACAGATTACGCTTGAGATGCCAAAAAGGCACTACATATCACCCATGGATTTTGATGAGAAGCGATTGCAAAAAACCTGGAGAGGAATCTATGAATCACAGCCGAAAACCTTTAAGGAACTTATTGGAATCCGCGGAGTGGGACCGAGGACAATATCGGCCCTTGCCCTAGTATCAGAGCTCGTTTATGATACACCGCCAAGTTTTCAGGATCCAGCACGTTTCAGTTTTGCCCATGGAGGAAAAGATGGCTATCCTTTTCCTGTTGATCGAAAGACTTACGAAAAATCAATAGATTTCCTAAAGAGCTGTATTGACAAAGCGAAAGTCGGTGACCGGGATAAAATCGATGCATTCAAACGCCTCTCGCGTCTGTAAGAAAATGTAGCCTATCATATAGGGTTTTGTTTATCACTTCAAATACCACGAATAGTTTACGGGATAAAGTATGTGCAGAAAAACCTTTTGAATTTTCTAAATATTATATACAAGCAACGATGTACAACGTTTATGATATGTATAACGGCCTTCACGCGACATTCGGTATATGATGGTTAGGCATCCTTTTTGCATTATATTTTATAAGGCTAAAGGAAGGAGGTAAGTGGCTATGGTAAAGCCGATAAAAGCAATAGATAGAGATACTGGTTATGATCACGATGATGAGCTGGTAAAAAAACAACGAAAACTACTTGTAAACTCATTAGTAAAGGATTTTTATCCCTCAAAGTTCAGCGCAAGTCACATAATGCAAAAAAGAGAAATGGAGAGATCGAAGGGACACTAATACAGTACAGTGTCATAAAGCTTGCGATGAATGTCAAGATATTATCGATATACCAGAGCTATTGCTTTGAAATGTATCGCTGGGGAGAAAGTTATGGAAATTCTCTGAAGCTATCAAGCGGTTTTTGTGCCATTTCGTTCTTCAATTTCTCAATAACCCGCTTTCCAATTCTTTCAAATAAAATCTTTTTGGCATCATCAGATACAGCCACCTCATCGCGAACATCCTCCGGATTCATGGTTGGATTGGAGGTTTTTTCGATTTTATCTTTTGTATTCTTCAAGTAAGTCCTTATAACAGCGCTCACTTGGCTTGTCGATACTGTCATAAAAAAGATTTTCCTTAGTTCAATTATCGAATCATAACATCATTTTCTTAAATGGAAACTCACTGTGGTGTTGACCGTCAAAGTGCAGAATTGCCTTGACCTGCCGCAATACCTCAACGTACAATAGACGACTTGAAAATATATGTGCAAATATGAGCTGTTACGATAGCAAGGATACGATATATGATTTTTTACGAAAGGAGTGACAAATGGCAATGGTAAATGATGGGGTTTTTTTTATACAGGGACAGGATGAATTTATTCCGGATTCCCACGTATATGTCATTGGTGACCCGGCATCCAATGACCTATCAATGATTGATGTGGGGCTAACGGGGAAAGGTAATTATAAGATACAATCAATAAAAAAGCTGGGGATAGAGCCTGAATCGGTGAAGCGTGTAATCATGACTCATACCCACCTTGACCATATAGGGTGTTTATCCGAAATCCAGAAGGCAATACCTGGAGTTGAACTTTGGGTGCATAAATTGGAAGCAGAACTGCTTGAAAAGGGAGATGACCGTGGAGTGTATGGTATGAATGAATTTAAGGGCATGTGCCAGATGCAGTATGGACTGAAGTCCGATGCTTTTAAATTTACGGTAGATAAAAAACTTGAGGGAGGAGAGATTCTTAATATTGGGGGAATGAAGTGGGAAGTAATTCATATACCAGGACACTCTATGGGCGGTATTGCTCTGTACCACTCATCCCTAAAGATTCTTATCCCGGGCGATGTTGTTTACGCTGATTATGCAATAGGTCGTTTTGACCTCCATGGCGCAAATCCCGATCAGTTGAAGAAGTCATTGTATCGACTTGCTGATCTTGAGATAGACATGCTGCTGCCCGGGCACAACCAGATTGTCAAGGGTCTTCCCCCTGATTATGTTAGGAAGACTGCAAAGATGTGGGAACCATATTTGGTTTAACCTGCAAGCTATGCCGTGAACAGCAAAAAGTTAGAAGTAAAAAAGTCTGATTCTGTTTTCAATATCATCTTGAAAATAAAACAAGATTGCATCATATTTAATAAAATTGTTTAAGTTGTTATCTCTAGAATGAGAGATGCATGATCTTACCAAGGTGGGAAGCGTTCAACATAAACGTTAGGGACTAAAGGAGAATTAATTATGACGCACAAAGATACTGGAAATTATGCAGGAAAAAGGCGAGGTGCTGCACTAAATGAGACGATTGCAACAAAAATAAAGGAAAAAATATCTGAAAATAGGATTTCCTGTGCCGAAGCACATAGCATAGCAACGGAGCTAAACGTATCCCCGGCAGATGTGGGAACCACAATTGATCTTCTTGAAGTGCGTATTATAAAATGCCAGCTTGGACTTTTTGGTTACGGGAAAGAAAAGAATATTCCTGTATTGTCCGATAAAATAAATCCAGACATTGAGTCGGCCATTAAATCTTCTCTTGTTAACGACCGACTTCCATGCTCCACGGCTTGGGAAATTGCAAAAAAATTTAAAATCTCAAAACCCATGATCTCGGCAGTTTGTGAAGGGATGAAGATTAAGATATCCCCTTGCCAGCTCGGAGCATTTAAATAGCCCACGCTGAGTTAGTTTATAACCAATTATTGGGGTGGCTGACGGGGCTCGAACCCGCAGCACCCTGATCCACAGTCAGGTACTCTACCATTGAGCTACAGCCACCGTTCGTAAGCTTATTTAGCATAATCAAAGGGTAAAGTCAATTAAAGGGGCTCACATCGCTCCCTCAGCAAGTCAAGCTCGCTGAGACTCCCCCTCGCGCCCAAGAATGGGTTGGTTACCTGGTATCCCTGCCTTAGCCTTGTATCTTTTTCCTCTCTCCCCTCTGCCTTGAGCCCTCTGCCCTCTGCTGCTTTTTCCCGGGGCTCATAGCCGGTAGCTATTAGCGAATAGTAGCTGCAAAAACCTTGTCTGTCATTTTACGATACTTTCAGGCGTTGGTGAATATGTTTATCTTCTTGCTGTTTACTATTAGCTATGAGCTTTGAGCCGTCTCTACACGTTCCTCGATCATTCTTATGGTAACCAGGCTTGTTTTTTTGAACAGGTGTATAAAATAATAGGTTGCAAGGAGAAAAACATAATAGGTGCATAATGAGGACAGTATGAATCCGATGAGATAGGGAATTTTGATTATTACTTTGCATATGTATAAGGCAATGAGTGCACAAAGATAACCGCCCAAATAAGGCACAAAGACCTCTTTGATCCCATGAAAAATTCTCTCGAACTCGAGTGCATCTCTGAATTGCATCTTTTCGGAAAATACTGAAAAGGCAAAGGGAATAAAAAAGGAAAAAATGAGAAGGGCGAGATACGAGAACTTAATCACTATATTTCCAAAAAAAGCCGGTATATTACCGAGGGTTGTCAGAAAAAATCCCGTCGAGAAAAGGAAAAAAGGCACCGCCTCGTAAAGAATAAAAACAAAAAGGAGCTTGATGCCGTTTATCCAGATAGCTGCCCTGTCTTCCCAGGTAGGAAGGCCAATGTTGCCGATCAAAAGGATACGCGATGTTTTCGCGAGGTATCCAAGGGAGAAAAAGTTGGCCACCGGAATGCACATAATAAGCCCGCCGTAAATCCATCGCGAAATATAACGGCTATTAAAGGTAAACCGGATAAATGCTACAATATCCATGCTATTTTCCTTTGGAAATAAAATCGAGCAGTGATTCCTGAGTGAAACCTGTCATACCTCCATCCATGGTGATCGTCTCACCGTTTATATATTGGGCCTCCGGAGATGCGAGAAAAAGGATGAGAGAGACGAGTTCATCAACAGTTCCCATCCTTCCTATAGGCGTCTTGCTTGAAAGAAAATTTACAAAAACCTCTTTTCGTATTAATCCTTCATTCATGCCACCCTTAATAAATCCGGGGGCGACACAGCAGGTTGTCACGCCATGTTTCGACCACTCGTGCGCAAGCTCCCGTGTCATAATCATTAAGGCCCCTTTACTTAGTGCGTAGGGCAGGAATCCTTTCTCCCCAAAAAAAGCAACCTGAGATGCGATGTTGATGATGCGTCCTGTTTTCTGCTCAATCATGCATTTCCCAAAAATTTGTGTGGCATAAAATGCTCCTTTCAAGTTTATATCAATAGTCCGGTCAAAATCATCCTTTTTGATTTTTTCTGAAGGAGCAAGAGGATTGACAATGCCTGCATTGTTGACAAGGATGTCAACTTTCTTCCACGATTCAATTACCTGCGAGGCTACATTGTTCATTTCCTCATAGTGAGTGATATCGGCGTTGAATGAGAGAACGGATTTTCCCTGAAACTCCTCTTCAAACTTTTTCACAGCTTCCTTGTTTCTTCCGTTTACGGCCACAGAGGCGCCTTCAGCCAGAAATGCTTTTGCCATTGCCTTACCCAGTCCTTTTGTTCCACCAGTAATAAAAACAACCTTATCTTTAAACTTCATAGAATCCCTCCGTAAAGATCGTGTATTCTTTTATCGAAAAGCTTTATGAGACCTTCGTTATTGTACAGGCTTATTCCTGTGACGGCCTTCCAGATATCAGACCTCTCCATGCAGAAATAGACAAAGAGATCATTCGACTTACTTTTCAATTGGTTGTACAGCATCGTATAGATTTTTATCCTTTCAGACTTGATGTACCGGTACTTTCCGTCTTCTCCACGAATAAATTCACCAAAAAGCAGGTTTTTTCTACCTTTTTCCAGAAATTCATCAAAGAGGCGTGGAGGGAATCGTAAAAGACCAAGGCTCACCCAGATAACCCGCCCGAGGTCCAGAATCCTTCCAACATCATGTATGAGATATTCATAATCTTTCTCAAAACCTGGGTAGATGATAATAGGGTCAAAATGGAGGCCAACAAAGCATCCCGCATCCTGTGCACGTTTTGCAGCCTTCAGCCGTTTGTACAGAGGACTGGTCCTTTTTTCTTCCTTGTCAATTATGCTTTGAGGGGCTAACGAAAAAGAGACGATGGTATATGGATTGAGGTATTCCCTGAGATGTTCAATATATGCCCATTTTGATTTTAATTCGAAGAGCGCCTTCCTTTTTTCGCCGAAGAACTGAATGAGGGGCCTGTTCAGATCATAGCGACGATCTAGGGCAAGGCTGTCAGATAACTCGCCTGTTCCAAATCGCAACACATGGTTCTTTTCCTGGTCGATGGCCTCGCTGAGCTGAGAAAAAATGTATTCATAGTCTTTTGTTATTTTGATTTCAGGAGAGTTAATGTATGACTTGAGTATACAATAAGAACATGAAAGAATACATCCCTCTACAAGATCGATAGTCTTATAACCACAACAAATGTGGTTTTTTGTGCCGGGACAATTCCTTACAACATTGCCCCTTGCCTCAACGAAGGTTACCTTTTGTGAGATCAAAGATTCTCCCTAGTATTCCATCATCGGTTAATCTGTGTAATTTTTCGAGGGCCTGATTGATATCTTCCTGGTTCTTTGCCCTGATACCTATATCAATATACTCTTTTTCGAAAAAAGGGTCTACCTTAATGTCGATGTTGGGCGGGAGTGCCAATGCGTGCCGTATATCCTGCAATTTTTTATGAAGCGATGTAAGGATGGGATAGGCCATTTTCTTGAGATTTTTTATCAAATCCTGGCTATTGATTGAAGGAGGAAAATTATCTGAAGACAGCTTGTCATGTTTTAATTTCAGCAAGCATAAAATCTCAAGGATTTCTCGTATTGAGCTTTCTGTGACATGAACTGATGAAAGAAGATCGATGATCGAAGCTCGTTCGCCTACTTCGAACCTCATAAGATAGTCGACATTTTTTAAAGATAAATTGCGCTCTACTATGAAGTGTTTGAGGGAATCTTCTGCAGATGCAAGCGTAATAAGCATTTTCAGCATCTTCTCATGGGGATTCATCCCGAGGATGTTTTGCATGTCAAACATTTCTTCTCGAGAAAAGCCTAAATGAAGCATCCGTTCGAGGGCATGGGCTTTTTCAACGAGGTTAAGACCTCGCCGAATATTGTCATGAATGGCGGAAAGAAGGGCTTCATGTTCGGTTATATCAACGGTGACATATGGTATTTCTTTCATGCCAAGTTGATGAGCGATTTCTATTCTTTTGAAGCCTGTCACAACGACAAAAGGTGATGCATTAAGGAGTATGACGGGCTGAATAATGCCTATCCTTTGAATTGATGTGAAAAGGAGCGGATCGGCAAGAGGATGGCTTATACAGAACCTTTGGTCATTTGCGTTAATGCGATCGATAGATAATGTATTCATAATAGTGAGTTGTGAGAACGGCCTATCCGTTTAGGTTAAGTTGTCAAAAGTCCTTCATGGCGAGAGTATAGCGCAATTCATAGGCATATACAATGCGATTTGAATTTCTATTACCGGGGCTTGCGTCGTCCCCTCTTCCGGCTTAGCCGTCAGAGACTCCCCCTCGCGCCCGCTGTGCTCGCGTAAAGCTTCCCACGCATAACGCAAGCCACACAGAGGACCATGCTTTTAAGCTCGGGTGAATGTAATTATTATTCGCGAGTAGTGTGTGCATGTTTTGGCGCATGGGCTTGCCCGTAGGAATCTATGCTATCAGCTACCAGCTTACAGCTAACTGATTGCCCTTCTTTTTCCAATACGTTATAATGCCTGCCATGCGCACAAGCGTCCAAGAAAAATTCAGGAGGATTTCATGAAAAGATCTCTGGGAGCAAAGAGTCTCCTTTATCCAACGCCGATCGTTGTTGTTGGAACATACGATAATGAAGGAAGAGCAAACGCCATGACTGTAGCATGGGTTGGCATTGTCTGTTCTCAACCTCCATGCATTGGGATTTCTCTGAGAAAGGCCACCCATACCTACGGCAATATTATTGAGCGCGAGGCGTTTACAGTGAGCATCCCCTCGGAAAGTCATGTGAAGGAGGTTGACTATCTTGGGATTGCGTCGGGAAAGAGAGAAGACAAATTCTCCATCGCAGGCCTCACAGCTATCGGAAGCGATATCGTAGATGCGCCCTATGTAAAAGAGTTCCCCTTCATACTCGAATGCCGGCTCATGCAAACAACAGAGATTGGCCTTCACACTCAGTTTATTGGCGAGATAAAAAATATCAAGGCCGATGAGGAGATCTTGAACGAAAAAAACCTTCCCGATATGGGTGGTAGATTCAGGCCGCTTCTTTATGCTCCTGAACTCCGGAAATACTATGGCGTGGGAGCTGCCCTCGGTGATGCTTTTTCCATGGGAAAAGCATTGTGACATGTTTTTGACTGTATTGACACAATGGCGTTTGATGACAACATTAAAAGACAGCAGTAACTAAAAATATAGTGAGGTGCTTATGGAAAGAAAAGGCGTTGTGACGTTTATGGGTAACCCTTTAACCTTGGTCGGGGAAGAAGTGAAAGCAGGAAGCAAGGCCCCTGCCTTTTCAGTGCTTGAAAAGGATCTTAGCGAGGTCAAGCTTGCAGATTTTTCGGGAAAAGTGAAGATTATAAGCGTGACTCCTTCCCTTGATACCCCTGTTTGTGATCTTCAAGCGAAAACATTCGAAGAAAAAGCAGAAAAGCTTCCCGATGATGTGGTAGTAATAAACATCAGCATGGACCTTCCATTTGCCATTGCGCGGTTTTCAGAAGGTGCAAAAATTGGTAAGATCAGAACTCTTTCTGATCATAGGGATGCATCATTCGGCAACGCTTACGGTGTGCTCATTAAAGAATTGAGGCTTCTTGCGCGTTCAGTCTTTGTGATCGACAAATCAGACGTTGTACGATATGTTGAAATCGTGCCAGAAGTCACAAACCAGCCTGACTATATGAAGGCGCTTGAAGAGGCAAAGAGGGTGGCTGGATAGCTCAAGTAAAAAAATTCAACCAGGTAGACTATCGTAAAGTTTTTTTCGCAGATAAACGCTGCTGAATGAAAAAGAGCGATAGACGCTGACGGGCTCCCGTTATTCTTTCTATGTCCTGCATTGGGTTGACCGGGGCGACGCCGTGCATTCCTATACCCACAAACTGTGATTAAAAACAGCCGGTGCGATATAAAGCTATTTTGTTTTTTGAGCAATTAAGCAAATGATAAAGGCTATTTTCTGTCCACAGATTAACTTAATAACTTAGTGGTGTCAACTCTATATATGCGCTCATGAAACGTAGATGTACGGCCCCTGTAAAGATACCTTTTTCAAACCAGCTGAGGACTTTTCCATGTGCCCCACCACACTCCGGTTTTTCCAAAAAAGCGTTTAATGTCATTGGGCAGATCATATGCAGAAGTTTTAATGGCAAGATTGGCAGGAACATCAATCCCAGAATGTTTTTGTCGGCTATTATATATCACGTGGGCCATCTTAGCGTTCGTCAAATTTCTTATTCATAGATTTGTCTTGCGGAGCAGCGGGGCCCATATTCTTCGATTTACGCTGTCGTCTTAGTCTGAAGAGAAACGTCAAAGTGACGCCAACAATAACGCCGCTCAACACGCATAAAAAAATAACGAGGGCGAGAGACGCATGGAATTTCCATGCAAAGAAGGAAATAGAGACAGGATCAGCATTTTGCGCAGAGAATACAGAAACGATTACAATAATAATTATAGCGATTACGATGTTAACCATATTTATTACTTTATGCTTTTTGTCCTTCATTTATCAAGAGAAGAGGCAGGATTCGAAGCAAGATTTTGAAGGAATGAAGGAGTGAGGTTACTGGATATAGCGGACGCTTTTCACTGCTGCTGTGACAGCAAATACCCGTATGTTATTACTTTCCGGATCTACTGGAAAAAGAAAAAAGCCCAGCCTGTTTGGATCGTATCCAAGGGTAGAGCCCACAAGCTTTTCTCCATCAACAAACAGCACCTCAACCTTACGGCCCTGAGCCTTATCTCCATTGCTATATTCTTTTCTTTCGTTATAGTCATGGTTGCCGGTAAAGTCCTTTACAAAGAAGACCGCTTTAAGATCACTAATAAGTATTTCTGCGGGTTCCTCAGGGTTGGTTGTATCCGGACGAAGATGAAAGCGATCCTTGTTGGGAAAAAAATCCTGGGTCATACCCTTGACCAACCTGCCATCAGCATATCGAACAACAACTTTTATTGGTTCCATTGTGGCCCCCTGTTCTGTGCAAAAAGTAATTAGCTGTTAAAACCAGCTTTCACATGTTATCGACAAAATAACAAAATAATAAAGGATAATGGGAATAGTGAGCGGCGAATAAGCGTAATGTGTGTGGATTGTGATTGATGAATTATTTAGAGCTGTTACGTTGGTTTGTGGTAAGCTAACAGCAGGAGGATCTCTATGGGCGATCGATCCGTGTACAAAAGAGTAGGGATAGAGGAGGACCTCCGAGGTATTTCACGGAGGGTAGCTCAAATTTCCGTATCAGCTATCAAGCAGATGCCGGTTCTGGCAAGGGAGGTTCCCGGTGCCGTTTCTCTTGGACAGGGTATCCCGTCTTTCAGGACCCCTGAGTTTATAACAGAGACTATACGTGAAGCGCTGATAAATGATGAGCGCATTGGCAAGTATTCTCTGCAGCCAGGATTGACCGAACTCAAGCATGAGATTGCAGGGTATCTTGGATGGAAAAAAGGCATTACGGTCGATGCCGAGAGGGAAATTTTTGTCAGCTGTGGGGCTATGGAGGCCCTTGCGGCAGGCATTGCCACAGTGATTGATAGGGGAGATGAAGTTCTTATCCCAACCCCAAACTATGCATCCCACGTTGAGCAGGTGCTTTTTGCTGAAGGCGTACCTGTTTTTGTTCCCCTTATAGAAGAGCAGGGCTGGCGGCTCGATGTTGATAGTCTCAGAAAGGCTGTTACTAAGAAGACGAAGGCAATTATTATCTGTAACCCCATGAATCCAACCGGCGCAGTTTTTTCAAACGAAGATGTGCTGGAAATTACCCGGCTTGCTTTGGAGAAAGACCTTTGGATAATTGCTGATGAAGCTTACGATTTTCTCATCTATGATGACCATGAATATCTGAGCTTTTCTTCCATACCGGAGTTGAAGAACAGACTCATAGGGACCTTCAGTTTCTCAAAAATGTTTTGCATGACGGGGTGGAGGGTGGGATTCATGTATGCCTCATCAAAGATCATAAACCAGGTCCTGAAGGTACATGATGCATTTGCCATTTGCGCACCCACAATTAGCCAGTATGCAGCGTTGGCAGCCTTGCGGGCCACCAACGGCAAAGATGGGGAAGGAGACAAGTTTATCAAAAACCTTGTTCATGTCCTTGATGAACGAAGGGAGCTAGTATGCAGCCACCTGGACAGATTAGGGGCTCTTTTTTCCTACCAAAAACCCAAGGGCGCGTATTATGTCTTTCCTCGGACCATTGGCACCGGAATGAACTCCATGGAGTTAGCGCTTCGGCTTCTTTATGAAGCCAAGGTGATAAGTATTCCCGGAAATGGTTTTGGCCCCTCCGGAGAGGGGCATATTCGGTTTTCTTTTGGCGGGACCGAGAACGAGATCAACAGGGCCTTTCACCGCATTGACAAATGGGTGCGGATCAACCTCTAAAGTCCCGCGGAATGGGCGCGAATTCCTGGCAATCCGGATACAGTCTATTCCTGGGGCAGCATTGGATTATCCCCTTACTGAAAAGCTCTGATCTCCATTCGTATTTCATGACAATTCGGTCAGCAACCACGCTTTCCGGTTCAAATTTTACATAACGCGAGGGGGAATAGGTTGTTTCTCCAAAACCGGTACCTGCCTGCTCGTTCTTCTTTCTCTCTGCTCTATCCGCGGAAAGGCCTACACCGGACGTTCGGGGCGCCGCGCTGCCAGCAGGAGATTCTTTCATAACTGATGGCCGGTCATGGAAATGGACTGTGTCCGGAGCTTTTTCCCTGAATACCACCACGGCGATGGTGCCCATGGCCGATGCATCTGAGAATACTTTCTCGGCATACGAGTCGGACTGCCCGGTAAAATAAAACCGGTTCGTTCTCTCCATTGAGGTTCGCCAGCCTTCGAAGGTGTTGGCATCATGCGGGCCGATGATGTACATCCGTTCATCGTGTTTGAGGTCTGATTTCTTGCCATCGATTATGTTTCTTCCGTCAACAGCGATAACGATCCCTACGCGCCTGTTTGAATTGTTTGTGACCTGAATTGAGTATCGCTCACCCTTGGATGCTTCTACATAGAAATATCTGCCTTCCTCACGGCATCGGGGATAGGTTCTGTATTTCGTGAACTCACTGCCGTGATCAGAAATAATCCGTACATTTACTGCTCCATCCCTGCTGACATATGCCGACACTGCAAACGGAAAAGCCAAAACAATAATTACTACTGTTAAAAAAATTTTTCGTACCATGACCTTGCCTCCATGTTTGTATTTGTTTCTGGTTTGTTAGACAAAAGTTAGGGCCAAGAAGTTCCCGAAAAAAAGCTATTTTTATTAAAGGCAGTAGCTTGGAATTAATGACATGCCTGGTTTAAGGTTGGTTTTAATTTGAATTATTAAGGTGTAGGGCATTCCCCGCAAACACGCTCATTCGCTCCGGCGGCGAACTTCGCTCCCGTTCGACTTCGGAACTTTTGCATATGCAAAAGACCAAGCTTCCTTGTCTCTCAACGGTTTGCTCAGGAAAACCCGGTACCAATAATCATCTTCATGAAAACTTCTGATTTAATCAACAACCAGCTGGTTCATGGTTTTGAAGCCGCGGATAGGTTTGTTTCGGGCGCGGTCGAAAAAGAGCTTGACAAGATTGCTGTTGTGGGGTTCAGGCACGAACCGGCCACGTGAGCTGTCAAACCAGATGAGTCGATGCTCATGGAGTAAGGTGGCGAGGATTCTATTGTCGCGGTCATTCTTCGTAATGGCAGGCGTATCCAGGATGTCGGATAGCCGTTTCGGAGCCTCCGGGCTATCCAGGAGTCGTTTCACAAGATTAACGAATCGGACCAGTTTCATGAGGGTGTACAGGGTGTCCCGCGGAAGATTTGGATTCACGGGAACCATGGCGCTTGAACGCATCATTCTAAACCGTTGCACAGCGTCACCATGGTCTGCTGTAAAATTGCTGTAAGCTTCGCTGTTCGGCGCGAGATAGAATATGCTAGGTCCAAGGAGAAGTCGTTTGCCCATGAGGAAAATAATCGTGTCCAGGATGTGCTCCACTTGCTGAGACAGGAGCCCGATTATGAAGTGAGTCTCCACCAGAAAATCAGAAGCCTCAAGATAGGGAAGGAGGCCGATGAAGTTATCCGCATTGTGTCGCTTCTGTTGGTCGGTGATTGTTTCTGATGCATCCACAAGGGAGAAATTGAGGCGCCTGAACCCCGCTGTAAACATGTGTTCAATCGTAAGAATGTCCAAGCTATCGGAATAGATTCCGTTCATTGCCGAGAGAGTCACTTCTGTCCCTTTGAACAAATCCAGTACGCTCTGAAATCGCCCCCGATCAAGGGTGAGCATATCGTCCTCAAAATCAACTGCTTGGATACCCAGCGAGATACACCCTGCAATTTCTTTTTCGATGCTGCCAAGGCTTCTTGTGCGGTATGGAAAAGGAGGCCGTCCACAGAATGCGCAATGGAAGGGACACCCGCGGGAGGTAAGAAGGAAAGTATATTTCTTCCTTCCGATGCGATATGCGGCATGGTCAAGCAGGGTATGGTCGGGGATAAGTTCGAGGTTTTCTTCGATATGAATATCAGGTATAATGAACCTGCCTAGATGTTTTGATGCTATCCCTTCAATACCTGTAACGTTTTGTCTTTTTCCTGCTCTCAATGACTCAATAAGATGAAAGAAAGGCCTTTCTCCCTCACCTCTCACTACGTAGTCAACAAAGGAGGACTGCAATACCTTCTCGGGAAAGAGGGTAGGGTGAACCCCTCCCAAAACTGTTGTGATTTCCTGACTTACTTCTTTAGTGCAACAGGCTACATCGATGGCTACTTCAGAGTAAGCGCTAAACAGCGAAGACACGGCAACTACATCCGGTTTCTCCAGTGCAATTTTCTGTTTGATTTGGAAACGGTCTGCACCAAAACGTGAGTATCGTTTAAAAAGAGATAAGGGTGTATACCTGTCACTGCGATAGTACGATGCAAGTTCAGGGAAAGGATTCTCGGCAATTGCCCGTTGCTTCCTGTTGCTCCTGAAATCCACGATTGAGACGTCACAGATGTCCTTGATCTTTGTGGC
>JAEAMF010000819.1_pt1 | contig 30173 bp, 29 predicted proteins | sample 8958721 | NCBI WGS metagenome assembly JAEAMF01 (sample SAMN16933255, study PRJNA681124) | bioreactor sludge metagenome | isolation source: anaerobic bioreactor treating anionic surfactant - SDBS | place: India: Bengaluru | collected 2019-02-28 | reverse complement strand
AGCCGCCGCATCGTGTTCATGGCCTCCACCGAAGGTGGCGTGGACATCGAGAAAATTGCTCACGATACCCCTGAAAAAATCCTCAAGGCTACTATCGATCCACTGGTTGGCGCTCAGCCATTCCAGGGTCGTGAACTGGCGTTCCAGCTGGGTCTGGAAGGCAAGCAGGTTGCTCAGTTCGCCAAGATTTTCACCGGTCTGGCCAAGCTGTTCAAAGACCATGACCTGGCACTGCTGGAAGTGAACCCGCTGGTGATCAAGGCCGACGGCGATCTGCATTGCCTCGATGCCAAGATCAACATCGACGCCAACGCCATGTACCGTCAGCCTAAGCTGAAGACCTTCCACGACCCGTCGCAAGACGACGCGCGTGAAGCCCATGCTGCCCAGTTCGAACTGAACTACGTGGCACTGGAAGGTAACATCGGCTGCATGGTCAACGGTGCTGGCCTGGCCATGGGTACCATGGACATCGTCAACCTGCACGGCGGCAAGCCAGCCAACTTCCTCGACGTAGGTGGCGGCGCAACCAAAGAGCGCGTAACCGAAGCGTTCAAGATCATCCTGTCCGACAGCAATGTCGCTGCAGTATTGGTCAACATCTTCGGCGGTATCGTTCGTTGCGACATGATTGCCGAAGGCATCATCGGCGCAGTGAAAGAAGTCGGCGTCAAAGTGCCGGTCGTTGTTCGTCTGGAAGGCAACAACGCCGAACTGGGCGCTAAAGTACTGGCAGAAAGCGGTTTGAACATCCAAAGTCATCTGCCAGGGCTTCACCGGCTCGCAGGGTACTTTCCACTCCGAACAAGCCATCGCCTACGGCACCAAGATGGTCGGCGGCGTGACCCCAGGCAAGGGTGGTACTACCCACCTGAACCTGCCGGTGTTCAACACCGTCAAGGAAGCCGTTGCTGCCACTGGCGCCGACGCTTCGGTCATCTACGTTCCAGCGCCTTTCTGCAAGGACTCGATCCTGGAAGCGGCGTTCGGCGGTATCAAGCTGATCGTCTGCATCACCGAAGGCATTCCAACCCTGGACATGCTGGACGCGAAGGTCAAGTGTGACGAGCTGGGTGTTACCCTGATCGGCCCTAACTGCCCAGGCGTTATCACACCGGGCGAGTGCAAGATCGGCATCATGCCAGGTCACATTCACTTGCCAGGCAAAGTCGGTATCGTTTCCCGTTCCGGCACCCTGACCTATGAAGCCGTCAAGCAGACTACTGACGCCGGTTTCGGTCAGTCCACCTGCGTTGGTATCGGTGGTGACCCGATCCCAGGCTCCAACTTCATCGACATCCTGAAACTGTTCCAGGAAGACCCGAAGACCGAAGCGATCGTCATGATCGGTGAGATCGGCGGTTCTGCTGAAGAAGAAGCTGCTGCCTACATCAAGGCTCACGTGACCAAGCCAGTGGTTTCCTACATTGCTGGTGTGACTGCTCCTCCGGGCAAGCGCATGGGCCATGCTGGTGCAATCATCTCCGGCGGTAAAGGCACTGCAGACGAGAAATTCGCTGCCCTGCAAGACGCTGGCGTGAAAACAGTCCGTTCGTTGGCGGACATCGGCAAGGCCCTGGCCGAGCTGACCGGTTGGGCTGTCAAGTAAGCTTCGGCTGACTGACTGCTTCAACCACAAAGGCCACCTTCGGGTGGCCTTTGTGCGTTCTGGGCGATGCGCTAGCGGCGGGGGTATCAATCCCGGCATTTCCAGACGACCTGCACATTCGCACATCGGACAGGCGCCCCTGCAGCCGTGCGTTTCCGGCGTAAATTCGTTAACCTATGCACTCATTTTGTGCCCGCTCCTCAAAAGGGAACGACACGCTAAACGGGTCTGGCTAATCCGGTCAGACAGCATTTCCCTCACCCAAGGGGAAATCCCTCTCTAAATCCCGATTTCAGTAGTGTGGTATTTCCTTAATGAAAGTGTTGAAAGGCCAGGACATCCTGGCGCTTGGCTTTATGACGTTCGCGTTGTTCGTCGGAGCTGGCAATATTATTTTCCCGCCTATCGTTGGTTTGCAGTCCGGCCCTCATGTCTGGATGGCAGCGCTGGGTTTCCTGGTTACCGCGGTTGGTTTGCCGGTGATCACCGTGGTTGCACTGGCCAAGGTTGGCGGCGGTATGGACGCCCTGAGCAGCCCGATCGGCAAGGTCGCAGGTGGTGTGTTGGCGGCGGTCTGCTACCTGGCTGTTGGCCCGCTGTTCGCGACCCCGCGTACGGCTACCGTATCGTTTGAAGTGGGTATCGCGCCATTGGTGGGTGAAAACCCGGTTGCGCTTTTCCTGTATAGCCTGGTGTATTTCCTGGTCGTGCTGGCTGTGTCGATGTACCCTGGCAAATTGCTGGACACCGTAGGCCGCTTTCTTGCGCCGCTGAAGATTATCGCCCTGGCAGCGCTTGGCATCGCGGCATTCATGCTGCCTGCCGGCACGATTGGCGAGGCTCAACCCGCTTATGTGGCCGCACCGTTTTCCCAGGGCTTCATCAATGGTTACCTGACCATGGATACCCTGGGTGCGTTGGTGTTCGGTATCGTCATCGTCAACGCCATCCGCTCGCGGGGTGTCGAGTCGCCGCAGCTGATTACCCGTTACGCCATTATCGCCGGCCTGATTGCCGGCGTTGGCCTGGCGCTGGTGTATGTCAGCCTGTTCCGTCTTGGCGCAGGCAGCCACGACATCGCCATGGGGGCCACCAACGGCGCCGCCGTACTGCATGCCTATGTGCAGCATACGTTCGGCTCGCTCGGTAGCACGTTCCTGGCCGTGTTGATTGCGCTGGCCTGTCTGGTGACTGCGGTTGGCCTGACGTGCGCATGTGCTGAGTACTTCAGCCAGGTGCTGCCTCTGTCCTATCGTACCCTGGTGGTCATTCTGGCAGTGTTCTCGCTGGTGGTGTCGAACCTGGGGCTGACCAAGTTGATCCTGTTCTCGATTCCGTTGCTGACGGCCATCTACCCGCCGTGCATCGTGCTGGTCGGCCTGAGCTTCTGCAAAGAGCTGTGGCATTCGTCGGCGCGTATTCTGGCACCTGTGATGCTGGTCTCGCTGCTGTTTGGCCTGGTCGATGCCATCAAGGGCACGTCGCTGGCAAGCTGGTTGCCTGAGTCACTGGCGAACCTGCCGCTGAGCGAGCAGGGCCTGGCCTGGTTGGTACCGAGTGTGGCGACCCTGGTCGTGGCGGTGGTCTTTGACCGCCTGCTCGGCAAGCCGCGCGAAGCCCTGGCCTGAGCCGATAGCGTTCGCCCAAGGTTGACGCCGGCCACAAGCCATCGTGCGTCAGCTTAGGCAGATGCCCAACCCCACATCCGATAAAGATGTGGGGTTTTTCGTTTATGGGGGGTGACGTGTCTTTTTTTGTGATAAAGCGTCGAAAGGCCATCGACGCACTTTACTGTGCGCGAAACCTCTTGATCAGGACCGTCCATGAGCTTCATTCAAAGCAATCTGATTAATCTGCTGGCTGTTTGCTGGTTCGTTGTCTGCTGGGGTGGCTACACCCGTTATGCCACCTGGAAAGGCCGTGACACGGCGTGCCTGGCCAGTGTTCTGCACCTGTACCGCGAAGATTGGATGCGCCGCATGTTGTTGCGCGACAACCGGATTGCCGATGCCAGTGTGATCGGTAACCTGGAGCGTAACGCCTCGTTTTTCGCTTCCAGTACGCTGATTATCCTCGCTGGCATCCTGACGGTGCTCGGTGCATCGGACCGGGCGCTGTCGTTGCTGGCTGATTTGCCGTTGGTGCAGCAAGCGTCGCAGAGCATGTCCGAGATCAAGTTGCTGTGCCTGGCAATGGTCTTTATCTATGCCTTCTTTACCTTCAGCTGGTGCATGCGCCAGTACAACTTTGCGGCCGTATTGGTGGGGTCTGCGCCGATGATTGGCGAGCGCCATGTCAGTGAGCAGGAACGTAAAGCGTTTGCCTCGCGTGCGGCACGGGTTGTTTCCCTGGCGGCCAACCAGTTCAACTTTGGGTTGCGCTCTTACTACTTTGGCCTGGCCTTACTCAGTTGGTTCATCAACCCCTGGTTATTCATGGCGACGAGTGCAGGTGTTGTGTTGGTACTTTATCGTCGGGAATTCCATTCCGATGTGCTCGAAGTTATGGTGTTTACCCCGACAGAAGCACCCATGCCTGAGGTCAATAAGGAACCTCTGGTTTGAACCGCTAGTGTGTTGTGCATTGTTATTGATGTTCAGGTCGACGTTACATGGGTTTTGACAGGCACAGGTTTTGAAAGGCATAAAAAAACCCGACAGTGTCGGGTTTTTTTTGCCGGGCGGCTGCTTAGTTAGCAGGCTTGGCTGGCGTTGCTTCTGGTGCTGGGGCAGCAGGCGCAGCAGCTTCAGCTTGGTCTTTGGCAGCTTCGACGGTTTCTTTAGCAGCATCGACAGTTTCTTTCGCCGCTTCGTTCACTTTATTCTGAGCTTCTTCGACTTTCTGTGCAGCTTGCTCAGCAGCCTTAGGTGCTTCTGGTGCTTTGGTTTCTGCAGCTTTGTCACAAGCAGCCAGACCCAGGGTAGCGGCCAGCATCAGGGCATAAGCAAAAGGTTTACGCATGGGGTGTTTCTCCTGGTGGAATACAGTTACTTGAACCCTTTGAGTTCAAGGCTGAGGAATAAGTTCCGCATACGATACAGATATATAACTGTTGGATCCATATAGACTTTTTTCTAGGCTTGTGCATCGGCGCAGATAACGACGGGGCTGAAGAAGATGAGTGAGACACCATTAATGGCGCAGGCTCAGCGCTTTCTTTCTGCACTGCGTCATTGTCAGTTACTGGACATGCGTGTCGAGCGTGCCGATGCTGACGGTATGACACTGGTTCTGCCCTACGCACAGAAAATTGTCGGTAATCCACAGACTGGTGCAATTCATGGCGGCGCCTTGACCACCCTGATGGATACCACCTGCGGCATGGCCACGCTGTGCGTGTTGCCGGTGTTCGAGGTGTGCCCGACCCTTGATCTGCGTATTGACTACATGCATCCCTCGGAAGCGGGGAAGGATATCTACGGCTACGCACAGTGCTATCGCGTCACCCGGGACGTGATCTTCACCCGAGGCATGGCGTACCAGGATGATCCGCAGCGACCGATTGCGCAGGTGGTGGGTACCTTTATGCGCCTGGGTAAAGGCGTCAAGGGCGGGCAGGGGTTCGCCAGTCAACTCAAGGACGGTCTACTGTGATTCCGCGTGAGGTTCATCAGCAACTGCGCGCGGCCCATGCCGAGGGCAACTATGCGCCACTTCTGGATCTGATCCCCTATGCGGGGTTGATCGGTATCGAGTGCAGCCGTCAGGGCGAAGACCTGTTGTTTCGTCTGCCTGCCAACCCCGACAACATCGGCAATCCCTTGTTGCCCGCCATTCATGGGGGCGTGATTGCCGGGTTCATGGAGCTATCGGCCGCCCTCTATCTGCTGATTTTCAGTGAAAGCGCGGCCATACCCAAAATCATCGACTTCTCGGTCGACTACCTCCGGGCCGGGTACTTCCGTGATACCTATGCCCAGTGTCAGCTCTGGCGTCAGGGGCGACGAGTGACCAATGTCGCGATTACCGCCTGGCAGGGCAGTCAGGCCGAACCCATCGCCACTGCTCGCGCGCATTTCAAGATCGAAGAATTATTGCCGCCCTTGAAATAGTGCGCAGTGCCCCCATCTGTTGTTCATCCCGCTGCAACGGCCAGGTGAGCGTGCCTATCGCACTTGCCTGGTCAGTGGCCACTGTCAATAGATTGGAGTTTTGAAGACCATGAGTGTGGAAACTCAAAAAGAAACCCTGGGCTTCCAGACCGAGGTGAAGCAGCTGTTGCACCTCATGATCCATTCGCTGTATTCGAACAAGGAAATTTTCCTTCGCGAATTGATTTCCAACGCCTCCGATGCAGTGGACAAGCTACGTTTCGAAGCCCTGTCCAAGCCTGAGCTGCTTGAAGGCGGCGCCGAGCTGAAAATCCGTGTGAGTTTCGACAAGGAAGCGGGCACCGTTACCCTCGAGGACAACGGTATTGGCATGAGCCGCGAGGATGTGATCACGCACCTGGGCACCATTGCCAAGTCTGGCACCGCCGATTTCATGAAAAACCTCACCGGTGACCAGAAGAAAGATTCGCACCTGATCGGTCAGTTCGGTGTGGGCTTCTACTCCGCATTCATCGTCGCCGACAAGGTTGATGTGTTCAGCCGTCGTGCCGGCCTGTCCGCTGCCGAGGGTGTTCACTGGTCCTCCAAAGGTGAAGGCGAATTCGAAGTCGCCACTGTCGAAAAGGCCGAGCGTGGTACCCGTATCGTCCTGCACCTGAAGAAGGACGAGACCGAGTTCGCCGATGGCTGGCGCCTGCGCAACGTCATCAAGAAGTACTCCGACCATATCGCCTTGCCGATCGAGCTGCCCAAGCAGGTCGAGGTTGCCGAAGGTGAGGACAAACCGGCCGAAGCATGGGAAACCGTCAACCGCGCCAGCGCCCTGTGGACCCGTCCGCGTACTGAAATCAAGGACGAGGAGTACCAGGAGTTCTACAAGCACATTGGTCATGACTTTGAAAACCCGCTGGCCTGGAGCCACAACAAGGTCGAGGGCAAGCTTGAGTACAATTCGCTGCTGTACGTACCGGCCCGTGCGCCGTTCGATCTGTACCAGCGTGAAGCACCGCGTGGCCTGAAGCTCTACGTGCAGCGTGTGTTCATCATGGACCAGGCGGAGTCCTTCCTGCCGTTGTACCTGCGCTTCATCAAGGGCGTGGTCGATTCCAATGACCTGTCGCTGAACGTGTCGCGTGAAATCCTGCAGAAGGACCCGATCATCGACTCGATGAAGTCGGCACTGACCAAGCGCGTTCTGGATATGCTGGAGAAGCTGGCGAAGAACGAGCCTGAGCAGTACAAAGGCTTCTGGAAGAATTTCGGCCAGGTCATGAAAGAAGGCCCGGCTGAAGACTTCGCCAACAAGGAAAAAATCGCCGGTCTCCTGCGTTTCGCTTCCACCCAGGACGACAGTGGCGAGCAAAGCGTTTCCCTGGCCGACTACCTGGCACGCGCCAAGGAAGGTCAGGACAAGATTTACTTCCTCACCGGCGAGTCGTACGCGCAGGTCAAGAACAGCCCGCACCTGGAAGTCTTCCGCAAGAAAGGCATCGAAGTGCTGCTGCTGACCGATCGTATTGACGAGTGGCTGATGAGCTACCTCAGTGATTTCGACGGCAAGCAGTTTGTCGATGTTGCGCGCGGTGACCTGGACCTGGGCAAGCTAGACTCCGAAGAGGACAAGAAGGCTCAGGAAGAAATCGCCAAGGAAAAAGAAGGCCTGGTCGAGCGCCTGAAAGGTGCCCTGGGCGACGCCGTAAGCGAAGTACGGGTTTCCCATCGTTTGACCGACTCGCCAGCCATCCTGGCTATCGGTGAGCAAGACCTGGGCCTGCAGATGCGCCAGATCCTCGAGGCCAGTGGTCAGAAGGTTCCAGACTCCAAGCCGATCTTTGAGTTCAACCCTAGCCATCCGCTGATCGAAAAACTGGACAACGAGCAGAGCGAAGACCGTTTCGCCGACTTCTCGCATATCCTCTTCGATCAGGCTGCATTGGCCGCAGGTGATAGCTTGAAGGACCCGGCGGCGTATGTGCGCCGTTTGAACAAGCTGTTGGTTGAGCTGTCGGCTTAATCCGATGTAAGAGAAAACCCGCTTCGGCGGGTTTTTTCATGGGCGCCCTATGCAATTTCGGAGGTCGTGATGAACGCAGTCGTTATCGAGTCGCTGGTGTATCAGCTTGATGGCAAACCCTATGAGAGCCGTTTGCTGTACACGCCGGGCAGTGGCGCACAACCGGGGTTGATAATGGCCCCGAACTGGATGGGTGTCGGGGCTGGCGCTGAAGCTATTGCCCGTGCCGTTGCGGCGCGCGGTTATGTGGTGTTGATTGCTGACCTGTACGGGCAGGCGGTCCGCCCCGGCAATGCCGAGCAGGCCGGTGCGGCGATGATGCCGCTGAAAAATGACCGGCTCGAACTGCGCAAGCGTATGCAGGCGGCGCTGGCGCAGTTGCGTGAACAGACCCGCGCTGCGCTGCTGCCTGGGCAGTTGGCGGCGTTCGGCTTTTGTTTCGGCGGTTGCTGTGCGTTGGAACTGGCTCGTGATGGTGCTCCACTGAAGGCGGCGATTTCCTTCCATGGCACACTGGACACTCCGCGACCGGCTGATGCTGCCAACATCAAGGGCGCAGTGCTGGTTTTGCATGGCGCGGATGATCCGTTGGTGCCCAGGGAGCAGTTGCCGGCATTCGAGGCCGAAATGAATGCGGCAAAGGTTGACTGGCAGTTGCTCAGCTACGGTGGAGCGGTGCACTCGTTCACCGACCCGGCGGCGAATACCCCAGGCATGATGATGTATGACGCCAGGACCGCCACGCGGGCGTTCCAGGCCATGCATAACCTGCTCGATGAGGTGTTCCAGGCGTAAGCCCTGGAGGCGCGCCAGGCAACAGTCTGCGGCTTGGCGCGCGCTTTACGGCAGCGCAATGCGCTCGTGCTCTCCGGGTACGGTCGGCCAGTCGCCGGCCGCCCAGCGTGCCCGGGCCTGCTCGATCAGTGCCGGGTCGCTGGCAACGAAGTTCCAGTTCATCCGTCTTGGCCCATCCAGCGGTGCGCCGCCAATCAGTACCAGATGGCACTCGCCTTCGGCGCACAGCGTCATTTCCTCGCCTTCCGGCAGAACCAGCAGGCTGTAGGGTTCTATCGGTTCGCCGTTCAGGCTCGCTTCGCCTTCAAGCAGGTATACCGCACGTTGCTCATGTTCCGTCGGGAGAGGCAGTGTGGTCGCCGCCTGCATGCGCACATCGGCGTAGAGGGTGGGCGAGAGCACCGGAACCGGAGACTCCAGGCAAAAGCCTTTACCGGCGATCAGGCGGATGCTGACCCCCAGGCTGTCACGCGTTGGCAGGCTGGCGGTGGTGTAGTGGCTGTAATGCGCTGGGCCTTGTTCGGCATGTTTCGGTGAGGCCAGCCAGACTTGCAGGCCGTGCAGGCGTGAGCCGCTGGCGAGCAGGTCCGCAGGCGTACGCTCGATATGGGCTACGGCACTGCCTGCCGTCATCCAGCTGACCTCGCCAGGTTTGACCCGTTGCTCTGAGCCAAGGCTGTCCTTGTGCAGGATCTCGCCTTCAAACAGGTAGGTGAGGGTGGACAGACCGATGTGCGGGTGTTGGCGGATGTTCATGCCGCTGCCAGGGGCGTAGTCGGTCTTGAGCATGTGGTCGAAAAACACGAAAGGCCCGACGCTGCGGCACCTGGCCGATGGCAGTGGGCGCAAGATGGGCTGGCCTTCGACGTCTTCGGCCTTGGGGCGAATGATAAGGGGAGTGCTCACGGTGTACTCCATGGCTGTCGGATAGCCTAGGCAGCATAGCGTGTCTGCAGGCGTGTCCGTTGGCAGCGTTAAAGCGGATGCAACATGGCTATCGGGGTAGCAGAAACAAAAACGCCCCGAACCAGTCGGGGCGTTTTGCGTAAGGTGTTAAGCCTTACTTGCCTTGCCAGCGCTTGAGCACCAGGGTGGCGTTGGTGCCACCAAAGCCGAAGCTGTTGCTCATGACGGTGTCGATCTTCGCGTTTTCGCGGGTTTCGCGCAGGATCGGCATGTCAGCCACTTCTGGGTCCAGCTCCTCGATGTTAGCGGAGCCGGCCATGAAATTGCCTTCCATCATCAGCATGCAGTAGATCGCTTCGTGAACGCCTGCGGCGCCCAGGGAGTGACCCGACAGGCTCTTGGTCGAACTGATGGCAGGTGCCTTGTCGCCGAAGACTGCACGAACGCCCTTGATTTCTGCGACGTCGCCGACAGGTGTCGAGGTGCCGTGGGTGTTCAGGTAGTCGATCGGGGTGTCGACAGTGGACAGTGCCTGCTGCATGCAGCGAATGGCACCTTCACCACTAGGCGCAACCATGTCGTAACCGTCGGAGGTCGCGCCGTAGCCAACGATTTCCGCGTAGATTTTTGCGCCACGGGCCAGCGCGTGTTCCAGCTCTTCGACCACGACCATGCCGCCACCACCGGCGATGACGAAACCGTCACGCTTGGCGTCGTAGGCACGGGAGGCTTTCTCCGGGGTTTCGTTGTACTGGCTGGACAGGGCGCCCATGGCGTCGAACAGGAACGACTGGCTCCAGTGCTCTTCTTCACCGCCACCGGCGAAGACGACGTCCTGCTTGCCCATCTGGATCTGCTCCATGGCAGCGCCGATGCAGTGTGCGCTGGTAGCGCAGGCCGACGCGATGGAGTAGTTCAGACCCTTGATCTTGAACGGTGTCGCCAGGCACGCAGAAACGGTGCTGCTCATGGTACGGGTTACGCGGTACGGGCCAACACGCTTGACGCCTTTTTCGCGCAGGATGTCCAGTGCTTCCATCTGGTTCAGGGTCGAGGCGCCGCCGGAGCCTGCGATCAGGCCGGTGCGCGGGTTCGAGACCTGGTCTTCGGACAGGCCGGAGTCCTTGATCGCGTCCTGCATCGCCAGGTAGGCGTAGGCAGCGGCGTGGCCGACGAAGCGGTAAACCTTGCGGTCGATCAGTTCTTCGAGGTTGAGGTCAATGGAGCCGGAAACCTGGCTGCGCAGCCCCATTTCCTTGTATTCCGGGTTGAAACGAATGCCCGGGCGGCTTGCACGCAGGTTGGCGGAGACGGTCTCTTTGTCATTGCCCAGGCACGAAACGATGCCCAGACCAGTGATAACGACGCGGCAACGCTGACCGAGCCATCGGCGATGGCCATGTTCAGCTTGCCCTTCAGGACGCGCTTGATGTGGATGTTGTAGGTGACTTTCTTGGCGGTCGGCAGTACCTGGCCAAAGAACTTGACCTCACCCGAGCCCAGGGCGCGGCCGCGACCTGGCAGGCCTTGCCAGCCCAGGAAGAAGCCAACCAGTTGCCACATGGCGTCAAGGCCCAGGCAGCCAGGCATCACCGGGTCACCTTCAAAGTGGCAAGCGAAGAACCACAGGTCCGGGGTGATATCCAGCTCGGCGACCAATTCACCTTTGCCGTACTTGCCACCCTCTTCGCTGATATGGGTGATGCGATCCACCATCAGCATGTTCGGGGCGGGCAGTTGCGCGTTACCTGGGCCGAACAGCTCACCGCGACTGCAGCGCAGCAGGTCTTCCCGAGTAAAGGCGTGTTGTTTGGTCATGCGAGCTCCTCAATAATCCGGTGCGGCAGGGGCGAATCTTCCCGGCCGACCCAAGGCGTTTGGGCCTGGGGCGGCAGCCTACACATAGACTATTGCGTTGTAGTGAAAGTCACAGCACAGGGACGAAGATGTACACTTGTGCACTGAAATTTTTTTTCAAGACCTCAATCGGCCTTGATTCAGTCTCTAAGACTGCCGCAATTTAGCATTTATCGCCAGTCGCCGCTGCGTCAGCGGGTAACCAACGTTGCAGAATTTGCTGTAAATCTGTGCGTTTGAAGGGTTTGGTCAGGTAATCGTTCATTCCGGCGGCCAGGCAACGTTCGCGATCACCCAGCAGCGCATTGGCGGTCAAGGCAATGATCGGCAAGGCTTTGTCCTTGGGTTGCTGGCGAATTCGACGGGTGGCTTCGTAGCCATCGATCACCGGTAGACGGCAATCCATCAGCACGGCGGCAAAGCGCTGGCGAGCGATCTGGGTCACGGCCTGAGCACCGTCGACGGCCACGCACACTTCATAGCCCAGGCTGCGCAGCATGGCTTCGATGACCGTCTGGTTGACCGGGTTGTCCTCCACCAGCAGGATTCGCCGGCCCTGGCCGTTGTCCTCATCGACCTGCACGCTGGGTGACAGTGTGGGTTGCGGTTTTACCGCGAGGGCCAAGGGAATCTCAAGGGTGAAGGTTGAGCCCTGGCCTTCGCGGCTTTCGGCGCGCAGGTTGCCGCCCATGCGCTCTGCCAGGGTTCGGGCAATCGACAGCCCCAGGCCCGTACCGCCATAACGCCGGGAAATCGAGCTGTCCGCCTGCTGGAAGGCGACGAACATCATTTCCAGGTGTTGGCTGTCGATGCCGATACCAGTGTCGCGTACTGCGCAACTGAACCAGATCAGTTGGCGGTCGAGCACTTGCCAGCGCGGTTCGATTTGCACCGTGCCACGTTCAGTGAACTTCAAGGCATTGCCAATCAGGTTGACCAGTACCTGGCGGATGCGCGTCGGGTCGCCGACCACCTGCAATTGCTCGATGCCGGGTGGCATACGCAGTTGAAGCTCCAGGGCGCGCTGCTGGGCCGTGTGCAGGAACGCCTGGGTGCAACTGCCAATCAGTTCGGCCAGGTTGAAGGTAATGTGTTCAAGTTCAAGCGTAGTGCTCTCGATCCGCGAGAAATCAAGAATGTCGTTGATGACCTTGAGCAAATGGCCGGTTGACTCCGTCGCCACGGCCGCATAGTCGGCCTGTTCTTCGCTCAGTGGGGTGGTTTCCAGTAACTGCAGCATGCCCAGCACGCCGTTCATCGGTGTGCGCAGCTCATGGCTCATCATTGCCAGGAAGTCCGATTTGGCCTTGTTCGCCTGTTCGGCTTCTTCGCGGGCCTGAACCAGTTGCGCGATGGCCTGTTGCTGTTCGTGGCTGGCCTTGGCCATGGCGCAGGCCAGATTGTTGATGTGCCGGGAGAGGTTGCCCAGTTCGGTGTCATCCAGCACCGGCAGTGGTGAGGTGAAGTCGCCTTGCTGGATCGCCTTGACGGCCTGGCTCATGTCGCTGATGGGTTTGGCCAGGCTGAGGGCAAGGCGGCGGGCCAGCAGGAAGGTGAAGATCAGGGCGAACAGGGCGAGTATCGCCGCCTTGATCACGATTTCCTGTTGCCGTTGGCTGAAGGCGTTGTTGGACATACCGACGATGACCCGGCCCAGGTAGTCGTCCCCTGGGGCCGAGGCAGGCAGGCTGCTGTTATGCAGGAAGTCGTTGTCCAGGGGGATCTGTTGCAAGCGTATTGGCGCCTGGAACACTTCAACCGGTTGTGTGGGTTTGTCGTTTTCGTCGGGTTGCTCGACATGCACCAGAATATGGTTGGCGCTGTCCTGAACCTCCAGAAAACGCACGTGGGGGATGCTCAAGGTGGCCCGCATCAGGCTTTCGAGCACGTCCTCGTTACCCGCGATCACGCCGTACTCCGATGCGGGAGCCAACTGGTTGGCGATCAACTGGCCGGTGTGGTTGAGTTCCTGGCGCAAGTCCTGGATCCGCACGAAGGTAAAGAAACCGATCAGCAGCAAGGTCAGCAGCAGGGCGGGGCCAAGGCTGATGATCTGCGTGCGGGTATGAATGTCCCGGCTCAGGCGCAGGTTCATGGTGTGGGCTCTCCTTCGGCGACGACCTTGGTTGCCGCAGCCGGTTCAATCGGCTCAATCCCCTGGGCGCGGGCCACTTGAGGGTTGCCGATGACGCCAAAACGCTCAGGGTAGTGGGTGCGCGGCCATTTGGCCGGTGCCTGGTCGAGCAGGCGGTCCAGCACCCGCAGCCAGTCGTGCTTGTTGCTGAAGGTGCTGGCCAGGCCGCCGGCCTTGACGAACCCGGCCGTGGGGCCGATCAGGGGCATCTGTCGGGCGTAGCTGCTGAGCAGGAGGTTCTTGACGGTACGCGGGTTGTACAGGCCTGGATCGTCCATGCCGAGCACGACGTCACTGCCCTGCAGCAGCGCTTGCAAAGGGCGATTGTCGCGAGGATCCGGCCAGGCTTGGGCGTTGATGTGCAGGCCCAACTGCTGTGCGCTCTGGTTCAGCTCATCGAGCAGGAAACGGCTTTGCTCGCTATAGAGCACGCCGACCCGTCGAGCATGTGGCAGCAGATAGCGAATCAGGCGCAGTTGGCGTGCAGGCGACGGGTCGCTCCACAGCAGGCTCAGGTAGTGTGGGGGCACACGCCCAAACCGTTGGTTGGCCTGCACTCGGCTGATGCGCATCACCAGTGCCGGTGGTCCGGTGGTTTCACCGAGGCGCCAGTCGAGGGCGGCGGTGTCGAGCAGAATCAGCCGGGTTGTCGGCTTTATGCGTCCCGGCGCAGGCAACTCGGCCACCGGCAGGAAACGTACCTGGTCAGCACTGCGCCGTTGTTCCAGCGAGTGGACAAAGGCGCGCACGCCCGGGCTTTCTGTCGCGGCCGTCAGCAGGATGTCGTGTGCCGCTGCCGTCAGCGGCCACAGCCAGGCCAGCAGCAGTACGCTCAGAAGCCTGCGCATCAGCGCGCGAGCTCCGCGTCGACAGGGTGATCCCGAGCTGTTACCTGGTTGCCCAGAGGGCGTTTTTCAGGCAGGGGCTGACCGCTCACCGCAAGGGTCAGTAGCATAAGAGAGCCTGAAGGAAGAGGGCCAAGTGACACGGCGCGGCCTTATTACGGATATAAATCGGGCATGTTAACCGAGTAACCGGCATTTTCCAGTTGTCTGAGGGCAATCCCGGCCATGATTCGCGTATCTGGCGCTGGCTCTGGCACTATCGCGCCGTATAATGCGGGCGTCGCCACATTTTTGGCATTAACGGATTGAATATGACTGAACAGCAACCGGTTGCAGTTCTGGGTGGCGGTAGTTTCGGCACCGCGGTGGCGAATCTGCTGGCCGAAAATGGTGTCCGGGTACGCCAGTGGATGCGCGATCCCGAACAGGCCGAGGCCATGCGTTGCAATCGTGAAAATCCGCGTTACCTCAAGGGCATCAAACTCCACCCGGGGGTAGAGCCGGTTACCGACCTGTTGGCGACCCTGCAGGGGAGCGAGCTGATCTTTGTCGCGCTGCCTTCCAGTGCATTGCGCTCAGTACTGGCCCCCCATGCCGGGCTGCTTAGCGGCAAGATGCTGGTCAGTCTGACCAAAGGTATCGAGGCCCAGAGCTTCAAGCTCATGAGCCAGATCCTCGAGGAAATCGCCCCGCAGGCGCGTATTGGCGTGCTGTCCGGGCCGAACCTTGCGCGCGAAGTAGCCGAGCATGCGCTCACTGCGACGGTGGTTGCCAGCGAAGATGAAGCGCTCTGTCGCAGCGTTCAGGCCGTGCTCCATGGTCGAACCTTTCGTGTCTACGCCAGTAGCGACCGCTTCGGTGTCGAGCTGGGCGGGGCCTTGAAGAACGTCTATGCCATTATTGCCGGCATGGCCGTGGCCCTGGGTATGGGCGAGAACACCAAGAGCATGCTGATCACCCGTGCACTTGCGGAAATGACCCGCTTCGCCGTCAGCCAGGGCGCCAACCCGATGACCTTCCTTGGCCTTGCCGGGGTGGGGGATCTGATCGTCACCTGCTCCTCGCCCAAGAGTCGCAACTATCAGGTGGGGTACGCACTGGGCCAGGGCTTGAGCCTGGAGCAGGCAGTCAGTCGACTGGGCGAAGTGGCCGAGGGCGTCAATACCCTCAAGGTGCTCAAGGTCAAGGCCCAGGAGTTGCAGGTCTACATGCCGCTGGTGGCAGGGCTTCATGCGATCCTGTTCGAGGGGCGTACCCTCAATCAGGTCATCGAGTTGTTGATGCGTGGCGAGCCGAAGACTGATGTCGACTTCATTTCCACCAGCGGTTTCAACTGAACGACAGGAGCAGTAGATGAACGAATCCCCGAAACAGGCCCAGTGCGAATCGATCGGTCTGCGTATCCTTTGGATGCTGGTGTTCCTGATTGTGTGGCAACTGGCCGAGCTGCTGCTGGGTGGCCTGATACTGGTGCAGTTGGTCTATCGACTGATCTACGGCGCGCCAAGTGCCAGCCTGATGAATTTTGGCGACAGCCTCAGCCAGTACCTTGCGCAAATCGGTCGTTTCGGCAGCTTCCACAGTGACCAGAAGCCGTGGCCATTTGCTGACTGGCCAAGCCCGCGTGCGCCGGAAGGTGAAGCACCTCACAGCGTACCTGCGGCTGCCCATCCGGTGCGTGATGAGGAGCCGAAGCTATGAAGCTCTGGGTGCTGCGTCATGGTGAGGCCGAGGCGCGGGCCCATAGCGATGCCGAACGCCGCTTGACCGCGCATGGTCGTGAGCAGGTGTTGCGCAGTGCCGCGCAGTTGCTCGGGCAGCCCCGCGCATGGTCGTGAGCAGGTGTTGCGCAGTGCCGCGCAGTTGCTCGGGCAGCCGCTGCAGGCTGTCCTGGCCAGCCCTTATGTGCGCGCGCAGCAGACAGCCCAGCTGGTCTGTGACGCGTTGTCCTTCGACAAGCCCTTGATCACCGTACCGTGGTTGACCCCAGAGAGCGAAGCCGACCAGGTGATCACCGAGCTGGACAAGCTGGGCCTGGAGCATGTGCTGTTGGTCAGCCATCAGCCCTTGGTCGGCACGCTGGTGGGGATGCTTGAACAGGGTCATCGACGCGATCCGCAGCCGATGAGCACTGCCTCGCTCGCCGAGCTTGAAGGTGACTGGCCGTTGGCTGGGTTGATGACCTTGCGTAGCCTGAGTCATCCTTGAGCACGGCTCAACCCAGAATAATAAAGGACTCGCCATGAGCATCTGGTACACCCAGCCTGATATCGACCAGCTTAATCACCAGCAAAAGAACACCATTGGCGAGGTACTGGACATCCGCTTCGAGTCGTTCAGCGACGATTCGCTGACGGCCAGCATGGTGGTCGATCACCGTACCCGCCAACCGTTCGGCTTGCTTCATGGTGGTGCTTCTGTGGTGCTGGCCGAAACCGTCGGCTCCATGGCCAGCTATTTGTGTATCGATCCGCAGAAGTTCTACTGCGTGGGCCTGGAAGTCAACGCCAACCACCTGCGTGGCTTGCGCAGTGGTCGGGTCACGGCAACGGCGCGGCCGGTGCATATCGGGCGCAGCACCCACGTCTGGGACATTCGATTGAGTGCCGAAGAGGGCAAGACCAGTTGCATTTCACGGCTGACGATAGCCGTCATCGCGCTGGGCGAGGCTGCCCCCAGCCGTTGAAGGCTCGGGTGATTCAGGCTGTTGCGCCGGTATCACCGTCCTATTGACCTGATTGCCGTCTCTGATGGCTTTTCCGGACATTGCCCCGCACCGAGTCGGCGCGGACAATGACGCCATTACTCCTCTCGGACAGGCGGCCATGTCGCAGCAGATATTCTTCGCTCATGCCAATGGTTTCCCCTCGGCCACCTACGGCAAGCTATTCGCTGCGCTGGCGCCGGACTATCAGGTCAGCCACCTGTCTCAGCATGCCCACGACCCGCGCTTCCCGGTCAACGATAACTGGCAGAGCCTGGTCGACGAGTTGATCCACCATCTGCAACAACAGCCTGCGCCGGTCTGGGGTGTCGGGCACTCCCTGGGCGGGGTTCTGCACCTGCATGCGGCAATGCGCTGCCCACAGTTCTACCGCGGCGTGGTGATGCTGGACTCACCGGTACTGACGCGCGCTGATGAGTGGCTGATTCGCACGGCCAAGCGCTTTGGTTTTATTGACCGCCTTACCCCGGCCGGGCGTACGCTGGGCCGACGTGAGGCGTTTCCGGATCGAGAAACCGCACGGGCCTACTTCACAGGCAAGACCCTGTTTCGCAACTTCGACCCCGACTGCCTCGACGCCTATGTGCAGCATGGGCTGCAGGAGGCGGACGACGCGTTGCGCCTGCGCTTCGATCCGGCCACCGAAATCAGCATCTACCGTAGCTTGCCCCATATCAGCCCAGGGCAAGTCCGTCAGGTTTCGATCCCGCTGGCGATGGTGCGAGGCAGCCATAGCCGGGTGATCAAGCGTCATCATGCCTATGCGGTTCGTCGCATGCCGCGCGGCGAGTTTCACAGCGTACCGGGTGGGCACATGTTTCCATTGGAGCGACCGACCGACACCGCCAGCCTGCTCAAGGGGCTGTTCGACCGCTGGCAGGAGCAAAGCGTATGACCGGCCCAATCGAACAGGTGCGTCTGAATCTGGGGCATGTCGAGTTGGCAGCGCAGTTGTTTGGCCCGGCCGATGGACGCCCGGTGATTGCGTTGCATGGCTGGTTGGATAATGCCAACAGCTTTGTACGGCTGGCACCGAAGCTGGCGGGGCTGCGTATCGTTGCGCTGGACCTGGCCGGGCACGGTTTGTCCGGCCACCGCCCGCCAGGGGCCAGCTATGCCTTGTGGGACTATGCCTTCGACGTGTTGAGGCTCGCCGAACATTTGGGCTGGGAGCGCTTCTCCCTGATGGGGCACTCCTTGGGGGCGATTGTCTCAGTGGTGCTGGCGGGGGCCGTGCCTGAACGTATCGCTCGTCTGGCCCTGATTGATGGCGTTGTCCCGCCGACCGCAGGGGTTGAAGACACTGCCGAGCGCATGGGCATGGCCCTGCAGGCGCAACTGCGCCACGGCAAGAAGCCCAAACCGGTGTATGCGGCACTGGAGCAGGCCGTTGAGGCGCGCATGAAGGGCGTGGTGGCGGTGAGTCGCGAAGCGGCAGGGCTGCTCGCCCAGCGAGGGTTGGAGGCCGTGCCGGGTGGTTTTACCTGGCGCAGCGACAGTCGCCTGACGTTACCTTCAGCGCTACGCTTGAGCGATGAGCAAGCGCAGAGCTTTGTGCGCCGCATCGCTTGCCCTGCACAATTGATCGTGGCCGCCGACGGTATGTTGGTGCGGCACACTGCCTTGCTTGAGCAGCTACCCTTTGAACAGAAACAACTGCCGGGTGGCCACCATCTACACCTGAACGATGAGGCGGGTGCTTCCCTTGTCGCAGACTGTTTCAATCGCTTCTTTGCCATTCCTTGACTTGTAGCGGGCAACTGTCGAGGCTTGGCGGGTTGAACAGGGAGACAACCATGACCACGTGTGACACTGCCTCACCTCGCGGCGCCCTTCAGGGCGTGGCGTGCCGATGAATACGATGACGAGCCTGAAATCTGCTGTTTCCGCTCTGGCCTTGCTCGTTGCCTGGCCGCTGGTTGCCGCTGAGCTGCCGGTGCCAATGGATGCCAAAGCCGTTGATCAACACGCAGCAACGGAACAGGAACGCGTCTACCCGCTGGGCGCCCTGCGCAAGATCAGTGGCCAATTGCGCATGGAGAACAAGATTGAGGGCCGAGGCCAACTCAGCTCGGTGACCTGGCAGTTGCCCGTCGAGCGTACCGCCAGCGAGGCGTTCACTCAAGCGCGAGAAGCCTTGCAGGCAGAGGGCGGCTATGCGCTGTTCTGGTGTGAGGCGCGTGACTGCGGTGAGAGCAACCTGTGGGCCAATGAGGTGTTCGGCAACGCGCGGCTCTATGGCTCCGACGAGCAGCAAGCCTTTGTGCTCCTGCGCCTGGCTGCGCCAGCACAGGATACCTTGATCGCCTTGTACGGCATCACACGTGGAAACAAGCGGGCCTACCTGCATGCCGAGCAGTTTGTTGCCAATGCGCCCCTGGCGGACGTTTTGCCAACCCCGGCAACGGTGCTACGTGAACTGCGCAGTACCGGCAAGCTGGACTATCCCGACCTTGAGGGGGAGCCGCCAGCAGACTGGGTTGTACTGCTTGGGCGAAGTTTCAACCTGGACAGCACCCTGCGTGTCACACTGGCTGGCGCCCAGGCTGAAGCCTGGCGCGAACAGTTGATCAAGACCGGTGTGCGCGCGGCGCGGCTGGAAGTTGGTCAGGGCAGCGCAAGCGGCCTGCACGTTGAATTGATTCGCTGATCAGGGAACATCATGCTGAGTAACGACCGCCTGCTGGTACAGATCCTCCTGCTGGGATTGCTTGGGGCTGGCCTGTGGGTCATGGCGCCATTTTTCTCTGCGTTGCTCTGGGGGGCGATCCTGGCGTATGCCAGCTGGCCGTTGATGCGCCTGTTGACGCGGCTGCTGGGGGACCGAGAGACCCTGGCAGCGGCGTTCCTGACCTCGCTGTGGATTTTACTGGTGGCCTTGCCGCTGGTCTGGCTGGGGTTCAACCTGGTGGACCACGTTCGCGATGCTACGGCGTTCATTCGAGACGTACAGGTTGACGGCCTGCCTGATGCGCCGAGCTGGTTGGGCAGTATTCCATTGATCGGCGGGCGCCTGGTGGGTATCTGGGTCGCTGTCGACCAGCAGGGTGTGGCCATGCTGGCCAATCTCAAGCCGTACTTCGGTCAGGTCGGGAACTGGCTGCTGGCGCGCAGTGCCCAGATTGGCAGCGGTATGCTCGAAATTGCCCTGAGCCTGGTGTTCGTGTTCTTTTTCTACCGTGACGGGCCGCGTCTTGCGGCGTTTGTCCTGAGCCTGCTGGGCCGCCTGATCGGTGAGCGTGCCGGCTACTACCTCGACCTGATTGCCAGCACCGTGCAGCGTGTGGTCAATGGTGTGATCGGCACGGCGGCGGCCCAAGCGTTGCTGGCATTGATCGGATTCTTGATTGCAGGCGTACCGGGTGCGCTGGTGTTGGGCATCATTACCTTCATGCTCAGCCTTATCCCCATGGGCCCACCACTGGCCTGGATACCCGCCACCGCGTGGCTGGTCTGGAAGGGGGAATACGGTATGGCGGTGTTCCTGGGCATGTGGGGCACGTTCATCATCAGTGGCGTCGACAACGTGCTCAAACCCTATCTGATCAGCCGTGGCGGTGACCTGCCGCTGGTGATTGTCCTGCTCGGTGTGTTTGGCGGTCTGTTGGCGTTCGGTTTCATCGGCCTGTTCATTGGCCCAACCCTGCTTGCGGTGGCCTACAGCCTGCTGCTGGACTGGGTGCACAGCAAGCCGGACCAGCCGCGCGCCTGACCCGCTGCAGCACCGCCGGTGATCTTTACGCACTCTTTATGCCTTCATCGGGCACTCGCTCTCGTTCCTTTACAGCCTCTCTTCCGACAATGACCGTCAGCGGCACTGTGCTGCGAGACGGAGAGTTGTGATGAGCATTCTGGACGGGGTGTCACTGCTGCTGGCAGTGGCGTTGTGGGTTTATCTGATGGCCGCGCTGTTGCGCGCGGACAGGGGCTAGGAGTGGCCATGCACAGTTACGATTACGCGTTGCTGTTGGCATTTTTCGCCATCGTCTTGTTGCCGGCACCTTGGCTGGGCCGTTTCTATTACAAGGTGATGGAAGGGCAGCGTACCTGGCTGACGCCGATTCTGGGGCCAGTGGAGCGGGGTTGTTATCGCATCGCAGGTGTCGATCCGGGCCGCGAGCAGAGCTGGCAGAAGTACGCGCTGGCCTTGCTGGCGTTCAACCTGGCTGGTTTCCTGATGGTGTTCGGTGTACTGCTGCTGCAAGGTTACCTGCCGCTCAACCCGCAGCATTTGCCGGGACAAGAGTGGTCGTTGGCATTCAACACTGCAGTCAGTTTCATGACCAACACCAACTGGCAGTCCTACAGCGGTGAGGCGTCAGTCAGCTACCTGAGCCAGATGCTTGGCATGACCGTGCAGAACTTTGTCAGTGCCGCGACGGGCCTAGCCGTGCTGGTCGCGCTGTGCCGTGGCATTGCCCGACGCTCGGCGAGCACGGTGGGTAATTTCTGGGTCGACATGACCCGTGCAACCCTCTATGGCTTGCTGCCGCTGTGCCTGGTACTGGCGTTGTTGCTGGTTTGGCAGGGCGTGCCGCAAACCTTCAGCGACTACGTCAAAGCGCTCACCCTGCAAGGCGTCGACCAGCTTATTCCGCTGGGGCCGGCCGCCAGCCAGATTGCAATCAAGCAACTGGGTACCAACGGCGGCGGCTTCTTCGGGGTCAACTCGGCGCATCCATTCGAGAACCCGAGTGCCTGGAGCAACCTCTTCGAGGTGTCTTCAATCATCCTCATCCCGGTGGCCTTGGTGTTCACCTTTGGCCATTACGTCAAAGACCTGCGCCAAAGCCGGGCGATCATCGCCTGCATGCTGGCGCTGTTCCTGATCGGTGGGTCGACTGCGCTGTGGTCCGAGTACCAGGCCAACCCGGCATTGAGCAACCCTCAGGTCGAACAGACGGCACCGCTTGAAGGCAAGGAAAGCCGCTTCGGCACCACCGGTAGCGTGCTGTGGACGGTCACCACGACAGCGGCGTCCAATGGCTCAGTGAACAACATGCACGACAGCCTCAACCCGATCAGTGGCATGGTGGCGATGGTCAACATGATGGTGGGCGAGGTGATTTTTGGCGGTGTGGGTGCCGGGCTCTACGGCATGCTGCTGAACGTGTTGATCGCTGTGTTTCTGGCGGGCCTGATGATTGGCCGCACACCGGAGTACCTGGGCAAGAAACTGCAGGCGCGTGAAGTGCAATTGCTGGTAGCAACCTTGCTGGTGATGCCACTCGGGGTACTGGTGCTGGGTGCGCTGGCAACCAGCTTGCCTGGCCCTGCAGGCGCGGTGAGCAACCCGGGTGCTCATGGCTTCAGCCAACTGCTGTATGCCTACACCTCGGCCAGTGCCAACAACGGTTCTGCCTTCGCTGGGCTGGGTGCGAATACCACGTTCCACAACGTGATGCTCGGCCTGGGCATGCTGATTGGCCGCTTTGGCTACATTCTCCCGGTACTGGCCCTGGCCGGCAGCCTGGCGCTCAAGAAAACCGCGCCGGTAGGGCAGAACAGCTTTCCGACCCATGGCCCGCTGTTTGTCACCTTGCTGTTGGTCACCATCCTGTTGATGGGTGGCCTGACCTTCCTGCCGGCCCTGGCCTTGGGCCCGGTCGCTGAACACCTGAGCCTTGGCTTCTAAGGAGCGAATCATGAACATGCCGATTCCTGATGTGAATGCGGTGCCGGCCGAACAGGCTCGGACGACTTTTGCTGCGCTGTGGCGGCCAGCCCTGGTGCAGGCGTTCGTCAAACTTGATCCGCGCCAGTTGAAACGTGCGCCGGTGATGCTGGTGGTCGAGCTGACGGCGGTTTTCACCACCGTGCTCTGCCTGTTGCCCGACAGCGCTGTGCCGACCCATGTGGCGCTGCAAATCGCCCTGTGGCTGTGGTTCACCGTGCTTTTTGCCAACTTTGCCGAGGCGTTGGCCGAGGGACGTGGCAAAGCGCGCGCCGACAGCCTCAAGGCGGGTAGCCAGGGCCTCAGTTGCCGGCGTCGTAACGCCGCTGGCAGCTATGAAGTGGTACCGGCCACGGCGCTGCGAAAAGGTGATGTGGTCAAGGTGCTGGCCGGTGAGATGATCCCTGGTGACGGCGAGGTGCTTGAAGGTATCGCCGCTGTCAACGAAGCAGCCATTACCGGTGAGTCTGCGCCGGTGATTCGTGAGTCGGGCGGCGATCGCTCGGCCGTTACCGGCAACACCCGGCTGGTCTCTGACTGGTTGTTGATCAAGATCACCAGCAACCCCGGCGAGTCGACCCTGGACCGAATGATTGCCTTGGTCGAAGGTGCCAAACGGCAGAAAACACCCAACGAGATCGCGCTGGATATCCTGCTGATCGGCTTGACCCTGATCTTCCTGGTGGTCGTGGTGACCCTGCAGCCGTTCGCCTATTTTGCCGGCGGTGCGATTCCGCTGGTGTTCCTGGTGGCTCTGCTGGTGACTCTGATTCCGACCACCATTGGCGGCTTGCTCTCGGCCATCGGTATCGCCGGCATGGATCGCCTGGTGCGGCTGAACGTGATTGCCCGCTCCGGGCGTGCAGTGGAGGCCGCCGGTGATGTGCATGTGTTGATGCTCGACAAGACCGGCACCATCACCTTCGGCAACCGTCGTTGCAGTGCCCTGCATGCCGCGCCAGGGGTGAGCGCTCGTGAACTGGGCGAAGGCGCCTTGCTCGCTTCGTTGGCCGATGACACCGCTGAAGGTAAATCGATCGTCGAATACCTGCGGCAGTTGCACGACTTCAGCGAGCCGCAAGCCAATGCGATGACGGTGGTGCCGTTCAGCGCCGAGACACGCTTGTCGGGGGTTGATTACCAGCAACGCCGTTACCGCAAGGGTGCAGTGGACTCGGTGCTGGCGTTCGTCGGTATGCAGCGCCTGGAGATGCCTGTTGCGCTGTCCAAGGAAGTCGACAAGATCGCCCAGAGCGGCGGCACGCCGCTGCTGGTTTGCATGGACAAGCGTCTGCTCGGCGTCATCCACCTCAAGGATGTGGTGAAGCCAGGTATTCGTGAGCGTTTCGCCGAGCTGCGCCAGTTGGGCATCCGCACGGTGATGGTGACGGGCGATAACCCCCTGACCGCTGCAGCAATCGCTGCTGAAGCCGGGGTGGATGATGTACTGGCTGAGGCCACGCCAGAGAAAAAGCTGGCGCGCATTCGTCAGGAGCAGAATGACGGGCGCCTGGTCGCCATGTGTGGCGACGGTGCCAACGACGCACCGGCACTGGCACAGGCAGATGTTGGCATGGCCATGAATGACGGCACCCAGGCCGCGCGCGAAGCCGCCAACATGGTCGACCTGGACAGTGACCCGACCAAGCTGCTGGATGTGGTGCAGGTGGGCAAGGAGCTGCTGGTCACCCGTGGGGCGTTGACCACCTTCTCGATTGCCAACGATGTGGCCAAGTACTTCGCCATTCTTCCGGCCCTGTTTGCTGCCATCTATCCGCAGTTGGGGGTGCTGAACCTGATGCAACTGGCCAGCCCACAGAGCGCAATCCTGTCGGCGATTGTCTTCAACGCCTTGATCATTGTCGTGCTGATTCCGCTGGCCCTGCGAGGGGTGCGGGTGAAGGCTGCCAGTGCCGCTCACTTGTTGCGTCGCAACCTGCTGATTTATGGGCTGGGCGGACTGATCGTGCCGTTTGCCGGGATCAAGTTGATCGACCTGCTGCTCAATGCGTTGCAACTGGTCTGAACCGAGGAATTGAACATGACTACGCTAGTACGTCCGGCCTTGAGCCTGATGCTGTTGATGACGCTGATCACCGGCGCGGTTTACCCACTGGTGGTCACCGGTGTCGCCCAGGTGGTTTTCCCCGAGCAGGCCATTGGCAGTTTGCTGCGCGACGATCAGGGGCAGGTGCGCGGTTCATTGCAGATTGCCCAGGCGTTCCAGGGTGATGCCTGGTTCCAGTCACGGCCTTCGGCGGCGGATTACGCCACCGTGGCCAGTGGCGCCAGCAACCTGGCGCCGAGCAACCCGGCACTGGCTACCCGTGTGAGCGAGGCGGCTGCACGTGTCTTCACGGCACAGCAGGGGCCCGTGCCCCTGGCATTGCTGACCACCTCCGGTAGCGGCCTGGACCCGCACCTGCCACCGGCGGCAGTGGCTTATCAAGTGCCTAAGGTGGCAGCGGCGCGGCAGGTTTCGGTGCAGGCCTTGCAAGGTCTGGTCGAGCAGTTCACCCTGCAGCCGCTGGTTGGCCCGCCGGTGGTCAATATCCTGGCCCTCAATATGGCGCTGGACCGACTGGCACCTGCGTCGAAATAAGGACAAGCCGTAACCATGAGTGATTCCGAACGCGCCGATGCGTTGTTGGCCGAACTGCCGCGTGACGGTCGTGGCCGACTGAAGGTGTTCCTGGGGGCTGCACCCGGGGTGGGTAAGACCTATGCAATGTTGCAAGCCGCACACGCCCAGCTGCGTCATGGGGTCAAGGTGGTGGCGGCGGTGGTCGAAACCCATGGTCGTGCCGAAACTGAAGCGTTGCTTGGCGGGTTGCCCCAGCAGCCGCGTGTGCGCTCGGAATACCGTGGTGTAGTGCTTGAGGAAATGGACCTGGACGGCCTGCTCAAGGCCGCTCCGCAACTGGTGCTGGTGGATGAGCTGGCCCACAGCAATGCGCCGGGCAGTCGTCACGCCAAGCGCTGGCAGGATGTGCAGGAGCTGTTGGCGGCTGGCATCGACGTCTACACCACGGTCAACGTGCAGCATCTGGAAAGCTTGAATGACCACGTGCGCGGCATCACCGGTGTACAGGTGCGCGAGACGCTGCCGGACTGGGTGCTGCAGGAAGCCTTTGAACTGGTACTGATCGACCTGCCGCCGCGTGAGCTGCTGGAGCGCTTGCGCGAGGGCAAGGTGTATGTGCCGGAGCAGGCCCGCGCGGCCATCGATGCCTTCTTCACCCAGACCAACCTTACCGCGCTGCGCGAGCTGGCCATGCAGACGGCTGCCGCTCAGGTCGATGCCGATCTGGCACACGGTTACCGCAAACTGGGGCAGGATGCACCAGCGTTGCGTGGGCGGTTGTTGGTCGGCGTCGATGGCGATGCGCAGGCTGAGCGGCTGGTGCGTCATGCCAGTCGCGTTGCGCAGCGTCGACACCTGCCCTGGAGCCTGGTGCATGTCGACAATGGCCGCTTGCGCGATGAAACAGCCCGTCAGCGTCTACAGGCTGCTCAGCGGTTGGCCGAGCGCCTGGGGGGCGAGGTGGTGGTGCTGCGCGCCGGCGAGGTGGCCAATGCCTTGATCCAGCATGCGGCCGAGCGCCGGGCCAGCCTGGTGCTGGTCGGGCAGTCGCGTGATCGGCTGCGCCGTCGCCTGTTTGGTGCCGGGGTGGCTGCACGGCTGTTGCGCGAAGCCCATGGCCTGGAAGTCAACGTGCTCAACCGCGATACCCAGCCCGAACCTGTGCGGTTGCCTGTGCGTGGGGAGTGGGTCTGGCGGCATTACCTGTTGGCGCTACTGGCCACGGTGTTGGCGAGCGGCCTGGCCTGGGCGGTCGCCAGTGTATTGGCGTTGCCGAACATCTCGTTGGTGTTTCTTGCCGCCGTGCTGCTGGTGGCAGTACGCAGCAGCCTGGGGCCTGCTCTGGCCTGCGCCGTGCTGTCGTTTCTGAGCTATGACTTCTTGTTCATCCCGCCGACATTCTCCTTCAGCATCCAACGTGAAGAGGATGTCCTGACCTCATTGTTTTTCCTGTTGATGGCGGCCTTGACCGGCAACCTGGCTGCCCGTCAGCGTCGGCAGCTACAGGCGCTGCGTGAGACCCAGGAACAGACCAACCAGTTGCTCGGCCTGTCGCGTAAATTGACGGCAGCGACTGATCGCCAAGCGGTGTTCACTGCTGCCGGTCAGTACCTGGACAGCCCGCACGATTTGCAGGTGTGCCTGCTCGATCGTGATGCCGAAGGCGCCCTGCGGGTGGCCAGCGGAGGTGCATTGCAGTTCAGCGACAATGAACGTGCCGCTGCCGATTGGGCCTGGCAGCACGATCAGGCTGCCGGGCATGGCAGCGACACCTTGCCCAATGGGCGTTGGTGGTGGTGGCCGTTGTCTGCAGAGGAGGGGCCGTTGGCCTTGCTCGGCGTACGTCCACGTGAGGGGTATACGCTGACGCCGCAGCGACGACGTATGCTCAAGGCCCTGAGCCAGCCACTGGCGCAGGCGCTGGCGCGTGCTCGCTTGGCTGATGAGCTGGAAGCGGCGCGTCTGCACGGTGAGACCGAGCAACTGCGCAGCGCCTTGCTTGCTTCGGTCTCCCACGACCTGCGAACCCCGCTCACCGCCATGCGAGGCAGCATCGACAGCTTGCTGGCACTGGGCGAGGCCATCCCTCTGGAAGATCGTCGTGAGTTGCTTGAAGGCACTCGCGACGAAGCCGAGCGGCTGGACCGTTACATTCAGAACCTGTTGGACATGACCCGGCTGGGCCACGGCGGGCTGACGCTGGCCCGCGATTGGGTCGCTCCGGCAGACATCGTCGGCAGTGCCTTGAACCGCCTGCGCGTGGTGCTGGCGCCGTTTCAGTTGCGTGCTGAAGTTCCGCCGGACCTGCCCTTGTTGTACGTTCATGCGGCACTGATCGAACAGGCGCTGATCAACGTACTGGAAAACGCCGCACGCTTTTCACCCCCTCTCGGGCGACTCGAACTGTGTGTAACGGTCGAGGAAAAGATGCTGTGTTTTGCTGTCAGCGACCAAGGCCCCGGTATTCCACCGAATGAACGTGAACGGATTTTCGACATGTTCTATACCGCCGCCCGGGGGGATCGTGGCGGGCAGGGCACGGGCCTTGGCCTGGCGATCTGCCAGGGCATGATCGGCGCCCACGGTGGGCATATACGGGTTGCCGAGGGCATTGATGGCCAGGGCACCTGTATCACTCTATGCTTGCCGCTCCCGGCCCAACCTGAACTGGACAGCGACACGCCATGACCCAGACCGCGACCTTGCTGGTCATCGACGACGAACCACAGATTCGTAAATTTCTGCGCATCAGTCTCAGCTCCCAAGGCTACAAGGTAGTGGAGGCTGCGACGGGTAGCGAAGGGCTGAGCCAGGCGGCATTGACCCGCCCGGACCTGGTGGTACTTGACCTCGGGCTCCCGGACATGGATGGGCAGCACGTGCTGCGCGAGTTGCGCGAATGGAGCCAGGTGCCGGTGCTGGTGTTGTCGGTACGGGCCAGCGAAGTGCAGAAGGTCGAGGCGCTGGATGCGGGTGCCAATGACTATGTCACCAAACCCTTTGGTATCCAGGAGTTCCTGGCGCGGGTTCGCGCGCTGCTGCGTCAGGTGCCACGGTCGGTAGCCCAGGAATCGGCGCCTTGTTTCGGGCCGTTGACCGTTGACCTCGCGTTTCGTCGGGTGACCCTCGACGGTGTAGAAGTGGCATTGACGCGTAAGGAGTATGCGCTGTTGGCGCAGTTGGCCAGCCATCCGGGGCGGGTGATTACCCAGCAGCAACTGCTCAAGGACATCTGGGGGCCAACCCACGTCGATGACAGCCACTACCTGCGGATCGTGGTTGCTCATGTACGGCAGAAGCTGGGTGACGACCCCACTTCGCCGCGGTTTATCGTGACAGAGCCCGGCGTGGGCTATCGATTGATTGGTCCAGACGGGATATGAGCGCCTGGGTTTTGTAGGTGCCAGTCGCGCTTAGCGCCGCTCCCCTTCATAGTTGTCCAGGGTATCGCTGGCGATCTGCCGTCCCAGCGCAATCAGCTCCGGTGCCTTGTAGAACTCGAAGAAGCGGCAGACCCGTTTCGGAACGTTGATCAGTACATCCGGCGGGTAACCGGCGATTTTGTATTGCGCCAACGACGTCTGCATCACCTCGAAGCTCTGGTTGATCAGGTCCAGCAGCGATGCGGGCCCAACGTTATCGATGATGAAGGAGCCGCTGGCGGATTTCGGTGCGCCATCGATTTCTGGAGCGGCTGCCGGTTGCTGCGCTTCAGGGTCGGCGGCTTCGCTGAGCCAAGGGTTGGGGGCTGGTGTGATCGGGCTGATTTCCTGATCCAGTTGCATCAGGTGCTCGGCCTGTTTACGCCGAAATGGCAGGTGCGAACCCAGCGAACTGATCAGGTGGTCAAAGCGCATTTTGAAGGCAGGGGGGCGCTCAATGATCGGTAACTGGTAGTGTTTCTGGTTGGTTGCATTGAGGTTGACCGCTATGATCAAGTCGCAGTGGCTCGACACCACGGGTATGATCGGCAACGGATTGAGGATGCCGCCGTCGACCAGCATGCGGTTGCCTTGCACGACAGGTGTGAACAAACTGGGAATTGCCGCCGAAGCACGCATCGCCTGGTGCAGGCAGCCTTCCTGAAACCAGATTTCCTGCTGGTTGGTCAGGTCAGCAGCGACGGCGGTGTAGGGGATCCGCAATTCTTCGATGTTGATCTCTCCGACGATCTTGCGGATTTGGCCGAACACCTTTTCGCCCCGAATCGCCCCGAGACGGAAGCTCACATCCACCAGACGCAGCACATCCAGGTAGTCCAGGCTTTCAATCCAGTTACGGTATTCATCGAGCTTGCCCGCTGCATAGATGCCGCCAACCACCGCGCCCATGGAGCAGCCGGCAATGCAGGCGATATCGTAACCGCGACGCTCGATTTCCTCGATGACGCCGATATGTGCATAACCTCGAGCACCACCCGACCCTAACACCAGTGCTACACGTTTACTCATGGTTGCTCCTGGGCGGCATTCGACCGTCAATGGTCTAACAATGCACCTAATCGTAGCTGTGCTTCAATCGATAGATGCGCTGCGATAGGCTGAGCGCGGCACTTTTGTACAGCTGTGCCGTCGAAGTCTCCAACTTGATTTCTTTTTGTTGAGGTATTGCTGATGAAAGCTTGGATTTCCCTGCCGCTGATTGCCCTGGCCCTGAGCGGTTGTGCCGGTAAAACGGCCTATCGCGACAGTTGTGCCACCCAGCTCGACGCAGCCTGGAAAGAGCTCGACCTGGCCAAGGCCGAAGGCTTTGCCGGCACGGTAAGCTACTCTAAGGCTTTGTCACTGTTGACCGGTGCCAAGACCCAGCAACAGTTCGAGGCATTTGAAGGCTGTACCAACAAAGCCGAGAAAGCCCGCTTCTATATCCGTGAATCCCGCGCTGGACGTTGACCCCCTCAGGAGTAGGACATGGCGGCAATGCTTGATCATGTAATCGTCCAGATGCTGAGCCTGCAGGTTCGCTTGATGGCCTGTCA
>JAEAMF010000830.1_pt1 | contig 30209 bp, 24 predicted proteins | sample 8958721 | NCBI WGS metagenome assembly JAEAMF01 (sample SAMN16933255, study PRJNA681124) | bioreactor sludge metagenome | isolation source: anaerobic bioreactor treating anionic surfactant - SDBS | place: India: Bengaluru | collected 2019-02-28 | reverse complement strand
GCTGCCCGGGTCCTCTATAACCGCCAGCGTCCCCGGATGCTATCCCGGCCTGCGGCCGCAATTATTTTCCCACTGGCCTCCCTCAATACAGGCTCGGTCGCCCAGAGGGAAAATACCGCAATTTCCGGGGATTCCCTGCGTCGGCGCTGGCGGCCCATCTCGGACGCCGTGCAGTCGCCAAATGGCGAACATCCGGGAGGGTCCCGGGGGCCATTTAAGCCCTGACCGCAAGGCAGGCAATGGCGGAGAAAACAAATGACGAAAGAAAACACGAAGGAGCTATGCCTGGCGCTGATGTTCCTCACAGGCTGGGAGGAAGATTCGCGCAAGACTCCGGGCGAGAAGATCTTCCGGGCCTGGAAGGGCTACCTCTTCGAGCTTATCAATGCCCTGGCGGATGACAAGCTAATCATCCAGTTCGCAAACACCAAGTCGGTCATGCTGACCGACGCCGGCGTCGAGCGGGCCAAGCAGATCTTAGCCGAGCTGTTCCCCGAAAAGAAAAAGAAATCCGCGTAGGAGGCGCGGCCATTGGGGAAGGCCCTTCGGGGCCTTTCCTTTTTTTGCCCATGCCCCGGCCATTGCCGACTCGCGGCTTCGCCTCCCGCAGGCTTTTAAATAGTTCAGCCAGTAGGGTAGGGGAGTACCCCCCCCATAACCCCAGTGTCTGAAATGACTGAGCGGTGTCTGAAATGACCCGCCACTATAATATAATTTGATAATTTGACTTTTATTGCATTATGTTTTATAAGATAACCATATAAGGAGGGCCCGATAATGAAGAATTCGCTTCGTATCGCCCATGCCAATAATGGCAGTTTCGTCTCCCAGAATGTAAGGGTTTCTCTCCCTGTTGCGGTTGCAAAGGAAATGCAGCTCTACTGCCAGCTCGGCACTCTTGCCCCCAACCAGTTCGTTGAAGGTGCTATCCAGGATCTCCTCAAGCATGATCGGGTTTTCAGGCGCTACATCAAGGAGAATCCCGATGCTGCCAATGCCATCGAAACCAATCCCGGCATGCCTTCAAAGGGCAAGGGAAAATAGCCCATCGCTGAACTCCAAAAGAGCTTCTGCGCCGAAGAACCAATAGTACCAGAATGATTAAATCGCTTCGCGCTTTAATCATCGACACACTTCTGACCGCTTCGCGGTCGGGCGATAAAGCCTTCAACACCTTTATTATCAACGATTTCCATATCCACTATAGCTTTTTTCCTATGCACCTTTTAATGGTCCCTTCTGCTTCCTATATGCTTTGTTATCGGCATTTAATGACACACCACGTTAAACACCTTTTGAAGGAGATTAACTATGATTAAGCACTTCTTCTATTTGCCACAAGAGACCGCAGATCAAATGCAATTGAAGATCAAATCACGCGGTTTCAAGAAGGTTTCCGCCTATGTCAGAAGCCTGGTCGAAAACGACCTTAAAAGCATTTCCAACAAACAATCCATGGAGTTATCAAATCAGCTTAAACTCATTGAACTAATGCTGGAGAACAAATCAAATGAGGTCCTGCAGCGATGCTTCATCCTTTCTAAGCTTGTCATAGAACAGATGATTAAATCTGGGAACAAAAGCTTTGCGGCTGATAACTTCCAGAAGCTTGTTAATGTTTTCATCGAAGAAGCAAAAGCAAAATACCCTGTTAGTTAGAGCGCCCAAATGATGAGCCAACCCAAGATCATCAACCCAGGGCAAGCATCCAGTTACTATCAAAAAGACGAATACTATTTGCGGAATGCGGTAGGGGAGTGGCAAGGTAAATTGCAAGACGATTTAAATATAAAGGGATTCACCCAGCAAAATTTTAATGCTTTAATATCAGAAAGAAGAACCAATTATAGCGAAAAGCAAAACAGGGCGGGCTGCGATCTTGTTTTCACTGTTCCCAAAAGCTGTTCGATTGAAGCTTCGCGCAATGAAGAATTCCGCGAGATGCTTGAGCGATGTCATAAAAGCGCCGTGGAAACCGCATTGAATTACATCGAACAGAATTACATCCAATATGAACAGAAAAAGGATGGAATTAAATCCATTGCAAAAACAGACAATATGATATGCGCGAAAATTGAGCATACCCTGAACCGGAATCAGGAACCATTGATCCACACCCATGCAATCATAATCAACAAAACACGAGATGCCGAAGGGCAATACAGGGCAATTCATTACGGCCAAATATTCAAGAACCAGAACTTTTTAAGCCAGCTGTATAAGAACCAGCTTGCAAAAGAACTTGAACTGAATTCATGCAAAATACAGGTTGTTGACAAGGCAAGGGGCAATTTTGAACTGGCGGGATACAAGAGGGAACATATTGAAGCCTTCAGCACCAGGCATCAGCAAATAGAAAAGGAAACGGAAAGGCTTTTGAAGGAATATGCAAGCAAAGGCATCGAATTGCCGCTTGCTGAAATAAAGGATCGGGCAACCAGATTAACCAGGGAAGCAAAACAAAAGGCCGACATGCCCAAGCTTCAAGAAGCATGGGCGATTACAAGGACAGAATGCGGCATTGATGCAATTCCAAAACTTCAGCCGAAAGCATTAAAAGAACAATTAGCCCCTAATGAAAAGCTAGATCACCTTGATAAGGCATTGCATGAGATATCAAGCAGAACTACAGCTTTTAGGAAGGAGGAATTCTCGGCAATTGCATTGCGAGAAGGACTTGGAAAAGGCATTACCCAGCATGATGTTGATAAATACTTTGCAAACAAGCTTGCATCCAAAAGCATGTTTGAAACATGGGCAAAAGGCTCTATCCACTATGCATCAAAAGAAGGCTTGGCGATTGAAAACAGCATCTATAGCAGGGTTGAAAATGGCAAAGAAAGCTGCTCCAGAATCAACATTGAAATCATCAATAATCACCTGTCAAAATCAACATTAAACCAGGAACAGAAGCAATCCCTTTCTCATGTTGCATCATCGACAGACCGGGTTATTGCAATCCAGGGCTTTGCCGGCACCGGCAAGACCTACATGCTCAACGAAACCCGGAAGCTGCTGGAAGATCAGGGATACACGGTGCTGGGTATGGCATTTACCGGCAAGGCGGCCGAGGGCCTGCAGGCCGGCTCCGGGATTGAATCTAAAACCATCCATGCCACCCTGAATAGCCTGGAAAAGAGCCTGGGACGGCCCCAGGGCCAGGATCAAGGCGGCTCTGGGCCCAAACAAGACTGGAATCTTGAGGGGATGCAAAAATCAGGAGAAAAGGAAATCTGGATTGTTGACGAAGCCTCCATGGTCAACAACAAGCTCATGGATAAGCTCCTCGAGGCGGCCGAGCTTCGGGGGGCCCGGATGGTACTGGTGGGGGATAAGGCGCAGCTGCAGCCGATTGGTGCCGGCAATGCCTTTTCCAACATGATTAAAGACAATAAGATATCCTTCTCCGAAATGACCAATATTGTCCGCCAGAAAGATCTTGAACTTCGGGCTGCAGTTATCAATGCCGCCCAGGGGAAAATCAAAGATGCCGTCAGCCAGCTCGACAGTCAGGGGAGCATATCCGAAATAAAGCGATCAGACTATCGCTTCAACCAAATCGCCAGGGACTATACCGCTCTTCCCAAGGAGCAGATGTACAGGGAAGCCAATATTTTCGCGGCTACCAACAGAGACAGGGAGCGCCTCAACAACAATGTCAGGGAAATCCTCCAGAAACAGGGAATTATCGGCCCGTCAGGATCGGGAATTACAATCAGCACACTGAACAAGGACGGCAATGCCCGCTCCCGCGAGCTCTGCGTCGGAGACAAGATCATTTTCCTCAAGAACGCGAAGATGCAAGAGGGAGGGAAGGTTTTCAACGGGCAAATTGGCGAGATCAAGGCCATCAATGGCATGACTGCAACAGTCGAAAGTAAGGGCGAAAAGGGGATCCGCGCATACAAGGTTGACCTGAATACATACAACCATATTGATTATGGACACGCCATTACGACCCATAAGGGCCAGGGCGTGACCGTGGACAAGGCGTTTATCAATATTGATACAAAGCAGGCATCCATGAACAACGGCAATGCCTTCTATGTCAATATTTCCCGGCCGCGCTATGAAGAAAGAATCTATACCAATAATAAATCTGGCCTCCTTAAATCGGTGAGCCGGCAGCAGGAAAAGCTTTCCCTGAAAGATTTCCGGTCATACCTGGAATCTCCAGATACACCCAAAGAGGCGGTCCGGGCAATCTCCAAAGGACTGTATTTTTCAGATAAAGCAGAAGCCGCAAAATCCGGGATAGAAGATCTGCGCCGGGATATTTTCCAGCATTCTGCCCGGGCCCGCGAGTTTCATGATGCAAGTCCCAAAAAAGAGCAGCGCGAAAACCGCATCATTGAACGGCTTGAAAAGCGGATCAACAAGCTGGAAATCAAGGCCGAGAAATACAGCGAAAAATCTGGCCAGCTATTCGAAAAAGCCCAGGGAATATTTAACGAGCGATCAGCCGCAGATAGGGAATTTCTCAATCTCCGCCTGCAGGGCAGCGACGGCGGCCTGGAAATGGACTTCCGAAGCCGCTCTCTTGAAGATGATTTCCCCATTCCGCGGGATCCCGGATCGCCGGCCATGGACCTGGCAAGCGATTTTGCCCAGCCTGCTTCACCGGCCCTTGAAGGCCCTGTAGCTCCAGAATTATCCCGATAGGGGAGAAGTCCATGGCAAAAAATCCCAATACATACGTCGCGCACGAGCAATTTGCTACTCAAATCAAGATGACCCTGGCAATGGCCTTTTCCGGCATCATGGCCGGCCTGGTACTTTGGCTGCTGATCCTCTATGGCATCCATTCCTCCATAGCAGGCAACCTGAAATCAATTTATATTCCCCTCCAGCTCAAAGACGGCCGGCTTCTCACCTTTGAAGGATCCGGGATCTTTCCACCAGAGCGAACATCAGAGAATGGCAGGGCAATCGGCCCGGGCCTGGCCGAGCTTAAGGGTTTTCTAATTGCAATGCCCGGCCATAAAGACTTTGAAGCGATCAAATCCAAATCAACCCTGATCCCTGAGCCGATAATTGAGTCCCTTTTCCCCTTCGGGAAAATGATCTTGAATAAAATCATTTCTCCCTTTGTTTCAGCCGAACCAATCTTTGTAAACATCGATGGGAAAAAGCCTGTAAGGCTATTCAAGGAAAAAAAGATATCATCCCCAGAGGAGCTGCGATCGCTGTTGCCGGTGGGGGAGTACACCATGAGCGATTTTCGCAGCAAGCTCGATGCCGCCCTGGCAGGCTCCCTGTCCAGGGCTAATGCAAAATGGGATAAGTCGTTTCTCTGGACATTCATCGTTTTCCCGGTAACTATTTTCCTCTGGTTTTTTATCCTCAAGAAGTTTTCCAAAAAGAAGGGATCCGACAAGCTCTTGCGCGGTGCCTCGCTCTTGCCGTTCCAGGATTTCTGCAAGCGCCTAGAAAACATGAATCTTTCGACTGGCTTTACCCTCGGCGAGCTTAAGCTGCCAAAAGACTTCGAGACCAGCCATTTCCTGGTGCTCGGCACCACAGGAAGCGGCAAATCCGTCCTACTGAACCAGATACTCGCCCAGGTAAACGAAAGAAACGAAAAGGCCATCATTTATGACGTAAAAGGGGAGTTCCTCTCCAAGCATGGCAAGCCTGATAACAAGAACAACTTGGTATTCTATCCCTTTGACACACGCTCTCTCCGTTGGTCGGTCTTCAATGAAATCCGCCATAAGCCCGATTTTGATATGATCGCAACCGCCCTGCTGCAACCTCCCAAGGAGGCCAGCGATAACAAATACTGGTATGACGCCGCCCGCGATGTCTTCCGCGCCGGCATGCTGTTCCTTTACCTGAACAACATGAGGAAAAACCGGGATATCATAGATTTCTTCAACAAGCCCATGGCGGAAATCATCGCGTCAATATCTTCGCTTCCGCTCGAGGAGCGCTCGGCGCTCAAGCATATTGACGGGGACAGCAAGCCGGCAATGGGAGTAATGAGCACCCTGCAGGCCGGCGTCCCGTTCCTGCGCTACATCGCCGACCAGGACGGTGATTTCTCTTTCAGGGACTTCATCCGGGACCAGAAGGACCGCCGGCATCTGTACCTGCTGAACATCCGGAACTATGAGCCTATTTTCAAGCCACTGATAACATTCGTCATTGACATCATGATCCGCGAAGTGTTGTCGCTGCCCGATGACCTCGAAAAGAGGACATTCTTCTTGGTGGATGAATTCGCCAGCCTCGGCCGCCTGAGCTCCATTTTCGATTTCATCAGCATGTCCAGGTCCAAAGGCGGGAGCATGATCCTGGCCAACCAGGACCTCGGCGCCATCGAATCGCTCTATGGACGGCCCCTGCTCAAGACCTTTTACAACAACCTGAACAACAAGTTCATCCTCCGCATCGAAGATCCCGAGACAAGCCGTTTCCTCTCAGAGGCTTTTGGAGAAAGGGAGATTGTAAAAAAGATGGAATCTCGCTCAATGAGCCCGGGCGACTGGGGAGACCGCCATACTATTTCCGACCAGGACAAGATCGAAAAGCTAATCCTTCAGTCCCAATTCCAGGATCTGAAGGATTTCCAGACTTATATAAAGCTTGGGAAAATCGGCATAACCAAATTTAAAATCCCCATCAAGTTCTTTGTCGAGAACCTTCCTCATTTCATAATAGATAAAAAGTCATTCGATATTGAAGGTATTCAACCCAATAAAACAACTGAATCTCCAGCAGCAGAAAGCATTAATGCAACATCAGATAATGAGCAGACTAAAATTGATATATGATCTTACATGGGAGGTACGAAGATTTTAGATGATTAAATTATCTAAACCCCTTCCCAGAGGCTATATATTGTTGAAGCTTGAAAAGGCAAACAAGCTAAAAAGGGAATTATTTATTGTATTTAAAATGCTCAGGGCCGAAGGGGTTACAGATTCCGATATCTTATCCTGGTGGAATCTTTCAAATAAAGAACAACACGAAATCATCCAGAAAGACATCAGGTTTATTAAATCATTCACTAAAACATTCATTAAAAAAGCAAACCATCGCCTCGATGAGATATATAACTTCATGGAAAAGGTCTTCCCTCAATTTATCCAATATTCATCAAAGATAGATATATCTAAGACTTCACCACTGCCATACGAACTAAAAAAGCGTGTTCAGGGATATTTTGAATTGCGATCAATCGAAGAGCTAAATACTATCAAGGCCAATTCAGAGAATTTCCCCAACATGAATGCTTACATCCGCTATTTGATTAAGAATAAAAAAATATGAACTTAAATTTCAATAAATATGCACTGGCAAAATGTGCGCCTGGCCGCGCGGCGCAAGGGCTGAGCGAAATCGCCCCGAATTTGCAGCAGCCCGTCATTTTGCCGGTGCCCAGTCCGGAGGCTACCGGAAGGGGAGAGCGGCCCGGGGGCGCCGCCCCCGCACCCCCGCCAAGGGGCTTCAAGTCCCCTGGACCCTCTCCCTCGCCCCTGTCCTGATTCCCCGCGATTTCCCTTAGCCTTATTCCCTTATCCCGCCCGAGATCGCTATCCTAGGGCATCCTGAGAAGATTTTCAGGCCACCAGGGAAAAAGACGCCTCCACCCGGGCCCAATGGGGGCCTGCCCAGGAAGCATGGGCTCCGGCTACTCAATCACCCCCAGCCGGCAGGGGCCGGCGCGGTCTACACTTAACCGGTTCAGTCCCCGGATGCTATCCCGGCCTTCGGCCGCGATTATTTTTCCCCTGGCCTCCCTCAATACAAGCTCGGTCACCCAGAGGAAAAATAACGCATCTCCCGGGGATACCCTGCGACGGCTGCCCCGGCCCAAGTGGCTGCCCGCGCTTCTTTTAAGACCGAGCCTGCCGCCCAAGGGTGATTGGCTTTTTTCCTTAAGACCTGATCTCGGAAAAGACAGGCGGGAAATGGAGAAAGAAAATGTCAGTTATCATCGCTCACTCAACAAAAAGGGCGGGAGAACTCTCCCAACAGGAGCGCTTGGAGGCGATTTTTCACACGGTGGACACAATCAAATCTGATCTCAACAAATGCGGCTCGGGGGCGCCGAACGCGGCAAAATCAAACTGCTTCACTAATGAACCACAGGGATTTTCCTGCAAACACTTCCTCGAAGATAAGCCGATCAAAACATCCTATCGCTACAACCTCAAAGAACAGACACTCGAACGCCAAGTGAATAAGGGCAAGATTACAACCTTGCTCGGCGAGGTCAGCGACTTTTACGTGACCTATTTCCCTGACGCCAACTCCGTCCTTTATCGCATCGAGGTGAATAAAAAAGAGCAGATTCGCGGATATATCTTTCTGCTCAACCTCGCAAATTAAAGCAAAAGCGCAAGCCGGGGGGACAGCCCCCCGGCCGGCGCCTGCCGCCGGTAGGGGAGTGCGGCCCGGGGGCGCTGCCCCCGGATCCCCCGCCAGGGGGCTTCTTTGCCCCCTGGGCCCATTCCCCTTTTTTGTGCACTCCAGCTCTTTCATGCCCCATGGCCTTTCCTGGGTTTTCTGGCTGACTTTTCCTCAAGATTTCTTAGTAACTACATAATTAGCATTATGTTGAAAGTAGTGGTCGCTTTTTGAGATCACTTTTTTCCGAAACCCTTTCCCTCCCATTGTTTTGCAGCTGCAGGCTTTTCCAGGGGGGCTCCTTTTTTGTTGACTTCTTACACCATTTTTTATAATGTAATGTTATGCAATTAAAGCCTTTTCGCGGCCAGGTTCTGCCCGTAAATATCCATGAAGGAATCGACCACCTGAACGAAAAGCAACTGAACGACCTCACGGAACAATTTCAGATCTTCTACGACCAGGCTCCCAAGAATTTCGCCATAGCTCGAGGCCGGTACTTCCTGATCTATCTTTTTTTGCGATACACCGGCGGTCGCGTCTCCGAGGTAATCAAGATCAATGACCAGGTCGATATCGACTTCCGCGCCGGCGACATTACAATGGACATTCTCAAGAGGCACAACCCAAAGAGGAAAAATGCCAGGAAGATTGTTTCCGTTCCCCTTGCGGCCGTCAACGAGCTTGCCCGCTATCTCGCGCAATATCCCAGGATGGAAGGAAAGGCCTTCGCAGTCAATCGCTCGAATTTCTTCCGTATCTTTGGCAAGCTCTGTCGGAAGGCTAAGATCCCGGCCAGCCTGGCCCATCCTCACGTTCTCCGACATACACGGGCGCTTGAGTTGGTCCGAGCCAACGTGCCGTTGACCATCGTGCAGCAAATCTTGGGTCACTCAAACTTGAACACGACGGCGATCTATCTCAATTTTTCGGACCAAGAAACCAAGCAAATATTAAAAGATAGGGGGTTATTGTGATATTCTATTGCAAATTGCAGGATTACCATGGCAAATGATTATTCTAAATTGTCAAAAGAAGATCTTCTTAAGGTTGTTGAAAATCTCGAATCCCGAAAGAAATACGGCCTTATTTGGGATGAGGAGCGGACAAAAGAACAGTTTGAAAAAGAATCAGAGGACGCACTCCCGATTTTAAAAGAAGTTAAAGGAAAAGAAATTAAAACTGATCCTTCAAAACCAATCAATATTCTTATAGAAGGCGATAATTATCACGCACTATCGGTTTTGAATTATACCCATGAAGGAAAGATTGACGTTATATACATTGATCCGCCTTATAACACCGAAAATAAAGAATTTAAATACAATGATAGCTATGTTGATGGTACTGATGTTTATCGCCATAGCAAATGGTTATCTTTTATGAATAAAAGATTGCGTCTCGCTAAGAAACTTTTAAATAGATCAGGTGCAATATTTATTTCCATTAATGAGGAGGAGCTGGCGCAACTAAAAATATTATGTGATGAAATATTTGATGAATCAAATTATTTAACGACATTTACCATAAAAGTGCGTCATGAAGATCGCATTTTAAAAGGGGATAAAGATTTTCACGAGGTAGTAGAATATCTTTTACTGTACAGAAGATCAAATGAATTTAAACCCTTAAAAAGGCAAAAAGATAACACCTCAATGGCCGCATACATTTATGAAGTAAAGGAACTCGGGAAAAAACCTAAAATACTTGAAATCGCAAATAAAAGAGTTGAAGTATTCAAACCAGGTGATTATGTAATTGAAAAAGGTGAGCCAAGCGAGCATAAACTTAAGAAGATTAATATACGAGGATCTATAAAAGAAGGTAATAGTAGTGGCCGTTTCTATATGAAATATTTAGATAAATTAGCTGAAAAGAATATGGGGCATCTTTATAAAGTCGAGGGTATTGGAAGTGATTGTTTGGGTTACAGGTATTTTCTTTTACCTAAATCGGCTAAAAAGGCAAATGGTGATTATTTTCAAGGGATCCCAGTAAATCGAGAAGATATTAAAGAATTTCCATTTCCGAATTACTTTGATTTTGAAGAGGATTTTAATACTGTTGGTTATGAAGGCGGAGTAGATTTTAGGAATGGGAAAAAACCAATTATATTTATTAAAAAGATATTAGAAATAGCACGATGCATAGAAAATAAAAAAGCTTTAATATTAGACTTTTTTGCAGGTTCAGGAAGTACCGGGCATGCAGTTTTTGAATGTAATTCAAAAGATTCAGGGGATAGAAAATTTATTTTATGCACAAATAATGAAGTTGATTATAAAACCGATCTAATATTAAAAGGAAAGGGATTTAAAATCGGAGACAAAGAATATGAACAAGCGGGAATCTGCAGAAATATAACCTATCCCCGTATGCGAAATGTTATTTACGGATATACCTCACAGAAAAATAGAAAGATTGAGGGCTTTGGAGGAAATCTAAAATACTACAAAACTGCTTTTGTTAAAAAATCGATTAGTCGTGATAACTTGAAAATTCGAATAACTCTTGAATGTACGGAAATGCTTTGTTTGCGGGAAGAGATTTTTGACGAAGTTAAAAAGACGGCTCATTATCGGATATTTAAAAATAACGAGCGCATAATGGGCGTTTATTATTCACTTGAGCATTCCGAGTTAAGCTCACTCAAGAGAGATTTGGATAAATTACAAGGCAATAAAATATTATACTGTTTTACCCTTGATCCTTTGGGTCTGGATAAAAATGACTTTAATGATTGGGATGGCGTTACTCTCGAACCAATCCCGCAAAAGATATTAGACATTTACGAGGACATTTATGAATATTGAATTAAAACAATATCAAGAAATAGCGGTTAACGAGTTGATAACAACCGTTAAAGGATTGTTAAGTAAGGATGGCATGAAGAAGGTTTGCGTTTTCCAAGCCCCCACCGGGAGTGGTAAAACCATAATGACAGCCAAGTTTATTGAGGGGCTTATAAAAGAACTTTCTGATGAGGACATGTGTTTTGTTTGGGTGTCAATCGGTAAAGGGGATCTTCATTTACAAAGTAAATCCAAATTAGTAAAGATATTTGGTGGTTTTCCTCGTGTGTCTCTTGTTGAGGATGAATTTTCTGGGGGGCGAGAACGTATTGTTAAAAATGAAGTTGTTGTGGTGAACTGGGAAAAGCTTCGTTCAAAAGATCAAGATGGCGAATGGAAAAATATTCTTATGAAAGATGGTGAAAAGATAAACTTCCGGGATGTCTTATCAAAAACACGAGAGCAGAGGAAGATTATTCTTATTATTGATGAAAGCCATATCGGAGCAACCGCCGAAAGAACCAATGAACTTCGAGATGAGATAAACGCTGACGTTATCCTTGAAATGAGCGCGACCCCCAAAATCAATCCTGATCCCAAGGACCTAGCTAGGCACACTGCAGGATTTGTATTTGTAGAGCCTAAAGATGTTATTGAGGCTGGCGTTATAAAAAAAGAGCTTATTATTAATGAAAAAATAGATGAAATCGCTAAGGATGAAAATGATTCACAGGAAACGGTTCTTGAGGCTGCTTATCTGAAGCGATTAGAACTAATTAAGTTATATAAGGCGGTGAAATCTAAAATTAATCCACTTGTACTTGTTCAAGTTCCGACTGCAGAAGCCGGCAAAGATAAAATCGAAGCGGTTAAACTGTTTTTATCTAAAAAAGGAATAACCGAAAAGAATGGAAAACTCGCAATATGGACTGCAGATTATAAATCTGAGATGCTAGATTTAGTAACTGAGCCGGACAATGGAACTGAATATTTAATATTTAAGCAGGCAATTGATACCGGATGGGACTGTCCCAGGGCGCATATTTTAGTTAAATTCCGGGAATCCCATAGCGAGACTTTTGAAATTCAAACTGTTGGCCGTATTTTAAGAATGCCTGAGCTTAAACATTATATAAACGAGCCTTTGAATATTGGTTTTATTTATACAAATGTCCAGAGTATTCATGTTAAGCGCGAGGAATACAACCCGAACATTATTAAGCACTTAAAAGGCATTCGAAAGGATTGCTACGGGGGTATTAAACTGCTTTCTTATTACCGATCTAGAGTTGATTATGGTGATATTACGGCAAGTTTTGATCCTGTTTTTGATAAAGTGGCATGTTTAGAATTTGGCATAACTAAGCGAGAGTTTTTTAATGAAAATAAAAAACAGCTTAAGGATAAAGGCCTAATCATTGATCTTTCAAAATATGAGCAAGATATCATTCGGGATGCAAGGATTGATGGGCAATCTTTCGATGAAATATCCGGGACGATTGACTCCGAACAGAAAGCTCGGCTACAGATTGCCGGGAATGACTTACAAGCATTATTTGAGCAGATCATTAAGAATAATCTTGGCTCTTTCCGAAATGTAAAGAGGTCAGTGCCAAAGATTAAAACTACCATTTATGTTTGGTTCCAAAAATATCTCGGATCTCGAGAATGGAACGAAGAAGCAATAATGGTGCAGAAGATATTCGTTCACAATGGGAATAGGGCAATTTTTGAACGAATTTTATCTAAAGCAATTGAAGAATACAGGATGGTCCGTGATAGTGAGATTCAAAAAAGAATTCAGGAAAGGGAGCAATTCTATAAATTAGAAGTAGATAAGGAATGTTTTTATAACCAACATTCAGTTGAAAAATTCAACGCCAAGAAATATATTTACGAGCCATGCTATCTTAATTCTGATAGATCCAACCCAGAACGCGAATTTGAGACATTTTTAGAGAGTAATTCAAAACAAATAGAATGGTGGTGGAAGAATGGCGAGGATAATATAAAGTATTTTGGAGTTAAATATGAGTTCCCAAAAGGTAGTGCGCATACATTTTATCCTGATTATTTAGTTCGATTTGACGATGGGCGCTTGGGCATATTTGAAACAAAAGACAAAGGGGATCGAGAAGGTAATACCTTCACAAAAGCAAAATCAGAAGCTTTTCAAAAATATCTAAAAGATCATATTAATGAAAAGTTGTTTGGGGGGATTATTATCCAAGTCAATAAGGCATGGCTCATTAATAACCAATCAAATTATGATTGGGTAAAGCCGTTGCGGAATGATTGGAGTGATTGGAATGAACTTAAATTCAATTAAAAAAATAAATGAAGATTAATTGGCCCATTCTCAGGCAAGAGGGCTGGCATTGCTGCCAGTATGACATTGATCCGGCAGAACATCCTGGATGCGATCACCGGGATGCCCAGGGCTGCCAGGGATGCGAATTTGCAATATGGCGGATCACTTCCCGAATGGCGGCCGAGGCCGACCAGCCTCAGGAAGGGGAGACCGTTCAATAAAGAATTGCCTTAAGCCCTCACCCAATAGGGGAGGCCGGCCCAGGGGCGCCGCCCCAGCACTCCCGCCTGGGGGCATGGTCCATGGAGCGTTGAAAAATATGATTTATCCTCTACCAATTACGAAAAAGTAAAAGATTCATAAAAACAAACTGTAGAGATTTTGTTTGGCGCACAAAAAAAGTTGAAAATAGATTTTAGTGTAAAAATGAAAAATTGATTCTATATTATTATTTGGCTATAATAGGAATACTATGAAAACGATAAAATCCTCTAAAAAACTCATTAACAGGGTGGCGTCAAAAAAGGTTTTAAAAAAGAATGCTGAGGCGTTGAAATCTTATGACCACTACAAAAAAACTACTGACCTTATAGAGAGGGCGGAAATTGCTCTAGGCAGAAAGCCGACTTTTAAGGCAGATACCGGCTCAACGCTGAACTTTGAGGTTAATCACTATGGAGTCTTCTCAACCACAACGCAAAAAATTTAAGACAACGCAAGATTGGAACGATTTCATCGCCGCTAAACAACAAGCTGGTCAAATAATGACTGGGAAGGATTTGTTTGAACTTCGTAAAGCGTGCTATGAAGAAATTGAAAAACATCGTGGCAAACCGCTTTTGATTTACGCGACTAAATTTCTGGAAGGAGTGCCGCAGGGTGCGCCTAATTTTATTGACCTTTCTGATGTTGATGGATTTACCGATTTGATTAACTCGGTTAAAGGCAATGGCGCGGTAGATGTACTTTTACACAGCCCGGGCGGAAGACCCGACGCAACCGAACGTTTGGTTGGCTTATTGCGGGGTAAGTTTCAAGAAGTTAATTTTCTTATTCCGCACTCTGCTTATTCGGCTGCGACAATGTTGGCTTTGTCCGGGAATTGCGTTATTTTACACTCCAGCGCAACTTTGGGGCCGATTGATCCCCAAATCAACGGCACACCGGCGCGTTCCATAAAACGCGGTTTTGAAAAAGTGAAAGAGAGGATTGCAAAGGAAGGCCCAGAAACTTTACCGGCATATATTCCGCTCATTGAAAAATACTCGCTTGACCTTTTAGAGCTTTGCGACGATTCGGAAAAATTGTCAAAAGAGCTTGTCTCAACTTGGCTCAAAAAGTACATGTTCAAGGGCGAAAAGAATGTTGGCAGAAAAATTGGTAAAGCAGTACAATATATTTCCGATTACGACAAACATTTGATGCACTCTCGCCCCTTGCCGTTGGAAAAACTGACAGAATTCGGATTGAAAATTAAGCTTGCCGACGATACTCTTCAAGATTTGTTGTGGGAGGCGTATATTTTGCTCAACGGATTTTTCAATGTTAGTCCGTTTGTAAAATTATACGAAAGCACGCACGGTGTATCATGGGGCAAGCAGTTTCAACAGATTTTCATAGGGCCGCAACCACAACAAAAAAATAAACCCCAACAATAGGATTGATATTTTAGCCCATCCGCCACCCTTTTTGATTTGTAGCCCGTTCGCCAAAAATCGGGCGAGGCCCAAAAGCAAGCGGGGAAAATGGAAATAAGGGTTCATACTTATTCCCTATGATTGGACAGGACCGTTGTTGAGGTCATTGCACATAAGATAGGGGAGTCCGGCGACCGGGGGCGCCGCCCCCGTACCCCCGCCAGGGGGCTTCCGTGCTCCCTGGACCCTGGCTCCTGCAGCTGCTCGAGTTATCCGTTTTCCCCTGGTCTCCTCCCCTTGTCCCATTTGAGATCGTGCCTCCTGGGACATCCTGGCAATCTATTTCCAGTCCTAAACCTCAATCCCTCAATTCCATCACCTCGTCGGCAAGCTGGGGCGCGGCCTACACTTAACCGGCGCAGATCTCGGATGCTATCCCGGCCTGAAGGCCGCGATTGTTTTTCCCCCGGCCTCCCTTAATGCAGGCTCGGTCGCCCAGGATAAAAATACCGCATTCGCCGGGATTCCCCTGCGACGGCTGCGCCGGCCCAAGTGGCTGCCCGCGCTTCTTTCAAGAGTGCTCCTGCCGCCAGCGGTGATGGCTCTTTTCTTTAAGACCTGATCTCGGAAAAGACAGGCGGGAAAAAGGAGACCGAAAATGTCGAAAGTTTATGAGATCGTGACCCAGAGAATCCTTGCCATGCTCGAAAAAGGCGTGATCCCCTGGCGCCGGCCCTGGAAGGGGAGCGCCCCGCAGAATCTCATCACCCGGAAGCCTTACCGGGGGATCAATGCGTTCATTCTCGCTTTTCCGGCAGCTCGTTTTTCCTCACCTTCAACCAGGCCAGGGCCATCGGCGCCCATGTGAAGAAAGGCGTCCAGGGCTTCCCCGTTGTCTTTTGGAAATTCCGCGACCTGAAGAAGCAGGAGGACGAGGCCGAAGGGGACAGGGAAGACGGCCAGAAGCAGAACGCCCCCATCTTTCGCTATTATACCGTTTTCCGCATGGAGGACATCGAGGGCATCCCCGAAAAGAAGCTCCCCGAGATCATGCAGGCCCAAGAAGCGCAGCCTATCGAGAAAGCCGAAAGAATCGTCGAGAACATGCCCAACAAGCCGGCGATCAGCTTCGGCGGCAGCCGTGCCTTTTATCAGTCTGCAACCGATTCCGTAACCGTTCCAGTCAAAGGCGCCTTCGGGAAGATCGAAGAGTTTTATTCCACGCTATTCCATGAACTGACGCACTCGACCGGCCACCCTTCCCGTCTGGCCAGGAAATCCCTCGAAGCCTATGCGCCTTTCGGTTCTGCAGATTATAGCAGGGAAGAACTCGTCGCCGAGATGGGCGCAGGCTTCCTTTGCGCCTCTTGCGACATCGACAATTCAACCCTGGAAAATAGCGCTTCATATATCGACCACTGGATGAAGGCCCTTAAAGCGGATCCTCGCGCCGTCATCGTAGCAGCTGGCCAGGCCCAGAAAGCCGCCGATTTTATCCTAGGCAAGAATCCTGCCGAGACCTCCAGCCAGGACGATTAACCCTTTTGCCGGCCAGCTGGGCGAGATCCCCCCGGCTGACGCCGGCGGGGAGGACGACGGACCGGGGGCGCCGCCTCCCGCACCCCCGCCAGGGGGCATGGAAGCCCCCTGGATCCCGCCTTTCGCTCCAGATCGTTCCATATCAAGTTTTCAATTTTGTTTCGGGATTCTCTCTCATCTTCAAAAGATCGCGCCTCCACGGGCCTCCTACGCGTTCCCTTTTTGTGCAGACCGGCTTCCCCCCTTATCCCTTGGCCTTCTCTGTATTATTATTGCTAAATTCCCCTCATTTTTTCTTAATATGCTGTCGGGTTGAAGTATACTCTAATCGGCTGTCAGGGGTTGTTTCGGTTAGGCGTCATGTTAGGGTCGGTAAATTCAATTGTTGACAATTTCCTTAAAGGGTCACAGACTATATCCTGACACATTTTAAAATGAGAGGGTCAAATGCCAGGTCAACGTATTGGTTATGTCCGGGTCAGCAGTTTCGATCAGAACCCCGAACGGCAACTGGATAATATTTCGCTCAATAAGGTCTTTACCGACAAAGCCTCTGGCAAGGATACCAAGCGGCCCGAGCTCGAGGCGCTTCTTGCCTTCGCTCGTCAGGGCGATACGGTTGTTGTGCACAGCATGGATCGCCTGGCGCGAAACCTGGACGACCTGCGCCGGCTGGTGCAAATGCTGACCAAACGGGGGATCCGGATCGAGTTCGTCAAGGAAGGGTTGCATTTCACCGGCGAGGATTCACCCATGGCCAATCTGTTGCTCTCGGTAATGGGTGCCTTCGCTGAATTTGAGCGGGCCCTGATCCGCGAGCGTCAGCGCGAAGGAATCGCCCTTGCCAGAAAACGTGGGGCGTACTGTGGCCGCAAGAAAGCGCTATCACCCGAGCAGGTGGTCGCGCTTCGGCAGCGAGCCGCAGCCGGTGATCAAAAAGCCGCCCTTGCCCGCGAGTTTGGCATTAGCCGCGAGACCTTATACCAATACTTGAGAACGGATAAATGACAATGCCACATCGCAGTTTATTGATTCGCGGGTTCCACTTTCCCAAATTATTGTTTTTAACTCAAGATTATCTCAAATCAAATAGGTGTATACTAAAAAAAGTCGAATGTTAAATATGAAAAAGGCATTTGCAATTCGTTGGCAATTTGGTGTAATGAATTAAAAACGGAGCGTGAAATGATAAAAATCGCCCGCATCGCCGTTCTCGTGGCCGCGCTGGCCGCCCTGATATTTTTTGGCGCCAAGTACATGCGCAGCGATCATGGCCAGCCGAAGGATGGAGAAAAGGCAACACATGCGAACGCCGGCAGCGAGGTCGAAACGGAAGCGGCCGTGCCGGTGCGGGTGACCGAGCTCAAGCGCGGCGACCTGCCGCTGCGCCTGACGCTGTCGGCCGAGACCGAGGCCCGCGAACGGGCCGCGGTCAAGAACGAGGTCGGCGGCATCGTAAAGAACATCTTTCATCATGAGGGCGACCGCGTCGTTGCCGGCGAACCGGTCGTGCAACTGGAGAGCCGCGAAAGCGAGCTGGCATTGCGCCAGGCCGAGGCCGACCGCCTGGAGGCGTACTCGAAATTCTTGTCCCAGTACAATGCCTTGGTTTCCGGCGCCGGGCCGAAGGTGAGCTCTATGGGAGAAAAAAAAGCGCAATACGAGGAGGCGCTGAGAAAATTCAAGAAGGGCCAGATCGCCAAGGACGAGATGGAAAGGACCGAGGACCTGCTGCTGGCCGGCATGATCGAGAGCGGCACCCTGCAGGACGAGGTCAAGCGCTGCGTGTCGGGGCTCACCGGATGTGAGGTCGCGTTGGAAAGGGCCCGCCTCGACCTGGAGCGCGCCATGATCCGCGCCCCGTTCTCCGGCACCATCTCGTCGCTGCAGGCCTCGGTCGGCGAGCGCCTGGCCGTGGGCAGCGAAGTTTTCGGCATCGTCAACCTGGCTTCGGTTTTCCTCAAGGCTTTTGTCCTGGAAACGGAGATCGCCAAGATCCAGGTCGGCCAGCGGGTGCGCATCCGTCTGATCAGCGACCCCGGCCAGCCGCTTTACGGCCGGGTCACGGCGCTTTCCCCGGAGATTGACCGCGAAAAAAAGACCGGCACCGTGTTCATCGGCTTCGTCAATCCCGGCAGCGTGCGGGCCGGGCTCAACGCCGAGGCCGACATCGAGTACACCACCATCCGGAACGTACTGAAGATCCCTCGCCAGTCCATGCTGGTGCGCTCCAACCGCATGCTGGTCTTCACCGTGGAAAACGGTATCGCCTTGTGGAAGTACCTGGAGGCGGGCGCCAGCAACGATGAAGAGATCGAGGTCAAGTCCGGCGAATTGCAGGCCGGCGACCAGGTGGTGATCGAAGGGCAATTGACCCTGGCCCACCAGGCGAAAGTCAAGATCATTGAATAAAGCTATCCAATGTCAGTGGCAGACAGCTCGCGCTGCCCTATGAGAACGCAATGAATCTAACTGAAACGGCTGTCAAGCGCCCGGTGGCCACGGTCATGGTTTTTGTCGGCGTCGTGCTGCTGGGGATCATCTCCCTGCGCAACCTCTCTATCGACCTGCTGCCCGACCTGAGCTTTCCCAAGCTGTCGGTGCTGACCGAATACGCCGGCGCCGCCCCGGAAGAGATCGAAAAACTCATTACCGCCAACTTGGAGTCGGTGTTCGCGCCCATCCCCGGCGTCAAGCGTGTCTCATCGGTTTCGCGGGAGGGCATCTCCCTGGTCTCCCTGGAATTCCACTGGGGCACGGACATGAATTTCGCCCTGCTGCATACCAAGGAAAAGGTCGAGGAGGCGCGCAGCCTGCTGCCCGGCGATTGCGCCGTCCCGCGCATCATCGAGATGGATCCGGCGTCCAAGCCCATCGTGATCGCCGTGGTCGAAACGCGCCGGCCCGATGCCGGCAACGAGGGCCTGGCCGACCGCCGCGAGACCGCGGAGCTCCTGATCAAGCCGCGCCTGGAACAGCTGGACGGCGTGTCGCGGGTGGACGTGCAGGGCAGCGGCGAACGGGAAGTGGTCGTCTCGGTGCTGCCGGAAAAGCTGGCGCTTTTCCATATCGGCTATGAAGAGGTGGCAGCCGCCATCCGCGACTGGAACCAGCAGGTCCTGGGCGGCACGGTCAAGAAGGACAACATCCGTTTCGTGGTCAAGGTCGAGGGCGAGATCCAGGATCCCGCCGAGATCGAGAAGATCCCCCTGCGGGCATTGGCGGCCGGCCACGTGCTGATCGGGGACGTGGCCCGCGTGCGCTTTGCCGAGAAGATCAAGCAGGGCGAGATCCGCCTTGACCGGCGGCCGGCCATCGCCCTGATGATCTACAAGGAATCGGCGGGCAATACGGTGACCGCCACCAGCGCCGTCCACGGGGCTTTCCGGCAAATGGAAAAGGAGTTCCCGGAACTCCGCTTCGTCACCGTGGCCGAGGAATCGGGCCTGATCGTGTCGGCCATCTCCAATCTCAAGCAGGCCCTGCTGCAGGGAGGACTGCTGGCCTTCCTGGTGCTGCTGCTTTTTTTCCAGAACTTGCGCGATCCCATCCTGATCGCCATCATCTCGCCCATATCGGTACTGGCCACTTTTGTGCTCATGTTCTTCGCCGGCGTCAACCTCAATATCATGTCGCTGGGCGGACTGGCGCTGGGCATCGGCATCTTCATGGACAACGCCATCGTGGTCATCGAGAACATGTACCGCTTCAGCTTCAAGGAAGACCCGGCACGATCGGCCATCCTGGCCACGCGTGAGCTGTTCCCGGCACTGCTGGGCTCCTCCCTGACCACGATCGTCATCTTTCTTCCCGTCATCTATATTTACGGCATCACCGGCCGGCTGTTCCGCGACCAGTCGCTGACCATTTCCTTCGCCCTGGTGGCCGCCCTGATCGTCACCGTCACCCTGCTGCCGACGCTGTTCCGTGTCTTTTCGCGGCCGGAGAGGGGTACGGTGCCGGGGGCGGCAGCGACAAACGGCGGCGGCAACCGCATCCTGCGCCGGGCGCACTGGGGGCTGGCCCTGCCTTTCCGCGTCGTGGGCTTCATCCTGGAGACGGTGGTTGCCTTCTCTGGCGCGGCGGCGCTCATGGTGTTGCGCCACGCCAGGCGCCTGATCGACCGCGGCCTGGGCGGCCTGTACGGCGTATTCAACAGCGGCTACGATGCCTTCGCCAGCCGTTATCATGCCTTCCTGCTCCGCTGCCTGGAGCACAAGCGCATCGCGGTTTGGATCTCCCTGGCCATGCTGGCTGGCACCGTTGTTTTTTATTTGCCGCTCAAGAAGGAGCTGCTGCCGCAGACGCGCACCGCCCGCTTCGAGATCAGCGCCGGCAGCGATCCCAGCCTGGGCTACGAGGAGACCGAAGCCCTGGGCGACGCACTGGAAGCGCAGTTTCAGAAAATTCCCCAGGTGATCCATGTTTTTTCGCGGTTCGGCACCACCAGCCAGCTGGGCGTCGAAAACGCCGACATCTCGGTGAACCACCTTGACTGGATCGTTGAATGTCGCGGCCGCGGCAAGCGCGACGGGGCCATGAGAGCCGCGCGCCGCATCCTGGCCGCCGTGCCCGCTCTGGCGCAATACTCGGTTTTCCCGGAACGGAACACGCTGTCCGAGTACCTGCATTTCGGCGCCGAGGAATTCCAGGTCAAGGTGTTTTATGAGCACATCGCCGACGGCCGCCAGGCCGTTCGCGGCATCACGGCCATCATGAAAGACATGCCGCAGCTGGTCGATGTCCGCAGCAACGACGGGGACGGCAAGCCCATCCTGGCCATGCGCGTCAACGAGGAGCTGCTCAACCGCCTGGGCATCGCCAAGAAGACCCTCGCCGAGACCATCCGCAATGCCCTGCGCGGCGACGCGGTCTCCACGCTGAAGCGCTTCCAGAAAAACTATGATATCGTGGTCAGCACGCCGATCCGCGACGACCGCGAGCTGCGGCGCATTCTGGACATGCCCGTCGCCGTGAACGGCTCCTCGCTGATCCTTTCGCAATTGGTGCGTTTCGAGCGCGCGCCCTCCATCAAGGAGCTGGCGCGGGAATCCCAGGAGCGCTATTTCCTGATCGCCGCCAACCTGCAGAACGGCAAGGGGCAGCAGGCCGCCGTCCGTTTGCTGCGGGCCCTGAAAAAAGCGGCCCTGCCGGGCGGCGTGCGCGTGCAGATCTCAGGCGAGGAAGAGGAGCGGCGGGCGGCCTTTTCTTCCTTGGGCCTGGCGCTGCTACTCTCCATTTTGCTGGTGTACATGGTGATGGCGGCCGAGTTCGAGAACCTCGTGCACCCGCTGATCATCATGTCCACGGTGCCGATGGGCCTGTTCGGCGCCTTTGTCGCCCTGTGGCTCCTGGGTGAGACGATCAACGTCATCTCCGGCATCGGCATGATGGTGGCCGTGGGCATCGTGGTCGACGACGCCATTGTCAAGGTGGAATACGCCAACCAGATGCGCAAAACGGGAATGGGGGTGCGGGCGGCCCTGCTGGAGGCCTCGCGGGTGCGCCTGCGGCCCATCATCCTCAACACCTTCACCACCGTCTTCGGGGTGCTGCCCATGATCTACATGAGCGGCGTCGGCGCCGAGTTGCAGCGGCCCATGGCGGTGGTGCTCGCCGGCAGTTTGCTCTCCTCCACGTTTTTGACCCTGATCCTGATCCCGGTGCTTTACGACGTGTTCACCCGCGACAGGGTAAAAACCTGAAACCATGAAATTCATGATCGAGCGGCCAGTGCTGGCCATGATCCTTTTCGCCAGCGTGCTGCTCCTGGGCGCCTATTCCCTCAGCAACTCCACCATCGAGCTGGTGCCCGACGAGAAGCTCCCCGCGCTCTCCATCAGCGCCTCCTGGTACGGCGCCTCGGCCGAGATGGTGCTGCAGCGCGTCGCCCTGCCCATTGAGGAAGAGGTCATGGGCGTCAAGTGGACCTCCAAGGTGGAGACCCAGTGCAATGAGGGGAACTGCACGGTGCGGGCGGAGTTTTCCCGCGACGCCGACATGGATTTTATCTACGTGCTGCTCAAGGAGCGTATGAATAAGCTGCGGGAGAGGCTGCCCGCCCAGGTGGCGCTGCCGCGGGTGCTGGCCTATGAACCCAATGAATTCAAGAAAAAACCGTTTTTCACGGTCAGTTTCTTCGGCGACGCCTCGGTCTTCACCACGCGCAACCGCGTCGAGCGTGAAGTGGCGCCGCTGCTGCGCGGCATTCCCGGGCTGCAGGGCGTGGAGATCACCGGCGGCGTGCCGATGGTGGTCCGCATCACCACCGACATGGACAGGATGAAGGCCCTGGGCATCGACACCGGGCGCCTGCTGCGGGCGCTGTCGCTTTCCTTTTACAGCATTGTTTCGGTGACCGCCCGCGACCACGGCAAGGAGATCGCCCTGGCCCTGGCCAATCCGGCGCGGGATGTCAACGACCTGGAAGGAGTCGTCGTGGGGAATTTTGCCGGCCGCCCCGTTTTTCTGCGCGACGTGGCGCAAGCGGGCATGGGCTACCAGGAGATGCGCGAAGAGGGCCGTTACAACGGCCAGCCCACCGTGGTCGTCGACGTCTTCAAGCAGCCGCAGGTCTCGACCATGGCCCTGGCCAAGAAGATCCGCGCCTGCCTCGACGACCTGGGCCGCCGCTTCAAGGACAAGCTGGAATACAAGATCGTCCGCGACGAAAGCGAGGAACTGGAGGAGCGCTTGTCCGGCCTGGCGCGCATCGCCCTGCTGATCCTGGCCGTCATCTTCATCGTCCTTTTCCTCACCGTGCGCGACTGGCGCGGGGCGCTGCTTATCTTCGCTTCGGTCTTCTTCTCGGTGTTTGCCACCTTCACCGCCATATACATATTCAAAATTCCCCTCAACCTGCTGACCCTTTCCGGCTTCGCCTTGGGCTTCGGCATGTTCGTGGACAACGCCGTGGTGGTCTATGACAGCATCCTGCGCCTACGCGAAAAAGGCTGCTCCCGGGAATATGCCGCCCTGGAGGGACCGCGCCGGGTATTTGTCCCGGTGCTGGCCTCCACCTTCACCACCATCATCGTCTTTTTCTCGTTCGCCTGGTTCCAGGGCCGCCTGCGCGTCTATTACCTTCCCCTGGCCTGGGTCATCTCCATCGCCCTGCTCTGCTCGGTGCTGGTGGCCTATACGCTGGTGCCGCCGCTGGCGTCCCGCGCCGAGTTCCGCTTCACTCCCGAGAAAAAGGGCCGGCGCCATTGCGTTTACGAATTTTTGCTGCGCTACCCCCTGTTCGTCATCCTGCCCGTTGCCGCCTTGTTGACTTTCTCCTTCCTGCTGTTCAGGGAGAAGGTGACCTTCGGCCGCTTTTTTTCCTGGTACGAAAAGCAGAGCCTGCAGGTCTGGCTGCAGTTGCCGGCGGGCAGTGAATTCGCCGACGTGCGCGACGCCCTGTTGAAATTTGAAAAAGTGGCGCTGGAAAAGAAATATGAACGGCAGATCAACGCCAGCATCCATGAGAACAGCGCCATCATGGAGATCACGTTCCCGCCGGCGGTGGAGTTCTCGGCGGCGCCCTACGCCCTGAAGGCGGAGCTGATCGCCGTGGCCCAGAACCTGGCCGGGGTGGGCATCGGCATTTCCGGCTTCGATCCCGAGGGCTATTACTATTCCCCGGACAGCGGCTCCTTCATGCCCTACAGCATCCAGATCAAGGGCTACGATTTCCAGCGCCTGCTCAAGCTCTGCGACGATCTTAAAAAAGGCTTGCTCCTGCACCGGCGCATCAGCGAGGTTTCCGTCCAGACCGATAAGGGCTATTCCTGGGGTTCGGGGGGCAGATATTTCAGCCTGCGCCCCGATTTCGCCGCCCTGCGCCGCTACGGCCTGGACCCGGCCTACCTGCTGCAGCTCGTTTCCACCGTCATCGCCCCGCGCGGCGCCCTGCCCCGCCTGCGCGTCGGCGACCGCGAGTATGAGGCCGAGATCCGCATGAAGGAGAGCGCGGGCATCGAGCTGCGCGAGCTGCTGGACAAGGAGTTCGCCTCGGCTTCGGGCCGGCCTTTCCGTTTGCGCGACGTGGTAACGGTGGAGGAGCGCCAGGTCAAGGGCGGCATCCTGCGCGAAAACCAGGAATTCGTGGCCTTCGTGCGCTGGGACTACCTGGGCTCGAACAAGGCCGGGGAAAGGGTCTACAAGGCGGTGTACAAGAACCTGGAGCTGCCGCCCGGCTTCTCCAAGAGCGAGGAGGAGCAGCGCTGGATGATGAAGGAGGAGGAGCAACAGCAGCTCAACTGGGCCATGGGGCTCTCCCTGCTGATGGTTTTCCTGATCATCGCCATCCTTTACGAAAGCCTACTGCAAACGCTGCTGATCATGATCTCCATCCCGCTGGCGCTGATCGGGGTGTACTTCGCCTTTGTCATCGCCGATTTTCCCTTCGACTCCACTGCTTATGTCGGCGTGATCCTGCTCTTCGGGGTGGTGGTCAACAATGCCATCATCCTGGTTGACCACATCAATCACTATGTCCGCCAGGGAGTCCCCAGGCGCCAGGCTATCGCGGTAGGAGCGTTTGAGCGCGTCCGGCCGATCTTCCTGACCACGGCTACCGGCGTGTTCGGCGCCCTGCCCCTGGTGCTGTTCCGCCAGGGCGAGCAGACCGACATCTGGTCGGCGCTGGCCCTGTGCATGGTCGGCGGCCTGACCGCCTCGGCCATCCTGGTTCCCATTGTCATTCCTGTTTTTTACGACCTACTGGAGCGTCTGCGCCTTTATGCGCGTCGCGTCCTGCCGCGGTCCTGATGAGGATTTCCCAGGATAGACAACCGCTTCCCTAAAATAATAAATTGAATCAGCCGGCTGAGATTGAACGGATTGCGAACGATCCGGTTCCACATTTCTAAGAGGAATAAATGATGATTGAAACGCCGAAAAAAGTGATTTGGGATTGCATTAAAGACAAGGAGGTTACCCTGTTCATGATCTCCAGGGTGAGATCCTGGCCGACCCGTGCGCGAGAAATGCGAAGCATACTCTCCCTCCAGCTTGTCCCAGGGGATCATTTGGGCAATGCACAGCCAGCGGTTGCTCTCGTCCAGTTGCCCACCGAACGGCAGCAATAATGAACAAGCCAAGGAGGTAACTTGCTTCTAATAAACTCTTTTCTTAGTTTCGGGACCCTTTACTAGCCTAGATGTCTATTTTATAAGCACTTTGTTTTGGACAGCAGTGACCTTTATGTCCTAATAAAAGATGATTTCTGTATTATGGTTCATACACATACACGCACTCACAATTACACCCATATATGTCATTGACACAAGTATATGCATGCAGAACCCAACCACCCGTACCTGCAGGGCACCTGCAAGCGTTTAAATCTGATGCGGCAGGCCCCAGCAAAACAAACAATGAAATCAAGCCAACCATTATGAGTTTTTTCATTTTATCCTCCAATTTTTTTAATTTTGTACATATCGTAATTCCCATCAATCAAATAAACATCATTGTTTTTCCCTCGAAAAGCAAAACGTATTTTTTCTTGTTTTGAATTTGGATAAAACATCCTGTTTTTTATGATTACACTATTTTGGATATGAATTTCATAGAAAAAGTAAAAAGGCCGGTCCTTGTCTTGAGTGAGAGGCAAAACATTTACAATGCCGTTGTCTTCGTCAAAAGAAATCCTAGCAACTATAAACTTCATTAAGTGATTTTGGCCAACGCTCTTTTCCTTCATGGCCTCATGATATTTTTGCATCACATCAGAATCAACAGATTTCACAAAACTTAAAAGCTTTCTTGAATAAAGATCATACACTTCCAACCGGGATGAAGACTGGTCAACAAAGATTATTGTATCATTAAAAATTGACAGACGATAATCACTAAAATATCCATCGGGAATTAATTCTTTATCCTGCCCAAAACCGATCACGTTCTCGACGAATTTGCCGTTTAGATCGAATTTTTTTAGTTTGACTTCTCCTTTTCCAAAAGAAACATAAATATGATTGCCATGAACCTTGAAATCAGTTATGGCAAAGATGTTAAGGGTGCCAACGATTTCAAGTTTGATCGACTTTACCGCTTGACCCTGTTTGTTGAAGACTTCGATCCTGCACCCTTCATTAAGAACATAAATCAAATCATTGCAAATACAAAATGATTTTGGATTAAAAATATCTCCTGGACCCATTCCGGGGCTCCCGATTGAATGCGAATGTTTCTTATCATTAAAAACCAATATTCTGCTAATCTTATTGCCCAAAAACAGAATATTTCCATCATTGTATATGGCATTAATTGGACTGGTTATTAAAGATTCACGTTCCTGAGGGAATATATAAAGAACGGAATACTTTACGTCTTTTTCTAATATTTTAAATTCTTCCGCGTAAACCAAGGACGAGGTTATGAATAGGACAAAAATACAATTAAACAACTTCATTTACTATAAGCAGTGAACTGCAATCCGGGCAATAATAATCTTTTATTATTAAAGTGATCTTATTTTTATCAGAACTTTTTCAATTCCATTTATAAAGCGTTAAGCTTATAAGTATAAAAATATGCTCTCAAATCCATTCCTCCTAATCTTTCTAAAATTGAATTTTATATACAATAATTTATTTGTCAAGGGGTTAATTAACTGGCGTCACCCCATTTTTTCATAATCCATTTGACAAGGAATGGGAGCATGGGAGGGTAGGTATCGATCGAAGCCTTTCTGGCTCTACGTTTCCCAAAGAAAAGGAACGTTCTTTTCACCCCGGCAAACAGGTTATTTACGCCCTGCAACAGCCGGTAATACACGAACTTCGGCTGATGGTTCTTCTTCAGGCGCGCCGCTTTCTGCGCTTCGGTTTTCAACCAGGCATCCGGATCGAGTTCGTCAAGGAAGGGTTGCATTTCACCGGCGAGGATTCACCCATGGCCAATCTGTTGCTCTCGGTCATGGGCGCCTTCGCTGAATTTGAACGGGCCTTGATCCGGGAGCGCCAGCGCGAAGGAATCGCCCTTGCCAAAAAACGTGGAGCGTACCGTGGCCGCAAGAAAGCGTTATCGCCCGAGCAGGTGAACGCTCTGCGCCAGCGGGCCGCTGCCGGCGAACAAAAAGCCGCCCTTGCCCGCGAATTCAGCATCAGTCGCGAAACATTATACCAATACTTGAGAACAGTTGACTGACCATGGAGCAAACACAACTGCGGAGTCTATTTGCGATCATCCTGGACAAGATCGCCTAACTGCGGCTGAAGCCCGAAACCGGCTGAGATGAAGGATACGTGGAGAGCAATCGAGTCTTAGTTTTTCAGGGAGAAGCCTGTCTTCAAGTCAAGAAATGATGGGGTGCGGGGTGGAAATACCGGAATTACAATTCGTTGAGACTCAAAAGATCGATTCGGGACTGGGATTCTTGAAAAATCTCATCTAAGATGAAAGACTCCAATCAAAAGAGGAGGGATCGGATGGCTTCTCTAGAGTCATATGGGAAATCTCGGATTAAATATAAGAAATTCGAGCATGAACTATAAAAAATATCACATATTTCCTCATACATTTAAAAAGCCTTTAATGATGAGCATTTCGAAGTCATTTTTTATCATTTTTTCATTATTGCAATTAATATCTTATTTTATTATTTTTTGATTGTTAGATGAATATCAAACTTCATTTAAGACATGGCCTTTATGGGATTAAGCAAATACTTGATAAAAAACGGAGGAGAAAATGAAAAAAGGAATTAAAGCCCCTAGTGTATTAGGCGTTTTATGTTTTTGCTTCATCATTGGTGCTACTGTAGCCACCTTACATTCGGGGGAAGTGTACTGCCGCAATGCATTTCCAACTTTGGATTGTCCGAATGGATATTGTGGTAATGCAGATATTGGCGAGGAATGTGTATTGAACTGTATATTAGCTGATGGTTCTCACATTTTGAGTTCCTGCACAAAAGGGCCTGGAAAGGATCCAGCAAATCCGTGAGAGTTTGATTCCATTCTTAACCTCGTCCAGAAGTTTAGGTGGTATTTTGGACTGAATGGCCGAGTTTAATTTTTTGGACAGCCAATATTAGAAAATAAGTGAGGTTTTGTATGATAAAATATGTATTTTTATTTATTTTATTTTCCGTATTTTTGTATGGGGAGCCAAATGAGCGCGGATTAATTGGTAAAATTCTCAACTTTGAAAATATTAATGAATGTTATTTTACTTTTGCGAATTCAATAATAATCAAAGATGATCAACTCTTTGTCTTGGAGAATTGGAAACATAGAGTTTTGATTTTTAAGTTAGGTAGTAACTCTATTAAGTTCGTAAAAAATATCGGTAAAAAAGGGCAAGGACCTGGAGATTTGAATTTGCCAGCGCATATTTCGATTGATGGTAATAAAATTTCTATTAAGGACGAAGAAGGGGTTTCGTTGTTTTCATTAGATGGAAAGTTTTTGTTTAAATTTAGAACATTTTCTGGAACAATATCAGATTTTTACTCAAAGGATGTTTATTTTACTTTAACAGCAAATCCAAACTTAAAAAATTTAATTTTGCTTTTTTCTCATAATGGGAAACGATTGGCTGAAATATTTCCAAAATATCTTGAAATTGATTATTCTAAAAATAAATATGTTAGTCCAATATTTCTAGAAAAATATTTTTATAAAGGAAAGATATTCCCTTATTCAAATAGGATTTATTATTTAAATATTGTTTTTGGGACATTATTCAAGTTAGATCATTCCGGAAATTTATTAGCATCCCTATCATTAGATTCCGCTTTAAATAAAAATGCGGTTTTAGATATTATAAAAAATAATGAATTACTGCATGAGGGCCTGGATACGGAATTCCCCGATAGCGGTGGATTGAGAGTTAAACTATTAACTATATGCAGTGATGCTTATTTATTTAAAAATAAATTGTTTTTACTGGATCATCCCTATCATAGTGAGACATTAACGGATACTAACGGCAAGGAAATAAAAAAAATTTGTATAAGAAGTTTCGACATAGAAAAGATGAGAGCAGATGATGTTTTTGAATTTGATATTAGTAATGATGAAAAGTATTTGCAATCCTTTGCTGTTAGTGAAGACAAAGATGGGATGTTCTTTTTAATTGTTCGAGAAATAGGCGATGGACCTGTTTTTGTGAAGTATCCTATAAAAAGAAAGTAAGATATGAAGATTCGAATTGCAGTTCTTGTTTTAATTTGTTTGTTTTTCGCTTTTGGATACTGGCCATGCATTCAAGTTAGTAATTCTAAGTATATAAAAAAACTTATAAATGCGAAAAACATTAATAGTGTATTTATTCTATATGGGAAAACACTATGTGGAACATGTAGCGCAGGAAAAACCGTAAATAGTTATGGAAAGAGAAAAGATATATTGTTGATTGTGCCTCAAGAATATAGCGGCAATGATATTGAGACTTTGAAATATTCTTTCAATATTTATGGATATGTGTTGGTTGGCGATAAAAATACAGTAAAATATTTGAAGTTAGTTTCAAAATGTTTGAATCTAATAGAATGGCATCAGAATATTTTGATTAATAGTAAGAATGGAGAAATAACTAGGATATAAATGATTATGAAAGATAAGTTGCTTACAAATATTT
>JAEAMF010000828.1_pt1 | contig 30242 bp, 28 predicted proteins | sample 8958721 | NCBI WGS metagenome assembly JAEAMF01 (sample SAMN16933255, study PRJNA681124) | bioreactor sludge metagenome | isolation source: anaerobic bioreactor treating anionic surfactant - SDBS | place: India: Bengaluru | collected 2019-02-28 | reverse complement strand
TCGCGCACTTCTGCTCCATGTGCGGGCCGAAGTTCTGCTCGATGAAGATCACTCAAGAAGTGCGCGAGTACGCCGCCAACCAACGCATCGAAGCGCTGGATGTATCGGTCGAGGAAGGCATGCGTGAGCAGGCCGAGCGGTTCCGCCAGGAAGGCAGCCAGTTGTACAAAAAGGTCTAAGGACATCCTGGGGCGGCGCGCCATGCGCACCGCCTCGCAACCAGGCCAACCCCTACAGACACTGCACATGCCGGTGCCTGTGGGGGTTGGCTTGGCCGCAATGGGATTCAAACGACTACCTGACTCTCTCCCTGTCGAGACCATCGTCGTGAGCACATCCAGCCACTACTCCCCCGACCATCCTGTTCCCAGTCATCAGCGTACCTTCGGTGCACGTGACCTGTTTTCCCTGTGGTTTTCCCTTGGCATTGGCCTGATGGTGCTGCAGACCGGCGCCTTGCTTGGTCCGGGGCTGGGGCTTGCGGGTGCGTTACTGGCGATTGTCCTCGGTACGGCCGTGGGCGTGTTGTTGCTGGCGGCGGTCGGCGTCATCGGCAGTGATACCGGCCTCTCGGCCATGGCCGCTTTGCGGTTGAGCCTGGGGCGGCAGGGGGCGGCCTTGCCGGCACTGTTGAACCTGCTGCAACTGATCGGTTGGGGCGCGTTCGAGATCATTGTCATGCGCGATGCCGCCAGCTTGTTAGGGGCGCGGGCGTTCGGTGACGGGAGCCTCTGGGCCGGTCCGTTGCTTTGGACGCTGTTCTTTGGTGGCCTGGCGACCTTGCTGGCCGTCAGTGGCCCGTTGACCTTCGTACGGCGGATCCTGCGCAAGTGGGGCATCTGGTTGCTGCTGGGTGCCTGCCTGTGGCTGACCTGGAACCTGTTCGCCAAGGCAGATCTGGCCAGCCTCTGGCAACGTACGGGAGATGGTTCGCTGTCATTTGCACTGGGCTTTGATATCGCGATTGCGATGCCGTTGTCCTGGCTGCCGTTGATTGCCGACTACTCGCGTTTCGGTCAGCGTGCTTCGCGGGTGTTCGGTGGCACGGCGCTCGGCTTTTTTATCGGTAACTTCTGGCTGATGAGCCTGGGCGTAGCGTACACCCTGGCATTTGCCCCAAGCGGTGAAACCAATGCACTGCTGTTGGCCCTGGCCGGTGCTGGCCTGGGCATTCCCTTGTTATTGATTTTGCTCGACGAGTCGGAAAACGCGTTTGCCGATATTCACTCGGCCGCTGTTTCGACAGGCCTGCTGCTGCCCTTGAAAGTCGAGCATCTGGCGTTGGTCATCGGCCTGGTGTGCACACTGATCGCGTGTTTTGCGCCACTGGCGCAGTACCAGAACTTCTTGTTGCTGATTGGCTCGGTGTTTGCCCCGCTGTTTGGCGTCGTGCTGGTGGATCACTTCATCTGGCGCCGCCGCCGTGCGGACGTCAGCATACGGGCACTGCACTGGGGGGCATTGCTGGCCTGGTGCGGCGGTGTGCTGATCTACCACCTGCTGGCGAATTACTACCCTGAAGTCGGCGCAACCCTGCCCGCATTGCTTTCGGCAGGGTTGTTGTACGGGCTCTCAGCGGGCGTATTCAGCCGCGGCCAGGAAAAAGCTCCGGCTTGAGGATGCCGTTCAGGCGCGGGTAAGGGATCTTCAGCTCAGTGTGGCCCATGGAGTAGGGCGCGATGGTGTAGACCTCATATTTGAGCACCAGCGCGCCGTACGTCAGGGCAATGTGTGGGGTCTTGCGGAAGGGCCAGGTTTGCACGAACTCCGGGTCCTGATCCATCTTGACGCTCGCCAGCCAGCTCTTGTGAGCCAGTTGCGCTTGCTGCCAGAAGGCTTCCTCCTGACCAGGCAGGAGCATGTCCTGCAACGTCAGTACCTTGTCCTGTTGGCGCGAGTAGTTGATGAAGCCGCGCCCGGGCATACCGTGGGCACCGCCGGTGTCCAGGTAGCTGGACAGTTCAATGATCACCAGTCCGTCATGCTGTTCACGTACCTTGGCTTGCAGGTAGCTGCTGTTGCGGCTTTCTGCGTCACGCAAAAACTGTTCTTCGTAGGCTTTGAGCGAGGCAGGCAGTGCTGTGCGGTTGTTGTCCTGGGTCATTTGCAACAGGCGCCGCTCGACGAGTGCATCCAGCTTTGGCTGTGCCGGGAAGTGAATCGTGTCGATGTTTACCAGCGGGCAGTCGGTGTTGTTGCAGCCTGGCTTGATGTGTTCCCAGGCCTCGCGTTTGACCTCCAGTGGCGTACGCATGTTGGGCTGGAACACGCTTTGGCAAGCGCCCAGCGCCAGTGCCAGTACGGCCACGGAAGTCAGTTTCGCAAGCGTCATGATGGTCCCTGTAAGGCTAAGGTAATCGGGCTTTGACCGTCGGCGGCGCCTTCGGTTCGCCACTAAGCTGAATAGACCAGCGGGCTGCCTATCCTCGCAGCCTCGCCGGTATCTTTAAAGAGGTGAAAGCTGGCCGAGTGCGCGTTAGGATGGCGCCAAGCGGTACACCGAAGCAATGAGGATTTCCATGACAGACAAGGCTAGTGCTGTGCCCAGCGCCGTTGAGATCGTTCAACGGGACAACTGCTACAAGGGCTTTTACCGGCTCGACAAGGTGCGCCTGCGTCATGAGCTGTTCGCAGGCGGCATGGGGCGGGAGATAAGCCGTGAGCTGTTTGTGCGTCACGATGCCGTGTGTGTGCTGCCGTACGACCCGCAGCGTGATGAAGTAGTGCTGATCGAGCAGTTTCGCGTCGGTGCCATAGGCAAGGTTGAGAACCCTTGGCTGATAGAACTGGTTGCTGGTCTGATCGATAAGGACGAACAACCGGAAGAAGTTGCACACCGCGAAGCCGAGGAGGAAGCTGGCCTGAAGTTCACTGCCCTGTGGCCCATGACGCGGTATTTTCCATCGCCGGGCGGCAGTGATGAGTACGTTCATTTGTACCTTGGCCGTTGCAGCAGCGTGGGGGCGGGTGGCTTGCACGGTTTGGAGGCTGAGGGCGAAGATATTCGCGTGAAGGTCTGGGCATTCGAGGATGCCCTTCAGGCCGTGCGCGATGGGCAAATCATCAACGCGGCAAGCATCATTGCCTTGCAATGGTTGGCGTTGAACCGCGATGAAGTCAGGGGGCTATGGTCGTGAATCTGTTGCGTGAGCGCTATCGGGTCGATCTGGTGGGCTTGCAGGCTGCCTGCGAGGCCAACTATGCGCGCCTGATGCGGCTGTTGCCGGATATGCGCAACACCCAAAGCTCGCGCCGTATCGGTATGACCCAGGGCGACCAGATGCTTGGCGTTCTGGTGCTCGATGTTGTCCTTGCCTGTCCTTACACCACCACGCTCCGTGTACGTCAGGAACACAGCCTGCCCTGGTTGCCGGTGCCGCAGTTGGAGGTGCAGGTCTATCATGATGCGCGCATGGCTGAAGTGGTCAGCGCTGAGCATGCCCGACGCTTTCGCAGCATCTACCCTTATCCGAACACGCAGATGCATCAGCCGGATGAAAAGGCTCAGCTCAACCTGTTCCTCGGCGAGTGGCTGAGCCACTGCCTGGCCTGTGGGCACGAGTTGGCGGCGGTGCGTTAAAAATGTGAAGCCGGTCGTGTAACGGGTTTGCTCCGACGTTTCCTCGCCACCATAATCGTGCCGAATCCGCCCCAGGAGCGAGCCTTGCAACCTCAATCGACTTCCACCAGTGATGCCTCAGTGCTACTGGTCCAGCTTTCCGACAGTCATCTGTTTGCCGATGAAGGCAGCACGCTGCTTGGCATGAACACCGGTGACAGCCTGCAGCGGGTCATCGGGCAGGTGCTGAACGAGCAGCCACGTATCGATCTGGTGTTGGCAACGGGCGATCTGTCCCAGGACGGTACGCAGGCGTCCTACGAGCGGTTTCGCCAGATGAGCGAGCAAATTTCTGCACCGGTACGCTGGTTGGCGGGCAATCATGACGAGCCCTTGCCCATGGCGCAGGCCGCGCAAGGCTCGGATGTGCTTGAACCGGTCATGGATATCGGCGCCTGGCGGGTCATTCTGCTCAATTCGGCGGTGTCGGGTGCCGTGCCAGGCCTGCTGGCCGAGGATCAACTGCAATTGCTTGAGCAGGCGCTGGCCACGGCGCCCGAGCGCCATCATCTGGTCTGCCTGCATCATCATCCGGTCTCGATTGACTGCGCCTGGTTGGCGCCGATCGGCCTGCGTAATGGCGATGCCCTGTTCGCCGTACTTGAGCGTTATCCACAGGTCAGGGCAGTACTCTGGGGGCATGTCCATCAGGAGTGGGATGAACAGCGTGGTGACATTCGTCTGCTCGCCTCACCGTCCACCTGTATTCAGTTCGAGCCAGGCAGCGAAGACTTCACCGTAGGTGCACAGGCGCCGGGGTACCGCTGGTTGCGACTCCACGGCAACGGTCAGATCGATACCGGCGTGTCGCGTGTCAGCGATTTTGCCTTCACGGTGGACTACGGTAGCACGGGTTACTGAGTACAAAGTGTTGCGAAGTCTCCAAAGCTGATCCAACGCCCGCCGGACACGCTAAACTGCATGCTTTTGCGCCCGCAGTGCGGGCCATGTCGATGCGCGGGGGTGGTATGTCGGGTTCGATTCTTTATATCCACGGGTTCAATAGCGCGCCGTCATCGAAAAAGGCCACTCAGTTGGTGGCGGTCATGCAGCAGCTGGGCTTGGAGGAACAGCTTCGGGTTCCGGCGCTGCACCACCATCCCCGTGAGGCAATCGCGCAACTGGAAGCAGCCATCGCCGAACTCGGTGCGCCATTACTGGTCGGCAGCTCACTCGGCGGCTACTATGCGACCAGCCTGGCCGAGCGCCACGGCCTGAAGGCCCTGTTGATCAACCCGGCAGTCAATCCGCACCAGTTGTTCGACGGCTACCTGGGTAGCCAGCAGAACCTCTACACCGGTGAAACATGGGAACTGACGGTCGATCATGTGCATGCACTGGCCGAACTGGAAGTGGCCCCGCCACGCGATGCCGAGCGCTTCCAGGTCTGGTTGCAGACCGCTGATGAAACCCTTGATTATCGCCGTGCCGAAGCCTTCTACCGGGCATGCGCCTTGCGGATCCAGGCAGGGGGCGACCATAGCTTCCAGGGCTTCGCCGAACGTTTGCCGGCCTTGCTGAACTTTGCAGGAATTGCGCCGAAACAGTATCAAACGCTCGATTTTTCTGTATTTTGATTGCTTATTTTTACCTACGAATGACGACGAGAACCCATGGCCAATCCCAGCGCTAGCGCCTATAACGCAGACGCCATCGAAGTCCTCTCCGGCCTTGACCCTGTGCGCAAGCGCCCGGGCATGTACACCGATACCAGCCGGCCGAACCACCTTGCTCAGGAAGTCATCGACAACAGTGTCGACGAGGCCTTGGCCGGGCACGCCAAGTCGGTTCAGGTAATCCTGCACGCCGACCATTCTCTGGAAGTCTCGGATGACGGTCGTGGCATGCCGGTGGACATCCACCCTGAAGAAGGGGTCAGCGGGGTCGAGCTGATCCTGACCAAACTGCACGCGGGCGGTAAGTTTTCCAATAAGAACTACCAGTTCTCCGGCGGTTTGCATGGGGTCGGTATTTCGGTGGTCAACGCCTTGTCCAGTCAGGTTCGGGTCAAGGTCAAGCGTGATGGCAACGAGTACCAGATGACCTTCGCCGACGGCTACAAGGCCAGCGAGCTGGAAGTGGTCGGCACGGTCGGCAAGCGCAACACGGGTACCAGCGTCTACTTCGCGCCCGATCCAAAGTACTTCGACTCGCCGAAGTTCTCCATCAGCCGCCTCAAGCATGTGCTCAAGGCCAAGGCGGTGTTGTGCCCGGGGTTGCTGGTCAGCTTCGAGGACAAGGCCAGTGGTGAGAAAGTCGAGTGGCACTACGAAGACGGCCTGCGTTCCTACCTGGTCGACTCGGTCAGCGACTACCTGCGTCTGCCGGACGAACCGTTCTGCGGCAGCCTGGCCGGTAACAAGGAAGCCGTGGACTGGGCCTTGCTGTGGCTGCCCGAAGGCGGCGACAGCGTTCAGGAAAGCTACGTCAACCTGATCCCGACCGCCCAGGGCGGTACCCACGTCAACGGCCTGCGTCAGGGGCTGCTCGACGCCATGCGGGAGTTCTGCGAGTTCCGCAACCTGCTGCCGCGTGGGGTCAAGCTGGCGCCTGAAGATGTCTGGGAGCGCATTACCTTTGTGCTCTCGATGAAAATGCAGGAACCGCAGTTCTCCGGGCAGACCAAGGAACGCCTGTCCTCACGCGAGGCGGCTGCGTTTGTCTCCGGCGTGGTCAAGGATGCCTTCAGCCTGTGGCTCAACGCCCACCCAGAGCTGGGCATGCAACTGGCCGAACTGGCGATCAGTAACGCCGGGCGTCGCCTCAAGGCGAGCAAGAAGGTTGAGCGCAAACGTGTCACTCAAGGGCCGGCCCTGCCCGGCAAGCTTGCTGACTGCGCCGGGCAGGACCCGATGCGCGCTGAACTGTTCCTGGTCGAGGGTGATTCGGCAGGCGGCTCGGCCAAGCAGGCACGGGACAAGGAGTTCCAGGCGATCCTGCCGTTGCGCGGGAAGATCCTCAATACCTGGGAGGTCGATGGTGGTGAAGTCCTGGCCAGCCAGGAAGTGCACAACATTGCAGTCGCCATCGGTGTCGATCCAGGTGCCAGTGACATGAGCCAACTGCGTTACGGCAAGATCTGCATCCTGGCCGACGCCGACTCCGACGGCCTGCATATCGCCACTTTGCTGTGCGCGTTGTTCGTTCAGCACTTCCGCCCGCTGGTCGAGGCGGGCCATGTCTACGTCGCCATGCCGCCGTTGTACCGGATCGACCTGGGCAAGGAGATCTACTACGCCCTCGACGAGGCGGAGCGCGATGGCATTCTCGATCGCCTGGTCGCCGAGAAGAAGCGTGGCAAGCCTCAGGTGACGCGCTTCAAAGGTCTGGGTGAGATGAACCCGCCACAACTGCGCGAAACCACGATGGACCCAAACACCCGGCGCCTGGTTCAACTGACCCTGGATGATTTCGCGCAAACCAGCGAGATCATGGACATGCTGCTGGCCAAGAAGCGTGCGGGCGACCGCAAAAACTGGCTGGAAACCAAAGGGAATCTGGCCGAGGTCATGGCTTGATTCGTTCGCTGTTGGCGAGCGTGCTGCTGCTTTTCGCCTTGCCGACGCTGGCTGCGCCCTGGCCGGAACTGACACTCCAGGCCGAGCATCCTGTCGACGGCATGCGTGGCGGCAACCTCTCGGGCCTGGCCTTGTGTGGCAAGGACCTGTGGGCGATTTCGGATCGTGATGATGACCTGCTGTACCGCCTGGACACCTCGGCGCCCGTCTGGCAGTCCATCGCTAGCACGATGGTGTTGCCCCCTGCGCCGAACAGTGCATTGCCTTGGGGAGTGCGCATGCGTAATTGGGCTGCGTCCTGGGTACGGGGTGGCTCGATTGATTTCGAAGCCGTGAGCTGTGACGCCACTGGCAACAAGTACCTGGTCAGCGAGGCCCATGCGGCCGTACTTCAGGTGCCGGTTGATGGTGCGCCAGACTGGTTGAAAATTGACCCCGGCGTTATTCGTCAGGCCCGTGGCAGTGGCATGCTGCTGCACTTCAATGCCTTGTTTGAGGGGCTTGCCGTCAACCCGTCCGGTGACCGTATCTGGCTGGCTGCCGAGCGCGAAAGGCGCGGTCTGCTGTTGATTAAACGACAGCAGACGACCTGGGACTGCAATGGCGGTTGTGTATTGCTCAGTGAAGGCGGGGCCGAACTTCAGCCGGCGCAGATGCCCAACGCGAAAGCCTGGGAGCGTGATTTTGCCGACCTGGCGTTGTTCAATGACAAGCTGTTCACCCTGGAACGCAATGCGTTTCGAATCTGCCGCCGAGACCCGGCCACGGCTGTGGTCGAGCGCTGCTGGTCGTTTGCAGCTGAAGCCTTGACGGAGCCGCGTCGCTATTCTCAACCCTTCGGCCTGGCTGAAGCGTTGGTGATCGACGCTGAAGGTGCCTGGGTGGGGCTGGATAACAATGGTGGCAGCCGTGCCGATGGCGAAAGCCGCCCGATCGTCTGGCGCTTTGCTGCGCCCAAGGACGGTTGGAGCGCCAAGCCATGAGCCAGGCCCCGGGCAAGCGTGCCGGTCGGGTGTTCCTGATTCTGGCGTGGGCCGCCGGTCTGTTTCTGGCGACACGCTTTTTCGGGCAGTGGGAGCAGCGTCAGGAAAACCCGAACAAGGTCGTCAGTTCGGTGCGGGGCGAGGATTACATCGAGGTGCAACTGGTCGGTAATGGCCAGGGTCACTTCGTCGCCGATGGCCAGATCAATGGTCAGGCGGTGCATTTTATGCTGGATACCGGGGCGACCGATGTGGCCATCCCCGAGCGTCTGGCAACCCGGCTCGGTCTTGAGCGCGGCGCTCCGGTCACCCTGAGCACTGCCAATGGCCGTACAGAGGGTTACCGCACGCGGCTGGACGAACTGCAGTTGGGCGATATTCGCTTGCTCGATGTGCGTGCCCTGGTGGTGCCGGGGCTAGGCGGCGAGCAGGTGCTGTTGGGCATGAGTGCCCTGAAACGACTTGAATTTACCCAGCGCAGCGGCACCTTGCTGCTGCGCCAGACCTTGAAATGATGAGGCCCGCATGAGCGACTCCCTTGATCTCAGCCTCGATGGCGTAGAGCGCCGGTCACTGGCTGACTTCACCGAACAGGCCTACCTCAACTACTCCATGTACGTAATCATGGACCGTGCGCTGCCACATATCGGCGATGGCCTGAAACCGGTGCAGCGACGTATCGTCTATGCCATGAGCGAGCTGGGGCTGGACGCTGACGCCAAGCACAAGAAATCAGCACGTACCGTTGGTGATGTACTCGGCAAATTCCACCCCCATGGTGATTCGGCCTGTTATGAAGCCATGGTGTTGATGGCTCAGCCATTCAGCTACCGCTACACACTGGTCGATGGCCAGGGTAACTGGGGCGCACCGGATGATCCGAAGTCCTTTGCCGCCATGCGTTACACCGAGGCACGCCTGTCGCGTTACTCCGAAGTACTGCTCAGTGAGCTGGGCCAGGGTACCGCCGACTGGGTGCCGAACTTTGACGGTACCCTCGACGAACCTGCCGTGCTGCCAGCACGTCTGCCGAACATTCTGCTCAACGGTACCACCGGTATCGCAGTGGGCATGGCGACTGACGTGCCGCCACACAACCTGCGTGAAGTGGCCAGTGCTTGTGTGCGGCTGCTCGATGAGCCGAAGGCGACCGTCGAACAGCTGTGTGAGCATATCCAGGGCCCAGACTATCCGACCGAGGCGGAAATCATTACGCCACGGGCCGACCTGCTGAAAATCTACGAAACCGGTCGGGGTTCGGTGCGCATGCGCGCGGTCTACCGCATCGAGGATGGCGATATCGTCGTTACCTCGTTGCCGCATCAGGTCTCCGGCGCGAAGGTGCTGGAGCAGATCGCCGCGCAGATGCAAGCCAAGAAGCTGCCGATGGTGGCCGATCTGCGGGACGAATCTGACCATGAAAACCCGTGCCGGATCGTGATCATCGCCCGCTCCAACCGGGTCGACCTCGACGAGTTGATGCAGCACCTATTTGCGACCACGGATCTGGAGTCCAGCTACCGGGTCAACATGAACATCATCGGCCTTGACGGTCGCCCTCAGCTCAAGAATCTGCGGGCGCTGCTCAGCGAGTGGCTGGAGTTCCGGGTTGGTACTGTGCGTCGTCGTCTGCAGTTCCGCCTGGACAAGGTCGAGCGGCGCCTGCACCTGTTGGAAGGTTTGCTGGTGGCGTTCCTCAACCTGGATGAAGTGATTCATATCATCCGCACCGAGGATCAGCCGAAGGCTGCGCTGATCGCCCGTTTCGGCCTGACCGAAACCCAGGCGGAGTACATTCTCGAAACCCGCCTGCGCCAACTGGCGCGGCTGGAAGAAATGAAAATTCGCAATGAGCAGGACGAGTTGGCCAAAGAGCAGGCTCGCCTGATCGCCTTGCTGGGTAGCGAATCCAAGCTGCGCAAGCTGGTGCGCACGGAACTGATCAAGGATGCCGAGACTTACGGCGATGATCGCCGCTCGCCGATCATCGAGCGTGCCGAGGCCAAGGCCCTCTCGGAAAACGAGTTGATGCCGACCGAGCCGGTTACCGTGGTGCTCTCGGAGAAGGGCTGGGTGCGTTGCGCCAAAGGTCACGACATCGATGCAACGGGGCTTTCCTACAAGGCCGGCGATGGTTTCAAGACTGCCGCTGCGGGGCGTTCCAACCAATTCGCGGTATTCATCGACTCGACAGGCCGCAGCTATTCGGTGGCGGCTCATACCCTGCCGTCGGCGCGGGGGCAGGGAGAGCCGCTGACCGGCCGACTGACACCGCCGCCAGGGGCTACTTTTGAGTGCGTGCTGCTGCCTGACGATGACGCGCTGTATGTGATCGCTTCCGATGCCGGCTATGGCTTTGTGGCCAAGGGCGAAGACCTGCAGGCCAAAAACAAGGCGGGCAAGGCGCTGCTCAGCTTGCCCAATGGTGCCAAGGTCATTGCGCCGCGTGCGTTGGCCGACCGTGAGCAGGATTGGCTGGCAGCCGTCACGACCGAAGGTCGGTTGCTGGTGTTCAAGGTCAGCGACTTGCCGCAGTTAGGCAAAGGAAAGGGCAATAAAATCATTGGTATTCCAGGTGAGCGGGTTGCTAGCCGCGAAGAGTACGTCACTGATTTGGCGGTCGTTCCTGAGGGTTCAACCCTTGTATTGCAGGCCGGCAAGCGTACCCTGTCTCTCAAGGCTGATGACCTGGAGCACTACAAGGGTGAGCGAGGGCGGCGCGGTAGCAAGCTGCCACGTGGTTTCCAGCGGGTTGACGCGTTGCTGGTCGAGAGCCTTGGCTAGTGTGCTCGTGGGCCGCATACCCGGCTTTTTTGGTCGGGTATACGGCACAAATGCTGGAGTCGCGCCGCATATTCGCGGATGATAGGCGCCTTGTGGTGCCCAGGTAGCTGGGTGCCCGAGTGAATTTATGTGTATCACTGCGGTGAGCCGAGTGGCGACCGCCTGGATGGGATGATGACTTTTCTGCGCCTTCCATTTGTTCTACTGCTGGCAGGGGTATTGGGCCTGGCTGGCTGTAGCATGCATCAACCGGTTGCGCTGTATCAGCTCGACGATGGTCAGCCTGAGCAGCCTAAACAGGCGGGCGGCATGGCCGTTGTGCTGGGGCCGGTGTCGGTTGCTGATTACTTGCAACGTGAAACCTTCCTGCAGCGTCAGGCGGATGGCAGCCTGACTGCTGCTACCGATGGTCGTTGGGCAGGCAGCCTGTCGGCTGACATCGATCAACTGCTGGTACGTCAGTTGGCCTGGCGTCTGGACAGCCATCGCGTCGTGCTGGCGCCGGCCACCTCGGGTTTCAGTCCTGACGTGCAAGTGCTGCTGTCGATCACACGTCTGGATTCGGGCGTGCATCAGCCTGCCATTCTGGATGCCCAGTGGCGTTTGATTGACCGTCGTGGCAAGGTTCGTGACAACCGTATCATCCACCTTGAGGAACGGCATCTGGGTAGCTCTGCTGATCAGGTCAAGGCTCAGGGTGTGTTGCTGCAGCGATTGTCTGAGCAGTTGAGCGCTGCGCTCAAACCGCTGGCCAATCAGCCGCCTGTGGTCGAAGAAACACCACGCAAGGCTGCTCCTGTGCAGGTGCGCAAGGAGGGGCCTGAAAAGTCGAAGATCCCGCTGGCTTCGCCAATCCGCACCGAAATGGAAGTGTTCCGCTTCTGAAGAACGAGCCCGCAGCGATGCGGGTTCAGGCCGTCGACGCTGCGCACTTACGGGTGCCCGTGCTGACGCCATCGCAGGCAAGCCTGCTCCCACAGGGAAATGTAGCGTTCTGCGCGGCCCCCTGTTGGCTTGCCAACGATGCAGGCGCTGCGCACTCGCTGGCACCGCGCTGATGCCATCGCAGGCAAGCCTGCTCCTACAGGAAATTCGGTGTACTGTGCGGATCCCTGTGGGAGTTGGCTTGCCAACGATGCAGGCGCCTCGCACTCACTGACACCCGTGCTGACGTCATCGCAGGCAAGCCTGCATCGGTGGGTGGGCTAGTTCTTGACGCGGCTTTCGTGCATGCGTGCCAGTTGGCGTTCCAGCATCGATGGATAAGGTTCCATCAGTCGTTCGACGCAGCAGGCCCCTTCAGGGCTGGCGATCGGGCGAATGCGGGCGCGCTGGCGAATCAGGGCGTCGTCGCTGATCTTGCGTTCGACCAGCAACAAATTGCGGCTGTGCTGGGACAAGGCCAGGGCATCCTGGGCCTTTTCGGTCAGCAGCAGGTCGATCTGGCTCAGGCCATGCAGGCCTTCACCCAACACCAGACCCAGCTGCAGTTGCAGGGTGATGCCGCTGTCCGCGACCTCGATCTGCAGTGCATGGCCGAGTGCGCGCAGCAGTTCGCCGCAGCAAATGGCGTTGGTCAGGTAGTCGTCACCGCTGTCCTGGCGGTGGAACAGCATCAGGGTGCTGCCGTCATTGAGTGTCTGCACTTCGCCTTCATACAGCGAGGCGGCCTGGTCGAGGCAGTCGCGGTAGCGTTCCAGCAGTTCAGTCAGGCGCGCGCGCGGCAGGCGACGCAATTGTTCCTGCGAGCCCAGTTGTATAGCCAGAACCGCACTGGCCTGTGGTGGGCGTGCCACTGCTTGCTGGGCTGGACGAGCGACATCGGTGTCATCATGCAGGTCGGCGAACGCCTCGTCGTCCTCGTCCTCGTCCACGACAGGCCGGACGGTCGGGCGTGCAATGGCCGGGGTTTCGTCAAAGCTTGGGTCGCGCAGATTACGCACTTCAAATGTCGGTTCGTCTGCCTCGCTTTCCAGCGAGTCGTCATCCTCTGCTTCTGGCTCTACCTCACGTGGCGGCGGCGCGAAGCGGGCATGCAGTTGGCGCGCCAGGTCGCCAATCTCGTCCTGGCGCTCAGTGGCCGGGGTGAATTCATTCAGGTCACGCAGCCATACGCGCAGTTGCAGCAGCGGTGTGGAGATGAAACGCCCCAGACGAAGGCTCAAGGCCAGTGCCAGTGCCAGCAGGATACCGGCCAGAATGCCCATGCTTTGCAGGCTGATGGTCAGCGGCTGCTGAAACTGGCTCATGTCCAGGCTGATGCGCAGTTGCCCTGCCGTCACGTCCTGGAAGGTGATTTTGGTCTGGTAGAGGCCTTCCGCTTCGCCCAGCAGGCCGTTTTTCGGGCGCTGGCCAGCCTCGGCCAGAATCCGGTTATCGACGCTGTAGATGGCCGCGTGGGCCACCAGCGGGTTCTTCACCAGGTTGCCCAGCAACACGTTGAGACTGAGGATGTCGTTGGACACCAGCAGTTCGGTAGCCGAGGTGGCCGTCTGGGTCGTCAGGCTCTGGCCCAGGGCATCAGCCTGTTCATGCATGGCTTCCTTGAACTGCAGGCCCATCACAACGGCATAGATCACCAGTGCCAAGGCGACCAGGAAAACGTTATGGCAGGCGATCCGCAGCGCCAACGGTACTCGGCGCTGGCGCAGGGCACGAAAGATCAGCAGGAAGAAGTTGTCGGTTTTTACAGGCGTAGGCCGGTTCACAGAGCGCGGCTCTTTATGTCGGTTAAGTTGCTGCGCAGTATAGCGAGCAGCTACAGGGCGGCAAAGTATCGGCGGTGCCCGATAGTCAGTGAAAGTCGGTAGAATGCGCTTTTTTTCAACGAGTCGGAGCCCGTCTTGCGCGAAATCGTCCTGATCAACATCACTGGTGAGGACCGTCCGGGTCTCACCGCCGCCATCACCGGTGTCCTGGCGAGGAGCGGTGTGAACATCCTCGATATCGGTCAGGCGGTGATTCATGACACCCTGTCCTTTGGCATTCTGGTCGAAATTCCAGAAAGCGAGCATGCCTCTTCGGTCCTCAAGGACATCCTGTTCGCTGGCTACGAGCTGGATCAGCAGGTGCGTTTTACGCCGGTTTCCGAAGCCGATTACCAGGCCTGGGTAGAGGGGCAGGGCAAGCCACGGCATATCGTTACGTTGCTGACCCGCAAGGTAACCGCTGAGCAAGTGCAGCGAGTGAGCGCGATTACCGCGCAATACGGCCTGAATATCGACCACATCGACCGTCTGTCCGGCCGCGTTGCGTTGGATACGCCGGTGGAAAAGAGCAAGGGTTGCATCGAGTTCTCGGTACGTGGCGAACCCGCCGACCCCCAAGCCCTGCGCGCCGAATTTCTCAGCGTGGCTCAGGAGCTGAACGTCGACATCGCTTTCCAGCAGGACTCGCTGTTCCGCCGTAACCGTCGTCTGGCGGTATTCGACATGGACTCCACCCTGATCGAAGCCGAAGTCATTGATGAGTTGGCCAAGGCTGCGGGTGTGGGTGAGCAGGTCTCGGAGATCACCGAGCGCGCGATGCGCGGCGAGCTGGATTTTCGGGCCAGCTTCAAGGAGCGCCTGGCGTTGCTCAAAGGGCTGGATGTCAGCGTGCTGGATGAAATCGGTGCGTCGCTGCGTCTGACCGAGGGTGCCGAGACCCTGTTTGCCGAACTCAAGCGCCTGGGCTACAAGACCGCCATCCTGTCCGGCGGCTTCACCTACTTCGCCAAGCAGTTGCAGGCCCGTCTGGGTATTGACTATGTCTATGCCAACGAGCTGGAAGTCGTCGATGGCAAGGTCACCGGTGTGGCGGTAGAGCCGATTGTCGATGCACAGCGCAAGGCTGATCTGCTGACCGAGCTGGCACGCAAGGAAGGCTTGCAGATGGAGCAAACCATTGCCGTGGGCGATGGTGCCAATGACCTGCCAATGCTGGCCATTGCAGGGCTGGGTGTTGCGTTCCGGGCCAAACCGTTGGTCAAGCAGTCGGCCAAACAGGCGATTTCGACATTGGGCCTGGATGGTGTGTTGTACCTGCTGGGCATGCGTGACCGCCACGGTCGTGGCTGATCACGCTGCTGGTTAGCCCCGCATGACATGCGCCCCGGCCTGGGGCGCATGTCTGTCTGTAGCGTCAGGCTTGTGCAGGCAGTGCCAGGCCTTGGCCCATCCGTACAGCAGAACCTGCTGTCAGCTCTTCAGCCCATTTCACTTGATCCTGACCGAACAGCACGATAGCGGTCGAACCCAGTTTGAAACGTCCCAGCTCCGCACCCTTCTCCAGGTGGATCGGCGCACGGGCGGCGTCGTCGTAGCGGAAGGTTTTCAGCTCGCGCTTCGGCGGTGTCACCAGGCCCGCCCAAACGGTTTCGATCGATGCCACGATCATTGCACCCACCAGCACCACGGCCATCGGGCCACGTTCGGTGTCGAACAGGCAGACCACGCGCTCGTTACGGGCAAACAGCTCCGGTACGTTTTCGGCGGTAGTCTGGTTGACCGAGAACAGGCGACCCGGTACGTAGACCATCTCGCGCAGTGTGCCGGCCAGTGGCATGTGCACGCGGTGGTAGTCCTTCGGCGACAGGTAGATGGTGGCGAACTGGCCCCCCATGAACGGCGCAGCAAGTGCTGGATCGCCGCCCAGTAGTTCCAGGGCGCTGAAGCTGTGGCCTTTGGCCTGGAAAATGCGTCCGTGCTCGATAGGGCCGAGCTGGCTTACAGCGCCGTCGGCTGGGCAGAGAATCGCCCCTGGAGTTGTGTCCAGTGAGCGTGCATCCGGTTTCAGCGCGCGGGTGAAGAAGGCGTTGAAGTGCTCGTAGGCGGTCACGTCTTCGACCAGTGCTTCACTCATGTTGACCTGGTAGCGTTTGGCGAACCATTGGGTGAACGCATTCTTGAACCAGCGCACGCGGCACTCGGCAATACAGCCTGCCAGGCGCGAAAGCAGGTGATGCGGCAGCAGGTACTGGCTGATGATGAACAAGCGGGATTTCATTGGGTTTCCTTAAACTTCTACAGGCGTGTCCGGATGGTTGCCCCATTCGCCCCATGAGCCGGCATACGCCTTGACCCGTGGGTAGCCGAGGGCCTTGGCCACCAGGTAGGTAAAGCCGGAGCGGTGATGTGTCTGGCAGTGGGTAACCACTTCCTTGTCTTTGCTGATGCCCAGTTGCTCGAGGATCTGCGGCATGTCTTTGCGGATACGCAGGGCGTTGTCGGTGTCCATGCCCTTGGTCCACTCGAAATTGACCGCGCCGGGGATATGTCCGCCCTTGGCGGCGAGGACCTTTTCACCGCTGTATTCCAGTTGGCTACGCGCATCCCAGATTGCCAGGTCGGCTGCGCCGAGGCGGCTTTGCAGGTATTCGCGGGTGGCTGTCGGTGCGTCGTTCAGGCGCAGGCTGACCGGGCCGCCTGCGCTGGCCGGCACATCGGTGGACAGGGCCAGGCCTGCGCCATGCCAGGCATGCAGGCCACCATCCAGGTAGTGGTAACGCGTGTGGCCGATTACGTCCAGCAGCCAGATGAAGCGCCCGGCCCAACCGCCACCTTCGTCGTCATACACGACATAGACGGCATTGGGGTTATGCCCGAGCTCGCCGAACAGTTTTTCCAGGTCAGCTTTGGCCGGCAGCAAGCCTGGCGCAGGAGGCTGACCCAATTGCGTGCGCTTGGGATCAACGAAGCGCGCCCCCGGGATATGTCCACTGCCGTAGCGGTTGACGCTGGTCAGGTCGACCAGAATCAGCTCCGGGGCCTCAAGGCGAGCCTGCAGGTCAGCGGGCTCGATCACCAGGGGCAAGCCAGAAAAGTCAGTCATCCAGGGTCTCCACGTCGAAAGAGAGGGGGCGATTGTAGCGCATGGGTCAGGCACTGCGATTGCTGAAGTTGTTCAGGGCGCGTTCGATGCATTGCGCGGTCTTGCCGAAGGCTTGCACGCTGATTTCCGAGAAGGGCGCGCCGCCTTGGTCGGCCACCAGCAGCATGACGACCCGGCCATGGCTCGACAGCGAGCGCAACAGCACGTGACTGCCCTTGAACAGGCTGCGCAGGCTGGCCGGCAACAGTGCAGAAAACTGCGCGTTGTTTTCCGGGGTCAGGCGCAGTTGGGCTGACTGAGCCAGCAGGCGTTGCAGCACTTTGCTCTGATCGATCTGCAGGTTCAGGCTGGCAGCCTCTTTGGCCAGGCCGGCAATTTGATGAACGCGCAGGTGGGTCAGGTTCTTGTCGGTCATCAGTAGCATCACCCGCTGCATGCCGCAGGCGAGCAGCGCGTCCCGGGCGTGAGTCGTCAGGTGCATGGCGTTGGTGAAGGGGCTGGGTTCGGCCAGCAGTTCGGCGCAGTACTTGCGCCAGGCACCCAGTGCCTCGGTTGACGGCGGCGCCGCTGGCAACAGGCCGCGCGGGATACGGCGTGCCTCCCACGGCCAGATCAATGCTTCCGCCGGGTGGAACAGGTCGGCGTCTGCGTGGCTGCGGGCACTGCTGGCGGCGTGTTGGTGAATCTGCTGCTGTACCGCGTCGAGAGGTTCTTGCAAGTACAGGCTGATCAGGTACTCCCAGCGAACGTTGTGCGGGCTGGTCCAGGCCACCTGGGCCGACAGCGCCAAGCCATTGGCCAGTAGCACCGTGTTGGCCGGCTGGTTGAACCAGCGTCGCAAACCGGGATCATCGTCCAGTTGCTGTTGTTGATGCAGCGGGTCGTCATCACGCGCAATGTGGGTGACCTTGGCCAGCAGTTCGCGCTCCTCCTGCAGCAAGTGATAGCCCTGAGTGACCCAGTTTGGCAGGCGCCAATGATTGGCCAGGGCCTGGAAGATGGCGAGCAGGCGCACACCGAACAACTCGTGCTCAACGGCTGTTGATGACTCGCTCTTGTGGACAACCCGCACTTCCCATTCTTCAAGCAACTTGGGGTAAGTGATTGCCAGAGGCCAGAGCGGTGACAGGAACAGCAGGCTGCCCCAGTGGATTTCCTGCCATAGTCGCGCCAGTCGATTGGCGAACAGGCCATTGGCTTGCGTGCAGGCATGCTGGCTGACCATCTGCAACTGCCGCAGGGGTTGCGGGATCTGCGCCTGATCCAGGGTGGGCAAGCGCTCAAGCAGTTCTTCGGTGCGCTTGAGGCCCAATCTGTTCAGGGCGATTTCCAGGCTCTCGGCCGGTTCACTCATGCTCGAATGAGTGTGTTGATTAGCCTCGCGAATCACGCTCAGCACCAGCGCTGGGCTGCCCTGCATCAGCTCGGCAATGTCACGTAACGAGCTTCGGTTGTCGCTGATTGCCGCACGAACCCGTGCATGGCTGTCGCGGGGTACCGGAAGGCGAGCGCTGTCTAGAAGCCTGACCCAGGCATCGAGTGTTTTTGGGATTTTATTTGGCACGATAGTTTCATTAGGCATGCTGTAGGGCGCCTGAACTGGCTTTTCGCCTTGACTGGCTATAGTCTGGCGCAGAAGTGCCGATAAGTAGAAGAAGAGTTTTCGAGCTTCCGCCCCCCCCGACCCTGACCACGACAGTAAGTGCTTTAAACTATGGCTAAAATTATCGGCATCATCGTCGTATTCGCGAGTGTGCTTGGCGGATATGTGCTTTCTCACGGCAAAATCGCTGCGTTGATTCAGCCTTTCGAAGTGCTGATCATCGGGGGTGCTGCATTCGGTGCGTTTTTGCAGGCCAACCCTGGCCATATGACCATGCACGTGGTCAAAAAATCGTTGCAGATGTTCAGCACGCGCTTCACGCACACCTTTTATATCGAGGTGTTGGGCCTGGTCTACGAGATCCTCAACAAGAGCCGTCGCGAAGGCATGATGGCGATTGAAGCCGATATCGAAGACGCGGCGGCCAGTCCGATTTTTGCCAAGTACCCGGCTGTGCTCAAGGATGAACGCATGACCGCGTACATCTGCGACTACCTGCGCATCATGTCTACCGGCAACATGGCTCCTCACGAGCTGGAAGGCCTGTTCGACATGGAATTGCTGAGCCTTAAGGAAGAGCTTGAGCATCCGTCGCACGCGGTGACGGGTATTGCCGACGGTATGCCGGGTTTCGGTATCGTGGCTGCCGTACTGGGTATCGTGGTGACCATGGCCTCGCTGGGTGATGGCGATCAGAAATCCATCGGTCTGCACGTGGGCGCGGCGCTGGTCGGTACCTTCTTCGGTATTCTTGCGGCCTATGGTTTCTTCGGTCCACTGGCCAATACGCTGCGTCATGACGCCCGTGAAGAACTCAATGTCTACGAGGCCATCAAGGCTTCGCTGGTCGCCTCGGCGTCGGGCATGCCGCCATCGCTGGCTGTCGAGTTCGGTCGCAAGGTGCTGTTCCCGTCGCATCGTCCGAGCTTCGCTGAGCTGGAACAAGCGGTTCGCGGTCGCTAAGCCATGGAGAACAATCAGCCCATTATCGTCAAGCGCGTCAAACGCTTTGACGCTGGCCATCACGGTGGCGCCTGGAAGATTGCGTTCGCCGACTTCGCGACGGCGATGATGGCGTTCTTTCTGGTGCTCTGGCTGCTGTCGACGGCCACGCCGGAACAGAAGCTTGCCATCGCTGGCTACTTCAAAGACCCGATAGGGTTCTCTGAAAGTGGTACGCCGTACATTATCGACCTGGGCGGTTCGCCTCAGTTGGCCCCTGAAAAGACTATCAACCCTGAGGTGAAGTCCGAGCCAACGCCTGACACCAGCATCCAGCTGGATAAGGACAAGGTCGAAACCATGGCCGAACAGGTTGAGCGTGAGCGTCTGGAGTTGTTGCTGCAGGAACTGCAAAACAAGGTCGAAGAAAACCCGCAGCTACAGAAGTTCAAGGATCAGATCCTCTTCGAGATTACCCAGGACGGCCTGCGTATCCAGATCATGGATGCGGAAAACCGGCCGATGTTCGATTTGGGCAGTGCGCGCTTGCAGCCTTATTTCGAAGATATCCTGCTGGCCATGGCCGATACGATCAAGGCCGTACCGAACAAGATCAGCATCAGTGGCCACACGGATGCCAAGCCGTTCGCCGGTACGGGTGATTTCGGTAACTGGGAGCTTTCTGCCAACCGTGCCAACGCCGCTCGGCGTGCGCTGGTGGCGGGCGGTTACCCGGACACCCAGGTCGCTCGGGTAGTGGGCTATGCGTCGTCGTCGCTGTTTGATCGCGCTAACCCGTTCAATCCGGTTAACCGTCGTATCGACATCATCGTGCTGACCAAGAAGGCCCAGCGTGCGATGGAGGGTGAGCAGGCGCCTGCCGCGCCGGATGGCACTCAGCCAGGTGGCGCACCGGCTTCGCCGGGCGGTTCCAGCGGTGCAACTGCGCCAGAGCCCGAGCCCATGCAGCCACGCGAACTGCGCCAGAAGCTGAATATCTTCGAGGATGGTGTGCTGAAGATGGACGAGCCGGGCAAGCGTTAAGTGCAAGGCACCAAAACGCCCGCGCAGAGCGATCTGCGCGGGCGTTTTGCTGTGTGCTGACGGGCTCGTTATTGCTCAGTAGCTGTCTTGCGGCAAGCTGGCAATGATCGAGCGGTAGCTGTTCATGCGCTGCTGCTGGATGCGCCCGTCTTCCAGTGCCTTGAGCAGGGCGCAGCCGGGTTCGCGATCATGCTTGCAGTCGCGGAAGCGGCAGGTGCCGAGCAGGTCATTGAACTCGATAAAGCCCGACTCGACATCAGCGCGGCTGACATGGCCCAGGCCGAACTCACGGATACCCGGTGAGTCGATCAGTTCGCCACCCCCGGGGAAGTGGAAGAGGCGGGCGGTCGTCGTGGTATGGGTGCCTTGGCCTGACCATTCGGACAGCGCGCCAACACGGGCTTGCACCTCGGGTAGCAGGCTGTTGACCAGCGATGACTTACCCACCCCCGACTGGCCGACGAACACACTGATATGGCCGTCGAGTTGGGACTGCAACTGTTGCATGCCGTCGCCATGGTGGGCCGAAACCTCCAGCAGCGGGTAACCCAGTTGCCGGTACACCGCCAGCAGTGCATTGAGTGCCGGGGCGTTCTGTTCGTCGATCAGGTCGGCCTTGTTCAGCAGGAGCAAGGGGCGAATGCCGGCGTGTTCGGCGGCTACCAGGTAGCGGTCGATCAGGTTGGCATGCGGTTCGGGCATTGGTGCGAAGACGATCACGATCAGGTCGACGTTGGCCGCCACCGGTTTCAGCTGGCCGCGCGAGTCTGGGCGGCACAGTTCGGTGCTGCGCGGCATTTGCGCCACGATCACGCCAATGCCCTGGTTGCCTGCGCGCCAGACGACGCGGTCGCCGGTTACCAGTGCTGGCAGGTTCGCGCGAAGGTGGCAACGAAAGACCTGGCCGACCTGTTCGCCGTCCTGGGCTTCGACTTCAACTTGTACGCCAAAGTGGGCGATTACCAGGCCCAGTTGCTCGGGCCCCAAGTCGCCACCTTCGAGTACCTCCATGGCTTGTTGTTCGCGTTTGGCGGCGCGTGCAGCGCGTTCGCCCTGGATTTTTTCGATACGCCAGTTTTGGCGACGATTGAGCTGGCGTTTGGCCATGAAGGTTCCGTGCGGGAGGCAATATTAAATCGGTCTGGAGTTTAGCATGCTCCACTAGGCTAAACTGCGCAGCTACGTTGAGGAGCACACTGTATGCAGAACCCCCAGAACCTGATCTGGATCGATCTGGAAATGACCGGTCTGGACCCTGATCATGATGTCATCATCGAGATGGCCACGATTGTCACCGACAGTGACCTGAATACCCTGGCTGAAGGGCCGGTCATCGCGATCCATCACAGCGATGAGGTGCTGGCGCGCATGGACGAGTGGAACACCCGTACCCACGGCGCTTCGGGCCTGACCCAGCGTGTACGGGAGAGCAAGATCGACATGGCCGCCGCCGAAGCACAGACCCTGGCCTTCCTCGAGCAGTGGGTGCCGAAGGGCAAGTCGCCGATCTGTGGCAACAGCATCTGTCAGGACCGCCGCTTCCTCTACCGCCACATGCGTGAGCTGGAAAACTATTTCCACTACCGTAATCTCGACGTCTCAACGCTCAAGGAGCTGGCCGCACGCTGGGCGCCTGAGGTCCGCGACAGTTTCAAGAAAGGTGGAACCCATCTGGCGCTGGACGACATCCGCGAATCCATTGCCGAGCTGCGTCACTACCGCGAGCACTTCATCAAGTTCTGATGCGGTGTGCACCCCGGGTGTGCGGATTATCCTCCGTGCGCCCCCTTTTGGTGCCGCGGGCAACTGGGTAGACTGCGCGCCCCTTTGCTCGGATCTGCACCATGTTGTTGATGCTCTACTTGATTGCAATCACCGCTGAAGCCATGACGGGTGCGTTGTCGGCCGGTCGTCGCGGCATGGATTGGTTCGGCGTGGTGCTGATCGCCTGCATTACCGCACTGGGCGGTGGCTCGGTGCGGGATGTACTGCTGGGGCATTACCCGCTGACCTGGGTCAAGCACCCCGAGTACCTGGTGCTGACCAGTGTTGCGGCGCTGGTCACTATCTTCATTGCCCCCTTGATGCGCCACCTGCGTTCGCTGTTCCTGGTGCTTGATGCGCTGGGGTTGGTGGCCTTCACCCTGATTGGCTGCATGACTGCCCTGGAAATGGGCCAGAGCTTTTTGGTTGCCTCGATCAGTGGGGTCATTACCGGGGTCTTCGGCGGCATCCTGCGCGACATCTTCTGCAACGACATCCCACTGATATTCCGTCGTGAGCTCTATGCCAGCGTCTCTTTCGCGGCGGCCTGGTGCTATCTGGCCTGCGTTGCGCTGGAGCTGCCAGGCGAGCAGGCCATTCTGCTCACCTTGTTCGGCGGCTTCCTGTTGCGCCTATTGGCCATTCGCTTTCACTGGGAAATGCCCAAGTTCCATTACAACGACGAGCAATGATCAAACCGACAGGGGTGACAACCGCTCGGCATGTTGCCTTAGCGCCCACTCGACGTGCTCGCGTACCAGATCGGAAGGGTAGTCGCGACGCGCCTTGAGGGCTTCCAGCACGGGAATGCTCGAGGGCGCGTTGCCCAGGCCCACGGCAAGGTTGCGCAGCCAGCGCTCATAGCCGGCCCGGCGCAACGGCGAGCCCTCGGTGCTGGCCAGGAATTTTTCTTCATCCCAGAGAAACAGCTCGGCCAACTCGGCGTTGTCCAGGTTGTGTCGAGGCTTGAAGTCGCGCTCTTCGGTTGGGCGAGCAAATCGGTTCCAGGGGCAGACAATCTGGCAGTCGTCGCAACCGAAGACCCGGTTGCCAATGAGGGCGCGCAGGTCTTCGGGGATGGCGTTTTTCAGCTCGATGGTCAGGTAGGAAATGCAGCGTCGGGCATCCAGTACATAGGGGCCGACGAAGGCTTTGGTCGGGCAGATATCCAGGCAGGCACTGCAGCGACCACAATGCTCGCTGGTCTGTGCCGGGTCGACGGGCAGTGGAATGTCGACGAACAGTTCGGCAAGGAAGAAGTAGCTGCCGGCCTTGCGGTTCAACAGCAGGGTGTTTTTGCCGATCCAGCCGAGCCCGGCCTGCTCGGCGATGGCTTTTTCCAGCACCGGGGCACTGTCGACAAAGGCGCGAAAGCCAAAGGGGCCAATAGCCTGCTGGACACGTTCGGCCAGTTGTTGAACACGCTTGCGGACCAGCTTGTGATAGTCGCGGCCCAGGGCGTAGCGGGAAATGTACGCTTTTTCGGGTTGTGCCAGGCGTTGTGCCATCTGGGTGTCGCCCGGCAGGTAGTCCATGCGCAGCGAAACCACCCGTAGTGTACCGGGTACCAGTTCCTCAGGGTGCGAGCGCTTGCTGCCGTGGGCGCCCATGTAGTCCATCTCGCCGTGGTAACCGGCTTCAAGCCAGCGCTCCAGGTGTTTTTCATGCTCGCCAAGTGCCACCCCGGCAATACCGACATGGGCAAAGCCAAGCTCGCGGCCCCATTCCTTGATGGATTGGGCCAGGGCGGGAAGATCAGTGACAGGAACAGGCATGCTAAACAAGGCAATCAGGACTCAGGTGCGTATAATTCTGCCAGACATCGGAGCCCAGTACGCATGCCGCATACCAAACACATCGCAAAAGACGTGCTGACGCTTGAGGGCGACAGCCTGCCGTTGCTGGCAGCACGACCCGTTGATGCACATAAGGGCCAGTTTGGTCATGTGCTGGTAATCGGCGGGGATCGCGGTACCGGCGGTGCCGGGCTTCTGGCCGCAGAGGCTGCCCTGCGCTGTGGTGCCGGGCTGGTTTCACTGGCGACCCGTGGCGAACACCTGGCTGCAGCGCAGGCGCGGTTGCCGGAAGTGATGAGCCTGGGTGTGCAGTCGGCCAACCAGTTGATGGCGCCGTTGTCACGTGCCTCGGTGTTGGTGGTGGGGCCCGGTCTGGGGCAGGCGGCTTGGGGCCGTAGCCTGTTGTCAGCCCTTGTTGATGTGGCGTTGCCGCAGGTGTGGGATGCCGATGCATTGAACCTGTTGGCGCGCTCGCCCTTGTCGGTGCCCGCCCATAGCATTCTGACGCCGCATCCGGGTGAGGCCGCACGTTTGCTGGGTATCGCCACCGAAGCGGTGCAGGCGGATCGGGCCGGGGCGGCACGCAAGCTGGCACGCAAGTATGCGGCGGTGTGCATTCTCAAGGGCGCCGGCAGCCTGGTTGCCGCTCCGGATGGTCATCTGGCCATGTGTCAGCATGGGCATCCGGCCATGGCGACAGCAGGCTTGGGTGATGTGCTCAGTGGTGTGCTGGGGGCACTGCTGGCGCAGGGAATGGCGCCATGGCAGGCCGCCTGTCTGGGTGTTTGGTTGCATGCCCGTGCCGGAGAGCGGCAGGGTGAAAAAGGGCGTGGCCTGGCGGCCAGTGACCTGATTCCAGAGATTCGTCAGTTGTTGGAGGAGCATTCAGCGTGTCAGGTGTAACCCTGTTTATGGCCGATGAGCAGGCCATGGTCGATTTCGGCGCACGTATTGCCGAGGTGACTGAAGGTCGCGGCGTGATCTTTCTCGAGGGCGACCTCGGGGCGGGCAAGACTACCCTGTCGCGCGGCATTATCCGTGGGCTTGGGCATCATGGCGCGGTGAAAAGCCCGACGTTCACCTTGGTTGAACCCTATGAGATAGGTGACAAGCGCGCCTTCCACTTTGACCTATATCGTCTGGTCGATCCCGAAGAGCTCGAGTACATGGGCATTCGTGACTATTTTGATGATGACGCCCTGTGTCTGCTGGAGTGGCCCCAAAAGGGGGCGGGCATTTTGCCAAAGCCTGACCTGACCATTACCATAAGCCCACAAGCGGGCGGTCGTTCGCTGAACCTGTTGCCGCAGGGCTCGCGCGGCGAAGCCTGGTGTGTCGCTCTGGCCTTGGAATTCAAATAGAAAATGGGGATAGGTATGCGCATTCGCGCACTGGTTGCCGTCGTAGGACTATTGCTTACGGTCGTGACCGTTGACGCTTTGGCCGTCACTCAAGTCAAAAGCGTGCGTTTGTGGCGGGCGCCGGACAACACGCGGCTGGTATTCGACCTGTCGGGGCCTGTGCAGCACAGCGTATTCACGCTGAGTGCGCCGGATCGCCTGGTGATCGACATCAACGGCGCTACCATGGCCGCGCCGCTGTCGCTTCCCACTGCCAATACCCCGATTACCAGTGTGCGCTCGGCGCAACGTACCCCGACTGACCTGCGTGTGGTGATTGACCTTAGCAAGGCAGTCAACCCCAAGAGTTTCATTCTGGCTCCGAATCAGCAGTACGGTAACCGCCTGGTGGTGGACCTGTTCGATCAGGACGCCGATACCTCGCCGTCGACGCCAGCACCGCCGCCGACCACTGCAACCGCGCCTGCCGTTCCGGTCACGCCTGCGCAGCCTGCGATCAAATTGCCGCCGGTACCGAACGGCAAGCGCGATATTGTCATCGCCATCGATGCCGGTCACGGCGGTGAAGACCCGGGCGCCTCGGGCTCGCGTGGCCAGCATGAGAAAGACATTGTCCTGGCGATCGCCAAGGAACTGCAGCGCCAGATCAATACCGAGAAGGGCTTTCGCGCCGAACTGACCCGTACCGGCGACTACTTCATCCCGCTGCGTAAACGTACCGAGATTGCCCGCAAGAAAGGCGCCGACCTGTTCATTTCGATCCACGCCGACGCGGCGCCCTCCACGGCAGCTTTCGGTGCCTCGGTGTTTGCCTTGTCCGACCGTGGTGCGACGTCGGAAACCGCGCGCTGGCTGGCGGACAGCGAGAACCGTTCCGACCTGATCGGTGGTGCCGGTAACGTCAGCCTGGACGACAAGGACCGCATGCTTGCCGGCGTACTGCTCGACCTGTCGATGACCGCCTCGCTGAGTTCCAGCCTGAACGTTGGGCAAAAGGTGCTGGGTAACATTGGCCGTATCACCCCGTTGCACAAGCGTCGGGTTGAACAGGCAGGCTTCATGGTGCTGAAGTCGCCGGATATCCCGTCGATCCTCGTGGAAACCGGGTTTATCTCTAACGCCAACGAGGCGTCCAAGCTGGCCACGCCTAGCCATCAGCAGTCGCTGGCGCGTTCTATCCACAGTGGCGTGCGGCAGTTCTTCCAGCAAAACCCGCCGCCGGGCACCTATGTGGCCTGGCTGCGTGACAGCGGCAAGATCGCCCAGGGGCCACGTGAACATGTGGTGCGTCCTGGCGAAACGCTGGCGATGATTGCCGTGCGTTATCAGGTCAGCGTGGCGACGCTGCGCAGTGCCAACAGCCTCAAGACCGATGAACTGAAGGTTGGTCAGAACCTGGACATTCCCAGTGCCACCCTGGCGGCCCAGCAATGAATACCAGCGCTCGAATCGAGCTGCTTAGCCCTAGGCTCGCCAACCAGATTGCCGCCGGTGAAGTTGTTGAGCGTCCGGCTTCGGTGATCAAGGAACTGTTGGAGAACAGTCTTGATTCCGGCGCCCGGCGTATCGATGTGGACGTGGAGCAGGGTGGGGTCAAACTGCTGCGCGTGCGTGATGACGGTAGCGGTATCTCTGCCGATGATCTGCCACTGGCGCTGGCACGCCACGCTACCAGCAAGATTCGCGACCTCGAAGACCTGGAACGGGTAATGAGCCTGGGTTTTCGCGGTGAGGCGCTGGCGTCGATCAGCTCGGTTGCACGCCTGACCCTGACCTCGCGCACCCGTGACGCCGACCAGGCCTGGCAGGTCGAAACCGAGGGGCGCGACATGGCGCCAAGGGTGCAGCCTGCGGCGCATCCGGTAGGAACGTCGGTGGAAGTCCGGGACCTGTTCTTCAATACGCCGGCCCGGCGCAAGTTCCTCAAGACTGAAAAGACCGAATTCGATCACCTTCAGGAAGTCATCAAGCGCCTTGCGCTGGCACGTTTCGATGTGGCGTTCCACTTGCGCCATAACGGCAAGACCATCCTGAGCCTGCATGAGGCCAATGACGATGTGGCTCGGGCGCGGCGCGTTGCCGCGGTTTGCGGCCCCGCGTTCCTTGAGCAGGCGTTGCCGATCGAGATCGAGCGTAACGGCTTGCACCTGTGGGGCTGGGTCGGCTTGCCGACCTTCTCCCGCAGCCAGGCAGACCAGCAGTATTTCTTCGTCAACGGTCGGGCCGTGCGCGACAAGCTGGTGGCTCATGCGGTACGCCAGGCCTACCGCGACGTGCTGTTCAACGGCCGGCATCCGACCTTTGTGCTGTTCTTCGAAGTTGACCCTACGGGTGTCGACGTCAACGTGCATCCAACCAAGCACGAAGTACGCTTCCGTGACGGCCGTATGGTGCATGACTTCCTCTACGGCACGTTGCACCGGGCGCTGGCTGATGTTCGTCCGGAAGATCAGGTGGCGGCGCCTGCGGCAGTGCCTGAAGCGATTCGGCCGAGTGGGCTGGCGGCGGGCGAGTTTGGTCCTCAGGGCGAGATGCGCCTGGCGGCCAACCTGCTCGAGCAGCCTGTGGCCGAGCCTGTGTCTCGTCCGGCCGGCAGTGGTTCTGGTGCCGGTTACGGGTATCAGTACACCCCGCGCCCTGCTTCGCCGATGCCAACGGCGGAAACCCAGAGTGTCTACCGCGAGTTCTTTGCCCCGCTGCCCGAAACTGCAGCGGTCGCCTTGCCGGAAGGCCAGGGCGACATTCCGCCGTTGGGCTATGCCCTGGCCCAGCTCAAGGGTATCTATATCCTGGCCGAAAACGCTCAGGGGCTGGTGCTGGTGGACATGCATGCGGCCCATGAGCGGATCATGTATGAGCGCCTGAAAATCGCCATGGCCAGTGAGGGGCTTAGTGGGCAGCCACTGTTGGTGCCGGAGTCGCTGGCATTGAGTCAGCGTGAGGCTGACTGTGCTGAAGAGCATGCCCAGTGGTTCCAGCGCCTGGGCTTCGAGTTGCAGCGCCTTGGCCCGGAAACCCTGGCAATCCGGCAAATTCCGGCCTTGCTCAAGCAGGCTGAAGCCAATCGCCTGGTTCAGGATGTCTTGGCCGACCTGATGGAGTACGGCACCAGTGACCGTATTCAGGCACACTTGAACGAGTTGTTGGGCACCATGGCCTGTCATGGCGCGGTGCGTGCCAATCGCCGCCTGGCGGTGGCAGAAATGAATGGCTTGCTGCGCGATATGGAAAACACCGAGCGCAGCGGTCAATGTAACCATGGTCGTCCGACCTGGACCCAATTGGGCCTGGATGACCTGGACAAACTGTTCTTGCGTGGTCGTTGATATGCCTGCTTCCAGGCCACCGGCAATTTTTCTGATGGGCCCGACTGCCGCGGGCAAGACCGATCTGGCCATCGAACTTACAAAAGTATTGCCCTGCGAACTGATCAGCGTTGACTCTGCGCTGGTCTATCGCGGTATGGATATCGGCACGGCCAAGCCGTCCAAGGATATTCTGGCGGCTCACCCGCATCGCCTGATCGACATTCTGGACCCCGCCGAGAGCTATTCGGCCGCGGACTTCCGGCGCGATGCCCTGGAAGCCATGGCTGAAATCACTGCGCGGGGCAATATCCCGCTGTTGGTGGGCGGTACCATGTTGTACTACAAGGCGCTGCTCGAAGGGTTGGCTGATATGCCGCCCGCCGATCCGCAGGTGCGGGCGGAAATCGAAGACGAAGCCCAGCGCCTTGGATGGCAAGCCCTGCACGATCAACTGGCGGCCATCGATCCGGTATCGGCGGCGCGTATTCATCCCAATGATCCGCAGCGGCTGATGCGTGCGCTGGAGGTCTATCGGGTCAGCGGCTTGAGCATGACGGCCCATCGAGAGCGTCAATCTGCGCAAAGTAGCGTACTAGGCGCGTCGGGACAGGGGCAATTGCCCTATACTGTCGCCAGTTTGGCGATCGCACCGAAGGACCGGCAGGTTCTGCATGAGCGAATTGCACTGCGCTTTGGTCAAATGTTGGAACAGGGCTTCGTTGATGAGGTCCGATTGCTGCGTGCCAGAAGTGACTTGCATGCCGGATTGCCGTCTATACGAGCAGTCGGTTATCGCCAGGTATGGGATCATCTCGATGGCAAGTTGACTTCAGTTGAAATGCAGGAGCGCGGCATTATTGCCACTCGCCAGTTGGCGAAGCGGCAGTTTACCTGGTTGCGTAGTTGGGCTGATCTGCACTGGCTGGATAGCCTGGCTTGCGACAATCTGTCTCGCACCTTGAAATACTTGGGATCGGCCTCCATATTGAGCTGAGTCCTTGCAATTGCCGTCTATCCTTGGGGTGGGGCGGCCTGAGCCATCAGTTTTTTTGAATTTTCTTACTATTGATCCTTACAGGAGTGCGGCACATGTCAAAAGGGCATTCGCTACAAGACCCTTACTTGAATACTTTGCGAAAAGAAAAGGTCGGGGTCTCGATCTATCTGGTCAACGGCATCAAACTGCAAGGCACGATCGAATCGTTTGACCAATTCGTGATTCTGCTGAAGAACACCGTCAGCCAAATGGTTTACAAGCACGCTATCTCGACAGTGGTTCCAGTGCGTCCAATCCGTCTGCCAAGCGCAGCTGATGCCGAACACGGTGACGCTGAGCCAGGTAACGCCTGATAGGAGTCTGCTTTGTTCTTTGAGCGCCACGGTGGTGGTGAACGGGCGATCCTCGTTCACTTGGAAGGTCAGGACCCTGAGGCGCGCGAAGACCCGCAGGAGTTTCAGGAGCTGGCAGTGTCGGCAGGTGCCGATATCGTTGCGTTCGTCACGGTGACGCGACACCAGCCTTCCGCCAAATTCCTGATTGGCACTGGCAAGGTCGAGGAGTTGCGCGACCTGGTCAAAGCCGAAGAAGCGGACCTGGTGATTTTCAATCACACCCTGACGCCCAGTCAGGAACGTAACCTCGAACGCGTTTTCGAGTGTCGCGTGCTTGACCGTACCGGTTTGATTCTCGATATCTTCGCCCAGCGCGC
>JAEAMF010000825.1_pt1 | contig 30273 bp, 27 predicted proteins | sample 8958721 | NCBI WGS metagenome assembly JAEAMF01 (sample SAMN16933255, study PRJNA681124) | bioreactor sludge metagenome | isolation source: anaerobic bioreactor treating anionic surfactant - SDBS | place: India: Bengaluru | collected 2019-02-28 | reverse complement strand
AGCAATCTCCCCCATGCCGGCGCTACCCATCCAACTAACCGCTGCACCTGCTCAGGTGCTGCAGCGCCATAACCACATTGGCCGCCCACGACAGCGCCTTGAACTCGCCCCGCGCCAGAGCATCCTCCAACTCCGCCCGGCTCAGGTAGAGCAGCTCCTGCTCCTCCAGGTCGTCGGAATGGGGCTCGCCAACGTAGTGCGCACCCAGCGCCAGAAACAGATGGCCTGTGGCAAAGCCCCGGTTCGCATCCACCGAGTAACTGCCGAGCGAGATCCACTCCGCGGCCTCATAGCCCATTTCTTCCCGCAGCTCGCGCCTGGCTGCCGTCAGCGGGTCCTCGCCCGGGTCGATGTACCCTCCCACCGGAGCCAGCGACAGCCCCTCCAGAGCGTACTTGGTCTGGCGAAAGCAGAGGAACTGGCCCTCTTCCGTCACCGGCACCACGTTGATAAAGTCCGGGCTCTTCATGTACGGCCAGTCCTCAATGACGCGCCCATCGGGCAGCTCTACCGTGTGGCTCTCCACGGTCAAATACTTGCCGCACCGCACCAAGGTGCGACGCGAAAGGGTCTTCCACGGCTGCATTCTATGAGTCTCCTGGATCAAGATCAGTTCAGTCCGGGCCGAGAGCCCCGATCAACCACACACTGCCCCAGGTCTGCCAGGCACTGCCCTGCCTCCTGTCGGTGGGATCACGGCAGGTCTCGGAGGAGGGCACGGCGAAGGACAGGTCCGGCGCATGCACATCGAGGGTCACTACTTCGTCCACATGGCCCATCACCTACCAGCACAGGTCATTATAGCATAAGGCGTGGGCGCGTGGAAATTGCTGCCCGAGCCATGTGGTTTCCGCTCTGTCTGGAATTGCCTATAATAGGCAGTTGCCATCCACTGGCACCTGAAGGCAATTCTGATCGAGGGAGGCAAGGTGATCCGCATTCTGTACAATGCCGGCGATGGGGCGCTGCGCAGCGACCTGTCGTCACAGGACATTGCCGGCGCTCTGCAGAACCCGCAGGGCTTGCTGTGGCTGGACTTGATGTCCGAGCCGCCGGAGAACTGTGTGCCGATCCTGCGTGACACCTTTCATTTCCATCCCCTGGCCATCGAGGACGCCCTGGAGGAAGCCCACGCCCCCAAGGTCAACGACTGGGAGGAGTACGTCTACCTGGTGCTGCACGCGGCCAGAGTCACCAACGGCGGCGACGCCGCGCTGGGGCACGTAGAGCTCGATATCTTTATCGGCAACAACTATCTGGTGACCCATCACACCGAGCCGATCTCCGCACTCGACCGTGTCTGGAACACCTCCTTTCACGACAGCCGCCAGATGAAGAGGGGCGCGGCGTACCTGCTGTACCGGCTGAGCGACGAGCTGACCGCGGAGTACATGCCCATTGTCGACAGCATCGACGATGCGATTGATCACATAGAAGACGAGGTCTTTGACAACCCGACTCCGCACATGCTCGAGGAGATCTTCAAGCTCAAACGCGGCCTGCTGGCGCTGCGCCGCATCATCATGCCCCAGCGCGAAATCATGAACAAGCTGGGCCGCGGCGACTATGACGTCATCGGCCAGGAGCACCGCGTCTTCTTCCGCGATATCTACGACCAGCTCGTGCGCTTGCACGACATCATCGACAGCATGCGCGACCTGGTCAGCGGCACGCTGGATACTTACCTGTCCGCCGTCAACAACCGTCTGAACGACACCATGAAGACCCTGACGCTCATCACCACGCTGTTCATGCCTCTGTCCTTTGTCGTCGGGTTCTTTGGCATGAACTTTTTCGGGCCGGTGTCCAGCTTCTTCAACGCCTGGACCTCGCACACTTCATTCCTGGTAACAATGCTGGCCATGGTACTCGTTCCCACCGTCATGTATCTGTGGCTGCGCAAGCGAACACCGCTGTAGAGGAGGAATCTAGATGACCGACGATGGCACACGGCCGGCCCCGCCCCTTCGCGTGCTCGGCATTGCCGGCAGCCTGCGCGCTGGCTCGTACAATCGGGCCCTGCTGCGGGCAGCGCAAGAGCTAGCCCCTCAGGGCATGGCCATCGTGACTTTTGAGCTGGACGCTATTCCGCCGTACAACGCCGACGTTGAGATGGCAGGATTCCCGGAGCCTATTGTGGCGTTCAAGGCGGCCCTCGCGGCAGCAGATGCCGTACTTATCGCCACCCCGGAGTATAACCACTCGTTTCCCGGTTTGCTGAAGAACGCTCTCGACTGGGCCTCGCGACCGCCGGGAAAGAGCCCGCTGGACGGCAAGCCGGCTGCCATCATCGGCGCGTCCTCCGGCGCCATCGGCACCGCGCGCGCCCAGCAGCACCTGCGCCTGGTGTGCTCCTACCTCAATATGCTGGTGATGAACCTGCCCGAGGTTTTCGTGGCCCGCGCGCAGGACAAGTTCGATGCCGGTGGGCGGCTGGCCGACGAGCCCACACAACAGTTCCTGGCCAAGTTCCTGCAGGCGTTCCAGTTGTGGATCGTGCGCGTCGGCGGGACTGCCAGGTGACGGCCTGAAACCAAGGATAGGAGAAAAGAGCAGAAGTGACTGACAACGAAATTGAGGCAATGGGCGCAGCGGATGGCCCACTGTCCGTCGAGATCCGCGAGCTGCCCGCCGTGCGGGTAGCCTATGCTGTGTACAAGCCGGGACCCGATCAGGAGAACATGGGCAAGGAGGTCCGGGCGCTCTTTGAGCGCGTGCAGAGTTGGCTGCAAGAGATCGGCTATGACCCCTATACGCGCCTCACCATCGGCTCCATCTGGGCCGCGGACGACGAGCTCTTGCGCTACGAGTGCTGCGTTGAGCTGCCGGATGAGGTACAGACCGCCCCGGAGGGCATTCGTATCAAAGAGCTGCCCGGCGGCAAATATGCAGTGCTGACCATCACCAAGGACCCGCAGCTGATCCCTCATACTGTGCGGCGCTTCCACGAGGAGTACGCACCCCGGAACGGTGTCCAGATTGACTTGACCCGTCCCACCTACGAAATCTACTTCCAGGACGTGATGGAATACTGCGTGCCGGTACTCTAGCCCGCAAAAAAAAAGACCCTTCGGGTCGCACAGACCCGAAGGGTCTTTTTTTGGCTGACTACTTGGGCTGCTTGCCAGGGTGAAGCTTGGCGAACTTGGCCAGGAGCTGTTCCTTCGTCTCCTTGTGGTCCGGGTCCGGCACGCAGGCATCACTCGGGCACACCGACACGCACTGCTGCGTGTCAAAGAACCCCACGCACTCGGTGCACTTGGCGGGATCAATCACGGAGTACTCGTCACCTTCGCTGATCGCTTTGTTCGGGCACTCCTCGATGCATGCACCACAGGCGATGCAGTCCTCGGTAATCTTGTAAGCCATCCCTATTCCTCCTCAAAACTCTGTTGATGATTTGCTGTCACTCCAGAAAACAGACGGCAACTGCACCTGCGAGCATGCCCTCGCCGCCAGTCCGAGCCAAGCAACGGAAATTATCACACATTTTTGTAGAAAAGCAAATCTGGCCTCCATCACTCCTGCTGCTCCATCTCCATCACCACCAGGGTCTTGGCCAGCTGCTCAATAGCCACGCGCTGTTTGCGGTAAAAGTCGGATTCGCTCATCGCCATGCGGTCGGCGATCTCGCGAATAGACCGGCCCTGCACAAACTTTTGTTCCAGGATATTGTAGACCACCCACTCGACGGCGGTCATACTGCGCTCGCCCGGCGGTTTCAGCCGCTCAATGGCCGCGCTCAGCACCGCACGTACGGCCCGGGCAGGCACGTTGTCGTTCGCTGGTAACGCCCGGCGCACCAGGCGCGTGCGCATGAGCGGGCTATCCTGCAATTGCGGCCCGCCCCAGTAGTGCCGTAATGCATCGCGCACCACCTGCGGGAAATCGGGGGCATAGACCGGGTTGCTCTCCAGGCGCTCCAGGCGCGCCGGTGTGACGTACATCGCGGCACTGCGCAGACGCTGCAGCTCCTCGATCTCGGGTACGATCTGGCGCAGCGCCGTAAAGACATCCTGTTGCAGGTGCATGTCCTCCAGGGCCAGCTCGGCCTGGCCGACAAAAGTCGCCACTGTGGCCAGCTCATCGCGCGTCAGGGCCGGCTGGCCGGCAGCAGTCTGTCCCGCTTCGGAATTGGTGGCTTGCACGCCCAGGATGCCCAGGGTCGATGCGCGATCCTTGCTGCGCAGCGGCAACAACCAGTAGCCATCGCCCGTGACAAAATCCTCATTGCGCAGCTCGCCCCGCCGGCCCGCCTTCTGCTCAAAAGCCGGCAGCAGGTCATGCCAGTCGCACTCCTTGAGGAACTTTTCTGCTGCTTCGCGCGGTCCGCAAAAGACGCGCACCTCCAGCGTCCCCTCCTGCATAGCTACCACAAAGCCACCGTGCGACCGGAGTAGATCGCACAGCGCGATGAGTACGTTCTCCAGCAACTGCTGCAGGTCCGTGCTGGTCAGCAGGTGCGTATCCAGTTGCTCGATCCAGGCCAGCTCGGCCCGGTCCTGGCGGTAGATCAGGCGGTCGATGTAGGGTTTGGCCAGGTTGATCGCCAGCTCCAGCAGCACGATGCCCACGATGACGGCAAAAATGAGCACCGTGTCGCGCGGCAGGCCCAGGATGGCCTCCACTTTCGGAATCACCAGCATCAAGAACAGCACCCCGGAGCCCAGCAGGGGGCCGCGCAGCAAATAGTGGATGAGGTTGTGTTTGATTACCCGGTCCGGCACAAAGACGCCCTGGTAGGCCACGGTGTAAGCACTCACCACCGTCATAAACGCCACCGCCGCGTTGCCAATGAGCGAGAAGGTTAGCACCAGGTTGGTGGACAGCCGTACGGACATGGCCGGCACCAGCAGATAGGGGAACGCCCCAAAGGCAGGGGCGATGATCGCCACCGCCAGGTAGGTCATGCGCCGCCGTGAGGTAGAGGTCAGGCAGCGTTGCCGGGCGAGAAACACGTTCCACACAGCAAAACCCACGGTAAGGAAGAAATACAGCGTGAACTCGCCGAACCAGGGGCCCGGTGCCAGGTGCACAACCGGGCCTGCCGTAACGCCATCCTGGACAATCCAATCGGTGATCGCGGCCAGGACAAAGCACACCAGGCTAATGGCGTAGCTGGCGGTGACGGCCAGGCGGCGCCGCGGGGACACAGAGCCCGTCGTCTGCAACAGCGCATCGGAAAAGTGCAGACACGCTGCAGGCACAAAGGCGATGCCCAGCCACTGGAAGCGCAGCCAGCTCAGAGTTGCTCCCGGCGAGATGACGTTGGCAATGATGATATCGCCAACATACACTGCCGTGATAAACGTCAGCAGGGCGGAAAAGGCACGCGCCACCGGGCTGCGCAAGTTGTGCGTGAGAACATAGACCAACAGCGAAAAGCCGATAATGACGTTGGCCGAAGCAAGGACCAGGTTGCCCAGAGACAGGGCCGAGCCTAACCAATCAGCCGGCACAGCGTAATCTCCGAGTGACAAATGAATCCAGGGGTTGCAACCGTAGCCTGAAGGGTGCGACTGCCGTCATCCAGGTTTCGAATCGGGCCATTCAACGCACAATCCAGGTCACAAAGTAGTACACGATGAGGCCGCCGAACATCAGGCTGTCGATGCGATCCAGCGCGCCGCCGTGGCCCGGAATGAGCGTTCCAGAGTCCTTGACGCCCACCTGGCGCTTGATGAGGGACTCGGCCAGGTCGCCAAAGGTCGCGCCTACCACCAGTATGGCTCCGAGCACAAGCCCTTGCCACAGCGCCAGCCCGACCAAATGGCCAGCCACGACGGTGGCCACGATGCCCGCGACAAAACCACCAATGGCCCCCTCCCAGGTCTTGTGTGGGCTGATGTGCGTGAAGAATCCGTGTTTGCCGAGGTTCACCCCGGCCAAGTACGCCGCCGAGTCGCAGGCCCAGGTGCCGGCAAAGGTGACCAGCACCCAGCCCAGGCCCTGCGGCAGGTTGCGCAGCAGAATCATGTGCCCGAACAGGCCGCCGGTATAGACAGCGCCAGCCAGAGTCAAAGCCCAGCCGGTCAGAAACCCCTCCGTGTCCTTCCGCAGGATCTGCCAGACCATAGGCGTCATCACCCCTGCCGCCACCACCCAGCGCCAGATCTGCATCTGTGGCGCATAGGCATCGAGAAACAGGCCGGCGGCCAGCGCCAGGCCCACTGCCGTGAACGGCCTGTACCCGGCCTGCCGCACAATCTGGTAAAACTCGTATGCGGCAAGCAGGCCCAGCAGGGCAACCAGCGCCGCAAAGTAGGGGCCTCCCACATAGGTGAGTCCCAGGACAACCGGAATGAGGACCAGGGAGCTGAGTATACGGGTCTTGAGCACGGTCTACACTCTCTTTCCACACCTGACAAGCTCCGCACGCTGACGCCGGCCGGCCGCTACCAGCCCACGGGCATGGATTCGTCAGGGGATCAGCCCCCCGAACTTGCGCTGGCGCTGCGCATAGGATAGCAACGCCTTCTCCAGTTCTTGCCGGTCCAAGTCCGGCCAGTAGGTAGGAGTCGCATAGAACTCGGCGTAGGCCGCCTGCCAGATCAAGAAATTGCTCAGGCGCATCTCGCCGGCGGTGCGGATGATGAGATCGGGATCGGGCAAGCCGGCGGTGTATAGGTAGCTCGAAAGGGTCTGCTCGGTGACCTGATCCGGTGATACACCATCTCGCATCAACCTCTGCACGGCCGTCACGATTTCGCTGCGCCCGCCATAATTCAAAGCAATGTTCAGCAGGATACGGTCCCCGCCGGAGGTAGCGGCAATTCCACGCTCAATCCTGCTCTGCAGGGCGGTTGGCAGGCCCTCCAGCGAGCCCAGATGGCGCAGCCGCACACCATTCTTGCGCAGGTTCTCCACCTCGCGGTCAATCACCTGCGACAACAGGCTCATCAGGCCATCCACTTCTTCACGCGGCCGGGTCCAGTTCTCCGTAGAGAACGCGTAGAGGGTAAGGATCTTGACTCCCAGCTCTACACAGGCTTCCAGGATGCGCCGCACGTTTTCCGTCCCGGCGCGGTGTCCGGCCAGGCGTGGCAGTCCCCGCTGCTGTGCCCAACGGCCGTTCCCATCCATGATGATGCCAACGTGCCGCGGCACCCTTTCTTGCGGCAACGAGCTCACGGACGTGGGATCTGTCTCGGCGTCTTTCTGCGGAGGCATAGGACCGCTAAACCTCCATGATCTCTTGCTGCTTGGCCTTGCCGATCTCATCCATGTGTGCCACATACTTGTCGTGGACCAGCTGCAGCTTGTCGCGACCCTGGTGGAACTCATCTTCGGTAATGAGCTTTTCCTTCTCAAACTCGCGCATGTCCTCCTGCAGATCACGGCGGATGTTGCGGATGGCGATGTGGCCTTCTTCCACCCGGCGGGCCACGACCTTGGTCAGCTCCCGCCGGCGCTCTTCAGTCAGCCTGGGGATAGGCAAGCGGATCACGACGCCGTCGTTGTTCGGCGTCAGACCGAGCTCTGACTTCAGGATGGCCTTCTCAATCGCCCCGATGGCCGTCGGGTCCCAGGGGCGGACGACCAGGAGTCTGGGCTCGGGCGCAGAGATGGCCGCGATCTGGTTCAGCGGGGTGAGAGTGTCGTAATAGTCCACGCGCAGGCGCTCCACAAGCGCCGGAGAGGCACGCCCGGTGCGAATGGCCATCAGGTCTACGCGCAATGACTCGACCGCCTTTGTCATCCTGCTTTCTGCTTCTTTCAGGGTGTCGGCAATCATCTTTTCCTCCTGGTTTAGCAAGCCGTGGTGAGCGGCATACGCCGCTCACCACGCATTGCTGCAATCACTAACGACTGATCAGGGTGCCGATGGGTTCCCCACAGACCACTCGTTCAATGCTGTGGGGCTCGGCTAGCTTGAAGACGATGATGGGCAGGTCGTTGTCCATGCACAGCGACAGGGCCGTGCTGTCCATCACCTTGACTCCCATGTTGAGTGCATCGATGTAGGTGAGGCATTCAAAGCGGCGCGCCCCGGGGTTGACCATCGGATCCGTATCATACACGCCATCTACTTTGGTTGCCTTCAGCACGGCATCGGCGTCGATCTCCATCGCGCGCAGGGCCGCCGCCGTGTCCGTCGTAAAGTACGGATTGCCCGTTCCGGCACCAAAGATCACCACGCGGCCCTTTTCCAGATGGGCAATGGCGCGGCGGCGTATGTACGGCTCGGCAACGGCGCGCATTTCGATCGCCGTCTGTGCCCGCGTAGCCAGACCGCCCCGCTCCAGCGCATCCTGCAAGGCCAGTGTGTTGATCACCGTGGCCAGCATGCCCATATAGTCCGCGGTTGCGCGCTCCATGCCGCGCTCCAGACCGTTGACTCCTCGCCAGATGTTGCCTGCGCCGATGACGATCGCCATCTGCACTTCGAGATCGTGCACCCGGTGGATCTGGGCCGCGATCGCCTCGACCGTGGGCACGTCAATGCCCCAGCCGGCCTCTCCCGCCAGAGCCTCACCGTTCAGTTTGAGCAGAACCCGGTTGTACTTGGTCTTGGCCATGGTCGCCGTATCCCGAAGGATCTACTCTCCCAACTCGAAACGGGCAAATCGCCGCAGCACAATGTTCTCGTGCGTCTTGGCCACTGCCTCGTTGATCAGATCCTCCACCGTCTTGCTCGGATCCTTGATTGAGACCTGCTTCACAAGGCAGGATTCACTGTAGAACTTGGCCAGATCATCGCCGCAGACACGCTTCTGCTCTTCGAGCACCGCCGCCGGGATTTCCTCCGGCTTCAGATACTGCGGTTGGGCGCCCACGATTTGCATCGCCAACATGTGCGCCAGCTCCTTAAATTCGGGCATCCGCGCGACAAAGTCGGTCTCGCAGTTCAGCTCGACCAGCGCCCCGATCCGCCCCATATGCACATACGACTCGACCACGCCCTGCCGGGCGACGCGATCCGCTTTCTTGGCAACGATCGCCAGACCCTTTTCGCGCAGAATCGCCTGCGCGCGGGCCACGTCGCCATCAGTGGCCTCCAGGGCCTTCTTGCAGTCCATAACACCCGCGTTGGTGAGTTCGCGCAATTGCTTGATCATCTCTGCTGTAACAGGCATGTATATCTCTTCCCTTCCCTAGATTCTGCTTCCCTTACGAGGGAGACTCTGTCTCAGGATTGTCCCCGACGAGCAGGCTGGGGTCGATGCCCCGCAGCAACTCATCAACGGGCTCTTCTTCCCCACCAGCCGGTGGCGGGGCGCTCTCTGTGGCCATCTCCGCTGCCGGCGCTTGTGCCGCCAGCTCCACTGCGGCACCCGTCGCCGCCTGCTTCTCGCCCATCTCCTCGGTGGCGGCCTGCTGCTCCGCCATAACCACTCCGCGCATCTGCTGGCCCTCGATCACTGCATCGGCTATCTTGCCGGCGATGAGCTTGATGGCGCGGATGGCGTCGTCGTTGGCCGGGATGACGTGGTTGACCGGATCCGGGTCGCAGTTGGTATCCACCATCGCCACGACAGGGATGTGCAGGATGTTGGCTTCCTTTACGGCAATCGCCTCGCGCGTCACGTCCACCACAAAGATCGCGCCGGGCAGATAGTACATGTTCTTGACTCCGCCAAAACGCTGCTCGAGCTTGGTCAACTCGCGCTCGCGCCACATGGCTTCCTTCTTGGTCAGCTTGCCGAAATCGCCGAGCTGCTTTTGCTTCTCCAGCTCAAGCAGGTGGTTGGCCCGCTGCCGCACGGTCCGAAAGTTGGTGAGCGTTCCACCCAGCCAGCGCTCGGTGACAAAGGGCATCCCGCAGCGCTGCGCCTCGGTGGCCAGGTTCTCCTGCGCTTGTTTCTTGGTGCCGACAAAGAGGATGGCGCCCCCTTCCGCCGCTGTGTCGCGCACAAAGTTGTACGCTTCTTCGAGCATGCGGATGGTCTGCTGGAGATCGATAATGTGAATGCCATTGCGCTCGGTAAAGATGTACTGGCGCATCTTGGGGTGCCAGCGGCGACTGCGATGCCCGAAATGCACACCCGCCTCTAACAGTTCCTTCATTTGTACAACAGCCATTTGAATCTCTTCTCCTTTTCGTTTTTTTTGTTCTTCCGCTCCCATCACCCCGCGAAGGAGCCAGCACCTCGCGACGAGGCCTCCGGCACGCCTTCCCGGTCCAGGAACGTGCTTGATAGAACACAGCCAATCGATAAGTATAGCATGAACTAACGTAGAAGGCAAATCCAGTCAAGTATGCCAAGCTTGACACGCCCATCCTTCTGCGCAATAATACCCCTGAAAGTTGCCGAATTGATGATGACCAGACTAACGCACCGACAACCTGTCTTCATTCACTGCCGGACCTGGTTGTACCTTGTCCTGGCACTGGCCCTGGTTGCCTGCGGGCAGGCATCCACCTCATCACAGACCTATGCGCCGGGCGAAACGGCCGAGGTTGATGGGTGGAAGATCACCGTGCACGGCCTCTACCCGGTAGAGGCGGACGAGTGGCACCGGCCCGCAACCGGCCACATCTTTGTGGCAGTAGAGCTGACCCTGGAAAACACCAGTGACCGCATCCGCTACATGATGCCCGAGAAGCAGATGCATCTGCTCGATACCGCCGGCCACGCCATTTCCACCAGCCGCCAGGCCGGTGTTTTGGCGGCGCGCTCCCGGCAGTGGTACGTTCCCCAGGGCGAAGTGGAGGTTGGGGAGGTCCTGCACGGCGCAGCAGCTTTTGAGATTCCGGCCGATTCGCGCGACCTGCGCTGGACCTGCCGCAGCGGGCTGCTGCCCTGGGCCAGGAGCGTGGTGTTTGCGCTGGGACATATCCCGCAACCGTAGAACGGACCAGGTTATCGCTGTGGTGTGAATCTTCAGGCGGTGTGTGTGGAGACGTGAGCATGAGCAACACAGGTGCCCCCCGGCGAGCTCCCACCCGGCGCTTTTCCGCCGTTGAGACCTTCCTCAATCTGCTCTTTCCTCCTCGCTGCGTGGGCTGCAACGCTCGCGGCGCCTGGCTGTGCCCCTCCTGCACTGACGAAATTCTGTTCTTCGAGCCACCCTGGCCCCCGCTGTTGGACGACATCTATCCCCTGCAGGGCGTGCGGGCCGCCGCGCACCTGAGCGGCCCGCTGCGCAAGGCCATCCATCGCTTCAAGTACGGTGGCCTGCGCGCGCTGGGCCCGGTGCTGGGTGAGATGCTCTTCGACTGCTGGGGCGCCGACCCGTGGCCGGTAGACATCATCGTGCCCGTGCCCTTGCACCCCCGGCGCCAGCGAGAGCGAGGCTACAACCAGTCTGCTCTGCTGGCGCGCGAGCTGGCCCGCCACACCGGGCTACCCGTAGCTGAAGCTGCCTTGCAGCGCGTCACACCCACCCCACCGCAGGTCGGCCTCAAAGCCATCGAGCGGGCGGAGAACGTGCGTGGCGCTTTCCGCTGCGAGAATGACTCCCTCGCCGGGCAACGGGTGCTGCTCGTGGATGACGTGCTGACCACGGGCGCAACGCTTCGCGCCTGCGCCGGGGCACTCCTCCGGGGCCAGGCCCGCTCCGTCTGGGGCCTGACTCTGGCCCACGACTAGTCAATGGCCAGGGACCAGTCCACCCTGCGCGCAAAATCCGTAGCATAGCCCCCAACGTGAAGTACACCCATGACTGCCGGCCTTTTTGCCAACTCGGGCACTCATCGCTATAATATCGAGTCTGCATGGTCACAGCGAGCATGACCGGGTGTCGATGGCTTTCATCCTCCTGCTCCATGTGGCGAATTTGTACATAATCAGGAGTACGCATGATACCTACTTTGCCGATTCAGATCAGTTGTCCGAGCTGCAAGACCAAGTACACGGCGCAGGTCCAGAGCATCGTGGATGTGGGCGAGAACCCGCAGCTCAAGACCGCGCTGCTGCGCGGACAGTTGAACGTGGTCGTTTGCCCGTCGTGTCACGTCCCCGGCGTGGTGAGCGCTCCTCTGCTCTACCATGACCCGCAGAAAGAGATGTTGCTCCTCTTTATCCCTCCGGAGCTGAACCTGCCCTTGCCTGAGCGAGAACGCCTGACCGGCAGTCTGGTCCAGGCGCTGATGAGCGCCGTGCCGACGGAGAAACGCAAGGGTTACTTCCTGAACCCGCGCACGGTCCTCACCATGCAGGGCCTCGTGGACGAAGTCCTCAAGGCCGATGGCGTCACCCCCGAGATGCTGGAGAAGCAGCGTGCACAGAGCCGTCTGCTGCAGGATATGCTCAAGGCAATGGACGACGACGCGCAGTTGCAGGCGCTCATTGACCTCCACAAGCCCGAGATCGACTATTCCTTCTTCCTGACCCTGGCCGCCGTTGCCGAAAACAGCGCCATGGCCGGCCAGCAGTCGACGATGGACAAGCTGCTCAAGCTGCGCGATATCCTGCTCGCCCGCACGACGGTAGTTCTGCCCGAACCGCTGCCCCTGGATACGCCGCCGGACCAGGTCCTGGACCGCCTGCTGGCAGTGAAAGAGCAGGAAGGCCGCTGGGCTTTTGTGATGTACAACCGCCCGTTGCTGGACTATACTTTCTTCCAGGAACTGACCAATCGCATCGAAAAGGCCGGCCCGGCCGAAGCGGACACACTGCGCGGCCTCCGCACTCAGGTCCTGGAAATGACCGAGCAGTTGGACAAGGAAGCGCAAGAGGTACAGCAGGCCAAGCTGCAAATGTTGCAGGATGCGCTGGCCAGCCCCGATCCGGCCCAGGTCTTGCGCGACAAGAGAGAGCACATCGACTCGTTGTTCCTGGCCATCCTGGGCACGGCTCTGCGCAGCGCTGAAAAGGATGGCAGGGCCGAGGAGGCCCAGCAGCTCAAAAAGATCAACGAGATAACGATGCAGGTCCTGCAGGAAAGCCTGCCCCCCGAGCTGCGCCTCGTGAACACCCTGCTCAGCGCCGAGTACCCGGAAGGAACGCGCAAGCTGCTTGAAGAGCACCGGCAAGAGTGGAATGCCGAGTTTCTGGAGGTCCTGAGTGCGCTCGCTGCCGACGTGGAAGCGCAGGGCCGCCCCGAGGCTGCGCAACGCCTCAAGGACATCCGCGCCCAGGCCGAAGCGATGGCAAAATAGAAATGAGAAATTAGAGATTAGAATAGAGAAACCTGGTTTCCCAGAAGAAACCAGGTTTCTTTACTACTATCTTTCTTTGTGTCTTGGTGTCTTGGTGATAAGAACTAGGCTCCCCACAGAATCAGCCGGGGCTCAAAGGGATTGGCCAGGTCCTCGTGGCGGGGCAGCACGCGCAGCGTGTAGCCACGCAGGCCACTCTGCTGGAAACGCACCTTGCCGACAAAGAGGGACACGCCCCGGCGCACACCCACGTAGGACATGGGTGTGGAGCGGCCCTCGACAATGTCCTGATCCGCATCCACGGCGCCGCCGTACAGCTCGACCGAAACGTCATCCGGGCCAAGCTCGCCCAGGTTCAGGCTGGCCCGCACCTCGAACTCGGAATTCACGGGCAGCTCTTCCTGGGCATCGGTCTGGATGCCCACAATGCGCACTTCAGGCCAATGCTGGTGCAGGTGCGCTTTCCACTCCGCCAGGCTCTTGGCACGCTGAAAGTTCCGTTCCGACAGCCGTGAGTGTCGTACCGTGGCGGGTTGGTAGAGCCGCTCGCTGTATTCCATCACCATGCGGTTGGTGTTGTACATCGGAATCACGGTCTGCATCGTGCTCTTCATGCGCGCAATCCATCCGCGGGGCAGGCCATCCGCCGCACGACTGTAAAAGAGCGGCACAATCTCCTTCTCCAGCAGGTCGTAGATGGCGTTCGACTCTACTTCATCCTGATAGTTCAGGTCGTCGTAGACTTCACCGCGCCCGATCGCCCAGCCGACCTCGGGATGGTAGGCCTCGGCCCACCACCCATCCAGCACACTCAGGTTGAGGGCTCCGTTCGCCGCCGCCTTCATGCCGCTGGTCCCGCTTGCTTCCTGCATCAGCCGCGGGTTGTTCAGCCACACGTCCACACCCTGCATCAGGTAGCGCGCCAGGTTGACGTCATAGTCCTCCATAAAGACCACATTCTTCAGGCCCTTGTTACGCAGCAAATGGGTCAACTGGCGGATCAGTTCCTTGGCCGGATTATCCTGGGGGTGAGCTTTGCCGGCAAAGATGACCTGCACCGGCCGATTGGTGTCGTTCAGGATCGTCGCCAGGCGCTCCGCATCGCGCAGCAACAGAGTAGCCCGCTTGTACACCGCAAAGCGGCGGGCAAAACCGATGGTCAACGCTTCGGGGTCCAACAACTCGGCCGCCCGGGCCACCTCCGCCGGAGGTGAACCGCGTTGCTCGAGCTGGCTGCGCAACCGGCGGCGCGCAAACGCCACCAGGCGCGCCCGCCGGCGCTCGTGTACACGCCACAGCTCCTCATCCGGGATCTGGTCGACGGCCTCCCACACTGTAAGGTCCGCCGGGCGCTCAGTCCAGCGCGGGCCCAGATAGCGATCGAACAATGCCGCCATATCCTGCGAAATCCAGGACCGCGTGTGCACGCCATTGTTGATCGCCACGATAGGCACTTCCCACTCGGGTACCCCCGGCCACACGCCCTGCCACAGCTCCCGCGAGACCTCACCGTGCAACTGGCTGACGGCATTGGTCTGCGCCGCCAGGCGCAACGCCAGGACCGCCATGTTCAGCGGCTCGTCCTGATTGTTGGGGTTCTCACGACCCAGAGCCAGGAAATCATAGCGCGAGATGTGCAGCAGGTCGTAGTAGTACCCCAGATAGCGGTCGATCAGGTAGGGTGAAAACAGATCAATGCCAGCCGGCACCGAAGTGTGGGTGGTAAAGATACTGCTCGCGGCGATCACCTCTTTGGCCTCGGCAAAGGTCAGGCCCTGCTCCTCCATCATCTGCCGGATGCGCTCAATGGCCAGAAAAGCGGCGTGCCCTTCGTTCATGTGACACACCTGCGGCCGGATACCCAGCGCTCGCAGCGCCTTGAACCCGCCGATGCCCAGCATGATCTCCTGCCGGATGCGCATTTCGTTGTCGCCGCCGTACAGTTGGTGAGTGATGCGCCGGTCCTCGGGCTGGTTCTGCGCGACATTCGTGTCCAGCAGATAGAGCGCCACACGCCCAACCTGCACGCGCCAGATCTGAGCCGTAACCCGGCGGCCCGGATAATCCAGCTCAATGGTCACCGGCACTCCGTTGCGCTTTTCCAGTTGCGCCGGAACAGAGTGAAAGTCAATCTCCTCGTAAGTCTCACCCTGCCAGCCATCGGCATTGAGGTACTGGCGGAAGTAACCCTGCTGGTAGAACAGCCCCACCGCCACCATGGGCAGCCCCAGGTCGCTGGCCGACTTGAGATAGTCGCCCGCCAGCACGCCCATGCCGCCCGAATAGACGGGCAAGCACTCGGTCAGTCCGAACTCGAAGCAGAAGTAAGCCAGCGAAGGCGACGGCAATTCCGCTTTCGCCGCACGCGCGGAGCCACGCTTCGCCGCGGGCGACGGCTTTCCTTTCGCCGCAGCCGCTGGCAGAGCACAATTTCGTGCGTACCATGTGCTGGTCGTGTTCATGTAGCGCTGTAGTTGGCCATGCACGCGCCCCAGATGGGCCAGAAAACCGTCGTCCTTCGCCAGGTCGTTCAGCCGGTCTTGCTCGATCATGCCCAGGAGACGGACCGGGTTGTGGCCGCTTTCCTCCCAGGCCTCACGGCTCAGGCGACGGAACAACTCGATCGCCTCCGGATTCCAGCTCCACCACAGGTTGTAGGCCAGCTCGCGTAGCGGCAGGAGCGCCTCCGGCAGGGACGGAACAACATTAATCACAAGCATCGGCTGCATAATCAAATCACCTCTTGGAAAGATCTTATTGCATAAAGGCTTCCGGTAGGGGCGTTCAATTGAACGCCCCTACTGTCTTCCTCTAATCTGTGAATCGCTTTTCCCTACGACGCCTTCTGGCGCCAGACGGTAAAGGTGCGCAGACTGGACTCTCCAATGAACTCGCGCAGGATCGAATTGGCCGGCACGACATCCACCTTCAACGGCAGGAACCAGCGCAGCAGAGCCAGCAGGCGGCGCGCCTCGGTGTACTCCGCAGAGGTGGGCTCAATCTGGTACAGCAACGGCTCCGCCAGGGGCTTGAGCGCGGCCAGCTCATAGGCCAGGGCCGAGTTGAACATGACGTCGGCGTACTCCTGGTACGGAAAGATCCACGTCTTTTCGCCGTCGCGCACGCTTTCCCAGCGCCGCATCGTGTCCAGGGCCGTATAGCCCCGCTCACGCGCGTCGCGTACCATGCGCCGGATGAAGCGGGTCTCGGTGGTCGGCACGCGGTTGTAGTGATCCAGGTTGAGCTGCGTCAGCGCCGAAACGTAGATACGGTAGATGGCCTCCTGCGGAACGGTGGGCACCAGCTCCGGATTCAGGCCGTGGATGCCCTCCAGCAGGATGATGTGATCCTTGCTCAGCTTCAGCCGCTCGCCCTCGACACGCCGGCCATTCGGAAAGTCGTAGCGCGGCAGGCGAACTTCGCGGCCCTTCATCAGCTCGGACAACTGCTCGTTCAGCAGACCCCGGTCCACCGCATCGAGATGCTCAAAGTTGAACTCGCCGCGCTCGTTCTTCGGCGTCTGCTCGCGATCCACAAAATAGTTGTCCAGCTCGACCGCTACCGGCCGCAGGCCATTGGCCAGCAATTGCACCGCCAGGCGTTTGGAGAATGTGGTCTTGCCCGAAGCCGACGGCCCGGCGATCAGCACCAGGCGCAGCGCATCTCGCCGTTTGGCGATCTCACTGGCAACCTGCGCAATGCGCTGCTCATGCAGGGCCTCGGAGACCAGGGCGACCTCGCCACCACGGCCATCATGCAACGCATCGTTCAGTGTGCCTACATCGCCGATGCCCAGCACACGCAGCCACTGGCCATATTCCCGGAACACGGCGACCAGCTTGGGATACTCCACCACGGGCTGCAGCACCATCGGCTCTTCCGGGCGCGGGTAACGCAGGATAAAGCCGGTGGAATAATGCTGCAGAGCAAACTGGCTCAAATAGCCGGTCGAGGGCACCATGTAGCCGTGGAAATAGTCTTCCATGCCGTACAGCCGGTAGAGAGTGACATAGTTGCGAGCGCGGTAACGCAGCAGGCGTACCTTATCCTGCTCCCCACGGGCCTTGAACAGCTCGCGTGCCTCGTCCACGGATACGCTACGCTTGTCGATTGAGACATCCTCGGCAACCATCTGCCGCATCCGCTGCTCGATGCGCGCCACTTCTTCCGGCGTGAACGGCTCGCGACCCTGCACCTCGCAATAGAGCCCTCCGAAGGTCAGCGAGTGATCCACATACACTCGCACGCCGGGGAACAGCTCGTGCACCGCGGCCACGAGCAGGAATGTCAGGGAACGGCGATAGATGCGCATCCCATCGCTCTGCGCCATCGAGACCGGCGTCACCTCCAAATCGTGAGCGACAGGACAAGTCAACTCGTACAACTTGAAGTTTATGGCGACGGCGACAATGGTCACCGGGTCGTGGTTGTAGGCGGCATGGACAAAGGACTCTAGCCGGGTGCCGACCGGTGCTTCAAAGACGCGGCCATCGGGAAAGCGCACCAGAGCGGTCTCACGTGGCCCGGATTCGCGCGGCCAGGTGACCTTGTCAGGTGCCGTTACTTTTGAGTTAGAGCTGTGCATATGACTAACCATACCTGGAGCTATTCGTTGACGCAACTGACCAGTATAGCACAGAGTGCGCCGGGCGCAAAGTGAAGCCATGTCTACTCCTCTTCCACACGGGCATCACCCACATGGATAATCAGATAATGTGATAACCTCGGACCTCCGAGTCTCTCATGTCTGCTCCTCCCCCTTGTCAGCAAAGCGACAGAGTGTCGTCAGGCACTTACCCGGAAATGTGGTACAATGGGGCAAGTGAGTTGAGATGCTCAGGCTCACGGCGGGCCATATGACCGCCGTGAGCACATACCACATCAGGAGGACACAGAATGGGTATTCTGAATCGCATCAGCACAATCGTGAAAGCCAATATCAACGACATGCTCGACAAGGCCGAGAATCCGGAGATCATGCTCGACCAGTACATCCGCGACCTGGAGAGCGGTGTGAACGAAGCGCGCGAAGAGCTGGTCAACGCTATGGCCGATGAGAAGCGTCTGGCGGCCAGGCTCGAGGAGCGCAAGCGCCAGGTCCGCACCTGGGAGGAAAAGGCCGAGCAGGCCGTCCTGCTGGGCAAGGATGAGGCGGCACGGTCGGCGTTGCGCGCGGCGCGCGCCTACAGCGATGAGCTGGAAGCCACGACCAGTGCCTGGCAGGAGCAGAAGGACAAGGTAGCCGAATTGCAGGATGGCTACGAGCAGGTGGAGAAAAAGCTGGTCGCCGTCAAGAGCGACCGCGATGCCCTGCTGGCACAACACCGGACGGCCCATGCCAAGGAAAAGCTCACTACAGCCAAGACACACGCCACCAAAGCCAAGGCGGCGATCAAGGGCATCGAGCGCATGAAGGAGCGCGTGGAGACGGAAGCGGCCAAGGCCGCCGCCCGTGAGGAGATTGCCTCCATGAGCGCTGCCGTGATCGAGGCCGAGAAGGAGCAGGCCGACCTGGATATCGAGGCCCGCCTGGCCGAGCTCAAGGCCAAAGCCTCCGCTCAGAAGTAGGAATTCACCGCAGAGAGCGCAGCCCTGCCAAAAACGCAGGGCGCAGTAGCGAGAACGCAGAGGTTCCTATGAGCTCTGCGCCAGGAGTATCAGGACAGGGAGGGACGCCGGAAATGCCAGTGCCCCTCCCTGTTTGCTTTGTGGCCATCAACGAATGCCCCACGAATAAACGAATATGGGCTCGCTGTATTCGTTGTCCTGTTCGCTGACGGCCGACGTTTGGTTGACGCCAATCCCCACGCATGCTATAATCACGCCGCTCTCTGGTCTTTTCTAATCTCTCATTTCCAATTTCCTATTGTTCTCCCCAAGGAGGCCAACGAATGCGCTTTCCCCGCTGCAGTGGCATTCTGCTGCACCCCACCTCGCTCCCCGGCCGCTATGGGATCGGGGACCTGGGTCCCGCAGCCTACGCCTTTGCCGATTTCCTGCACGAGACGGGCCAGGGCATCTGGCAAGTACTGCCGCTGGGGCCAACCGGCTACGGCGATTCCCCTTACCAGTGTTTCTCGGCCTTTGCCGGCAACCCGCTGCTGATCAGCCCCGACCTGCTGGTCGAGGCGGGCCACCTGGCGCCCGCGGACGTGGCCGAGGTGCCCGCGTTCCCCGCGGCTGCGGTGGACTATGGCCCGGTGATCGAGTACAAGACACGCCTGCTCCGCCTCGCATTTGAGAACTGGCAACGCGCGGGCAGCGACCGGCAGGATGGTGAGTTTGCCGCCTTCTGTGAGAGCAAACGCTCCTGGCTGGAGGACTATGCCCTGTTTATGGCGTTGAAAGACGCCCATGGGGGTGCCATCTGGAGCACGTGGGAACAGGACATTGCCACCCGGCAGCCGGAGGCGATGGCGCACTGGACGCGGGTGCTGGCCAACGAAATCATGCGCTACAAGTACCTGCAGTACCAGTTCTACCGGCAGTGGGCCGCGCTGAGAGGCTACGCGGCAGAACGCGGCATCCGCGTGGTGGGCGATATCCCCATCTTTGTCGCCCGCGACAGTGCGGATGTGTGGTCGCATCCCGACCTGTTCTACCTCGACGACGGCGGCAATCCGACCGTGGTGGCCGGCGTGCCGCCCGACTATTTCAGTGCCACCGGCCAGTTGTGGGGCAATCCGCTCTATCGCTGGAAGCGTATGGCCCAGACCGGCTACTCCTGGTGGATAGAGCGCTTTAGCGCCACCTTTGAGCTGGTGGACATCGTACGGGTAGATCACTTCCGCGGTTTTGAGGGCTACTGGGAAGTTCCGGCCACCGAAAAGACGGCGGAGCGCGGCGCCTGGATGAAAGGGCCCGGGGCGGACCTGTTCATAGCGGTGGAAAAAGCGCTGGGCCGCCTGCCGATCATCGCCGAGGACCTGGGCCTGATTACTCCGCCGGTGGTCGAGTTGCGCGACCGTTTCGAGTTCCCGGGCATGCGCATCCTGCAATTCGGTTTTGCCAGCGATGCCAGGGACCCCTTCCTGCCGCACAACTATATTCCCAACTGCGTGGTGTACACCGGTACGCACGACAATGACACGACCCTGGGCTGGTTCAACACAGCACCTGACAAGGAGCGTGCCGCTGTGCTGGACTATTTTGGGACAAATGGGCACGACCTGTCATGGGACTTTATCCGGTGGTTGTTCGCCTCAGTGGCCGACACGGCCGTGGTGCCGCTCCAGGAAGTGCTGAGCCTGGGACCGGAAGCGCGCATGAACTACCCCAGCCGACTTGGGGGTAACTGGAGCTGGCGCTTCCCGGATGGGGCGCTGACGCCGGAAATCCGTAGCCGCCTGCTCAAGCTCACCGCGATGTACGGGCGATGCGCAACCAATCCGGACTGATGGTCCGCCCCCGGCCAGTAAACCAAACCAGGTTTCTTCTTTCTGAAACCCGGTTTCCGGAGACAGGACGACGGAATGACTGATCCCGGCATGCAAGCACGCCTGAGTGCGGAGCGGGGCTTTGAGCAGGCCCGCGCGCAGGCATTTGTAGAACGAGTCGTCGCGCAACTGCGTGGCCAACCCACCGACCTGCTGCCCTTTGAGCTGGTCAAAGACAAGCTCCACCTTCTGCCATCGAGTGACCGTGGCCTGCACGATATCCCCCTGGAGCGCATCGTGGGCAGCGAGGGCCGGTACAACGACTTTAGCCGCTCCTTCCTGCCCCGCCAGAGACGCATCCGCGACCGCTGGAAGCGCGTCTATGCCGCGGTCGAGGGTCTCGAGGGCGTGCCCCCGATTGATGTCTATCAGGTTGGCGATGTGTACTTTGTCAAAGACGGAAACCACCGCGTGTCCGTGGCGCGGCAGCTGGGCGCCAGGACAATCCAGGCGCACGTGGTCGAATACACCGGCCCCGTGGCGATCCAGGCCGACACGACTCTCGATGATCTGAATCTGAAGGCGGAGAAAACGCGGTTCCTGCAGCACACCCATCTGGACGACCTCCACCCTGAGGATCCCCTCGACCTCACCTTCCCCGGCGGCTACGAAAAGCTGGAAGAGCATATCGCCGTCCATGGCTACTTCCTCGGTCAGGACCGGCAATGTGATGTCTGCTGGAGAGACGCCGTCAACCACTGGTACGAGAACGTCTACCTGCCGATGATACGCGTGATCCGGGAGCAGCAAGTCCTGAACGACTTTACGGGGCGGACCGAGACTGACCTGTACCTGTGGGTCATGGAGCACCGCCACTATCTGGCGGAAGAGCTCAAGCAGGAGGTTGACCTGGCCCAGGCGGCGGCGCATTTTGCGGAAAAGTACAGCCAGCGCCTGAAACGGGTGCTGGGAAGGGCCAGCCAGAGACTGGGCGACCTGTTGACGCCGGACCAACTGGAGACGGCACCCGCCCCCGGCCGGTGGCGTGAGGAGCGTGTAGAGCCACGCCAACACGCTGCCGGAACGTCCACTGCCGAGCCGGGGGATGAAATCCCTCTCTTTGTCGATATCCTCCTGCCCGTGGACGGCTCGCCGGGTGCGTGGTGTGCGGTGGAGCAGGCCATCACTATCGCCCAGCGTGAGCAGGGCAGGTTCTACGGTTTGTTCGTGGCCGGGTCAGAGGCGGACCGCGAACGCGAGGCCGCGGTGCGGGAGGAATTTGAGCAACGTTGCGACGAGCGCGGCGTGTCTCGCCACTGGATTGTCGAAAGCGGTGATGCCGGACGGGCTACCGTTGACCGGGCGCACTGGGCTGACCTGGTCGTGCTGAGCGCACAGGCAGAGGGGCTGTCGGCATCCGAGCGTCCCCTCAGCGCCACATTCCAGACGGTAGCGCGGCGCGCTCCGCGTCCAGTGCTGGCCACTCTGGGCTCCTGCTCGCAGCTGAACAGAGCGCTGCTGGCCTATGACGGCAGCCCGGAGAGTGAAGAAGCACTTTTCGTCACCGCCTATGCGGGCAAGCGGTGGGGCCTGCCGTTGACCGTGGTGACGGTTGAGGAAAGCCGCCGCGCCGACGAAGGGACACTGCAGAAGGCAGTGACCTACCTGAACGAGCACGGTGTGCAGGCTCAAGCCTTGCTACGCCACGGAGTTGCCGCGGAGGCCATCCTTGCCGCCGCGCGGGAGGCTGCGTGTGATTGGCTCATCATGGGCGCCAGCGGCTACTCGCCCTTTGGCCAGTTGTTCACGCGCAGTACCGTACAGCGCGTGCTGCGCGAAGCACCGTGCCCGGTACTCCTCTGCCGCTAGGGATGAGCGGCGGCTAGAAGAACCACCCTACGTATGCCCGCAGGACTATCCGGTATCCCGTCCCTATCCCACCCAGGTGGCGGTATACTCAGCGGAGCTTGACCCGGCGCTGTCAGGTTGCCGGAGAACCCAATGCCCGGGCAGCCCAACCTCGCGCGCAGTCAGCTCCCAGTGGCACATGGCGATGCCCATGTCCACACGCTGCATGTCGGCGATCTGCACAACACGGCCACTCCGGTAGCCGGAAGTGCGCTGCAGGAAAAAGTGCCAGTCAGAGCCCTCTCTGACAACTCGCCACGGTTGTTTGTTCGAGGCGGACGGGGCCTGGCGCACCATCTCCAGCGCCAGGGCGTAGGCCCCCGCATCCGCAGTGGAGAGGGGCTCACCCAACCGGTCGCGGAAGAACAGTTGTGACCAGGGATGACGGTATTGCGCACCGGCTCCGCCGCGAATGATGCGGTCCATCCAGCTTGGTGTGCCCGCCATGTGGCCCACGGCCGTGACCGCCGGCATCTGCTCGCCCTTGCGCAAGCCGGCCCGGATGGCAAACGCGCTGCGGTTAAACGTGCCTCCCAGCCAGCAGGTGCCCAGGTCCAGGTCCGTGGCACAGAGGACAATCTCCTCCATGCAATAGCCAAAATCCTCCAGGTTCCGCGGCCCATCTTGCACCATCCCGACAATGAAACCGCTTGCCCCTCGAATGAAACCATAGGTGCCCAGCCCGCGCAATGCGCCACGGTCCTTCGGGGTGGCGGCAAGCAGGAGAAAGCGCGCCGGGGCGCCAAATGGCCCGGCCCGGGTAGAGGACAGGCAATCCTCCAGTTGCTGGCGCTTGCCTTCCTGGATCGGCGTGGGCAGATAGGTACGGCAGGAGTAGCGCCGTTTGATGAGTTCGGTGGCTGGCTGGCTGTAGAGCATAGGTTCCCCCTGATATGAATGGGCCTGCGGGCCCTTGCCCGCGGATTATACCCCGACCGCCCGTGGAGAAGAAAGCCGGCCCTCGCGTGAACAGGGACTGTTGTCGCTGACCGCCTGGCGGCTTTTGCGATATAATGGTGGATGCTTTGGCTGTGAACAATCATGGACAGTAGAGGGAGCGTGGTGACCCTTTTCGACCTTGTGTACATCCTTTGCATCGCATTGCTGAGTGTCTATGGCCTTAACAGCTTACTGCTGAGCTGGCTTTACCTTCGTCACCGGCATGACCCGGTCGCGGCGCCTCCTGTGCCCGGCGAATGGCCACGCGTCACCATCCAACTACCGCTGTACAACGAGCGGCACATGATCGAACGCCTGTTGGCTGCGGTCGCGGCGCTGGACTATCCGCGAGATCGCCTGGAGATCCAGGTGTTGGACGACTCGACCGACGACACGGGACAACTCGTCACCAGAACTGCCGGTCGCCTGCGCCAGGAGGGTTATGATGTGGTTCACCTGGCCCGGGCGGAGCGGAACGGCTTTAAGGGTGGCGCCCTGGCGGCAGGTCTGGCCAGTGCCAGGGGCGAGCTGATCGCCGTCTTTGATGCCGATTTTGTACCCCAGCCGGACTTTGTGCGGCGGGTCGTGCCCCAGTTCGCAGATCCGCGGACAGGCTGCGTCCAGACTCGCTGGGGGCATCTGAACCGCGACTACTCCCGCTTTACCCGGGCGCAGGCGCTGGGCCTGGACGGCCACTTTGTCGTCGAACAGACGGCACGTAGCCGGAGCGGGCTGTTCATCAATTTCAACGGCAGCGGCGGGGTGTGGCGCAAGAGCTGTATCGACGACGCGGGCGGCTGGTCAGCCGACACGCTGACCGAAGACCTCGACCTGAGCTACCGCGCCCAGATACGCGGCTGGCGTATCGCCTATCTGCCGGAGGTCGTTGTGCCGGCCGAGCTCCCCGCACAGGTAACCGCCTTCAAGTGCCAGCAGGCACGCTGGGCGCAGGGCAGCATCGAGACCGCCCTCAAGGTGACCGGGCTCTTGCTTCGTTCCGGCCACCCCTGGTCCGTCAAGCTGGAGGGAATCATACACGTGACCAGCTACCTGGTCCATCCATTGATGCTGATCATGATCCTGCTCACCCTGCCGATGAGCGGTGCGCAGAGCCGCGCGCTGCATCTGGTACCCTGGCTCATGCCGGCGGCAGCAGGACCGCCGCTGCTCTATGCCATCGCCGCGTTCGCTGAAGGCAGGAATCCCGGCTCGCGACTGCGTGCACTGCCCACACTGGCCTTGCTGGGAACGGGCATCGCCCTCAGCAATACGCTAGCCGTGCTCCGGGCGTTGTTCGGGCGACATCAAGTATTCCGGCGCACACCCAAGTTCGACCTGCGCCGGAGTGGCGACCAGTGGGTCGCCAGCGGCTATGCCCTGGGGGCGGATGCATTGACCCTTGCCGAGGGGGCGCTGGCGCTGTTTGCCATCGGGATTCTGACCGTGACGGGTATCCGCCGGGGCGCTGGCCTCTGGATGCTGATGTACGCCGGTGGATTTGGCTACGTGGCAAGCGCCACTGTCCTGCAGACTCTCCAACGCTGGCGATGGCTGGCCACCCGGCCCGGCAACAGGTAAACGAATACGTCCAGGTTGCTCTCACCTGCCATTTGACAGATGGCACAATCGGACTATACTTTGTCGTTCTGGGGTAGTAACCCAGGATCTTGGTAACCCTGTTACGAGGCAGTTGCAGCGGCGAAGCGTTGTCTCGCCAAATCTTGGGCGAGGCCGAGTGACTGCCTCGTTTTGCGTGTCCCGGACCGGCAGATACTTGCGGGGCGCTGCAGCCATGGCGAGCCCGCCGGCTCTCATGGACTCTGGATCGCATGTAGGATGTGAAGAATGACAGACAATTCTCAAGTAGGAACAGATGGTATCCAAAAGGTGCGCAACATCGGCATCATTGCCCACATTGACGCGGGCAAGACGACGACCACCGAGCGCATCCTGTTCCATACGGGGCAGACGCACCGTATGGGCAATGTGGACGAAGGCACCACGACAACTGACTTTATGGATCAGGAACGCGAACGCGGCATCACCATCCAGTCAGCAGCCGTGACCTGCGAATGGCTGGGGCATCAGATCAACATCATCGACACCCCCGGCCATATTGACTTTACCGCCGAGGTGCAGCGCTCGCTGCGCGTGCTTGATGGCGGCGTCGTGGTTTTTGACGGTGTGGCCGGGGTTGAGCCACAGTCGGAGACCGTCTGGCGTCAGGCGGACCGCTTTGGCGTGCCGCGCATCGGCTTTGTCAACAAAATGGACCGCACCGGCGCCAGCTTCCCGCGTACCCTCGACATGGTCAAGGAACGCCTGGCCGCAAATCCGGTTGCCGTCCAGATCCCCATCGGGGCCGAGGCCGACCTGGCCGGGGTGGTCGACCTGATCGAGATGCAAGCCATATTCTTCGGCGAGGGTGACGTGCCGCACGTGACCGCCATCCCCGAAAAGATGCAGGCTGCTGCGCACGAATGGCGACAGCGCATGCTGGAGCAAATGGCCGACCTGGACGACGAAATCGCGGTACACTACCTGGAGGGTCAGGAAGTGCCCGCCACGCTGCTGCGCTCTGCCTTGCGCCGCGAGACGGTGGCCGGGCACATCGTGCCCTTCCTCTGCGGCTCCTCGCTGCGCAACAAAGGCGTACAGCCCCTGCTGGACGCGATCACGGCTTACCTGCCATCGCCGCTCGACGTGCCCGCCATGAGAGGCACCGTGCCCGGAACCGACGAGGAAGTGGAATGCCACCCCGATCCGTCCGCTCCGACCGCGGCGCTGGTCTTTAAGATCGTCACCGACCCCTACATGGGCCGTCTGGTCTATTTCCGCGTCTACTCCGGAACCCTGCGCCACGGGCAAACGCTGCTCAACGTGAACCGCAAGGAGAACGAGCGCGCGGGGCGCATCGTGCGTATGCATGCCGACCATCGCGACGAGGTCGAGGAGATGCGCGCCGGCGACATCGGCGCCGTGCTGGGCTTTAAGGCCGCCGGCACCGGTGAGACGCTGTGCGCTTCAGAGCGCCCGGTGCTGCTGGAAAAGATCCACTTCCCCACACCGGTGATTTCGCTCGCTGTCGAGCCGGTGACCAAGGCGGACAATGCCAAGCTGGGTTTATGCTTGCAGCGGCTCGCGGATGAGGATCCCACCATCCAGGTGCGGCAGGACGACCGCACCGGCCAGACCGTCGTATCGGGTATGGGTGAGCTGCATCTGGAAGTCTTTGTCGAGCGTATGAAGCGCGAGTTCAACGTGCACGCGCGCGTAGGTGAGCCCCAGGTGGCCTATTGCGAGACCATCACCCGGCTGGCGCGTGGTGAATACCGGCTCGTGCGGCAGACGGGTGGTCATGGCCAGTTCGCCCATGTCATCCTGACCATGGAGCCCCTGCCCGCCGGGAGCGGCTTTGTCTTTGAGGATGCCCTGCGTGGTTCCTCTATTCCGCGCAAGTTCGTGCCAGCCATCGAATCAGGCATCCGCGATGCCCTGCAGCGCGGCGTGGTCGCCGACAATCCGGTCATCGACATCAAAGTCACGCTGGTGGACGGAAACTATCACGAGGTAGACTCGTCGGACATGGCCTTCCGCGCGGCGGCATCGATGGCCCTGCAGGACGGCGCATCGCGCGCCGGGGCTATCATCCTGGAGCCCATCATGCACCTGGAAGTGATTACCCCCGAGGAGTATACGGGCGAAGTGATGGGCGACCTGAAGATTCGTCGCGCCTCGATCACGGGCATGGAGCGCCGCCATGAAACGCAGTCCATCACCGCCGACGTGCCTCTGGCCACCATGTTCAACTATGCCAGCGGCCTGCGCTCGCGGACCCAGGGACGCGGTGCGTTCACCATGGAGTTCGACCACTATGCGCCGGTCTCCGAGGCCGTGCAGCGCATGCTGAGCCTCAAGAAAGCGGCCTAGACGCCTCAAGAAACCCGGTTTCTGGGAGAAACCGGGTTTCTCTCAAGGATAACGGGTTTCTGATACCGGACCCCAGAGGCCACCCGGGCCTTTGGGGTCTTTTTGTTCGAGTCGGATATAATAGCGCCAGGAGGACTGGATCCATGACACCCGGGCAAATCCGCCCCATTGCCATCTGCGTCTTTCGCGATAGCGACCGCATGCTCGTCGCCGAGTACCGCGACCCCTGGCGTGAAGGGCCCTACTACCGGCCTATCGGTGGCGGCGTCGAGTTCGGTGAGCGCACCCAGGAGTGTATCGTGCGGGAAATCCGTGAGGAAATCGGCGCGGAGATTCAGAACCTGCAATACCTCGGGGTGCTCGAGAACATCTACACCGAAAACGGCCGGCGCGCCCACCAGATCGTTTTTGTCTATGAGGCCCGCTTCCCTGACCCCCGGCTGTATCAAGTGCCGCTCATCCGGTCCCAAGTGGACGAGTTTGTTTTTGCTGTGTGGAAACCCATCGACGAGTTCAGGACCGGCAAGGCCCAGGTCTATCCGCTCGGCCTTCTGGAGCTGCTGGACCGAGCAGGCGAAAGGAGTAAATGATGGCGATAACACCCCTTCTCACCCTGGCTGGCAAGGCAAAACCCTACGTGATGGCCCACCGCGGTAACCGGGTGGCCTGTCCTGAGAATACCCTGGCATCGTTCCGCCATGCCCTGGCCGATGGGGCGGACATCCTGGAGACGGACCTGCACCTGAGTGCGGACAACCACTTTGTCTGCATCCACGATGGCACGCTGGACCGCACCACGGACGGCCGCGGCCCCGTAGCCAGCAGGACCCTCCCCGAGATCAAGTCCCTCAGTGCTTCCTATGGCCGCCCCGAGTTCCACGACGAGCGCGTCCCGACCCTGGCCGAAGTGGCCGCCATCCTGCCCGCCGACGTGGCCATCGCTCTGGAGCTGAAAACGGACCGCTTCCTCGAGCCGGAGGCATGCCGTGCGCTGGTAGCCGAGCTGGACCGCACCGGCATCCGCAACCGCGCGGCGGTGCTCTCCTTCGTGCTGCCACGCGTCCTGGCGGTGCAGGCCGTTGCGGCGGACATCCCCGCCGCCTGGATCACCATCAGCCACGCCTGGCCTATCGCCGGCGTGCAGCTGCTGGGGCCCTTCTGGCCCCTGCTGCTGCTCAACCCGCTGTACGTGTGGATTGCTCACCGGCGCGGCCAGATCGTCTGCCCCCTGGACCCGACGCCCGACAACCGCCTGTGGTGGTATCGTGCCCTTCGCTGCGACGCCGTGCTGACCGATAACCCGGAGGCCACCTGTCGTCGCCTGGGACGCCGCACCTAGAGCAGCGGGAAGAAACCCCTATCCGTCAGGTCCGGGTGCTCCACCATCAGATCCGGCAGGGCCGCGATGTTGGGGATGTGATGCCCGGCCCAGCCGTCGTAGAGGCCGTACGGGTCGAGGTGAACGGCGGCGATGCCAGCGCGGTTCGCCCCCAGCACGTCTACGTAATAGAGGTCGCCGACAAAAAGGCACTCCGCCGGCTGCAACCCCAACGCCATCAAGGCGTGCCGGAACAGCCGCACGTCCGGCTTGCTATACCCGACATAGTGTGAATCAAACACCCGGTCGAAGTAGCGCCGCAAACCTGCATCCACCAGCCCCCGCTCCACCCGGCCGGTCGCATTGGAGATGATGGACAGGCGATAGCCCTCCGCCGTCAGGCGCGCCAGGGTCTCGTGCACCCACGGGTAGGTCACATCCCACAGGCTATTCTGCTCATCGGCCTGCTTCAGCCGCATCGTTAATGCGGGCACATCGTGCGGCTCCACTCCGGCATGTTCCAGCACCCACTCCAAGAAGCCCACGTGCTCCTGCCCGTCGCTCTTGAGCAGCCCGTCCAGGTAGCGGATGAATCGCGTCATCCACAGCAGGAGCTGTTCTGCGGGGATATCGTATCCGTTTTCCAGAATGATCTCGTGCATCACGCGCTCGTTGGGAAAGAGCACCGTGCCGCCGGCGTCCAGTAACAGGTAGGGATGCAAGCTACGAACCTCCAACTATGGCTAATCAGAAACCGGGTTTCTGTCGAGTAGAGAGTCTGTTGGCTAGAAACCGGGTTTCTGACATTTCGCCAAACCGTACAACTATCCCTGCGCCTCACCCACCATGGACTGCAGATAGGCCTTGATGAATGGATCCAGCGCCCCGTCCAGCACGGCATCGGTGTTGCCGGTCTCATAGCCGGTGCGCAGGTCCTTCACCATGTGGTATGGATGCAGGACGTACGAGCGAATCTGGTTGCCCCACCCGGCGGACACGTGCTTGCCTTTGAGCCTGGCGCGCTCTTCTTCGCGCTTGGCTTCCTCCAGGGCGAACAGCCGCGCCCGCAGAACCTTCATCGCCATTTCCCGGTTCTGCATTTGCGAACGTTCGTTCTGGCAGGCGGCGATGATCCCGGTGGGAATGTGGGTGATGCGCACCGCGGTCGAATTCTTTTGCACGTTCTGGCCACCGTGGCCGCCCGCGCGGTACACATCGATATGCAGGTCGTCGGGGTTGATCTCGACCTCGCTCGAGTCTTCGATATCGGGGATCACCTCGACCAGCGCAAAAGACGTGTGGCGACGATGCGCCGCATCATAGGGCGACAGCCGCACCAGGCGGTGCACGCCCCGCTCGCTGGCCAGGTAGCCGTAGGCGTAGGGGCCAACTACCGATATCGTCGCGCTCTTGATGCCCGCCTCTTCCCCGGGCATGGTTTCGAGCATCTCGGTCTCAAACTTGTTCTCTTCCGCCCAGCGCAGGTACATGCGCAGCAGCATCGATGCCCAGTCCTGCGACTCGGTGCCGCCTGCTCCGGCATGGATGGACAGGATGGCATTGCTGTCATCGTGCGGTCCGCTGAACGCCAGACGAAATTCCAGGTCGGCCAACTCGTCGGCCACCTTCTGCGTATCGGCGGCGATCTCCTCGCCCATACGCTGGTCATCGTCGGCCTGCGCCAGCTCCAGCAGCTCCAGCAGTTCTTGAATCCGCGCCGACAGCCCCCGCCACAGCCCGACGTTCTCCTTCCGCCG
>JAEAMF010000824.1_pt1 | contig 30282 bp, 39 predicted proteins | sample 8958721 | NCBI WGS metagenome assembly JAEAMF01 (sample SAMN16933255, study PRJNA681124) | bioreactor sludge metagenome | isolation source: anaerobic bioreactor treating anionic surfactant - SDBS | place: India: Bengaluru | collected 2019-02-28 | reverse complement strand
GGCTCAGGTGACGGCCACTTTTACGATGACGCATGATTGAAATTCCTTACCAAACCTTGAGTTCGGTTATCAGGGACGATCAGGCAGTCGCCTTGTCATCCTTTTTCAGACTTGCCGGCGGCCAGTTGTCGAGGCGCATGCCGAGGGAAAGACCGCGGGAAGCCAGAACGTCCTTGATCTCGGTCAGGGACTTCTTGCCCAGGTTCGGCGTCTTGAGCAGCTCCACTTCGGTGCGCTGGATCAGGTCACCGATATAGTAGATGTTCTCCGCCTTCAGGCAGTTGGCCGAACGCACGGTCAGTTCCAGATCATCGACGGGGCGCAGCAGGATCGGGTCGATCTCGTCTTCCTGCTCTTCCACCACCGGAGCGCTGTCACCCTTGAGGTCGACGAACGCGGCCAGCTGCTGCTGCAGGATGGTCGCGGCACGACGGATGGCCTCTTCGGGATCCAGGGTACCGTTGGTTTCCAGGTCGAGGACCAGCTTGTCCAGGTTGGTACGCTGCTCGACACGGGCGCTTTCCACCACGTAGGCCAGGCGACGGACCGGGCTGAACGAGGCGTCGAGCTGGAGGCGGCCGATCGAACGGCTCTCGTCCTCGTCGCTCTGGCGGGCGTCGGCGGGCTCATAGCCACGGCCGCGCGCCACTTTCAGACGCATGTTCAGGGCACCGTTGTCCGCCAGGTTGGCGATGACGTGGTCACCGTTCACGATCTCGACATCGTGATCCAGCTGAATATCGGCAGCGGTGACCGCACCCGGACCCTTCTTGGAAAGGGTCAGCGTCACTTCATCACGACCGTGCAGCTTGATGGCCAGGCCTTTCAGGTTGAGCAGGATCTCGATCACATCTTCCTGCACACCCTCGATGGCGCTGTACTCGTGGAGTACACCATCGATTTCAGCCTCAACCACTGCGCAGCCAGGCATGGAGGACAACAGGATGCGACGCAGCGCGTTGCCCAGTGTGTGACCAAAACCGCGCTCGAGAGGCTCGAGCGTGATCTTGGCGCGGGTCGGGCTGACCACCTGAACGTCGATGTGACGGGGGGTCAGAAACTCATTTACCGAACTCTGCATGGATGCACCTATTTTCTAGCTCTTACTTGGAGTAGAGCTCGACAATCAGGTTTTCGTTGATGTCAGCGGACAGATCGCTGCGAGCCGGCACGCTCTTGAACAGGCCGGACTTCTTCTCGGCATCAACTTCCACCCACTCAACGCGGCCACGCTGGGCGCACAGCTCGAGAGCCTGGGCGATACGCAGCTGGTTCTTGGCCTTTTCACGGACAGCGACGACGTCGCCAGCCTTGACTTGGTAAGACGGGATGTTGACGGTCTGACCGTTGACGGTGATGGCCTTGTGCGAAACCAGCTGGCGGGATTCGGCACGGGTGGCACCGAAGCCCATGCGGTAGACGACGTTGTCCAGGCGGCACTCGAGCAGCTGCAGCAGGTTCTCGCCGGTCGAACCCTTGCGACGGGTTGCTTCCTTGTAGTAACCGCTGAACTGACGCTCCAGCACGCCGTAGATGCGGCGGACCTTCTGCTTCTCGCGCAGCTGGGTGCCGTACTCGGACAGGCGACCACGGCGCTGGCCATGGATACCGGGGGCCGCTTCGATATTGCACTTGGATTCCAGAGCGCGGGCGCCGCTCTTCAGGAACAGGTCAGTGCCTTCGCGACGGGACAGTTTGCATTTCGGACCAATGTAACGAGCCATTCTTCACTGTCTCCTATTACACGCGACGCTTCTTCGGCGGACGGCACCCGTTGTGCGGGATCGGCGTCACGTCGGTGATGCTGGCAATCTTGTAGCCGCAGGCGTTCAGGGCACGCACGGCGGATTCACGACCCGGACCCGGACCCTTGACGTTGACGTCGAGGTTCTTCAGGCCGTACTCCAGAGCGGCCTGGCCGGCGCGCTCGGCCGCCACCTGGGCAGCGAACGGAGTGCTCTTGCGCGAGCCGCGGAAACCGGAACCACCGGAAGTCGCCCAGCTCAGAGCGTTGCCCTGACGGTCGGTGATGGTCACGATGGTGTTGTTGAAGGACGCGTGGATGTGGGCGATGCCATCAACCACCGTCTTTTTGACTTTCTTACGAGGACGAGCAGCAGGTTTTGCCATGACTATATTCCTGTCGATTCGCGGATGCGATTACTTGCGGATCGGCTTGCGCGGACCCTTGCGGGTACGGGCGTTGGTCTTGGTGCGCTGACCATGAACCGGCAGGCCGCGACGGTGACGCAGGCCGCGGTAGCAGCCGAGGTCCATCAGGCGCTTGATGTTCATGTTGATTTCGCGGCGCAGGTCACCTTCGGTGGTGAGCTTGGCGACTTCGCCACGCAGCTGCTCGATCTGCTCGTCGCTCAGATCCTTGATTTTCGCCGCCGGGTTGACCCCGGTGGCGGCGCAGATGTTCTGCGCGGTGGTGCGACCGACACCATAGATGTAGGTCAGCGAGATAACAGTGTGTTTGTTATCCGGAATGTTGACGCCTGCAATACGGGCCATTCAGAAAAACTCCAATTGACAGCTATCCGCGCCCCGGAAGCCAAGAAAAGGGCGTGGATATTAACGCTGTAATAACAAATAATCAACCCGGCAGCGCACTAGCTGCCGGGCTGGTTCGCAGATCACACTCAGCCTTGGCGCTGCTTGTGGCGCGGCTCCGCGCTGCAGATCACGCGAACGACGCCTTCACGGCGCACGATCTTGCAGTTGCGGCACAGCTTCTTGACCGATGCACGAACTTTCATCACCAACTCCTCGAACCTTACGGGACGGTCAGCGCAGCATGCCGCTGCCGTAGCCCTTCAGGTTGGCTTTCTTCATCAGGGAATCGTACTGGTGCGAAACGAGGTGCGATTGTACTTGGGACATGAAGTCCATCACAACGACCACGACGATCAGCAACGAGGTCCCGCCAAGGTAGAACGGCACATTGGCCGCCACCACCAGGAACTGGGGCAGCAGGCATACGGCCGTCATGTACAGAGCACCGAACATGGTCAAGCGGGTCAGAACGCCATCGATGTAGCGCGCCGACTGCTCGCCGGGACGGATACCCGGAATGAAGGCACCGGACTTCTTCAGGTTTTCCGCCACGTCCTTCGGGTTGAACATCAGCGCCGTGTAGAAGAAGCAGAAGAAAATGATCCCTGCACTAAACAGCAGAATGTTCAACGGCTGACCGGGCGCGATCGCCTGCGCGATGTCCTGCATCCAGCCCATGCCTTCACCCTGACCGAACCAGGCACCCAGGGAGGCCGGGAACAGCAGGATGCTGCTGGCGAAGATCGCCGGAATGACGCCGGCCATGTTCACCTTCAGCGGCAGGTGGCTGGTCTGCGCCGCGAAGACCTTGCGGCCCTGTTGACGCTTGGCGTAGTGCACCGCGATGCGACGCTGGCCACGCTCGATGAACACCACGAAACCGATGATCGCGACGGCCAGCAGACCGATGGCAATCAGGGCGAAGATGTTGATATCACCCTGACGGGCAGACTCGAAGGACTGCCCGATCGCCGACGGCAGGCCGGCCACGATACCGGCAAAGATCAGCATCGAGATGCCGTTGCCGATGCCGCGCTCGGTGATCTGCTCGCCCAGCCACATCATGAACATCGCCCCCGCCACGAAGGTGGTGACCGCCACGAAGTGGAAACCGAAATCGGTGCTGAAGGCCACACCCTGACTGGCCAGACCAACGGACATGCCGGTGGCCTGGACCAGCGCCAGGGCAACAGTGCCGTAGCGGGTGTACTGGCTGATCTTGCGTCGACCAGCCTCACCTTCCTTCTTCAACTGCTCCAGTTGCGGACTGACCGCCGTCATCAGCTGCATGATGATCGATGCCGAGATGTACGGCATGATCCCCAGTGCAAAGATGCTCATGCGCTCCAGCGCGCCACCGGAAAACATGTTGAACAGGCTAAGAATGGTCCCCTCGTTCTGCCGGAACAGCTCGGCCAGCCGGTCAGGGTTGATGCCGGGCACCGGGATGTGCGCGCCGATCCGGTAGACGATGATCGCCATAAACAGGAAACGCAAACGAGCCCAGAGCTCGGACAGCCCGCCATTGCTGAGCGCGGAGAGAGCACCTTGCTTAGCCATTTAGTCCTCGATTTTGCCGCCAGCTGCTTCGATGGCCGCACGTGCACCCTTGGTGACGGCGATGCCCTTCAGGGTAACAGCGCGAGCAACGTCGCCGGACAGCATGACTTTGACACGCTGCACGTTTTCGTTGATCACGTTGGCATCCTTCAGCGCCTGCAGGGTGACGACGTCACCTTCCACCTTGGCCAGCTCGGAGGTGCGCACTTCTGCGCGATCCATGGCCTTCAGGGAGGTGAAGCCGAACTTCGGCAGACGGCGGTGCAGCGGCTGCTGGCCGCCCTCGAAGCCCGGGGCAATCTTGCCGCCGGTACGCGAGGTCTGGCCCTTGTGGCCGCGGCCACCGGTCTTGCCCAGGCCGCTACCGATACCACGGCCCGGACGCAGCTTCTCGCGACGGGCACCCGGCGCGGAACGCAGATCGTTCAGTTGCATGGATTAACCCTCCACACGCAGCAGGTAGTAGGCCTTGTTGATCATCCCGCGATTCTCGGGGGTGTCCAGGACCTCTACGGTGTGGTTGATGCGACGCAGGCCGAGGCCCTTGACGCACGCCTTGTGGTTGGCCAGACGGCCGTTCACGCTCTTGATCAGCGTGACCTTGATCTTGGCATTCGACATGATCAGAGAATCTCCTCGACGCTCTTGCCACGCTTGGCCGCCACGGAGTCCGGAGACTGCATGCTCTTCAGACCCTTGAAGGTGGCGTACACCACGTTCACCGGGTTGGTCGAGCCGTAGCACTTGGCCAGAACGTTGTGCACACCGGCCACTTCCAGGACGGCGCGCATGGCACCGCCGGCGATCACACCGGTACCTTCCGAAGCCGGCTGCATGTACACCTTGGAGGCGCCATGGGCGGACTTGATCGGGTACTGCAGGGTGGTGCCGTTCAGATCGACCTGGATCATGTTGCGGCGCGCAGCTTCCATGGCCTTCTGGATCGCAGCCGGAACTTCGCGGGACTTGCCACGACCGAAACCGACGCGACCTTTGCCATCACCCACCACGGTCAGCGCGGTGAAGGTGAAGATGCGGCCGCCCTTGACGGTCTTGGCAACGCGGTTAACCTGAACCAGCTTCTCGATGTAGCCTTCGTCGCGCTTCTGCTCGTTGTTCGCCATAACTTAGAACTCCAGCCCGCCTTCACGAGCAGCATCGGCCAGTGCCTTCACACGACCGTGGTACTTGAAGCCAGAACGGTCGAATGCCACCTGGGTGACACCGGCGGCTTTCGCGCGCTCGGCGACCAGCAGGCCAACCTTCTTGGCAGCTTCGACGTTGCCGGTGGCAGCGCCACGCAGCTCCGCGTCCAGAGTCGAGGCGCTGGCCAGGACCTTGCCGCCGTCGGCCGAGATGACCTGGGCGTACATGTGCTGGGAAGAGCGGTACACGCAAAGGCGTACGGCCTCCAGCTCGCGCATCTTCAGGCGTGCCTGGCGAGCGCGACGCAGACGGATAACTTTCTTGTCGCTCATTTGCTATGCCCTACTTCTTCTTGGCTTCTTTACGACGGACAACTTCGTCGGCGTAACGCACACCCTTACCTTTGTAAGGCTCCGGACGACGGAAGTCGCGGATCTCGGCAGCCACCTGACCAACCACCTGCTTGTCGACACCCTTGATCAGGATCTCGGTCTGGCTCGGGGTTTCGGCAGTGACGCCTTCCGGCAGTTCGTACTCGATCGGATGCGAGAAGCCGAGGGCCAGCGACAGGGTCTGACCTTTGGCCTGAGCACGGTAGCCGACGCCAACCAGCTGCAGCTTGCGCTGGAAGCCTTCGCTGACACCAACAACCATGTTGTTGACCAGGGCGCGGGTGGTACCGGCCATGGCGCGGGTCTGCTGGTCGCCGTTGCGGGCAGCGAAACGCAGCTCACCTTCTTCCTGAATCACTTCCACCGAAGGATGCACCTTCAGTTCCAGAGCGCCCTTGGCACCCTTCACCGAAAGCTGCTGACCGGCCAGCTTGATTTCGACACCGGCGGGCAGCTTGACGGGGTTCTTAGCAACGCGAGACATGCTGACTCCCCCTTAGAACACGGTGCACAGTACTTCGCCGCCGACACCGGCAGCGCGAGCAGCGCGATCCGTCATCACACCCTTGTTGGTGGAGACGATGGAAACGCCGAGACCGCCGCGAACTTTCGGCAGCTGCTCGACAGCCTTGTACTGACGCAGACCGGGACGGCTTACGCGCTTGAGCTCTTCGATGACCGGCTTGCCTTCGAAATACTTCAGCTCGATGGACAGCTGCTGCTTGATGTCGCCGCTGACCTGGTAATCCGCGATGTAGCCTTCGTCCTTCAGAACCTTGGCGACTGCTGCCTTCAGCTTGGAAGACGGCATGCTCACCACAGTCTTCTCAGCCATCTGGGCATTACGGATACGAGTTAGCATGTCCGCTAACGGGTCCTGCATACTCATGGGCTTGATGCTCCTGAAACAAAAAAAAGCCTTTCGGCTGTATTAGCCCGCGCTCGGGCACGAATGCCGGACTCAGGCGAGCCAGACATTCTAGAGACTGATCAAAAACGAATCAAGCCCCAGAGGGGCTTGATTCGCTTGACCGGGCTCCCGGGCGGACCCGGGAGCCTTGTCTGTCTTACCAGCTGGCCTTGACCAGACCCGGCACATCACCACGCATGGCGGCTTCACGCAGCTTGTTACGGCTCAGGCCGAACTTGCGGTAGAAGCCGTGCGGACGACCGGTGATGCGGCAGCGGTTGCGCAGACGGCTGGCCGACGCATCGCGCGGCTGCTTCTGCAGGGCTACCAGGGCTTCCCAGCGCTGCTCCGGAGTGGAGTTCGGGCTGGCAATGACAGCTTTCAGCTCGGCACGCTTCTTGGCGTACTTCGCGACCGTTTGCTGACGCTTCAGCTCACGGTTCTTCATGCTCATTTTGGCCATGTTCCTACTCCAATCAGTTGCGGAACGGGAATTTGAAGGCGCGCAGCAGGGCGCGGCCTTCGTCATCGGTACGGGCGGTGGTGGTCAGGGTGATGTCCATCCCACGCAGCGCATCGATCTTGTCGTAATCGATTTCCGGGAAGATGATCTGCTCTTTCACGCCCATGCTGTAGTTGCCACGACCGTCGAAGGACTTGGCATTCAGGCCGCGGAAGTCACGCACGCGCGGCAGGGAGATGGTGATCAGACGATCCAGGAATTCGTACATGCGATCGCCACGCAGAGTCACCTTGATACCGATCGGCCAGCCCTCGCGGACCTTGAAACCGGCGATGGACTTGCGAGCATAGGTGACCACCGGCTTCTGGCCGGCGATCTTCTCCATGTCGCCCAGCGCGTTCTCGATGACCTTCTTGTCACCGATCGCTTCGCCGAGGCCCATGTTCAGGGTGATTTTGGTGATGCGCGGAATTTCCATCACGTTCGCCAGCTGCAGGTCTTCCTTCAGCTTGGGAGCGATTTCGTTCCGGTAAATATCTTTCAATCGTGCCATGGTGTTTTACCTATGCTTCTCAAGCGCCAACCGGCTTCTGGGTGGACTTGAAGACACGAATTTTCTTGCCGTCTTCGACCTTGAAGCCAACGCGGTCAGCCTTGTTGGTTTCGGCGTTGAAGATCGCAACGTTGGAAACGTGCAGCGGCGCCTCTTTCTCGACGATACCGCCTTGAACGCCCAGCATCGGGTTCGGCTTGGTGTGGCGCTTGATCAGGTTGACGCCACCGACGACCAGACGGTCGTCAGCCAGCACCTTCAGCACCTTGCCACGCTTGCCCTTGTCCTTGCCGGCGATGACGATGACTTCGTCGTCACGACGAATCTTTTGCATGACGGCTACTCCTTAGAGCACTTCGGGGGCCAGGGAGACGATCTTCATGAACTTCTCGGTACGGAGTTCACGAGTCACCGGGCCAAAGATACGGGTGCCGATGGGCTCCTGCTTGTTGTTCAGCAGGACCGCGGCGTTGCCGTCGAAACGGATGATCGAGCCATCCGGACGACGCACGCCATGACGGGTGCGGACAACGACCGCGCTCATCACCTGGCCTTTCTTGACCTTGCCGCGCGGAATCGCTTCCTTCACGGTGACCTTGATGATGTCGCCAATACCGGCGTAACGACGGTGCGAACCACCCAGGACCTTGATGCACATCACGCGACGAGCACCGCTGTTATCGGCGACGTCGAGCATGGATTGAGTCTGAATCATATCTTTCTCCGACCCTTAGTCCTTAGACTTCCACGGCACGTTCGACGATTTCGACCAGGGTCCAGGCCTTGGTCTTGGCCAGCGGACGAGTCTCGCGAATGGTGACCAGGTCACCCAGGCGGCACTGGTTGCTTTCGTCGTGGGCGTGCAGCTTGGTCGAACGCTTCACGTATTTACCGTAGATCGGGTGCTTCACGCGGCGCTCGATCAGGACGGTGATGGTCTTGTCCATTTTGTCGCTGACGACTTTGCCGGTCAGCGTACGGACGGTCTTCTGAGCTTCAGCCATGATTACTTACCTGCTTGCTGGTTGAGCACAGTTTTCACGCGAGCGATGTCGCGCTTCACTTGCGAGAGCAGGTGAGACTGCCCCAACTGGCCAGTTGCCTTCTGCATGCGCAGATTGAACTGGTCGCGCAGCAGGCCGAGCAGTTGCTCGTTCAGCTGCTCAACGGATTTTTCACGAAGTTCGTTCGCTTTCATCACATCACCGTCCGCTTAACAAAGGTGGTCTCGAGCGGCAGCTTTGCAGCCGCCAGGGCGAAAGCCTCGCGAGCCAGCTCTTCGGAAACGCCTTCGATCTCGTACAGGACCTTGCCCGGCTGGATCAGGGCTACCCAGTACTCGACGCCACCCTTACCTTTACCCATACGAACTTCGAGGGGCTTCTTGGTGACAGGCTTGTCGGGGAACACGCGGATCCAGATCTTGCCGCCACGCTTGACGTGACGGGTCAGGGCGCGACGTGCGGCCTCGATCTGACGTGCGGTGAGACGACCACGGCTAACAGACTTCAGCGCGAACTCGCCGAAGCTGACCTTGCTACCGCGCTGAGCCAGACCACGGTTGTGGCCGGTCATCTGCTTGCGGAATTTTGTACGCTTGGGTTGCAGCATGTTGCGTACTCCTCTTACTTAGCAGCTTTTTTGCGAGGCGCAGGCGCTTGCGGCTTGAGCTCTTCGTGCTGGCCACCGATGACCTCGCCCTTGAAGATCCAAACCTTGACGCCGATCACACCGTAGGTGGTGTGCGCTTCGTAGGTGGCATAGTCGATGTCGGCACGCAGGGTGTGCAGGGGCACACGACCTTCGCGGTACCATTCGGTACGGGCGATTTCCGCACCACCCAGACGACCACTCACCTGGATCTTGATGCCCTTGGCACCAATGCGCATGGCGTTCTGCACGGCGCGCTTCATGGCGCGACGGAACATCACGCGACGCTCCAGCTGCTGAGCTACGCTCTGCGCAACCAGCATTGCGTCGAGCTCCGGCTTGCGGATCTCTTCGATATTGATGTGCACCGGCACACCCATCTGCTTGGTCAGGTCCTGACGCAGCTTCTCAACATCCTCACCCTTCTTGCCGATCACGATGCCGGGACGAGCGGTGTGGATGGTGATGCGTGCAGTCTGAGCCGGACGAGCGATGTCGATGCGGCTCACGGACGCGCTTTTTAGTTTGTCCTGGAGGTATTCACGGACCTTGAGGTCGGTGAACAGGTAGTCGGCGTAGGTACGCTTGTCAGCGTACCAGACCGAGGTGTGCTCCTTGACGATGCCCAGGCGAATGCCAGTGGGATGTACTTTCTGACCCATCTGATCGACTCCGTTACTTGTCCGCAACCTTGACAGTGATATGGCAAGACCGCTTGACGATGCGATCAGCACGGCCTTTGGCACGTGGCATGATGCGCTTCAGCGAACGCCCTTCGTTGACGAAGACGGTGGAGACCTTCAGGTCATCAACGTCTGCGCCTTCGTTGTGTTCGGCGTTGGCTACGGCCGACTCGAGGACTTTCTTCATGATTTCAGCAGCTTTTTTGCTGCTGAAGGCCAACAGGTTGAGCGCTTCGCCCACCTTCTTCCCGCGGATCTGGTCGGCGACCAAGCGGGCTTTCTGGGCGGAGATGCGAGCGCCCGACAACTTAGCGGCTACTTCCATTTCCTTACCCCTTAACGCTTGGCTTTCTTGTCGGCCACATGACCGCGATAGGTGCGGGTAGCGGCAAACTCGCCCAATTTGTGGCCGACCATGTCTTCGTTCACCAGAACCGGGACATGTTGACGACCGTTATGCACGGCGATGGTCAGACCGACCATCTGCGGCAGGATCATCGAACGACGCGACCAGGTCTTGATCGGCTTACGGTCGTTCTTTTCCACCGCCACTTCGACCTTCTTGATGAGGTGAAGATCGATAAACGGACCTTTTTTCAGAGAACGCGGCACTGTCGTATCCCTCTACGTTACTTGCGGCGACGGACAATCATGTTGTCGGTGCGCTTGTTGGAACGGGTCTTCGCGCCCTTGGTCGGGAAGCCCCACGGCGATACCGGATGACGGCCACCGGAGGTACGACCTTCACCACCACCATGCGGGTGGTCAACCGGGTTCATGGCGGCACCACGAACGGTCGGACGGACACCTTTCCAGCGCTTGGCGCCGGCCTTGCCCAGCGAACGCAGGCTGTGCTCGGAGTTCGAGACTTCGCCCAAAGTAGCGCGGCACTCGGCCAGGACCTTGCGCATCTCGCCGGAGCGCAGACGCAGGGTCACGTAGGCACCTTCACGAGCGACCAGCTGCACGGATGCACCGGCGGAACGCGCGATCTGGGCACCCTTGCCCGGCTTCAGCTCGATACCGTGAATGGTGGAGCCGACCGGAATGTTGCGCAGCGGCAGGCTGTTGCCAGCCTTGATCGGCGCGTGAGCACCGGAGATCAGCTGGTCGCCAGCGCTCACGCCCTTCGGCGCGATGATGTAACGACGCTCGCCGTCTGCATACTTCAGCAGGGCGATGTGGGCAGTACGGTTCGGATCGTATTCCACGCGCTCGACGATGGCGGGGATGCCATCCTTGTCGCGACGGAAGTCGACCAGACGGTAGTGCTGCTTGTGACCACCGCCGATGTGGCGGGTGGTGATGCGACCGTTGTTGTTACGACCACCGGTCTTGCTCTTCTTCTCGACCAGCGGAGCGTACGGAGCGCCCTTGTGCAGGTCGGCATTGACAACCTTGACCACGAAACGGCGGCCAGCGGAAGTCGGCTTGCACTTAACGATTGCCATGATGCACTCCTACCTTACTCAGCGGCGCCGCTGGTGAAATCGAGGTCCTGGCCCGGCTGGAGGGCGATGTACGCCTTTTTCCAGTCGTTGCGCTTACCGAAGCCACGCGCGGTGCGCTTGGTCTTGCCCTTGACGTTCAGGGTGCTGACGCGCTCGACCTTGACGCCGAACAGGCTTTCGACGGCCTTCTTGATTTCCAGCTTGGTTGCGTCGGTGGCAACCTTGAAAACGAACTGGCTCTTGCCATCGGCAAGGGTCGTGGCCTTCTCGGAGATGTGCGGGCCAACCAGCACTTTGAATACGCGTTCCTGGTTCATCCCAGCAGCTCCTCGAATTTCTTCACGGCGGACACGGTGACCAGCACCTTGTCGTAGGCGATCAGGCTGACCGGGTCGGAACCCTGCACGTCACGGACGTCGACGTGCGGCAGGTTGCGCGCTGCCAGGTACAGGTTCTCGTCGACAGCGTCGGTCACGATCAGCACGTCGTTAAGACCCAGAGTACCCAGCTTGCTTACCAGAGCCTTGGTCTTCGGCGCGTCCACGGCGAAGTCCTCAACAACGACCAGACGCTCCTGGCGCACCAGTTCGCTCAGGATCGAGCGCAGGGCGGCACGATACATCTTCTTGTTGAGCTTCTGCGCGTGATCCTGCGGCTTGGCGGCGAAAGTCACGCCACCGGCACGCCAGATCGGACTGCGGCTGGAACCGGCACGGGCACGGCCCGAACCCTTCTGACGCCACGGCTTCTTGCCACCGCCACGCACTTCGGCGCGGGTCTTCTGGGCGCGGGAGCCCTGACGACCGCCAGCCATGTAGGCGACGACAGCCTGGTGCACCAGGGTCTCGTTGAACTCGCCACCAAAGGTACGCTCGGAGACTTCGATCGCCTGCGCACCGTTCACATTCAGTTGCATCTCTCGAATCTCCCCTTAAGCCTTGGCAGCCGGACGCACGATCACGTCACCGCCAGTGGCACCCGGGACAGCGCCCTTGACCAGCAGCAGATTGCGCTCGGCATCGACACGAACAACTTCCAGGGACTGCACGGTCACGCGCTCGGCGCCCAGGTGACCGGACATCTTCTTGCCCTTGAACACTCGACCAGGAGTCTGGCACTGGCCGATGGAACCCGGAGCACGGTGAGAAACGGAGTTGCCGTGGGTGTTGTCCTGGCCGCGGAAGTTCCAGCGCTTGATGGTACCGGCGTAGCCTTTACCCTTGGACTGACCGGTCACGTCGACCAGCTGGCCTGCCTGGAACTGCTCAACGGTGAGCTGGTCGCCAGCCTTGAACTCGCCTTCTTCGAGGCGGAATTCCAGAACGGCGCGACCGGCAGCAACGCTGGCCTTGGCGAAGTGACCGGCCTGAGCCTTGGTCACACGGGAAGCGCGACGCTCGCCGACAGTCACCTGTACGGCGCGATAGCCATCGCTCTCTTCATTCTTGAACTGGGTGACGCGATTCGGCTCGACCTCGATGACCGTAACCGGAATAGAGACACCTTCTTCGGTGAAAATGCGGGTCATGCCGCACTTACGACCGACTACACCAATAGTCATGTCTTGAACCTCTTGAGTGTACGGGGCTTTCACCCGCTATGGCCGCCCATTTCAGAGCGTTACACGACCGAAATCCGGGGATGGATTTCAGCCGAGGCTGATCTGTACTTCGACGCCAGCAGCAAGGTCGAGCTTCATCAGCGCATCGACGGTCTTGTCGGTCGGCTGAACGATGTCGAGCACACGCTTGTGAGTACGAATTTCGTACTGATCACGCGCATCCTTGTTGACGTGCGGAGAAATCAGCACGGTGAACCGCTCCTTGCGGGTCGGCAGGGGGATCGGACCACGGACCTGAGCACCAGTACGTTTCGCGGTTTCCACGATTTCCTGGGTAGATTGATCGATCAGGCGGTGGTCAAAAGCCTTCAACCGAATACGGATTTGTTGGTTTTGCATTTTGACCTCAGACTCTATGCTATTCCCACCAAGCGGAATACGCCCGGTAAAAGGAGGCGCAATTGTACGGATGCCCCTTGGGGGTGTCAACAAATGAGCAGAAACGAGAAGGCCCCCGCACCGGGCGGGGGCCTCCTCGTTCAGAGATCGTCGATTACTCGATGATCTTGGCGACCACGCCGGCGCCGACGGTACGGCCGCCTTCGCGGATGGCGAAGCGCAGGCCGTCTTCCATGGCGATCGGGGCGATCAGGGTGACAACCATCTTGACGTTGTCGCCCGGCATGACCATCTCGACGCCTTCCGGCAGTTCGCAGTTACCGGTCACGTCGGTGGTACGGAAGTAGAACTGCGGACGGTAGCCCTTGAAGAACGGGGTGTGACGACCACCTTCTTCCTTGGACAGCACGTACACTTCGGCTTCGAACTTGGTGTGCGGCTTGATGGTGCCCGGCTTGGCCAGAACCTGGCCACGCTCGACGTCCTCACGCTTGGTGCCGCGCAGCAGGGCGCCGATGTTCTCGCCAGCACGACCTTCGTCGAGCAGCTTGCGGAACATTTCCACGCCGGTGCAGGTGGTCTTGGTGGTCGGACGAATGCCGACGATTTCCACTTCCTCGCCCACCTTGACGATGCCGCGCTCGACGCGACCGGTCACCACGGTGCCGCGGCCGGAGATCGAGAACACGTCCTCGATCGGCATCAGGAACGGCTGGTCGATGGCACGCACCGGCTCCGGAATGTAGGAGTCCAGGGTTTCCACCAGCTTGCGCACGGCGGAGGTGCCCATCTCGTTGTCGTCCTGGCCGTTCAGGGCCATCAGAGCGGAACCGATGACGATCGGGGTGTCGTCACCCGGGAAGTCATAGGTGCTCAGCAGGTCGCGAACTTCCATCTCGACCAGTTCCAGCAGCTCGGCGTCGTCGACCATGTCGGCCTTGTTCAGGAACACGACGATGTAGGGAACGCCTACCTGACGGGACAGCAGGATGTGCTCGCGGGTCTGCGGCATGGGGCCGTCGGCAGCGGAGCAAACCAGGATCGCGCCGTCCATCTGGGCAGCACCGGTGATCATGTTCTTCACGTAGTCAGCGTGACCCGGGCAGTCAACGTGAGCGTAGTGACGAATGGCGGAATCGTACTCGACGTGCGAGGTGTTGATGGTGATACCGCGCGCCTTCTCTTCCGGAGCGTTGTCGATCTGGGAGAAGTCACGAGCAGCGCCACCCCAGGTGTCCGCGCAGACCTTGGTCAGGGCAGCGGTCAGAGTGGTCTTGCCATGGTCGACGTGACCGATGGTGCCGACGTTGACGTGCGGTTTGTTACGTTCAAATTTCTCTTTAGCCACGACAGTGAACCTCTTGCTAAAAGGGCTGAATCAAGCTTGCTTCTTAACCAGTGCTTCGACGATGTTCGACGGAGCTTCGGCGTATTTGGAGAATTCCATGGAGTAGCTCGCGCGACCCTGGGACATGGAACGTACGTCGGTAGCGTAGCCAAACATCTCGCCCAGCGGAACTTCGGCGCGAATGACCTTGCCGGACACGCTGTCATCCATACCCTGGATCAGGCCACGACGACGGTTCAGGTCACCCATAACGTCACCCATGTACTCCTCCGGAGTCACGACCTCGACCTTCATGATCGGCTCGAGAACCTTGCCGCCGCCTTTCTGGGCCAGCTGCTTGGTTGCCATGGAGGCAGCGATCTTGAACGCCATCTCGTTGGAGTCGACGTCGTGGTAGGAACCATCGAACACGGCCGCCTTCAGGCCGATGAGCGGATAGCCGGCAACAACGCCGTTCTTCATCTGCTCTTCGATACCCTTCTGGATCGCCGGGATGTATTCCTTCGGAACCACACCACCCACGACCTCGTTGGTGAAGACCAGGCCTTCGGTGATGTTGCCCTTATCGTCCACGTCCGGAGCCGAGAAGCGGATCCAGCAGTGACCGAACTGGCCACGACCGCCGGACTGGCGAACGAACTTGCCTTCGATCTCGACGCCATCCTTGGAGATGGTTTCGCGGTAGGCCACCTGCGGCTTGCCGATGTTGGCGTCAACGTTGAACTCGCGCTTCATGCGGTCAACGATGATATCCAGGTGCAGCTCACCCATGCCGCCAATGATGGTCTGACCGGACTCTTCGTCGGTCTTGACGCGGAACGACGGGTCTTCCTGGGCCAGCTTGCCCAGAGCAATGCCCATCTTTTCCTGGTCGGCCTTGGTCTTCGGCTCGACGGCAACGTGAATCACCGGCTCCGGGAAGTCCATGCGCTCGAGGACGATCTGCTTCTCGAGATCGCACAGGGTGTCACCGGTGGTGACGTCCTTCATGCCGATCAGCGCCGCGATGTCGCCGGCGCGGACTTCCTTGATCTCGTCGCGCTGGTTGGCCTGCATCTGCACCATACGGCCGACGCGCTCTTTCTTGCCCTTGACCGAGTTGACCACCGAGTCGCCGGAAGACAGCACGCCCGAGTACACGCGAACGAAGGTCAGGGTACCAACGAAGGGGTCGGTGGCGATCTTGAACGCCAGAGCTGCGAACGGCTCGTCGTCGGACGACTTGCGCTCGTCGACCTTCTCGTCGTCATCCGGATGAACGCCCTTGATGGCGTCAACTTCGTCCGGAGCCGGCAGGTAGTCGATCACGGCGTCGAGAACCAGCGGGACGCCCTTGTTCTTGAACGAGGAACCGCAGACGGCCGGAACGATCTCACAAGCCAGGGTGCGCTGACGCAGGCCTGCCTTGATCTCCTCGTTGGTCAGATCGCCCTCTTCGAGGTACTTGTTCATCAGCTCTTCGTTGGCTTCGGCGGCTGCCTCGACCATGTTCGAGCGATATTCGGCAGCAAGGTCAGCCATCTCCGCCGGAATCTCTTCCTCGCGGTAGGTCATGCCCTTGTCTTCGTCGTTCCAGTAGATCGCCTTCATCTTGATCAGGTCGACCTGACCGACGAAGTTCTCCTCGGCACCGATGGCCAGCTGGACCGGCACCGGGGTGTGACCCAGGCGCTTCTTGATCTGCTCGACCACGCGCAGGAAGTTAGCGCCCTGGCGGTCCATCTTGTTGACGTAGACGATACGCGGAACGCCGTACTTGTTGGCCTGACGCCATACGGTTTCCGACTGCGGCTCAACGCCGGAGGTGCCGCAGAACACCACGACAGCGCCGTCGAGAACGCGCAGGGAGCGCTCTACTTCAATGGTGAAGTCCACGTGACCGGGGGTATCGATCACGTTGACGCGGTAGTTGTCGTACTGGCCGCGCGAACCCTTCCAGAAGGTGGTCACGGCAGCGGAGGTGATGGTGATACCACGCTCCTGCTCCTGCACCATCCAGTCGGTGGTCGCGGCACCGTCGTGCACTTCGCCGAGCTTGTGGTTCACGCCGGTGTAGAACAGTACCCGCTCGGTGGTGGTGGTCTTACCGGCATCCACGTGGGCGCAGATACCGATATTACGGTAGCGGTTGATAGGTGTAGTACGGGCCACGGTAGGGTCCTCGCTAGATGAATGCGCTTCTTAGAAACGGTAGTGCGAGAAGGCCTTGTTGGCTTCGGCCATGCGGTGCACGTCTTCACGCTTCTTCACAGCGGCGCCCTTGCCTTCGGCAGCGTCGATCAGCTCGCCTGCCAGACGCAGAGCCATGGACTTCTCACCACGCTTGCGCGCGTAATCCACCAGCCAGCGCATGGCCAGGGCGTTACGGCGGGACGGGCGAACTTCGACCGGAACCTGGTAGGTAGCACCGCCGACACGGCGGGACTTCACTTCGACCAGCGGAGCGATGGCGTCGAGTGCTTTCTCGAAGGTTTCCAGGGGGTCAACGTTCTTGCGCTGCTTGACGGTTTCCAGGGCACCGTAAACGATGCGCTCGGCCACGGCCTTCTTGCCGCTTTCCATCACGTGGTTCATGAATTTAGCCAGGATCTGGCTTCCGTACTTCGGATCAGCCAGGATTTCACGCTTGGCCGCTACACGACGTCTTGGCATTGATAAGCCCTCAAACGGTCTTCAGGTTAGCTCGGGACACGCCCGACCTTACTCTTATCGACTCGACAAAAATGAATTCGGAAAATTACTTCGGACGCTTGGCGCCGTACTTCGAACGACCCTGCTTACGGTCCTTCACGCCGGAGGTATCCAGCGAACCGCGCACGGTGTGGTAACGCACACCCGGAAGGTCCTTCACACGACCGCCGCGGATCAGCACGACGCTGTGCTCCTGGAGGTTGTGACCTTCACCACCGATGTAGGAAGCGACTTCGTAGCCGTTGGTCAGGCGCACACGGCAGACCTTACGCAGCGCCGAGTTCGGCTTCTTCGGGGTGGTGGTGTAAACGCGGGTGCAAACGCCGCGGCGCTGGGGGCAGTTCTGCAGCGCAGGCACGTCGCTCTTTTCAGAGACGCGCTTGCGCGGCTGGCGCACCAGCTGGTTGATAGTTGCCATCTACTAGCTCCACTGATTGTCTTGCGACACAAAAATTTCGCGAGGCGAAACGCCCCGCGAGATTAAGGGGTGCATGAGTCTAAAGAGCTTGACACCCCTCGTCAAGGCACCCCCGGCCGCCTAAGCGACCGGGGGTAGCACTCACTTTTCGCCGAAGTTGAGCAGCGCTTCGGACAGCTGGGCTTCCGCCTCGCTGGCGCTGACACGCTGCGGCTTCTCGGCATCGCGCTTGCGCTTGCGCTCGCTGTGGTAGGCCAGGCCGGTACCGGCCGGGATCAGGCGACCGACCACCACGTTCTCCTTCAGGCCGCGCAGGTAGTCGCGCTTGCCGGTGACCGCCGCCTCGGTGAGGACGCGGGTGGTCTCCTGGAAGGAGGCCGCGGAGATGAACGACTCGGTGGACAGCGAGGCCTTGGTGATACCCAGCAGGACGCGCTCGTACTTGGCGACGAACTTGTCCTCGACGGCCAGACGCTCGTTCTCTTCCAGCACCTGGGTCAGCTCGGCCTGGTCGCCCTTGATGAAGCTGGAGTCGCCCGACTCGCTGATCTCGACCTTGCGCAGCATCTGGCGCAGGATGGTCTCGATGTGCTTGTCGTTGATCTTCACGCCCTGCAGGCGGTACACGTCCTGGATCTCGTTGACGATGTACTTGGCCAGCGCGCTGACACCCAGCAGGCGCAGGATGTCGTGCGGGTTGCTCGGACCGTCGGAGATCACTTCGCCGCGGTTCACCTGTTCGCCCTCGAAGACGTTGAGGTGACGCCACTTCGGAATCAGCTCCTCGTACGGTTCGCTGCCGTCGGTCGGAGTGATCACCAGGCGACGCTTGCCCTTGGTTTCCTTGCCGAAGCTGATGGTGCCGCTGATCTCGGCGAGGATCGACGGCTCCTTCGGACGACGGGCCTCGAACAGGTCGGCGACGCGCGGCAGACCACCGGTGATGTCGCGGGTCTTCGAGGTTTCCTGCGGGATACGCGCAACCACGTCACCCACGTTCACCTTGGCGCCGTCGGTCAGGTTGACCAGGGTCTTGGCCGGCAGGAAGTACTGCGCGACCACGTCGGTGCCCGGCAGCAGCAGGTCCTTGCCGTTGGCGTCGACTAGCTTCACCGCCGGACGGATCTCGCGACCGGCAGCCGGACGCTCGTTGGGATCCATCACCTCGATGTTGGTCAGACCGGTCAGCTCGTCGGTCTGCCGGCGGACGGTGATGCCCTCCTCCATGCCGACGAAGGTCACGGTACCGGCCATCTCGGTGATGATCGGGTGGGTGTGCGGGTCCCACTTGGCCACGATGGCGCCGGCCTCGACCTTGTCGCCCTCCTTGACCGAGATCACCGCACCATAGGGCAGCTTGTAGCGCTCGCGCTCGCGACCGAAGTCGTCGGCCACCGCCAGCTCGCCGGAGCGGGACACCGCCACCAGGGCGCCGTCGGCACGCTCGACGTGCTTCAGGTTGTGCAGGCGGACGGTACCGCCGCTCTTCACCTGGATGCTGTCCTGGGCGGCACTCCGGCTGGCCGCACCACCGATGTGGAAGGTCCGCATGGTCAGCTGGGTACCCGGCTCACCGATCGACTGGGCGGCGATGACGCCGACCGCTTCGCCGATGTTGACCTGATGACCGCGGGCCAGGTCGCGACCGTAGCACTTGGCGCAGATGCCGTAGCGGGTTTCGCAGGTGATCGGCGAACGCACGATCACTTCGTCGACGCTGTTCAGCTCGAGGAAGTCGACCCACTGCTCGTCGATCAGGGTGCCGGCCGGCACGATGATCTCGTCGGTGCCCGGCTTGGGCACGTCGCGGGCGATCACGCGGCCGAGCACGCGCTCACCGAGCGGCTCGACGATGTCGCCACCCTCGATGTGCGGGGTCATCAGCAGGCCCTGCTCGGTGCCGCAGTCGATCTCGGTCACCACCAGGTCCTGGGCCACGTCGACCAGACGACGGGTCAGGTAACCGGAGTTCGCGGTCTTCAGTGCGGTATCCGCCAGACCCTTACGGGCACCGTGGGTGGAGATGAAGTACTGCAGTACGTTCAGACCCTCACGGAAGTTGGCGGTGATCGGGGTCTCGATGATCGAGCCGTCCGGCTTGGCCATCAGACCGCGCATGCCGGCCAGCTGGCGGATCTGCGCCGCGGAACCCCGCGCACCGGAGTCCGCCATCATGTACATGGAGTTGAAGGACTCCTGGTCGACCTCGTTGCCCTCGCGGTCGATGACCTTCTCCTTGGAGAGGTTGGCCATCATCGCCTTGGACACTTCGTCGTTGGCCTTCGACCACAGGTCGATCACCTTGTTGTACTTCTCGCCCTGGGTCACCAGGCCGGAGGCGTACTGGGTCTCGATCTCCTTCACCTCGGCAGTGGCGGCGTCGATGATGCGCGCCTTGGCTTCCGGGATGACGAAGTCGTTGACGCCGATCGACACGCCGGAGATGGTCGAGTAGGCGAAGCCGGTGTACATCAGCTGGTCGGCGAAGATGACGGTGTCCTTCAGACCGACCACACGGTAGGCGTGGTTGATCAGCTTGGAGATCGCCTTCTTCTTCATCGACTGGTTGACCACGTCGAACGGCAGACCGGCCGGAACCACCTGGAACAGCAGCGCGCGGCCGACGGTGGTGTCGACGATGCGGGTGTTCCTGGTGATCACGCCGCTGTCGCGATCCTTGACCACCTCGTTGATGCGCACCTTGACCTTGGCGTGCAGGGACACTTCGCCGGCGCGGAACACGCGGTCGACTTCCTGCAGGTCGGCGAACACACGGCCCTCGCCCTTGGCGTTCACCGCCTCGCGGGTCATGTAGTACAGGCCGAGCACCACGTCCTGCGACGGCACGATGATCGGCTCGCCGTTGGCGGGCGACAGCACGTTGTTGGTCGACATCATCAGCGCACGCGCTTCCAGCTGGGCCTCGAGGGTCAGCGGGACGTGCACGGCCATCTGGTCACCGTCGAAGTCGGCGTTGTACGCGGCGCACACCAGCGGGTGCAGCTGCAGGGCCTTGCCTTCGATGAGCACCGGCTCGAACGCCTGGATGCCCAGACGGTGCAGGGTCGGTGCACGGTTGAGCAGCACGGGATGTTCGCGGATGACTTCGGCGAGCACGTCCCAGACCTCGGGCAGCTCGCGCTCGACCATCTTCTTGGCCGCCTTGATGGTGGTCGCCATGCCCTTGGCTTCGAGCTTGCCGAAGATGAACGGCTTGAACAGCTCGAGGGCCATCTTCTTCGGCAGGCCGCACTGGTGCAGGCGCAGGGTCGGGCCGACGGTGATCACCGAACGGCCGGAGTAGTCGACGCGCTTGCCGAGCAGGTTCTGACGGAAGCGGCCCTGCTTGCCCTTGATCATGTCGGCCAGGGACTTCAGCGGGCGCTTGTTGGAGCCGGTGATGGCACGGCCGCGGCGGCCGTTGTCCAGCAGGGCGTCCACGGCCTCCTGCAGCATGCGCTTCTCGTTGCGCACGATGATGTCCGGCGCGGCCAGGTCGAGCAGGCGCTTCAGGCGGTTGTTGCGGTTGATCACCCGGCGGTACAGATCGTTGAGATCCGAGGTCGCGAAGCGGCCGCCATCCAGCGGCACCAGCGGACGCAGGTCGGGCGGCAGCACCGGCAGGACGGTCAGCACCATCCACTCCGGCTTGTTGCCGGAGCCCTGGAAGGCTTCCATCAGCTTGAGGCGCTTGGACAGCTTCTTGATCTTGGTCTCGGAGTTGGTCTGCGGGATTTCCTCGCGCAGGCGACCGATCTCGTGCTCCAGGTCGATGGCGGCGAGCAGCTCGAACACCGCCTCGGCGCCCATGCGGGCGTCGAAGTCGTCACCGTGCTCCTCGAGGGCCTCGAAGTACTGCTCGTCGTTGAGCAGCTGGCCCTTCTCCAGCGGAGTCATGCCCGGATCGATGACCACGTAGCTCTCGAAGTAGAGCACGCGCTCGATGTCGCGCAGGGTCATGTCCAGCAGCAGGCCGATACGGGACGGCAGCGACTTGAGGAACCAGATGTGGGCGACCGGCGAGGCCAGCTCGATGTGGCCCATGCGCTCGCGGCGCACCTTGGCCAGGGCGACTTCCACGCCGCACTTCTCGCAGATCACGCCGCGGTGCTTGAGGCGCTTGTACTTGCCGCACAGGCACTCGTAGTCCTTCACCGGGCCGAAGATCTTGGCGCAGAACAGGCCGTCACGTTCGGGCTTGAAGGTACGGTAGTTGATGGTTTCCGGCTTCTTCACTTCGCCGAAGGACCAGGAGCGGATCATCTCGGGCGACGCCAGGCCGATACGGATGGCATCGAACTCTTCGATCTGACCCTGGTTTTTCAAAAGGTTAAGCAGGTCTTTCAAGGCCTTTCCTCCTCACGGAGCCGGCGGCAGGCTCGCCTGCCGCCGGTACGCGTCGCGGGTTATTCGGTTTCCAGCTCGATGTCGATGCCGAGCGAACGGATTTCCTTGATCAGCACGTTGAAGGACTCGGGCATGCCGGCCTCCATGCGGTGATCGCCATCCACGATGTTCTTGTACATCTTGGTCCGGCCGTTCACGTCGTCCGACTTCACGGTCAGCATTTCCTGCAGGGTGTAGGCGGCGCCGTAGGCTTCCAGCGCCCAGACCTCCATCTCCCCGAAACGCTGGCCACCGAACTGCGCCTTGCCGCCCAGCGGCTGCTGGGTGACCAGGCTGTAGGAGCCGGTGGAGCGCGCGTGCATCTTGTCGTCGACCAGGTGGTTCAGCTTGAGCATGTACATGTAGCCGACGGTGGTCTTGCGCTCGAAGGCGTTGCCAGTGCGGCCGTCGTACAGCTGCATCTGGCCGCTCTCCGGCAGATCGGCCAGCTTGAGCATGGCCTTGATCTCGCGCTCCTCGGCACCATCGAACACCGGCGTGGCCATCGGCACGCCCTTGCGCAGGTTCTCGGCCAGGGAGAGAACTTCCTGATCGCTCAGGCTGTCCAGATTCTCCTGGCGACCACCGATCTCGTTGTAGATCTGGTGCAGGAACTGGCGCAGCTCAGCGACCTTGCGCTGCTCCTCGAGCATGCGGTTGATCTTCTCGCCCAGGCCCTTGGCCGCGAGGCCCAGGTGGGTTTCGAGGATCTGGCCGACGTTCATCCGCGACGGTACGCCCAGCGGGTTGAGGACGATGTCCACCGGAGTGCCATGCTCGTCGTGCGGCATGTCCTCGACCGGCATGATCACCGACACCACACCCTTGTTACCGTGGCGGCCGGCCATCTTGTCGCCCGGCTGGATGCGGCGCTTGATCGCGAGGTAGACCTTGACGATCTTCAGCACGCCCGGCGCCAGGTCGTCGCCCTGCTGCAGCTTGCGCTTCTTGTCCTCGAACTTGTCGTCGAGCAGCTGACGGCGGTCGGAGATGTAGGCCTGAGCCTTCTCCAGCTGCTCGTTCAGCGCCTCTTCGGCCATGCGCAGCTTGAACCACTGGCCGCGCTCGAGGCCGTCGAGGTACTCGTGGGTGATCGCGCTGCCCTTCTTCAGGGCGGCCGGGCCACCTTCGGCCACCTGGCCGACCAGCGCGCTGCGCAGACGCTCGAAGGTGGCGCCTTCGACGATGCGGAACTCCTCGTTGAGGTCCTTGCGGATCTCGTCGAGCTGCTGCTTCTCGATCGACAGGGCACGCGAGTCGCGCTCCACGCCGTCGCGGGTGAACACCTGCACGTCGATGACGGTGCCCTTGGTGCCGGTCGGCACGCGCAGGGAGGTGTCCTTCACGTCGGACGCCTTCTCGCCGAAGATCGCGCGCAGCAGCTTCTCTTCCGGAGTCAGCTGGGTCTCGCCCTTCGGGGTGACCTTGCCGACCAGGATGTCGCCGGCCTGCACCTCGGCACCGACGTAGACGATACCGGCTTCATCCAGCTTGTTCAGCGCAGCCTCGCCGACGTTCGGGATGTCCGCGGTGATCTCCTCCGGGCCGAGCTTGGTGTCGCGCGACACGCAGGTCAGTTCCTGGATGTGGATGGTGGTGAAGCGGTCCTCCTGGACCACGCGCTCGGACAGGCAGATGGAGTCTTCGAAGTTGAAGCCGTTCCACGGCATGAACGCCACGCGCATGTTCTGACCCAGCGCCAGTTCGCCCATGTCGGTGGACGGACCGTCGGCCATGATGTCGCCGCGCGCCACCACGTCACCCTTGCTGACCAGCGGACGCTGGTTGATGCAGGTGTTCTGGTTGGAGCGGGTGTACTTGGTCAGGTTGTAGATGTCGACACCCGCTTCGCCGGTCTCGACCTCGTCGTCGTTGACGCGCACCACGATGCGGCTGGCGTCGACCGAGTCGATCACCCCGCCACGACGGGCCACCACGCAGACGCCGGAGTCACGGGCGACGTTGCGCTCCATGCCGGTGCCCACCAGCGGCTTGTCGGCACGCAGGGTCGGTACGGCCTGACGCTGCATGTTCGAGCCCATCAGCGCGCGGTTGGCGTCGTCGTGCTCGAGGAACGGAATCAGCGAGGCCGCGACGGAAACCACCTGCTTGGGCGAAACGTCCATCAGGGTGACGTCTTCCGGCGCCTTCACGGTGAATTCGTTGAGGTGACGCACGGCCACCAGCTCGTCCACCAGCTGCCCCTGCTCGTTGAGGGTCGCCGAGGCCTGGGCGATGACGTGGTTGGCTTCCTCGATCGCCGACAGGAAGACGATCTCGTCGGTCACCTGGCCGCCCTTGACCACGCGGTACGGGCTTTCCAGGAAGCCGTACTGGTTGGTGCGCGCGTAGGTGGCCAGCGAGTTGATCAGGCCGATGTTCGGACCTTCCGGCGTCTCGATCGGGCACACGCGGCCGTAGTGGGTCGGGTGCACGTCGCGCACTTCGAAGCCGGCACGCTCGCGGGTCAGACCGCCCGGGCCGAGTGCGGAGACGCGGCGCTTGTGGGTGATCTCGGACAGCGGGTTGTTCTGGTCCATGAACTGCGACAGCTGGCTGGAACCGAAGAACTCCTTGATCGCGGCAGCCACCGGCTTGGCGTTGATCAGGTCCTGCGGCATCAGGCCTTCGCTTTCAGCCATCGACAGGCGTTCCTTGACCGCACGCTCGACGCGCACCAGGCCGACACGGAACTGGTTCTCGGCCATCTCGCCGACACAGCGCACGCGGCGGTTGCCGAGGTGGTCGATGTCGTCGACGATGCCCTTGCCGTTACGGATGTCGACCAGGGTCTTCAGCACGTCGACGATGTCTTCGCGGCTGAGCACGCCCGGGCCTTCGATCTCTTCGCGACCGATGCGGCGGTTGAACTTCATGCGGCCGACCGCGGACAGGTCGTAGCGCTCGGCACTGAAGAACAGGTTGTTGAACAGGGCTTCGGCGGCATCCTTGGTCGGCGGCTCGCCGGGACGCATCATGCGATAGATCTCGACCAGCGCTTCCAGCTGGTTGGAGGTCGAGTCGATCTTCAGGGTATCGGAGATGAACGGGCCGCAGTCGATGTCGTTGGTGTACAGGGTCTCGATGCGCACCACCTGGGCCTTGGCGATCTTGGCCAGCAGGTCGACGGTCAGCTCGGTGTTGCACTCGGCGATGATCTCGCCGGTGGCCGGATGCACGATGGCCTTGGCCAGGGTGCGGCCCAGCACGTAGTCCAGCGGGACTTCCAGCAGCTTGATGCCGGCCTTTTCCAGCTGGTTGATGTGACGCGCGGTGACGCGGCGGCCCTGTTCGACGATGACCTTGCCGGTCTCGTCCTTGATATCGAAGCCGGCGATCTCGCCACGCAGACGCTGCGGTACCAGCTCGAGGCTCAGCGACTGATCCTTGAGGTGGAACACGTTGGTGTCGTAGAAGGCATCGAGGATTTCCTCGGTGCCGTAGTTCAGCGCGCGCAGCAGCACGGAGGCCGGCAGCTTGCGGCGACGGTCGATACGCACGAACACGGCGTCCTTCGGATCGAACTCGAAGTCCAGCCAGGAGCCGCGGTAGGGAATGATGCGTGCGGAGTACAGCAGCTTGCCCGAGCTGTGGGTCTTGCCCTTGTCGTGGTCGAAGAACACGCCCGGCGAACGGTGCAGCTGGGAAACGATGACACGCTCGGTACCGTTGATGATGAAGGTACCGTTCTCGGTCATCAGGGGGATTTCCCCCATGTAGACTTCCTGCTCCTTGATATCCTTGATCGCCTTGCTCGACGATTCCTTGTCGAAGATCATCAGACGCACTTTCACGCGCAGCGGCACGGCGAAGGTCACGCCACGCAGCACGCATTCCTTGACGTCAAATGCCGGCTCGCCCAGGCGATAGCCGACGTATTCCAGGGCAGCGTTGCCGGAATAGCTGATAATCGGGAAAACGGACTTGAAGGCCGCGTGCAGGCCGACGTCGCGGAGCTGCTCCTTGCTGGCGCCCGCCTGCAGGAATTCGCGATACGAATCCAGCTGGATGGCCAACAGATACGGCACATCCATGACGTCCGGCAACTTGCTAAAGTCCTTGCGGATACGTTTTTTCTCAGTGTATGAGTAAGCCATCAGCGTTCCCCAGCTTGGTCACCTGCTTGTTTGGCCTCTCCGACGGGAGTAGCCGGAAAATCGTGCAAACCCTCGGTTTGCGACCACCCTGCGGGGTGGTGATCACGTCACGGGCGGCGGGCCGTGCCAGGCCGCCCATAACGGAAAAAGGCCGGTGGCAATAGCCACCAGCCATCAGTCCGAAATCAGTTCGCGGACTGTCGACGCAATGTCGGCTCAGCTTACTTGAGCTCGACCTTGGCGCCGGCTTCTTCCAGGGACTTCTTGGCCGCTTCGGCCTCTTCCTTGGAGACGCCTTCCTTCACCACGCCCGGAGCGCCGTCGACCACAGCCTTGGCTTCTTTCAGGCCCAGACCGGTCAGCTCGCGCACGACCTTGATGACGTTCACTTTCTTCTCGCCGGCATCGGCCAGAACGACGGTGAACTCGGTCTGCTCTTCGACGACAGCAGCAGCAGCGGCCGGACCGGCAGCAACGGCAGCAGCGGCGGTGACGCCGAACTTCTCTTCCATCGCCTTGATCAGTTCGACAACCTGCATCACGGACATTTCGGATACGGCGTTGATGATATCTTCGTTGGTCAGAGCCATGACTCTATTCCTGTATTGGGTGACGGCCTGAAGGCCATCTTATTGACAAAAAAGGTTGGGAAGGATCCTAGGCGCCTCAGGCAGCCTCGGCTTCCTTCTTGTCGCGAATCGCCGCCAGGGTACGAGCCAGCTTGCTGGTAGCGCCCTGGATGACGCTCATCAGCTGGGACACGGCTTCGTCGTAGGTCGGCAGGGTAGCCAGCACGTCGATCTGGTTGGCTGCGATCAGCTTGCCTTCGAAGGCAGCGCCCTTGATCTCGAACTTGTCCTGACCCTTGGCGAACTCCTTGAAGATGCGGGCGGCAGCGCCCGGATGCTCGTTGGAGAATGCGATCAGGGTCGGGCCCTTGAACACGTCGCCCAGCACCTCGAATTCGGTGCCTTGGACGGCGCGGCGAGCCAGGGTGTTGCGCACGACTTTCACGTACACACCGGCTTCACGGGCCTCTTTACGGAGTCCGGTCATGGCGCCCACGGTCACGCCACGGGCATCGGCCACGACAGCGGACAGGGCAGCTTTGGCAGCCTCGTTGACTTCAGCGACAATGGCCTTCTTGTCTTCGAGCTTAATTGCCACGGGTTTACTCCTGGATGTTACCGTTTCGCCCAGCCGGGGCCGGGCGGGTTTTGGTGTCTGATTCGGCAAACGAATCGGGAGCACCATCTGCGTAGGCTGGTGATTTAAGGCTTGCGCCGCCTACGGTCTTGGATAGCCCCCGCCAGGCAGGGACCCCAATAGGTTGGATGCGCCGGCCAGCCGGCGCATCCCTGTATCACGCGTCCAGGGAAGCCTGGTCGATCTGCAGGCCCGGACCCATGGTGGTGCTCAGGGTCACGCGCTTCATGTATACGCCCTTGGAGGCGGACGGCTTCAGGCGCTTCAGATCGGACAGCAGGGCTTCGACGTTCTGCTTGAGGGCAGCCGGAGCGAAGTCGACTTTGCCGACGGAGGCGTGGATGATGCCGTTCTTGTCGGTACGGAAGCGAACCTGACCGGCCTTGGCGTTCTTCACCGCGGTGGCCACGTCCGGGGTCACGGTGCCGACCTTCGGGTTCGGCATCAGGCCGCGCGGACCGAGGATCTGGCCCAGCTGGCCCACAACACGCATGGCGTCCGGGGAAGCGATGACCACGTCGTAGTTCAGGTCGCCGCCCTTCATCTCGGCAGCCAGCTCGTCCATGCCCACGCGGTCGGCGCCGGCAGCCAGAGCGGCTTCGGCAGCAGGGCCCTGGGTGAACACGGCAACGCGCACGCTCTTGCCGGTGCCGTTCGGCAGCACGGTGGCGCCACGCACGACCTGGTCGGATTTACGCGGATCGACGCCCAGGTTGATGGCGACGTCCACGGATTCCTTGAACTTGCTGGAAGTGGACAGCTCGGCCAGCAGGGCAGCGGCCTCTTCGAAACCGTACTGCTTGCCAGCGACAACCTTCTCGGCGATCGCCTTCTGGCGCTTGGTCAGCTTAGCCATTACACACCCTCCACGTTCAGGCCCATGCTACGCGCGGAACCGGCGATGGTACGCACGGCCGCATCCAGGTCAGCTGCAGTCAGATCGGCCTGCTTGGCCTTGGCGATCTCTTCCAGCTGTGCACGGGTAACGGTGCCCACTTTCTGGGTGTTCGGACGAGCGGAGCCGCTGGTGATGCCCGCTGCTTTTTTCAGCAGCACGGCAGCCGGGGTGCTCTTGATCTCGAAGGTGAAGCTGCGGTCGCTGTAGACGGTGATGATCACCGGAGTCGGCAGACCCGGCTCCATGCCCTGGGTGCGGGCATTGAAGGCCTTGCAGAATTCCATGATGTTGACGCCGTGCTGGCCCAGGGCCGGACCGACCGGCGGCGACGGGTTGGCCTGTGCGGCCTTCACTTGCAGCTTGATATAAGCCGTGATTTTCTTAGCCATCTGCTACTCCAGTTGCGGGTACATGCGCCTTGCGGCTCCCCGGTTGCTTTTCGCGTTTTTCCCAGTGACAACAAAACCCCGCAGCCTGCGGCTGCGGGGTCGGGATCCCTTGCGCTCAGGCCTTCTCGACCTGACCGAATTCCAACTCCACCGGAGTGGAGCGACCGAAGATGAGCACGGCCACCTGGATCCGGCTCTTCTCGTAGTTGACCTCTTCGACGACGCCGCTGAAGTCGGCAAACGGGCCGTCGATGACACGCACCACTTCGCCCGGTTCGAACAGCGTCTTCGGACGCGGTTTGTCGCCGCTGTCGGCTACGCGACGCAGGATGGCCTCGGCTTCCTTTTCGGTGATCGGCGCCGGCTTGTCCGCGGTGCCACCGATGAAGCCCATGACGCGCGGGGTATCCTTGATGAGGTGCCAGGTCCCCTCGTTCATCTCCATCTGCACCAGCACGTAGCCGGGGAAGAACTTGCGCTCGCTCTTGCGCTTCTGGCCATTGCGCATCTCCACCACTTCTTCGGTGGGAACCAGAATCTCGCCGAACTGGTCTTCCATGCCGGCCAGCTTGACGCGCTCGATCAGCGAACGCATTACATGCTTTTCGTATCCCGAATAGGCATGCACAACATACCAACGCTTAGCCACAGTGCACCCTTAACCGACGATCAACGAAACCAGCCAACCCAGCAGCGAGTCCAGCGCCCACAGGAGCAGGGACATCAGCAGCACCACGGCCACCACGATCAGCGTGGTCTGGGTGGTTTCCTGGCGGGTCGGCCAGACGACCTTGCGAATCTCGGCACGCGCTTCCTTCACCAGAGCAAAGAAGGCGCCACCCTTGACGGTTTGCAGCGCAACAAAGAAGGCGCCGCCAGCCAGCACCAGAATGCCGAGCACGCGATACAGGATGGGTTCAGCTGCGAAATACTGATTCCCCACCACGGCAACCGCCACCAGCAGGGTGACGACGACCCACTTGAGGACATCGAGGCGGGAATCTTTGCTTTCAGCCTTGGCGTTCATCTGCAAGGACCTTGTGAAGGGTGCCAGATTCGAGAAATCTGGCAGGCCAGGAGGGAATCGAACCCCCAACCTGCGGTTTTGGAGACCGCCGCTCTGCCAATTGAGCTACTGGCCTGTGACTTAGTCAGGCCGGCTACTATACCGGCCCAACCGAGAAAGATCAACTACTTATTCGATGATCTTGGCAACCACGCCGGCGCCGACGGTACGACCGCCTTCGCGGATGGCGAAGCGCAGGCCGTCTTCCATGGCGATCGGGGCGATCAGGGTGACAACCATCTTGACGTTGTCGCCCGGCATGACCATCTCGACGCCTTCCGGCAGTTCGCAGTTACCGGTCACGTCGGTGGTACGGAAGTAGAACTGCGGACGGTAGCCCTTGAAGAACGGGGTGTGACGACCACCTTCTTCCTTGGACAGCACGTACACTTCGGCTTCGAACTTGGTGTGCGGCTTGATGGTGCCCGGCTTGGCCAGAACCTGGCCACGCTCGAC
>JAEAMF010000823.1_pt1 | contig 30343 bp, 22 predicted proteins | sample 8958721 | NCBI WGS metagenome assembly JAEAMF01 (sample SAMN16933255, study PRJNA681124) | bioreactor sludge metagenome | isolation source: anaerobic bioreactor treating anionic surfactant - SDBS | place: India: Bengaluru | collected 2019-02-28 | reverse complement strand
GGATGGTGACATTCACCGGCCCGGCCTTGGGCAGGCTGTAGCGGAGCGTCGCCCATCCGCCGGAGAGCGGATTGGGTTCGACGCGCATTACGCCGTACGCTGTACGCTCTACGCCCGAGGCGACTCCGTCCCTGGCTTGGGCTTGAGCTTGGGCTTGCGCTCCTGGCATCACATACCGCCAGAGTTCGTTAGTCTTGTTGCCTTTGAGCGCGAAGAACGCGCCGACCCCGGTGGCGGCGATGTCGGCTCCGGACTTCACGCGCCGGCGCCGGCCAGACCGACCGACCGACGGCACGGTATCGAGTTCGGCCCAGGCGCGCGCCTCGATATCGTAGCACCAGAACTCGCCGGCATTGCCGCCCTTGAGCGCGTACAGCTTGTTGCCGGACCAGCAGGCGCTGCCTCCGTCCTTGAGTTTCTTGCGCCGCCCGGACCGGCCGTAGTAGGGCATCGACGGCAGCGATTCCGGGTTCCACGCGCCGGTGAAAACGTCGAACCGCCAGAGCTCGTGGTACTTCGCCTTGTGGGCGTACAGGTTGCCCATCCCGTCGCCGACGAGCCACGAGCCCTTGTCCCAGCGGTCGCGGATGCCGACCGGGGCCGAAGGCAGGATTTCCCAGGAGTCGCCCGCGATGTTGAAGCGGCAGAAGTCGGTCTTGTAGCCCTTGAGCAGGTAGACGTACGGCACCCGGTAGTGGACAACGTAGCAGAGGTCGGTGCCGCCCTTGACCTTCTTGCCGGATGAGTCGAGCGGGACGTCGGGCAGAACCCGCCAGTAGTTCCCGGAAATCGAGAAGGACCAAAACCCGAGAGTGTTGTTGCCCTGCGTCGCGTAGATGAGGTCGCCGCCGTCCCAGCACCCGACCGCGCCCTTGGCGGGCGGCTTGCGGGACCATAGTGGATGGGTTTCCCAGGGCAACGGGTTGAGCTCCGACCAACTGTCGCCGACCGGGTCATATCTGAGGAAGTCGCCGGTCTTGTAGCCCTTGGCCGCGTAGAACCGCCCCCGGTCACCGGCTGTCAGCCACGCGCCGTCTTTGACCGGCCGGCCGGGTGTCGTGGCAGGCAGCGATTCGGCTTCGTGCCAGCCGGCCGGCCAGTCGGGCCGGTAGCGGACGAACCGTGTCTCAGTGTGCCGGTGACCGGCGGTGTCCTCGAGCGTGAAATCGAGCCGGTAGTTGCCGGTCCGCGCGAACCTCACAGTGAACGTCTCGTCGCGCGGGCCGCCCACGCGCCGGCCGGGCTGGTCAAAACCGGTCCGAGGCGCGATGATGACGTTGCCGGTTATCCGGCCGGTAACTTTGCCGGTGGACGGGTCGGTGATTTCGCCGTTCACCGTGTTCACGATGTACTCTCTCAGAACCCCGCACGCGGGGTCCATCACCGCTATTCAAGTCTTGCCGTCGCAGTCCCGCACCCCGGTTATGGTGACGTAGTGCTGCTCTGCCTTCGGCTGTAGCACGAGGTTCGGAATCACGTTCCAGCATTCCTCGATCGCATGCCGCATCCGTCTCCAGTACCGGTAGAACTCGGTCGTCATATCTTCCTCGCTGGTCACGTCGTAGTTGTTGATCTGGCCGTGATCGTTCAGGTAGCTGGTAATACCGTTCCTCAGGTTCGACTCGCTCACGCCGGTGCCGTCCCGGTTGGTGTTGGTCCGCTTGGCCATCTCCTTGACCAGCGACTCGTCGCTAACATTGTCCGGCACGAGGTCCGGGTGGTCGTGGGTGTCGAAGTAGCGCAGGCAGGCCGAGATCGCGGCCGGACCGCAATAGGTGCTGCCGGCGTGCGGGTACACGGGTTTGAGCTGGCAGAACCGCGGTACCCCTTTGTCCGGGACGCTGCATTCGTCGGTGGCGTTGAACACGTTCGCGACCTCGCCCCCGTTCTCCGGGATGAGGTTGACGGTGACGGTGGAGTCGGTAAACAACTGCTCGTCGCCGACATCGAGCGTGAAGTACGGCGGCGTCGGGTCCAAAACCGCGTCTTCGAGTCCCTGGTATATGCCGCCGGTTGTGTGGATGTCAGCCCGGAAATGGAGCGGCGTGTTGCGGTCCGGCGGCGGGAAGAGCAGGTCCGAGTCGAAGTACCCGGACCAGCCGTCGCCCGAGTCCTCGCTCGGCCAGAAAGTCGAGGCGTGCGACTCGCCGCCGTCGGAATCGGTCCAGCACCGGGTCCACGGTATCACGTCGGTCGAGAAGCGGAACGCGACCGAGTCGATCTCCACGCCCTCGGGCCGGGACCAGAGCAACTCGATGCGGGTCGTTCCCGGCCCGACCCAGTCGTCCGGCGGCTCGGGGTTCACCCGGCCCGCGATGGCCAGCTTCGGCTCGTCCTCGAGGACGGGTGGCGTGTAGTCCACCGCCAGGTACGGCTTCACCGGTTCGTTCCAGCCGTGGAAGTGGATGAAGTGGATGCCGGTCGGGTCGGTTTCGTGGAACCCGACGCCGAACCAGTCCTCGGCGAGCCGGGCCTCGAGGTCGACTTCGGCACCGGGCAGCACGTAGACGGAGGGGCCCGGCGGTTCGGGGTCGTCCAGGGTGAAAAGGTACCAGCCGTCCGAGTCGGTGTAGCCGATATCGATGAACGCTGCACCGGCCGCGCCGAGGCGCGGATCCGACTTCAGCTTCGTGACGTACCACGAAGGCAGGTCGACTTCATAGCGGAACACGCACAGGTAAACCGAGTTGATGGTCGAGCCGTCCGGAATCTCGGCCGTGTTGAACACCATGTACCCGCGCTCAACGTTCTCGCCCTCGCCGTTGGCATGGACCCAGCTGTGCTGCATGCGTTCGGCCATGGTTACCGAACCGGTTTCGTCGTCCAGGGATTTCGGGTAGCAGTCAATGGAAACGCCGGCCCAAGCTGTCGCTGCGGCGATGACGAAGGCCGCAGCCGGCCGAATGACGGAGTACTGCGCAGGCATACGCTCCTCCTTTGTGCGGGCCCGCATTCCGCCGGGACTGCCCTTGCTTGCCGTCCCACTGGCGCAACCGGGCTCCTGCCGCGGTTATGGTATAGCGCGAGCCGCACGGCTTGTCAAGCGCCCGCCCGGTTGACGAGACCTGCCGGGCCCGCGCGGTTCCGGAACGGCCTCAGCCGGCGCGGCAGCCGCAGGTCTGCCGCGCCGGGAAGGTCGGTTGCGAACAGGCTATTCGAGCACGAGCTTGCGCGTGGTCTTCGTGCCCGCGGCCTCGAGCCGCAGGAGGTAGACCCCGCTGACAAGCAGCCCGCCCCGCTCGACATTCACGCGGTGGCTGCCCGCGGCCATCATGCCGCTCGCGAGCGTCGCGACCAGCCGGCCGCCGACGTCGTACAGCTTCAGGCTGGCCTGTCCCGCCATCGGCAGCGAGAAGACGACGGTCGCGGCCCGGCGGAACGGGTTGGGCCGCACCGCGAGCCCCAGGAGCTCGGCCGGGGTCCGGGGTTCGGCCGCGCCGACCGGCGGGTTCCGGCGGCACATCACGCCGCGCGGGTCGATTGTCAGGGTACCCTCGTCGTACAGGGTCCGGTTGACCCGGAACCGCCGGAACGTCAGGTTGGGGTTACCGCCCCGGGCCACGTAGTAGTACGTGCCGTCGAATGCGATGTTGACCGAGCGGTACGTACCGCCGCCCGCGTCCCATGTTGCGTCCTGGGAGATGCTCCCGCCGTTGAGCTTGGCGGCGGCATAGCCGTGCCAGACCTGGTCGTCAAGCTGCTCCTTCACCCACAGGGTGTCGTTCACCAGTGAGATGCAGAACTGGTTGACGGTGCTCAGGTCGAGCGTGGTGCTGTTGATGAAGGAGCCGGTGGCCGTGTACTTGTCGATCTTGTTGGCCGACATCGAGTAGATGTACTCGCCGTCGGTGGCGCAGGCCCAGCGGCCGACGCTGTCCGCGGTTATGTGCTCGACATGGCTGCCGTTGGCGACGTTGTACTGGCGCAGTCTGTTGCCGAACAGCTCGTAGACGTAGTTGCCGTCCGGGTCCATGCACGGGGTCGACTGGTCGTATTGGAAAGCCATCGCGGTTCGGTTCACCGGGGCCGGGCTCGCGCCCTTGGCCGAACTCATCAGTGCGGTGCCCTGGTATGCCTTGAAGTAAAGCGAGTCCGCGCTCACCTGCGCCGCGCCCGCGGGAGGGGCCCAGACAAGGTACTGCGTCGAGTAGCGCTGGTACACAACGCCCGCGCCGGTCCAGCTCGCGCCGGGCGAGTACACCAACTGGGGTATCGCGTTAGCGGCTCGAAACGGCTGGGAGTCGCTCATCAGCAGGTAGCCGTGCCAGGCGGTCGGCGCGGCCGCCGATGCCCAGGCGCGGTAGACGCGACGCTTGGTGATGGACACCGCCTCGTTCTTGATGAAGCTCAGGTTGACGTAGGTGTTGCCCACGCTGCGGTAGTTCTTCATGTCCGGCCATATTTCCATGTCCTTCGAGGCGCTGACCCTGGTCGGGCTGCCCGAGTTCCAAGTCTTGCACCCGTCGGTCGAGTGCATGGCCAGGAGGTCGTAGCTCGTGCCGGTAGTCGTGCCGAGGTGGTGGTACGCGACCCAGGCCACGGCCAGAGACTCAGGAGTCGTGAACGCCGGGGTGAACACCGCCGTCTCGATTAGGAAGGTGTCGGGCTTAGGATTGCGCTCGTCCCACGTCCCCGTGCCGTAGGTCTTGTTCCAGAGCAGGTTGATCTGGCCCTTGCCCTGCGGAACCTGGGGCAGGAGCGACAGGTAAACCCAGCTGCCGGCCCCGGTCTGAACAGAGGGCACCAGTCCATTGTAGAAACTGTCGGTTACCGCCCAGTCCTTGCCGAACCCGGTCGAGCGCAACATCCAGGTGTTCTGCTCGCCGACTGCGTGGAGCGGCTCGTTCACGCAGGCGTACATGTAGTAGGGCGAGATGTTGTCCCGGGCGAAGGAAAAGTCGGTGATGGTGTCCGGGCCGACCCAGACCCCGAACAGCTGCACCCCGGTGCCGTCGTGGTTCCAGCGGAGCTGGTACACGTCGCCGTTGCCGTTCGGGTGGACGCACATCACGTGGATGAAGTTCGAGTCGCCGATACCGACGACCATCCCGAGTTCGGTATAGCGCGCCTTTGGGCTTATCGTCGCACCACAGAGATAGGCCCACGAGGTACCGTGGTTCGTGGACTTGTAGACCCGGATCGTGGAGTCGGGTTGGGCAGCCGCGGCATACATCGTGCCGTCGGTCTCGTAGTCGGCCGCGAACGCGTTGGTCGCGCCGCTGACAATCGGAACATCCGGGCCGGCATCCAGCCCGGACGGCGGCGGCGCCTCGGACACCGTCAGGTCGACCGGCGGCTGCGGCTGACGCCGGTAGATGATGCTCTGGACCTGGTTCTCGAACACCTTGGCCCCGGCGTAGTCGCCCCGGTCGAGGCACGCCCGGGCCTGGGCCTGAAGCGGCGCGATTTCCTCGTCCGCGGCCGGCACTGCCGACGTGGACAGGGTAGCCGGGTCGACACCGACGCAGGCACCGCCCGCGACGGCACGCTCCGTGCCGTTATCGGTCGTGCCGACGGCGAATGCCGGCACGACGGGCAGCAGCAGCGCCACTGCCAGTATCACTGTCTTCTTCATGAGGACTCCTTTCGGTTAGCTGCTCTGTTTGACCTGACGGCCGGCTGCGGCACTACCGCCGTCTCATGCTTCACATTGTGGGCCATTTGCGGCACTTGTCAAGCGCCCGCCCGGTTCCCAAAAACCGACATAGACCATCGGGGGACGAAATCAGAACTCAGCATGACCTCGACTTCTGCCTTCTGCAATCTGCTTTCTGACTTCCGACTTCGTCCGTGTCAACTGCTTCCTTGGCGTTCCTGTTGTCCTGTCTGGCTTTGCGGTCTTTGCGGTCTGTCCTATGTCGGTTCCGGGGCTGTCTTGGTTGACTATCCCGCCGAGTTTGGTTTCATTATGGTATGGGTAAGCGCCTGACCGAAGAGCAGCAGCGCGATGCCGAACGCATCCGCCGCACGCTCGAGTTCGAGCGCAGTTGCGAACCGAAGGCGGTGCACGCCCCGAAACGCGGTTCCTGCCTGGTGTTCGTGCTGTTCCTGATGCTGATCGCTGTGGTCGCGACGTACGTGTGGCTGAACTGGGACCGATACGAGCACCTGTTCAAGAAACCGGCCCCGGTCGAGACGACACCGGATGATAACCTGTAGCCTGGTGCCGCCGTTCAAGCCGCGCCTGTCCCCTGTTTCCGGCCGGAGTGGTTTGACACCAGGGCCCGGCTCTCTTACTATGCAGGACTCGTTATGACAGAAGAACTCAAGCCACCAATCGACGCCAACGTCGAAAACGCGCCCGCGGTGTCTGGAGAGCAGGCGGTACCAGCGCCCGAGCCCGCGCCGCCGCGCGACGCCGAAGCGCCGCCGGAAGAGCCTTCGTCCGCGCCGGCCGAATCGCAGACGGCCAGTCCGCTGGCCGAATCGCAGACGGCCAGTCCGCTGGCCGAGCCGCCCGCACCGGCGCCAACCGACGATGCCGCGACGGGCGAACTTCCGGCCCCGGCCGCGGAACCGGCAACACCTGCTCAACCCGTTGAACCGCCCTTGCCGGCCCCGGTCGAGCCGCCGCCTTCTTCCCCGCCACCGGCACAGGACGAAGCGGCGGCGGCCGCGGCGGCCGCCGAACAGGAGGCCCGCAAGGCATTCGCCGCCGAATCCGGGCGTCAGCGCCAGGCGCTGTTCGACCGGCTGAGCGAAGTGCTGCAGTCGTGCGTCGACGCACTCGCCGAGCCGGGCAAGACGTCACTGCGCGCGCTGGCCCGGCACGAGCGGGACCTGCGGGGGTTCCGCAACACGCTCTATCAGTCCAAGCTCACGCGCCGGGACTGGAACCTGACCCGGCAGGCCTACCAGGCCGCGACCAACGACCTGGAGCAGCGCAAGGAACAGGCCTCGCTGGCCGCGCGCGGCTATATCCAGTCCCAAACCGACGAAATCCTGGTCCTGCTCAAGGCCGAAGGCCCGAACGCGGCGCTGGCCCGGCTCAAGGAGGTCCAGCGCGAGCGCGGCCAGTGCCTTCTGTCCAAGGCTGACTGGGACGAGGTGGAACGCATCCTCGAATCGGCGTATGCCCAGATCCGCGAGGCCGGCCGGCTGCTGAGCCCTTGGTACCAGCGGCTCGAGGCCCAGGCCCGGCAGGCGCGCCAGTTCGCCGGCCGGCTCGAACGCCAGGCGGCGTGGCTGCGGAGCCGCATCACCGACAGCCGGCGGCAGTGGGAAGTCGAAGGTAACGCGCTGCGCGCGGCGCTGCTAAAACAGCAGTTTACCGACGGCGAGGTCGAGCTGGAGCAGCTGACCGTCAAGCTGGCAGACGTCCGCAAGCAGGCGGAGCAACTCGAAGCCCGGCTCCAGCGCAAGTCCCGGCCCGATTCGAAGACGGCGAGTTCTCCAGCCGAATCGAAGACGACGACTCCCGCGGCCGAATCAAAGACGGCGAGTTCTCCAGCCGAATCGAAGACGGTGACTCCCACAGCCAAATCGAAGTCGGCTGATCCGCCAGCCGACGCGAAGACGGCGACTCCGCCGGCCGCACCCGGGGAGCGCGGGCTTGACAGCCGGCCCGAAAGCAGTTAACTGTATCCGTTCCGGCGCAAAAGCGCCGGCAGGAGGCTTGATGAGAACAGCGTTCGTGTTGATAGCAGCGCTGGCCGCGACGGCGGCGGTCGCCGAGATACCGCGGTTCGCCAGCCCGGTGCTGCTGACCGACAATGGCGCGACAATCGACGTCGACTACTACGGCGCGCCGCAGATGTTCGACTGGAACCTGGACGGCCGGAAGGACTTGGTAATCGGCCAGTTCACCGGCGGCTACATCCGTTTCTACCCGAACGTCGGCGCGGACTCGGCGCCCGAGTTCAACGGCTTCAGCTACGTCCAGGCCAGCGGCCAGATAATCCAGCTGCCTTACGGTTGATGCATGGGTTCATGTCCACGGGTCGTGGACTGGAACTCTGACGGCGAGTGGGACATCATTTCCGGCGACCGCAACGGCTACCTTAACGTGTTCGTCCGTGACGACACGCTGCTCACCGGTTACAAGCAGCTCAAGCTGACGGATTCGACCGTTCTCGACGTCGGCGGCAACTCGGAGCCGAACGTCTTCGACTGGAACAACGACGGCAAGAAAGACCTGGTCATCGGGATCGAAAGCTACAACGTCCGGGTGTACCTGAATCAGACTTCCGACACATGGCCGATGTTCCAGGACTACTTCACGGTCAATGCCGGCGGGTCGCCGATCTACCTGTACCGGGTGAACCCGTACGTGCTCGACCTGGACAAGGATGGCAGGACCGACCTGGTCTGCGGCGAGAACAACGGCTACGTCCACTTCTATCGCAACCTCGGGCCGGACTCCGCGCCGGTGTTCGCCCGGGGCGAAACCCTGAAGCTCGAAAACGGCACCCCGCTCCGCTGGGCCCGGACGGCGTACTATTACGGCTCGCGCTGCGGGTTCGGCGACTGGAACAACGACGGCACGCCCGACTTCCTGTTGAGCACCTACGAGGGCCAGGTCGAGCTGTACCTCGGCGTCGAGCCGACCGGCATCGGCGAGGAACGGGGCGTTTCGATTGCCGGCCTGGCGGTCGGCCCGGTCCCGGCCGGACCGGTAGTCAGCATCAACGTCAGTCTCAACCGGCCGGCTCAACTGGTGGTCTGTGACGAAGTCGGCCGGCCGGTGCGGAACTTGGGCACGTTCGGGCCCGGTGCGGCCCGGCTGACCTGGGACGGTTCCGGCGATGACGGCCGGGCGCTGCCCGCCGGCGTTTACTTCTGCCGGGTGTCGGCCGGCGGTGAAACGCGGACCGCGCGCGTCGTGCTGGCCCGCTGAACGGTTACTGAAGATGAGCAGAGCGGCCCGCGGGCCGCTCTGCTTTTTCGGCCGTCAGTCGCCAGCCGGCGGGTGGCGATGGTGCGTGCCGCCGACCGACGCGGCAATCTGGCAGCAGTGGAAGTTGATGCGCTCGAGGTCCGAGATGAAGTCGAGGTGCACGGTCGATGTGTCCATCGTCTCTTTCAGGCCCCGGCCCAGCCGCTCGAAGTGGCGGCGGTGCAGTTCCCGCTGGCGGACCACGCCCCAGTCCTTCTTCTCAACAACGCGCGCCGCCAGCTCCGTGTCCCACGTCGCCACGCAGGCGACCGCGTTCTTCAGGTTCTCGCCGACTTCGCCGTGGAACCGCTCGATTTCCTCAAGCCCCTCGGCCGAGAACGCCAGCCCCTGCTCGATGCGTTTCCGGGCGTAGGTCATCAGGTTCTTGGACGTGATGTCGGCGATGTGTTCGAGTTCGTCGGTGATGTAGAGCAGCGCCACGACCCGGCGCGACACCCGCTCGGACAGCTCCTCCTGCGAGATGCGGGCCAGGAACCCGGTGATTTCCTCTTCGAGCCGGTCGACCTGGTCGTCGGTGGCGACGAGCTCGCGCCGGCCTTCCTTGTCCCGGCTGACGAAGACCCCGAGCGCCGCGTCGTACATCCGGCTGACCCGGTCGGCCATGCGCAGCACTTCGCGCGTCGCCTGGGCACAGGCCAGCTCCGGCGCTTCGAGCGAGCTCGTGTCAAGGTAGCGCGGCCCGAACCGCTCGCCCTTGCGCGGCTTGACCAGCCGTTCGAGCAGCCGCTGGAACGGCCCGAGCAGCGGCAGGAACAGCGCGGCCGCAAACACGTTGACCAGCGTGTGGGCGTTGGCAATCTGGCGGGGCAGGTCGTGCGCGGTCGCGGCCACCAGCCGACTGAGCAGCGGCAGCAGCGGCAGGCAGACGGCGACGACGATGACCTTGAACAGCAGGTGGCCGATACCGATGCGGCGCTCTTCGAGCCCGCCGCGCCACGAGCCGAGCAGCGCCGAGAAGCTCGAGCCGATGTTAGCGCCGAGGATGAACGGCAGCGCCGCGCGCAGGTCCACGAGGCCGGTGAACGACAGCCCGACGACGACGCCGATGGTCGCGGCCGAGGACCGCACCAGCCCGGTGAACACCATCGCCAGCACTAGGCTGAGCCACGGCACCGCGCCCAGCCGCACCACCGCGTCGGTCACCGCCGGCACGTGGCGCAAAGGCTCGGACGCGTTGATGACGACCGAGAGCGAGTAGAACACCAGCCCGAAGCCGAACACCGCCTGGCCGACGTTCTTGAGCCGGCGCGCCGAGTTCATCAGCACGAACCCGATGACCGCGACGACCAGCGCGTAGTCGAACACCCGGAACGCCAGCAGCTGGACCGTGACCGTCGTGCCGATGTCCGCGCCCAGTATCACCACCAGCGCCTGGCCCAGCGCCAGGATGCCGGCCGAAGCCATCCCCATCAAGAGCACCGTCGTCGCGCTCGACGACTGGAACACGACGGTGACAACGATGCCGACCAGCACCCCGAGCAGCGGCCGCGACGTCAGCGAGAACAAGAGCTCGCGCAGCCGGTTGCCGGCCATCCGGCGCAGCCCCTTGGAACCGTAGTAGAGCCCGAACAGGAACAGCGCCAGTCCGCCCGAAAGTTCGATGATGGTCACGAAGTACCAGCCCCGGCGCAGGGCCGTCGCGCCCAATACCAGTTGCCGGCCCGCGACCGACGCCATCACCCGGTACTCGCCCGGCGTCGCGCCCAGCCGGAGCCACGTCCGCGCCATGCCGAACTGGTCGGTGCGCACGATGCTATCCGAGACTTCAGCCTGCCGGCCTGGATTACGGTTGTCGAGCGGCTCGGTCAGCACTTCGAAGCGGACCGTTGCACCGGCCACCGGCTTGCCGCCCTGCGTGACCTGGACGGCAAACGGCCGGCCCAGCCGCAGCCCGGTTTCGCCCGCCTGGCCGGTGCCGGATATGTCCTGGTCAGCCAGCACCGCCGGCCCCAACACCGGCCCGGCAAAGACCGAGCCAACCAGCAACAGACCCGCGACTAGCCGTATCATTTTCAATAACTTATGCAGAAACTGCCGATTGTCAATACCCCCATCCCGCAAGAAACACCATCTGGCCGCCAGAAACTGGTTATCCTGTGGGTCGTTACTATAAGTAAGTTTATTTCAATCAGTTACACGATAGCGTGGGTGACTGCTGTCGGGCGGACTGTCTTGGACGGGTCGCTATGCCGGGTTGACATTTCTCAGGTCGTTGGCTATATTGATACCCTCTATGGGGACGAGTAACCAAGCGGTGCGAAGCTACGGTTCGTGCCCGGCCTGCCCCTGTATCCGATTGACCAGCCAAGGAGTTAGCGGCCGGTCCGGCCCGCATATCGCCGGCGCCGATTTCGGGGTCCAGTGACAAGACAACCGGAAGTCACCATCATCGTCCCGGCCTACAACGAAGCCGAGAACGTCGAGCCGCTGCTTGCCGAGCTCGCCGCCAAGCTCGGTCCCGAGTACGAGGTCGTCCTGGTCGACGACGGCTCGACCGATGGGACGTACGCGGCGGCCCGGGCGCTCGAGTCCCGGTACCCGTTCCTGCGCGTGCTGAAGCACGGCCGCAACCAGGGCAAGACCGCGGCCATCGTCACCGGCGTCGCGGCGGCACGCGGCGGCATCGTTTCGATACTCGACGGCGACCTGCAGTTCCGGCCCGAGGACGTCGCCGCCCAGGTGCAGCAGGTCCGGGGCGGCTACGACCTCGTGACCGGCCAGAAGCAGGGGTTCTACGAGAAGCGGTTCATCTCCTCCATCTACAACCGCCTTGCCCGGATGCTGTTCGGCCTGCGGGTCCACGACATCAACGCGCTCAAGACCTGCCGGCGCGAAGTGCTCGAGAGCATCCACCTGCGCCGCGACTGGCACCGCTACATCGTGCCGCTGGCGGCCGCAGCCGGTTTCTCGATTACCGAGATACCGGTCGAGCTCCGGCCCCGCCGGTTCGGCGAGCCCAAGTACTCGGGCGGGTTCCGGGTCCTCATCGGCCTCTTCGACCTGGTCGCGGTCGCGTTCCAGCTGTCCTTCATGCGCAAGCCGATGCTCTACTTCGGCCTGCTCGGCTCCGGCTCGCTGCTGCTCGGGTTCGTGGCCGGCGTCGTGGCCATCGTCCTGCGCATCCTCGGGCACGGCTTCCGGCCGCTATTGTACCTGGTGCTGCTGCTCGTCGTCGCCGGCCTCGTGCTGTTCGCCGCCGGTTTCCTCGGCGAGGCGCTGGCCACGGTCAACGACCGGCTCGACAGAATCGAATCCAGAGTCAACCGCCGAGACACAGAGGGGCGGGACCGATGAACCGCCGAGACACAGAGGGTTCTGACCGCGCACCTCGTACCTCGAACCACATACCCCGTACCCCGAGAGCGGCCATCGGCAATGTCGTGCGGGTGCTGGTGTCGGCCGGCCTCCTGGCGCTGCTCCTGTTCCTGTTCCGCGACAAGCTGCCCCAAGCGCTGGCGGACCTCAGGCAGACCCGGCCGCTCGCGCTGGCGCTGGCCGCGGGCTGGTACGTCCTCTTCATCTTCGTGTCGGCCTGGCGCTGGCAGGTGCTGCTCGCCGCGCGCGACCTGCGCTTCTCCACCTGGTACCTCGCCCGGGTGTTCACGCTCGGGCTGTTCTTCTGCAAGCTGCTGCCGACGTCAATCGGCGGCGACGTGATGCGCATCGCCTACACCGCCCGGCCCGGCAAGGGCGTCGAGGCGTTCTCGGCCACCTTCCTCGACCGGCTCATCGGCTTTGTCAGCCTGACGTTTTTGGCGGTGGCGACCGCGCTCGGCCTGTTCGCGGCCCGCGGGCTCTGGGGCCAGGCGCTGGCGCTGCGCAAGGACGCGGCCGGCGCGGTGACGCTGGCGCTGCGCGGCGACGCGATGTTCGCGCTGCTGGTCGGCGTGCTCGTCCTGCTCATCCTGGCGACGCTGGCGCTGTTCAACGACCGGCTGCACCGGCTGCTGGCCGCGACCCTGGGCCGGGTCCGGCTGTTCGGGCTGGGCGCGACCCTCGACCGGGCGTTCGACGCGGTCCGGCAGTACCGCCGTCACCCGGGCGCGCTGGCGGCCAGCTTCGGGCTGGGCATCGGCGTCCAGGCGGCGCTCGGCTTCGCCTGGTTTCACACCGCCCAGGCGCTGGGCGGCACCGTGCCGCTCGTCTACTACATGATTTTCATCCCGATTCTCAACATCGTCGTCAACGTGCCCTCGATCGGCGGGCTGGGCGTGCGCGAGGCGTCCTTCGTCGCGCTCTTCACCCAGGGGTGGATAGCCGGCGTGCTCTCCGACCACCGGGCATTCGCCGTCGCGATGCTATTCCTGGTCCTGGACCTGGTATTCGCCCTGTCCGGCGGCGTGCTGTTCGCGTTCATGCGCCGGCCGGCGGCCGACAAAAAAGACCTCAACCCCGGGCCGTCGGCGACTGCCGGCCGGCGGGCCGATTTTCTGCCAAAGGAGGAGTGACATGCTCCCGACTCCGCGACCCAACATCGAATCCATCCAGCCCTACCGTCCGGGCAAGCCGATCGAACAGGTAGTCCGCGAACTCGGCATCAAGGGCCCGGTCGAAAAACTCGCGTCCAACGAGAACCCGCTCGGCCCGTCGCCCCGGGCGCTGGCCGCGGTCCGCAAGCGGCTCGACCAGGTGCACTTCTACCCCGAAGACTCCTGCTTCTACCTGCGCAAGCGGCTCGCCGAACTCTGGAAAGTGGACATGGAGTCGGTGCTGGTGGGCAACGGCGCCGTCGAACTCATCTACCTCGCCTGCCTCGCCTACCTCGAACCATCAGACGAACTGGTGATGTCCGCCGGCTCGTTCATCATGGCCAAAATCGGCACGCGCATCATGAACTCGCGGCTCGTCGAAGTCCCGACCAGGGACTACACCCACGACCTCGACCGGGTGCTGGCCAGCATCACCGACAAGACCAAGATCGTCTACCTCGACAACCCCATCAACCCGCTGGGCACGATCGTCACCCGGGACCAGCTCAACGACTTCATCGCCCAGGTGCCCGAACACGTGCTGGTCATCATGGACGACGCCTACGCCGACTACATCAGCACCCGCAAATACCCGAGCACCATCGACTACTGCCGCCAGGGCCGGAACGTGATGATGCTGCGCACCTTCTCAAAAATCTACGGCCTCGCCGGCCTGCGCGTCGGCTACGGCATCGCCAAGCCCGAAATCATCGCGACCATCGGCAAGTGCCGGCTGCCGTTCAACGTCAACCGCGCGGTCCAGGAAGCCGCGGTCGCCGCGCTCGACGACCGGCTGCACGTCAGCCGCAGCCGGCGCAACAACGAAGCGGGCAAGGCGTACCTCTATAAGGAGTTCGAGCGGCTCAAGGTGTTCTACATCCCCAGCTACGCCAACTTCATCTTTGCCAACTTCGCAGTGGATGCGACGCTGGTGTTCGAGCGGCTGCAACGGCTGGGCGTCATCGCCCGGACGGTGCGCGAGTACGGCTTCCCCAACGCCCTGCGCGTCACCGTCGGCACGCCCGCGCAGAACAAACGCTTCATCAAGGCGCTCGAACAGGTACTAAAAGAACTGCAGCAGGGTAGCTAGCCGGGCCTGCCCTCCGCCCCTGGCTGTCGGCTGTCCTGTGGGACCGGGGGCTAGGTCTTGGCCCGGGCGTAGATGCGGGCCTTGGCCAGGTCCATCACGCAGCGGAAACCCAGCCACGTCTGCCCGGGCGCGTCCGCATCGATTCCCCAACGCGACGTCGTCCGGCAGAAAGCGGGCGGGCTCTGGAAGCAGCCGCCCCGGATGGCGACCCCCATGTGTTCCCAGTTGCCGGTAGTCAGCTCCCAGACGTTCCCGGCCATGTCGTAGGCACCGGCCGGGCTCGGCGTGTTGAAATAGCGGTTGACCTCGGTCGTCCGCCCGAAACCTGACTCCTTGCAGTTGCAGCAGTTCGGATGGAACTCATTGCCCCAAGGCCAGTGGCGTTCGTCCGTTCCCCGGGCCGCGCGTTCCCATTCTTCTTCTGACGGCAACCGCTTCTCCGCCCACTTGGCATAGGCCTGCGCGTCGCGGAACGAAACGCCGACGACCGGCAGGTTGGGACGGTTCCAGCGCTCCTCGCCCCAGAACCGGGGCGCCGGGTGGCCGGTCGCCTTTACGAACTCGGCATAAAGGGCATTCGACACCGGGAAACGGTCGATGTAGCAGTCCCGAACCGACGCCTTCAGGCTGGGAAACTCGGTCTCGAACAGCGGGTCGGCTTCCTGTCGCAGCCGGACGAGGATCTCGGCCCGCTGCTCCGGGCTGACACCGTACGAAAACGACCCTACTGGCACATGTACCGCCTCTGCGCTGTCACGGATAGTCGTGATCACGAGTGGCAGTGCCATCAGCTAAATATAGCAGGACCACGAGAGCCGTCAACAGACGACCCGGTTGCGGCTCTGCCGCCCACTCGGCTGGGCTCCAGCAGTCAGACAGCACTGTCTCTTGTCGCATGACGCGATACACGGCACAGCAACATGCGGCACTTGCCCACCGGCAGGTCCAACGACCCTGCTCCGGCGTGCCGCTAACTCATTGTAGGAACGTGTCCATCACCTACCCCAAGGATATCGCACTCCGGCATGAATCGTGCATACTACCTGTCGATAGGTATGTTATGGGGGAAACAATGGAACAGCGCAAGACCGTGCTGCCGGCTGGCGGGGGTCAGCCCGGCGGCGACCGTCCGTTGACCGATGACTCGCTGGAGACTCAACTCCGGGAGCTTCGGTCCTGCATGTCCGATATGTCGTTATACGACCGTCACCACAACTCCGCCGACCGCTACTGCACGGACGGCGATGCCCGCGAAGCTGCCGCCGAAGAACGGAGAGGCGGTATGTCTGTCTGGACCGAGGCAGCAGCCAACGCACCGAGGCTGTAAGATGCTGTACCAGACACGGCCAATGATGACAGACGCCGACCTGTCGCGGTCCGGGCGGCACCAGTCGCTCTACCTCGACCGCGTCGGCTGGGTCGAAGAGCACGACCATCCCGTCATTGAAGGCGACTGGGACGAGAGCGCCGAGCATCGCCAGCCGGCGGTGACCCGGATACTGCACGCGCCCCGCTCGCGCAACTTTCGGCAGTTCGCGTAGCTCGCGCAACGGCCACTGCGGCCGGTTTACGAACAGGGGGATGTCATGAGCACGCGCCTCGCAAAAGTCGTTGAGTTCATGATTGGCTGCGGTCTCGTGTTCTCGACGCTGCTGGCGCTCCGGTCGGTCCGGCCAGCGCCCGCACGCAGCCAGTCCGGCGTCAACCCGTCGAACATCGCTGCCAGCCGCCAGCAGCGACAGGAACAGGCCAGCGCGCTGTTCGGCCGCTAGCCGGTCTGCCCGCCGCCCGCTGCGGCGGCGTAGATGCGGGCGCGGCCGACGTAGACTGCGGCCAGTTCCCTGATGTAGTCCACCTCGGAGTCGGTCAGGTCCCGGCGCACGGTTGCCGGCACGCCCGCCAGCAGCGTCCGGGCCGGGACTTCGAACCCCTCGCGCACCACCGAGCCGGACGCGACGATCACGTGGCTTGAGATGTGCGCGCGGTTCTGGACGATCGCTCCCATGCCGATGATGCACTCATCGTCGACCCGGCAACCGTGCAGTACCGCCCGGTGTCCGATTGTCACCCGGTCGCCGATAACCGCCGGCGTATCGGCGTCGCAGTGCACCATCGAAAGGTCCTGGACGTTGGTCTCGCCGCCGACCGTGATGCGGTCGATGTCGCCCCGCAGCACCGAGTTGAACCAGACGCTGGCGAGCGGTCCGAGCGCCACCCGGCCGATGACAAATGCGCCCGGCGCCACGAACGCGTCGCGCCCGAGCTGCGGCCGGTGGCCGTCGAACTCGACGATCACTGCTGCGGCTGGACCGGACCGGCGAGCCGGGCGACAACCATGTCTTGCTGCCCGGTGGCCGGCTTGACCGTGCCCAGCACGAACACGTCCTTGTCGACGGCGATGTCCCGGGCCCGCACGTCGGCGCCCGCCTGGACCACCCGCTGCTCCCAGACCGCGTAGGCGTCCGGCAGGTACTCAAACGCCAGCAACTCATACTGCTGCTGCGGCTTGCTGCTGGCAGCGATGAAAATCTTGCCGTCCGCCGTCAGGAACAGCCCTTCGCCCGCGGCGTCGACGTACCCCTTGTACGCCGTGCTGCGGATCAGCGTGCCGTCCGGCTGGTACTCGAGGATGACGCAGCGCAGCGAGTCGTGCGCCCGGCCGGTGCCGGTCGCCAGCACGTTACCGAGGACGTCGAACGCCACGTCGCCCGGCTCGTCTTCTGCGCCCGAGTCATAGCGCCGGGACCAGAGCGAATCGCCCTTGGCGTTAAGCCTCATCAGGACTATGTCCGGGTTCTGGGGCGTGCCGGCGCGGCAGACGAGCGCGATGTCGCCATTGGGCCCGGCGGTGACGCGCGCCGCCTCGCCCAGCGGCCCGAAATCGAAGTTCTTGGTCCAGACCGTCTTGCCGTCGGCGTCCAGCTTGGCGACGAGCAGTTCCTGTTTATCCTTCTCCCGGACCGACCCGCAGACGAAGATGGCCGAGTCAGCCAGCGTGATGCCCGCGGCGCGGCTGGCGTCACCGACCGACAGCGCCTTCTGCCACGCGATGTTGCCGGTGGGCCGGAACTTGACGACCACGCACATGTCGCTGCCCTTGATGCGGCAGGTGCCGGTGACCAGGATGTCGCCCGCGGCGTCGGTGCAGACGTCCGAGCAGGTGCTCGCCTCGCCCTGGTCATACTCCCGGCGCCAGCGCAGGTTGCCGTCCTTGCCCAGCGTCTGGATCAGCCAGCTCGTCTTGGTCTCGGCCGTCTTGGTGCCGACCGCCACCAGCCCGTCGGCGGTCATCGCCAGGCCGGCGGCCTGTTCGTCGGCCCCGCAGTCGAATGCATTCTTCCAGATGACCGTCGGCGGCGCGCCGCAACCGGCGACGAGCAACGCGGCCAGCAGGGACAGGGCGCAGTAACGCATCTTCGCTCCTTGGTTAGTCAATGTCGGACTCCGCTCTCTAGCATACCGGGCGCGGCCGCCGCGTCAAACGCCACTACCTCACCCCGGAACCAGCATAGGACGTACCGCAAAGGCCGCAGAAACAGGGGCTGGGTTCCGGGGTCTGGGGTCCGAGGCCCTGAACCCTGGTCCGTGGTTCATCGGTTCCGACCCTCTGTGTCTCTGTGGTTCATTCCTGTCAGCTTGGTGTCTCGGTGGTGAGAATCCGGGCTCCGGGGGCCGGGTCCCTGGTTCTTGGCGCTCTTTGCGGTTCCCCAATGGTCTATATCGGTTCTTGGGACTACCTCACCACGCTCAGCCGCAGCAGCCGGTGGCTGTCCCCGGCCGTGACCCGCACGAAGTAGCGCCCGGCCGCCAGGCCGCGCAAGTCCAGCACCAGTGAAGATTGCAGATTGTCGATTGAGGATTGACTTAGCACCGACTGACCGGCCACGTCGTAGACGCGCACCGCTGCCGGCCGGCCCGCGTCTCCGAACCCGTGCGTCCAGACCATCGCGAACTCCCGGGCCGGATTCGGCCAGACCTCGGGCTCGCGGCCTGGCACCTCGGGCCCGCGGCCTTCCGCGATTCCTATCGGCTCGCCCAGTTCTTCCATCACCTTGAGCGCCAGCAGCCGCGCCTGCGCCTCGTTGGCGTAGTAGAGCGGGAACCCGAGCGCAACGGCCCGGCCCGGCCCGCCCAGCCAGCGCGTGCCGACCGGCTTGCCGTCAAAGGTGTCGCCCGAGGCCGACTGGAACCCGAGTACCGGCTCGGCGTCGCGCGGCAGCAGCGCGTCGACATAGGGCAGTTTGCCGTGCATTGCCGGCAGTATCTTGGTCGAGTCCAGCCCCACGTCCGGGTACCCGCCCGCGCCCGCCGCGCCCGCAAAGTCCACCAGTGTCGACTGCTCGGCCCGCGCCAGGTGCAGATAGTCGTAGGGAAACTGGCCGGCCGCGAATTCGTAAGGGTAGCGAGCGCTGCCGCCCACGAGTCCGAACACCGGCTTCCAGCCGGAGAGCCACAGCCGGCCGCCGTACGACAGGTTGTTGGCCAAGCCCGCGACCGCGCCGGCCAGGAGCGGCTGCTGGTACTCGTCGGCGTGCCAGGCGACGGTCGAATACGGCCCGACGTCGCCCGCCAGCGGCAGGCCGCCGGCCGCGACGTCCCAGTCGGTGCAGGCCGAGCCGCGCAGGATGGCGTGCCAGAAGTCGTCCTGCTGCGCGTCCGACGGGCTGCCCGGTTGTCCCGAGCCGTCCCGCGTTTCATCCACCAGGAGGATGCCGTGGTCGAGCGTCACCGGCTTGCCCCGCACCTCGGATGAGTACCCGCCCTCGTTGCCCGAGGTGTCGACCGCTGAAGCGACGTAGTAGTACATCGTGTCCGACAGCAGGCCCGAGTCCCGGCAGGCGGTATCCGCGAGCAGCGCCGGGTTCAGCTTCGCATATCCTGAACCGGAGACGGTCGTTCGGTACAGGTTGTACCCGGCGATGTCGAGCTCCTGGTTCCGCCGCCAGGCAAGCGCCATCCCGTGCCAAAGGGGCAGCGCCGAGGCACCCACCGGCGGCAGCGGCAGCACGGTCGGCACGGCGCTGCGCTCGCAGGACAGGCCGCTCTCGTGCCCGGCCGAGTCGACTGCCAGCACCGCCGCGTAGTAGCGCGTGTCCGGTCCCAGCCCGTCTACCCGATGCGCGGTCACGCGGCCCAGGTCCACCGAGTCGGTGTAGTTGACGCTGTCCCGGCCCCAGAGCAGCCGGTACCCGGCGAGGTCGGGCTCGGTATTCGCCTGCCACGAGGCGAAGAGGCTTGTGCCCGAGCCCGCGTCGCGCAGGTCGAACCCCTCGGGCGGCGCCGGGGCGACCGCCAGCGTGGCGATGGTGGCAATCGCCATCCGCGCCACGTCCGCGGCCAGGTCCATATCGATGTTGCCGAGCGTGTCGCCGGTAGTGTGGTACCAGACATACCCCTGCGTCCCGTACTCGTACCCCGAGGTCGCGACGTACCCGGCGTCGTCAAACGACCTGGAGTCGGACGGGAAGCTGCGCTGGGATATCTCGGTCCCGAGCCCGGTGTACAGCGCCGCCATCCGCGCCTGCAGCCGGCACAACCGCTGGGCACGCGCCAGGCCCACGAGCCTGACCCCCCACCGGCCGCCCGGCCAAGCTACCATGTCGTAGTTGGTAACCGCCACTATCTGCTCGCCGCGGGTGCGCGCCCGCTGGGCGTGGAACTGGCTGCCGAACAGCCCCTGTTCCTCGCCGGTGAACCCGACGAACCGCACCGTCATCTCGAGGTCTTCCTGCGCCAGCACCCGCGCCGCCTCGATGGCCATCGCCGTGCCCGAGCCGTTGTCCTCGGCCCCCTGCGCGAAGTTCTCCGGGTCCTCGGATATCGCGTCCATGTGGCCGCAGACGATGATGATTCTCTCCGGGTGGATGGTGCCGACCTTCTCGCCGACCACGTTGCGCCAGCCGTTGCCATAGGTGTCGAGCTTGGCCGAATCCAGGCCGAGCCCGGCGAAGTAATCGCACAGGTGCTGCTCGGCCGCGCGGCAGCTTTCGGCGGGCGAGTAGCGCGTCCGGACGTCGGTCAGCGCCTTGATATGCCGGTGGATAGAATCGGCCGACACGCGGGCGATGACCCGCTCGATGAACGTGTCCTGCTTGGCCGGCATCGGCAGCCCGCCGGCCGAGGGCACGCGGATCGGAAATGGCTCGTCCGGCAGCCGCACCAGTTCGAATCCGAACCTCGCCAGCCGGTCGGCCGCCTGGTCGCTGAATTGGCCCAGCCGCCAGCCGCCGTCCTCGAACAGGACGGGGAACGCAAGCGGCTTCGCGGTCAACTGCGGCTCCTGGTACACCAGGTACGCCGGCATGTCCGGGTCCAGCTTCACGGGCAGTCCCGCGAGGCCGGTGCGCGCCAGCGCTGCCGCCGCTCCCGGCTCGCGGGCGACCAGCCAGTGGTTGTCGGTCTGGCCGAAGCCGCGCAGGCCGGTTCCTGCCAAGAGCTCCATGTCGGCCTGGGCCGAAACGTTGACGGCGAAAATGTCGGCAGCAGCCGCTGATACCGAAACGAGAATCAGGACAACGATTGGCACTCTCATACCTGTGAGTCTCTGCCTGAGCGGCCGGAAGTCAAGCAGCAGAACCGGGCGCGGACGGCGCCGGTCTAACTGGCTATGCTCAGGCTGGTTCATTCAGTCGCATTGGTCACCTTGGTCGCTTGTGCACCCCCGGGCTCCGCCGCACAACCGTCGGGGCCGGTAACCACTGGAGAAAACGTGAACACCGACACTGTCACCTTTGCCGCCGGCTGCTTCTGGGGCGTCGAAGCCCACTTCCGCGAAATCAAAGGCGTAGTCAATGCGACCGTCGGCTACACCGGCGGCCACACCGAGAACCCCACCTACCGGGATGTCTGCGCCGACACTACCGGCCACGCCGAAGCGGTGCTCGTCGAGTTCGACCCCGCGGTCGTCACCTACGAGAAACTGCTGGACGCGTTCTTCGGGATGCACGACCCGACCACGCTCAACCGGCAGGGCCCGGACCGCGGCTCGCAGTACCGCTCGGCCATATTCTTCCACTCGCCCGAGCAGGAATCGCTGGCCCGCGCGACCATCAACTCACTGGCCGGGGCGCGGCGCTTCCCGCGGCCGATTGTCACCGAGGTAGTGCCGGCCGGACCGTTCTGGCCGGCCGAAGAGTACCACCAGCGCTACTACCAGAAACACGGCATCCGCTCCTGCGGACTGCGCTGACCCGAATCGCAGCGCTCACTGCCCGGCCGCCAGCGCCCGGCGGCCGAACACCAGTAGCGCCAGGTTGAGCAGGCCGAGGACGATGAACCCGGCGAGCCCGGGCACGCCGACCAGGAGGTCGCCGCCGCCCGACACCATCACCAGCGCCAGCCCGGCAAAGGCGTTAAGCGAGCCGTGCATCACCGCCGCGGCGACGACCGAGCGCGCCTTGAGCCGGATGAAATTGAACAGCGGCGCGAGCAGCAGGCACCACGCGACCATCATCCCGACGCCCGCGACCGGGTGCTGGCGGTAGTTCAGCCCCTGCAGCACCAGCGGCGCGTGCCAGACGCCCCAGACAAGCCCGACCAGGAGCGACGAACGCCAGAACCCCAGCCTGCCGTACTCGTTCTGCAGGAACCCGCGCCAGCCCAGTTCCTCGCCGAACCCGGCGATGGTGTTTACCGTCACGCCGGCGACGAGCCCCTGTCCCAGGAGCAGCCAGAACGGGTGCACCGGTAGCCGCGCCATTGCCGCGCGCGTCTCGGCGATGCGGTCGGGCGGCACGAGCCCGGCGAACCGTTCGAACAGCCCGGCCATCTCCGTCGAGAAGCGCACGCCCGGCAGGAGCAGGCTGACACCCAGCGTTCCGAGCGTCACCGCCAGCGGTCCCAGCCAGGCGAGCAGCCACCACCAGTTCGGCCGGAAGTTGATGCCCAGCGGCCCGGCCAGCGGCTGGCGCTTCACGAACCGCTGCGCGACGATGGCACCCACCAGTGGAAACATCATGTACGGCACGCCCACCGCCGCGGACAGAAGGTCGCCGGTCAGCCGGCCGCCCAGCAGCCAGAACGCGCCGGCCAGGGCCCAGCTTCCGCCGAATGCGATGGCGAAGTAGCACAGCACCGCGCGTGCGTGCCGCGGGCAACTCTCCGGGCAGTCGTCAACACAGCGGTCGCTCATCGGCAGGATGCCAGGGGATGGTGGTAACCGGTCAAGGGTTGCGCGGGCGGCGAACGGTGGTCCTCGCTACCTCGCCGCCGGCTCACCTCGCCACGAACCTCCTGCGGTCCTGCCGGCAGAGGAGCTGGATGACCTGGCGCCCGGTGAGTGCGGCCTGAACCGTGCCGGTGAAGGGCGCGGTCCATTGGCCCGCCATCCACAGCCCGCGCAGGCCCGGCAGCGACCGAATGGGATTGATGCGCATGTTGTCCGGGGTGATGTACCAGCCGTCGGGCGAGCCGCGCCAGTTGCCGGTGTAACGGTTGTAGGTCACGGGCGTTGCCACGTCGATGACCTCGACCTGCTGACGGAACCCGGGCCAGCGTTTGTCCAGCGCGGCGATGGTCTCTTCCGCGATGCGCTGCTTCTCGGCCTCGTACTTTGGCCGGTCCGCCACAAGCTTCTCCCACCACCCGTAGTCACACGCGTACCAAACCTCGACCGCGGACTTGCCCGGAGGCGCCATGGTCGGGTCGAACGAGTGGTGGATGACCGAGAGCCACCGCTGCTCCTTCCCGGCGACGGTAATCGGTTCATCGAGCCGGGAGCAGACGCGGGCCGGCTCCTTTGTCATGTCCCGCGCCACGCCGAGGCAGACCTGCACCACCGGCAGGACCGGCGTCCATTGCTCGTACATCCTGCGGATTCGTTCGTCAATGTGCCGGCCACCGAGGAGGTCGAAGATGAGCGTATGGCCGTCCGCGGCCCAGATGACGTCATCGGCTTTGAGTACCGTGCCGTCGGACAGCTTCACTCCGACCACGCGTGCGCTCTCGACCTCAAGCCCGGTCCCCCTGGTCTTCAGCCGCAGCTCGCCGCCGAGCTTCCTGAACCGCTCGGCGATCGTGAACGCGACCTGCTGCGACCCGCCGAGCGGCACGCCCGCTTCCGAGACCCCGCTCTTGAGGAAACCGGCGAGGCCGACCATCGGGAAACGGGGCATCGGCCAGCCCGGCCCGTCGATGAAAAGCCGCACCGCCTCGCGCAGGAACGGGTCGCTGAACCGCGCGGCGAACTCCTGCACCGTCTGCTTCCCGTAGCGGCCGAAGGTCCCGAGCAGCGGCAGTAACCTGAAGTACATACCGACGACGGCAAACGGGCTCGTGAGTTCGGGAGCATCGAGAGATGCCGCGCCCATTATGCCCGGCCCGCCCACCAGCCGCACGAACTCGCGGGAAAGCCCGGCGTCGGCCGGCGAAAGCGCGACCATCCGTTCTTCGAGCCGCGCCGGGTCGGTGCTGTATGACAGCTTTTTGTTTCCACTCTCGATCGTGCACATCTCGCTGTGGTAGTGGAACCGGCGGTTCTCCATCACGCCCAACTCCTGCCACATCCGGTGAAACGCGCCGGACTTCGACCCGGTCAGCATGTGCATCGAGATGTCGAAGGTGTAGCCCTTGCGCTTCCAGGCAGCGCAGAGCCCGCCCGGGACATCGTTCATCTCCAGTATCGTCGCCTTGTAGCCGTTGACCTGGGCATAGCAGCCGGCCGATAGACCGGCCATGCCCGCACCGACGATAACGAGTGATTTTTCCGGCATGTTACTCCTCTCGAGAACTCGCGGGACTCGTCCTGCTGCTGGCAGCATAGCCGAAGCCGGACACGATTCAAGCGCCGGAAAAGCGAGGGGCGGCCTGCGCCGCCCCTCGGTGGATCAACGGACCAGCCTGATAGTCTCGCTGCGCCGGGTATCCCCGGCCTGGGATTCGACAGAGTAGACACCGGCCGGAACCGCCCGGCCGCGGTCATCTCGACCATCCCATTTCAGGACGTGTTTGCCCGCCGGCTGAACTCCTGATACCAGGGCCCGGACTCTGCGCCCGGCCATGTCGAAAACTGCTACGCTGACCGGGACCGGTGCGGGCAGCGAATACTCAAGTTGCGTCGCGCCCGAGAACGGGTTGGGCCGGCAGGCAGAGATGACCTCGTGTTTCGGAACCGGGCCGGGCGGAGTCACGATGCCGCTCGTCGACAGGGTAAGCACCCGCATCCGGCTGGCGCTGTAGACGGTATCGAGGAACGTCGAGTAGGCGACGAGCACCTTGCCGGGCGCATGGGAAGCCGCGCCCGGGTAGGACTGGCGCCAGGGCGCGACCGCCAACGGTATCCCGGCCGGGTCGAGCACCGTACCCGACGGCGTGACGCGCGCTCCGTAGACGTCCGCGATGTCGTCCCGCGCGTCGTCCCAGGCGACGAAGTAGTTCGAGCCGTCAAAGACCACGCTGGCATTGCGCTGGTCGTTGCCCGCGGCGGAAATGAGAATGCCGAGCGTGTCCAAACTTGTGCCCGAACTGTCGATGCGGCCGCCGGCGAGGTTGTCGCCGGTATCGTCGTGCCAGACCGCGAAAAACCGCCCGGCCCCGAACGCCAGCCGCGGGTAGTCCTCGTCCTTGCCCGGGGTCCGGGTGACAAAGAAACCGCCCGGGTCGAGCACCGTGCCCGAGGGCGTGATTCGGGCGCCCTTGATTTCGTACTGGGACTCCGACTCCTGCCAGTCGGGCCAGACCAGGAGGTAGTTCGCGCCGTCAAAGGCAAGGCCGAAAGAAGTGTGCAGGTTCCATCCCGGTCCGCCCCGCCAGCCGATACTCGCGATGACGAACTTGCTGCCCATCGACCCGTCCTCGCCGACCATCCGGCCCCGCGCCTCGTATGGGAAGTTGCCCTCCCAGTACGCGACCAGGAACCGGCCGCCGTCGAACGCCGCGACCGGGTAGCGGTTGATGTACCCGTTGGAGACGACGAAGCCCGGGCCGAGCGGCACGCCGTCGAACCCGATGCGCCGGCCCCAGATCTGGCCGTTGTCCGCGTACTCATCCTCCCACGTCACCAGCCAGCAGGAATCGCCGGCCGCGACCGCGGGGTCGAGCACGTTGTGGCTGTCGGCCGAGACCGGAAACGGCTGGCCGATGACTCCGCCCGCATCGTCCAGCCGCGCCGCGTAGATGTCCCACATCCGGTTGCCGCGGAACTCCTGCCAGACCGCCAAGTACTCCGAGCCGTGGGCCGCGACCTTGGTCTTGAACTGGCGCGGCGCGCTCGCGGACAGGATTCTGTCGCGGGGGTAGATGTCGAGTGCAACTCCGGCGCTGTCGATCCGGGCCCCGTAGATATCGGTACCCCAACCCTCGTCCATGTTGCCGCGCGAGTCCTCCCACGCGGCGAACCAGCCCGTGCCGGCCGCGGTCAGGGCCGGGAAGCCGTCGGTCCAGGGCGCGGCACCGAGGTGGCGCGGCGTGAGCGAGTCGACGATCGTGCCGTCCGGCAGGATGCGCTTGCCCATGATGTCGTACCAGGTCGGTGCGCCCAAGTTCTCGATGTAGGCGACCATGAAGTGCCGGCCGTTCCAGGCGACCGCCGGCACGCCCTGGTAGCGCGACGGGTCGTCGGCGATCGGGAACCCGCCCGGGTTGAGCACCGCGCCCTGCCGGTTCACGCGCGCGCCGTAGATGCCGTTGCCCTCGGGCGGCGGGCCGGATCGCCAGTCCTGCCAGGCGACGAAATAGACGCTGTCGGACGGGGAATAGTCCACGTCCGGGAACCAGCGGGAGTCATCGGGCCGGTACGCGAGCGTTTCGACCTTGGCGACCGTACCGCCCGCGGTTACGAGCGCGCCGGCGATGGTCAGTCCCCAGCAGTCGTCGGCGACGATGAACCAGGTGCTGTCGCAACCGGCCACGCCCACGCCGCCGGGATAGCTCTGGTTATCGCGGTGGCAGATGGGGATGCCGTCCGGGTCAAGCACCTGGCCCGAGGTCGTCACCCGCGCGCAGTAGAGCCAGGAGACCCCGCTCCGGCCGTCCAGCCAGACCGCGAGGTACTCAGAGCCGTTGAACGCGACGTTGGCGAAAAACTGGTTGCCTTCGGCGTTGGAGATAAGGAAGCCGCCCGGGTCGAGAACAGTGCCCGAGGGCGTGACCCGCGCGCCGTACAGGTCCCGGTTGCCGGCCCCAGGGTTGACTCCCTCCCACACCACCAGGTAGTTGGTGCCGTCGAATGCGACGCCCGGGTTGTACTCGGTGTACTGGTCGAGCGTGGCGATCCGGATCCCGACCGAATCGAGCAGCACCCCTGCGCCCGACAGCCGCGCGCCGTATATGCAGAACAGCGACGACTCGTCGTGCCGGGAATCCTGCCAGACCGCGAAATAGTTGGTGCCGTCGAATGCCACCTGCGGCTTCCACTGGAACTTCTCGACGCCGACGTCATAGGTCAGCGTGGTGTCGTCAAGACAGGCGGCGGGAAAACTCGGCAGCAGCGGGCCGGCCACGGCGAAACCGGCCGCGCAGGCAACCAGTGATACGAGTGTCAGAAGTCGATTCATGTTACCTCACTTCGGGTTGGCATCTTTCGTCGACGTACGATGCTAGACCTAGAGCATTCTACAGGATTCGGAGATGCCGTTCAAATGGCGGGGCCGCAGAGCAAGAACGAGACGTTCTCTGTTGCTCTTGGCGTGCTCTTGCGAAACTACGCTCCTGGTGTCTTCTTGGCGTCTTGGCGGTTAGTTCGCTTCCCGTGCTCTGGAACGACGTCGTGCCTCCCTGCCCCCTGGGCAGCCCAGGGGCCGCCTGGGGGGCTGCTTGTCGGACTCGATGTTGGCCCGGGTCTTGGTGTAGTTGCGAGCGAGGATGTCCGCCTGGATTACAGCCTGAAACCTGCCGAGGTCGTCGGCGCGGATGTCGGAGAGGAACCTGGTGAGGTTGTCGGCAAGGTTGTCGACGAGGATTCAGGCTTCGAAGCCAGCAAGGATGTATGCCCGGTTGTCCGCGTGGAATCCAGCTTCGTTGTCGGCGAGGCTCGCGCTGTGCCTGAACCGCAGCCTGGAGGACAGAAAGAAGCGGAAGGGACGGCGTGCGCCGCCCCTCGTCACTCTGTGCTACTTCAGCACGTAGACGTTGTGCATCTCGCAGACGTCGTGGAGCTGCTTGGGCCACCCGGTGACGCCGTGCGGTAATCGGCCTGCGCGCTTGACTGCCGGCCGCGGCCTGCTAGTCTTGCAGGCCCACATGGCAGTAACAAACCCGACCTACAAAGGCTACCGTGACCCGGCTCTCTCCCGGTTGAAAGAGCTGGGTATCCCGGTCTGGTCCGAGGCAGTCGTAGAGACGACGCACGGGACGTTCCACGGCATCGTGCTGCCGCGCAGCGAGACCGACGACGAGCATCACATCGTGCTCAAACTGAAGTCGGGCTACAACGTCGGCGTGCGGGCCGACTCGATAAACGCGGCGCGCCAGGTCGGGTACAAGGAGGCGGTCTACAAGATACCGGAGAGCGAGTTTCCGACCGATGCGGGGAAGCACCCGGTGACGTTGTTCGGCACGGGCGGAACCATCGCGTCGCGCCTCGACTACCGGACCGGCGCCGTCATCCCGGCTTTCACGCCCGGCGAGCTGTACGGGGCTGTGCCGGAGCTGGCCGACCTGTGTAATCTGCGCACCGAGAAGCTGTTCGGCGTCTTCAGCGAGAACATGGGCCCGGAGCAGTACATCGCCACCGCCCGGGCGGTCGCCGCGGAAGTCGAGAACGGTATCCGCGGCATCGTCATCGGCCACGGCACCGACACCCTGCACCACACCGCGGCCATTCTGTCATTCATGCTCCAGGGCTTGCCGGTGCCGGTGGTCCTCGTCGGCTCGCAGCGTTCCAGCGACCGGCCGTCGTCCGATGCCGCCCTCAACCTGCGCAACGCCGTCAAGACCGCGGTTGAGTGCGACATCGCCGAGGTGATGGTCTGCATGTTCGGCCCGACGTCCGACGAGTACGGCCTGCTCCACCGCGGCACCCGCGTCCGCAAGATGCACTCCAGCTACCGTTCCACCTTCCGCACCATCGGCGACATCCCGCTCGCCACCGTGTCCCAGGAGACCGGCTTCAACTACCTCCACCCGGACTACAACCGCCGGCGCGCCGACCGGAAGGTGAAGCTCGACACCGCCTTCGAGGAAAAGGTCACGATACTCTACTACTACCCGAACATGAAGCCCGACATCATCGAGGCGCTCATCGACAACGGGTACAAAGGCATCGTCATCGCCGGTACCGGACTCGGGCACATGAACAAGCCCGTCTACCCGGCGCTGGCCAGGTGCCGGGACAAGGGCATCGCGGTCTACATGACTGTCCAGACGCTGTGGGGTTATGTACACATGCGGGTTTACGAGACCGGACGCGACATGATAAAGCTGGGGGTAGTCGAGACCGAAAACATGCTGCCCGAAGTGGCATACATGAAGCTGTGCTGGGTGCTGGGCCACACGACCGACCCGCAGGAAGTGCGCCGGATGATGCTGACGCCGATTGCCGGCGAAATCACCGACCGCGAGCCGCCCAACGGCTACCTCGTGATGCAGGGCGGCATTCCCGAAGTAGAAGAGTTCGTCTCCCGGATGCTCCGCTAGCGGCCGCGCTGCGGACCGGTCCGGACCCGGCCCTATTGGGGAAGCAGGCGGCGCGCGAGCTGCGCCACTTCGTGCCCGTGCGCCAGGCCGCGGAAGCGACGCATCAACAGTCCCATGTAGAAACGGACTCTTGCCTCCGGCTCCCGCGCGAACGTCGGTGCCGGCAGCCCGGCCATCGCCGCTGCAACCGCGTCCGCCAGTCCCGTCCCGGACAAAACCGACACCGGTCGCGCCAGCAGCTCCTCCAGTTGCGCCCCGTGCGCCAGTTCACGCATCAGGCCGTAGAGGCCCTCGCGGGTGAAGCGCCCGCCGCGCCAGGCCGCAAACAGCCCGGTCATCACCGCATCCGTCAGCCGCTCCGCGCCGCCGACCTCGCGCGTCAGACGACGCGGCCATTGCAGCAGCGCTACCGCGGCCAGCTTCGGCTCGACGCCGAGCCGCACCTGTTCCTCGAAGCACCCCCGCCGGGGTGAAACCGCGAGCTCGCGGGCGATGTCGAGAGAAAGGCCGAGGCCGCGCATCCGCTGCTCGGTCTCCCAGACCGGCTCGGGCAGTCCGGGCCGCAGGGCCTCCAGCCGCTCCCTCGGGATGACGGTGGGCGGAGAGTCGGTATCCGGGTACATCCGGTCCGGACCGGGCAGGATGCGCTCAAACCCGGTCGTGCCGTCGGGATGGGGCTGCCTGGTCTCGCGGGGCACGCCCTCGAGCGCGTCCAGAGCGCGCAGGTGAAGCTCGTTCACCGCCGTCCGGACATCTGCCGGCGAACCCCAGACGAGCACGACCTCGTCGGCCGGGCCGCAGCCGAGCGTCTCCCGCACTTTGCGCCAGTCGTCGGCCGAGAAACCGCCGTCGTCCTGCCCGCGGTACATAATGTTCGGCATCCGGTCCAGGCAGGCGATGACCCGGACCCGCTCCGAAAACTCGTACCCGAACTCGATGCCGGGCTCAATCGTCTCATGGAGCAGGCCGCCGAATTGCGGCAGTCTGACCGCAGCGACTGTCGCCCCGGCATCGGCCGCCGCCCGGATGCAGTCGGCGGCCCGCGCGAGCCCGTTCGGGACCGTGCTCGACTGCGCGGCCGGCATGGCGCTGCGCGTGGCCCCGCGCCGCTGCAGTTCGGCGCGAATCTCAAGCAGCCGCTTCTGCCGGTAGGCCTCGACCGCTACCAGGCGCCGGATCAGTTTGGTATTGGGGACGCCCTTGATCTCCACCCGCGTGCTGCCGGCGATGCTCACGTTCACATCCTGCCGCCCGCAGCCGGGCCCGGTTCGCACCTGGCCGCTGGAACGGAGAATCCGCCAGATGAGGCCGGCGGCC
>JAEAMF010000822.1_pt1 | contig 30378 bp, 22 predicted proteins | sample 8958721 | NCBI WGS metagenome assembly JAEAMF01 (sample SAMN16933255, study PRJNA681124) | bioreactor sludge metagenome | isolation source: anaerobic bioreactor treating anionic surfactant - SDBS | place: India: Bengaluru | collected 2019-02-28 | reverse complement strand
GGTTGGTTTTTTTTGATGGGTGTGCGGCTGGTTTTTGGGTTGTTTGGGGGGCTGCAACTGGGGCGTGCGCCGGTTTTCCCGCGGGCGGGGGGGCGCCAACTTGCCAACGATGCAGGCGCCACGCGCCCGCAGCCTCCTTTCCCGCGCTTAACAAAAGATAACGTCTTGTTCGTTGTCAGCCCTTTCTAAACCCCGATAGGATGGTTCTCAGCTATTGCGGGGCTCTGGAACAGGGTTTTTGGCTGTGCCCGCAACTGGATTTGACCCAAATAACAATTAAATCGGGGGAGAGATCTATGGGTGAGCCCGTCATGGCGCGCACCGGGTATGGTGCAGGACAAGGGCGCAGGGGGCCGACCGTGTTGGTTGGCAGCAGCCTTCTGGCGTTGGCCCTGGGCATGTTTGCCAATACTATCGAGGCGGCGCAGGCGCAGGAGTCTGCAGCCTCGGCAACGGTCTACGCCATTGAGTCCGATAAGGCCGCTCGCAGTCTGTTGCTTGACGTCACCAAGGCCGGCGCCCGGCTGGTAGCGGTTGGTGACCGTGGCCACATCCTTTTCTCCGATGACCAGGGGCAGACCTGGACCCAGGCACGGGTGCCCACCCGGCAGATGCTCACTGCGGTTTACTTTGCCGATGCCCGCCATGGCTGGGCGGTAGGCCATGATGCGCAGATCCTCGCCAGCAGTGACGGCGGCGCGACCTGGAGCAAGCAATTCGAAGACCTCAAGCGTGAAGCGCCCTTGCTGGATGTGTGGTTCCAGGACGCGCAGCACGGTTTTGCTGTGGGGGCTTATGGGGCTCTGCTTGAAACCGTTGATGGCGGCGCAGCCTGGCAAGAGGTCAGCGACCGTCTGGATAACGAAGATCAACTGCACCTCAATGGCATCGCGGCGGTGAAGGATGCAGGGCTGTTCATCGTTGGAGAGCAGGGCGTGATGTTCCGCTCAGCCGACGCTGGGCAAACCTGGAACCGGGTGGAAGGGCCCTACCAGGGCTCGTTGTTCGGTGTGGTCGGTACGGCGCAAGCACGCACGCTGCTGGCCTATGGCTTGCGCGGCAACCTGTTCCGCTCCACCGACTTTGGCGACACCTGGCAAACCATTCCCCTGCATGCCGAACGCGGGCAGTTGGAGTTCGGCTTGTCCAGCGCGACGCTTCTGGACGATGGCAGCCTGGTGCTGGTCGGTAATGGCGGTAGCGTCCTGCGCAGCACCGACGATGGTGCAAGCTTCAGTGTCTATAACCGGGCCGATCGTATCGCGCTGGCGGCTGCCAGCGCAGTCACGGATGGCAAGCTGATTCTGGTAGGCCAGGGCGGCGTCCATGTTGCCACGTCATCTGGCGCTGAGAGGGTACAACCATGACCAGTCGGGAATCGTTCGGCACCCACCAGCACCATCACGACAAGGCGTCGGTTCTTGAACGCCTGATTTTCAACAACCGGCCTGCTGTCATCTTCATCTGCCTGGTCGTCAGCCTGTTCCTGTTCTGGCAGGCCACCTTGATCCGCCCCTCGACCAGCTTCGAGAAAATGATCCCGCTTGAGCATCCGTTTATCGAGAAAATGCTTGAGCACCGTAACGACCTGGCCAACCTTGGCAATACGGTGCGTATCTCGGTGGAGGCAGTCGATGGCGATATCTTCGACAAGCACTACATGGAAACCCTGCGTCAGATCCATGATGAGGTGTTCTACATTCCCGGTGTCGATCGTTCTGCGCTCAAGTCGTTGTGGAGCCCGAACGTTCGCTGGACCGAGGTGACCGAAGAAGGTTTTGCCGGTGGCGAGGTCATTCCGAAGACCTACGATGGTTCCGCCGACAGCCTGGATGAACTGCGCAGCAACGTGCTCAAGTCCGGGCAGATAGGCCGTCTGGTGGCCAACAACTTCAAGTCCAGCATTGTCGATGTACCGCTGCTGGAGTCCTACCCCGACCCGCAGGACCAGGGAAAGCAGATCAAGCTGGATTACCAGCAGTTCTCCCATCAGCTGGAAGAGAAGATCCGCGACAAGTTCCAGGCACAGAACCCCAATGTAAAAATCCACATCGTCGGTTTCGCCAAGAAGGTTGGCGACCTGATCGATGGCCTGATGATGGTCGCGATGTTCTTCGGCATCGCCCTGGCCATCACCTGGGTGCTGCTGTACTGGTTTACCTGGTGTATCCGTAGCACCATCGCCGTGCTGATCACCACCCTGGTGGCGGTGGTCTGGCAGTTGGGCTTGATGCACGCAGTGGGCTTTGGCCTGGATCCGTACTCGATGCTGGTGCCGTTTCTGATCTTCGCCATCGGCATTTCCCATGGGGTGCAGAAGATCAACGGTATCGCCTTGCAGTCCAGCGATGCCGACAATGCCCTGACCGCTGCACGGCGAACCTTCCGCCAACTGTTCTTGCCGGGGATGATTGCCATCCTGGCCGACGCGGTGGGCTTCATCACCCTGCTGATCATCGATATCGGGGTGATCCGCGAGTTGGCCATTGGCGCCTCCATCGGTGTGGCGGTGATCGTCTTTACCAACCTGATCCTGCTGCCGGTGGCGATCTCCTATGTCGGCATCAGCAAGAAGGCTATCGAGCGCAGCAAGCGCGATGCCACGCGTGAGCACCCGTTCTGGCGGCTGCTGTCCGGCTTTGCCAGTGCCAAGGTTGCGCCTGTGTCAGTGGTGCTGGCGCTGTTCGCGTTCGGTGGTGGCCTCTGGTACAGCCAGAACCTGAAGATCGGTGATCTCGACCAGGGAGCGCCTGAACTACGTCCTGACTCGCGCTATAACCTGGACAACCGTTTCATCATCAGTAACTACTCGACCAGCTCGGATGTGCTGGTGATCATGGTCAAGACGCCATCCGAAGGCTGCTCGGTCTATTCGACCATGGCGCCGGTCGATGAGTTGATGTGGACCATGGAAAACACCCCGGGCGTGCAATCGGCGATTTCACTGGTAACGGTGTCCAAGCAGGTCATCAAGGGCATGAACGAGGGCAACCTGAAATGGGAGACCTTGTCGCGTAACCCGGATGTGCTGAACAGTTCGATCTCCCGTGCCGATGGCTTGTACAACAGCGACTGTTCGCTGGCCCCGGTGCTGGTGTTCCTCAACGATCACAAGGCCGAGACCCTTGATCGCGTGATCAAGGCGGCCCAGACCTTCGCCGATGAACACAACAAGGACGGCCTGGAGTTCCTGCTGGCAGCGGGTAATGCCGGGATCGAGGCCGCGACCAACGACGTGATCAAGTCGGCCGAGCTGACCATCCTGATCCTGGTGTACATCTGTGTGGCCGTGATGTGCATGATCACCTTCCGCTCGTTTGCCGCGACCTTGTGCATCGTGCTGCCGCTGGTGCTGACTTCGGTGCTGGGTAATGCGCTGATGGCCTTCATGGGCATCGGTGTGAAGGTGGCGACCCTGCCTGTGGTGGCGCTGGGGGTGGGTATCGGTGTGGACTACGGCATTTACATCTACAGTCGCCTGGAGAGTTTCCTGCGCGCCGGGCTGCCGCTGCAGGAGGCCTACTATCAAACCCTCAAGTCCACCGGCAAGGCGGTGCTGTTCACCGGTTTGTGCCTGGCCATTGGCGTTGCGACCTGGATCTTCTCGGCAATCAAGTTCCAGGCTGACATGGGCTTGATGCTGACCTTCATGTTGCTCTGGAACATGTTCGGCGCATTGTGGTTGTTGCCGGCACTGGCACGTTTCCTGATCAAGCCGGAGAAACTGGTGGGCAAGGAGGGTGGGTCGATTTTCGCCCATTGATCGCCTCGGTTGAGCGCATCGCCGGCAACGCCGGCCCCTACGGGGGCTGGGGTGCCGGCGATGTTGTTTGCATTGGAGTATCATTGTGCTTTTCCGCACGATGATACCTCTCTCATGACGACCCTTTCCCACGCCCTGCAAGCCAGCGACATGCTGTTGATCGACGGCCTGCATGCCTTTGATTTCACCTTCGATGAGACCGGTCTGCAGGTTGAATGCATGGATGGCCGTGCACTCAAACGCTGGCAGTTCAGCATTGAGCAGATCAATGCAGCCCGCGCGGACAGCGGCGACTGGTTGATCGCGGCCGACGGTGTCGAGCACCGTCTGGTGTGCATGAGTGCCTTGCGCGCCTCGGAAGAGGATGACGATGAAACGTCTGCTGACGTGTCTATTGATCAATAGTGCTGTTGCCATGACGGCTACGGCGCAAGGCCACGAACTGCTGGTCGGCAGCTACACCCAGGGCAGCAGCGAGGGGATCTATCGCTACCGCTTTGACAGCCAGAGCGGGCAGATCGAGCCAGAGCCGCTGCAGGTGGTGCAGAGTGTCAACCCGTCCTGGCTGGTCGTGTCCAGTGACCGTCGCCTGTTGTTTGCGGTCAACGAGAACGGCGCCGGGCATGGCCAGGTCAGCAGCTTTGCGCTTGCCCCCGGCAGCGGTGCGATAAGCCCGCTGAGCCGGCTCGACAGCCTGGGTGACGAGCCGACCCACGCCAGCCTCAGTAATGACGGCCGCTACCTGTTCGTTGCCAACTATGCGGTGCAGCCAACCCCGGGCGGGAGCCTGTCGGTGCTGCCCGTGGCGGCAGACGGGCGCTTGTTGCCGGTGGTGCAGCAAGAACGCCATCCGCCCAGCTACGTCAACCCGGAGCGCCAGTCCGGCTCCCATGTGCATGCGGCGGTGTCGTCGCCGGATGGGCGCTACCTGTATGCCTGCGATCTGGGCGCCGACAAGGTGTTCATCTATCGCTACGACAGCGCCAACCCCGAGCGCCCCTTGAGCCCGGCCCGCCCTGCGGCGGTCAACCTGCCGCCGGGCAGTGGGCCACGCCATCTGGTGTTCGCAGCCACTGGCAAACAGGCTTACCTGACCCTGGAGATGAGTGCTGAAGTGGTGGTGTTCGATGTACAGGATGGCGTACTCATCGAGCGTCAACGGCTGCCCTTGAGCGACTCTCAGGCGCCGAACAGCAAAGCGGCGGGGGCCTTGCACCTCTCGCCGGACGGGCGCTTCCTGTACGTGAGTAATCGCGGTACCGCCAACCAGCTGTTGGTGTTCGCAATCGACTCGGCCCTGGGGACGCTGACGCCGCTGCAACGGCGCTCGGTGGAAGGTGATCATCCTCGCGAGTTCAGCCTCGACCCGAGCGGTGGCTATGTGCTGGTTGCCAACCAGAAGAGCAACCAGATCGTGGTCATCCAGCGCGACCGACACACCGGCCTGCTGGGCAAGACTGTGCAGAAGCTTGCCCAGGATGCGCCTTCGGACCTGAAGTTCGTCAATTGACCATCGCGGGCAAGCCCGCTCCCACAGGTGAACTGCCCCCAAGAAGTTGGACACAAATCCAACCCTTGGTGGGCAGTCCAAGTTGTAGGAGCAGGTCTTGCCTGCGATGCGGGCGCCGCGCACCTGCTGATACACCACGGCCCCCATCGCGGGCAAGCCCGCTCCCACAGGTGGACTGCCCCCGAGAAATTGGACACAAATCCAACCCTTGGTGGGCAGTCCAAAGTTGTAGGAGCAGGTCTTGCCTGCGATGCAGACGCCGCTAACCCACTGACACCCCACCGGCGCCATCGCAGGCCAGCCTGCAACAACAGGGCGGGTGGTTTCAGCGGGCCATGATTGCCTTGAATAGCGCCGAGTCCAGCCAACCCTGCAGCCAAGCTCGCAGCCTGGGGTAGGGGGCTTGGGCAAACCAGTCTGGTTCAACCCCGGCGAACTGGCGAATGAACGGCATCAGGGCCACATCCGCCAGGCTTGGGTGCGAGGTGAGGAGGTAGTCGTGCTGCGCCAGGTGTGCCTCCAGGTCATCAAGGATTTCACAGGCCAGCTGTCGGTATTCCTCACGCGAATGCGCCGGGTAGCGCTCGGCATACTTGTAGTGGTTGAGCCTGACTTTAAACAGGCTGTCGTTACGCGCTATCAGTGCGTTGGCCTGTTGCGCAGCCTGTGAGTCGGTACTCAGCAGCCAGTCTTGCGGGTCATGCCGGGCCAAGGCCCAGCGCATGATGTCCAGGCTTTCTTCCAGCACCTTGCCCTCGACACTCAACACCGGCACCGTACCTTTGGGCGACAAGGCGAGCATGTCGGCCGGTTTTTCCTTGAGGCTGACCTCGCGGATCTCCACCGGGCATTGGCTGTAGCGCAAGGCCATGCGTGCACGCATGGCGTAAGGGCAGCGCCGAAACGAATAGAGGATCATCCACTGACCTCCAGGGTACTCAGGCCATTGCCTTGGCGACGAACCTGGATCTGTACCGGAATCCGCTCGTGCATTTCCTGCACATGAGAAATCACCGCGACCTTGCGCCCTTGAGCCTGCAAACCGTCCAGTGCATCCATGGCCAGTTGCAGCGATTCGGGGTCGAGGCTGCCGAAGCCTTCGTCGATGAACAGCGACTCGATCTTCAACGTGCTCGAGGCCATCGACGCCAGCCCCAGGGCCAGCGCCAGCGAGACCAGGAAGGTTTCGCCCCCGGACAAGGAGTGCACCGAGCGCAGTTCATCCCCCATCTCGGTATCCTGCACCAACAGGCCCAACAGGCTGCCGCCGCGCTTGAGCCGGTAGCGGCGGGCCAATTGACGCAGCTGTGCGTTGGCATGGTGCACCAGCAGGTCGAGGTTGTAGCCCTGGGCGATCTTGCGGAAGGTATCGCCAGTGGCAGAACCGATCAAGGCGTTCAGGCGCGCCCAGCGTTGCCACTCGGTATAGGCCTGGGCAATCTGTTCTGCCAGCGCTTGGTTGGCCTGTTGGCGGCGCTGGTCGTCGGCTTGCTCGGCGCGCAGTTCGGCACACTGTTGCTCGCGGGTGTGCAGCTGTTGCTGCAACGCGGCCATGGCTTGTTCCAGCTGATCGGCTGGCAGTTCCCCGTTGGCTTGGGCCTGATGTTGCTGAAGGCGCTGTTCGCGCTCTTGCACCAGCACCTGAGTGTGCTCGATGGCTTTTCTGGCGTTTTGCAGGCGCTGACGCAACTGGCTGATCTGTTCGTCATCGAACGCCAGCAATTGCGTCAGGCCGGCATCGTCCAATTCAGGATGGGCGTGTCGCCATTGGCCGATGACGGCCTCCAGTTGACGGCATTCCTCTTCCAGGGCATCTCGCTGTTGCGCTTTGGCCTTGAGCTCGGCTGTCAGCTCGATCGAGCGGGCGAGGCTGTCCTGCAGTTGCTGCTGGGTGGTCGCTTCGACGCTGCGCGCCTGTTCAACGGCCTGCTCCAGTTGCTGTTGCCAGTGCTGGGCGTTTTCGTGCTCGCCAAGCAGGCCGTCTAGCGTTGCTTTTGCCTGCTGCTGTTGGGTTTGCCGGGCAACGACCTGCTGCTGCAGCTCCTCCAGCTTCTGTACCCGTGCCTGTTGTTGCAGGCTGGCCTTTTCCAGTTGCTGCTGGCGGTCGTTGTAGTCCTGTTGCTCGTCTTTTTGCCGGTCTACCAGTTCCAGGCGCTGCGCCAGTTGCTGGTCGAGTTGCAGGAAGGCGGCTGACGGTTCCTGACGCAGTGCTTGCAGGATGTCGGCGGGCAGCAGGCCGGCGAAGCTTGCCAGTGCCTGTTCCAGGCGTTCCTCGTCGTCACTCAGCGCCTGCTGTTGCTGGCTCACGTGCAGCGTTGCCTGCTGGCTGGCCTCGACGGCCACCTGCAGTTGTTGCTGCAGGCGGGCGGCGTCCTGCTGAAGCGTGAGCAGTGTGTGCTGGCGTTGCTCGTCCCGGTTGATGTCATCGTTCAGGCGGCGCAGTTGAAGCTCCAGCCAGGCCGAGCAGGCGTTGCTGTCCTGATGGGCCAACTGGGCGTAGAGCGGGTGAGCATCGAGGCTGGGGGCCAACGCCTGCTGTTGAGTGACAAGGTGCTCGTGCTGGTGCAGGTATTCCTTGATCTGGCTATTGACGCCGGCCAGTTTCGCTCGCAGTTCATCCAGTTTTTCTTTCAGCCCGTCGACCAGGCGCTGGGCGTTGGCTTCTTCATCCTGGTCATGTCGGCCAAGGCTTTGCAACAGCGCTTCGGGCTGGTGGTACGGGTGTTCCTGGCTGCCGCAGACGGGGCAGGGCTGGTCGTCCTGTAGCTGCGCTCGGAGCTCTTCGACGCTGGCACTGCGGGCCAGACGCTGACGCTCAAGCAGCTGTCGTGTGAGGTTCAGTGCCTGCTCGGCGGCAATCAGCTCTTGTTTGCCTTGCAGCCCCTCGCTGATCAACTGTTCGCGTTGCTGCTGCGCGGCCTGCCGGCGTTCACGCAAGGCTTGGATTTGTTTGTCCAGATCCTGCTGGCTGTTCCAGAGCCGGGTCAGTTCTTCGACCGCACGCTGTTGCTTGCGGTTGTCTTGCAGCAGCGTTCCCAGCAGGCTGATCTGCTCTGCCAGGGCCTCGGGTTCAGCGCCGGCTTCGTGGTAGATCTGCGCCAGGTGTGTGCGCTGTTCTTCCAGTTGGCGGGCCGCATCCGTGGCGCGTTGCTGCAGGGCGGGCAGTTCCTCGCGACCTTTGTTGAGCCGGTTGCCAATGAGCATCAGTTGCTGCAGTTGGCCCCGGTAGGCGCTCCAGGCGTCGCCCAGGCCGGACAGGTGCGCGCTGTGTGCGAGTTGCTCGTCGAGTTGCTGCAGACGCTCGCTATTACGCTGCTGTTGTTCGATCAGGGTGTGTAGCTGCTGCTGGCCCTCGCGGGAGGCCTGCTCGGCCTGTTGGTGCAGGGCAAGGCTGTCGGCCAGTTCCTGTTCCAGGCGCGCCAGGGTGTCTTGCTCGGCGAAGGCCTGGCGTAGCAACGGTGCGTTTTGCGCCTGCTGAGCCAGTGCCTGGTTCAGTGCCTCGCGTGCGTGGTGCAGGTGTTGTTCCAGTTGTTGCTGGGCGGTCTGCAACTCAACCTGTTGCTGGCGCTGTTGTTCAATGGCAACGGTCAGTGGCGAGCGCTGGCCGGTCAGCTCCAGTTGTCGGGCAAACTGATGGCGCTGCGGCGCCAACTGCTCCAGCCGCTCCAGGTTCAGGCGTTCTGTGGCCAGTTGCTCCCAGTGCTGCTGGGCACTGTGGGCGTCCTCGGCGGCGGCACGTTGTTGCGCCTGTAGGTTGCCTAGCTCTGTCAGCCAACTGCGCTGCTGCTCGAACTGGCGCAGTTGCGCCTGTTCGGTCTTGAGTTGGCGTTGTGCCTGTTCAACACGCTGGTCGAGTTCAGCGCGTGCCTCCGGGCTGAGCGGGGTGATACCACTGGCCTGTTGTTGCAAGGCCTTGTGGATATCTTCGGCTTCTTTGCTCTTGCTGTAGGCACGTCGGCCCAACTGGCTGTAGATCGCCGTGTTGGTGAGTTTTTCCAGCAGTTCGCTGCGGTCCTTGTCGTCGGCCTTGAGGAAGGCGCTGAACTCGCTTTGGGCCAGCATGACCGCACGGGTGAACTGTTCGAAGTTGAGCCCCAGCTTGGCCTCGATCAGCTGTTTGTACTCGCTTTTGCTCTGGCTGCTCAGTAACTGGTTGCCGTCCAGGTCATGCAGGCTCTGACGGCTGCCTTGCAGCTTGCCGTTGGCTTTATCGCGGGCGCGGTTGGTCTCCCAGCGTGCCCGGTAACGGTGGCCGTCGATACCGACGAAATCAACTTCGGCAAAGCCGCTGCCGGTGCCCCGACGTAGCAGCGTGCGCGGGTCGCTGGTAAGGATCTCGCTGTCGACTTCTGGCAGTTTGGTTTCCCGGCCAATGCTGTTCAGGCGTGGTACAGCGCCGAACAGTGCCAGGCACAAGGCATCGAGCAAGGTGCTCTTGCCCGCGCCGGTGGGGCCGGTGATCGCAAACAGGCCAGCACTGGCCAAGGGCTCGGCGGTGAAGTCGATTTCGCAAGGGCCGGCCAGGGACGCAAGGTTTTTCAGGCGAATGGCGAGAATTTTCATGGGTGCTCCTCCTCCTGTTGCACGTCCTGCAGCAGTTGGGCGAAGTCGGCCAGTGTCTGCTCGTCCACGGCACTGCCATAGGCCTGCTCCCAGGCGCGGCTGAACAGGTCTTGCGGGCTGAGTTGGCCAAGTTCAATCAAGGGGCTACTGTCGTCGTCATCCTGTTGAGCGCCGGCATACTCGACGGCGATCCGTACCAGGCGCACGGCCTTGCCGTTCAGCGCGAGTTCGATTTGCTGGCGCAGGTCCGGTTGTGGTTCATCCAGACGCACGCGCACTTCCAGCCAGGGCTGGCGTTGCAGGTCAGCCAGCAGGTCGACTTCGGGCAGCGCTGCCAGGTGTTCCAGCACCTCGTTCAGGGAGGCAGGGCCCAGGCGTTGCAGGTGCACGGCCCGCGGTACCAGCCGTGGCTCGACGCTGCGCAGTGCCGCGCCGTCCAGTTCCACCTCGAGTATCTGGTGTTGATAGCCAATTTCCGAGAACGACAACGGCAGCGGCGAGCCGCTGTAGCGAATGCGTTCCTCGCCGTTGACCCGCTGCGGTTTGTGCAGGTGGCCCAGGGCGACATACGCCACCGAGTTGCTGAACAGCTTGGCCGACAGTGCTTCGGCGTTGCCGATGATCAGGCTGCGCTCGGAGTCTTCCGAAATCGACCCGCCAGCCATGTGCGCATGGCTGATGGCGACCAGCGCCTGCCCCGGTTTGCGTCGGCTTTCAGCGGCAGCGATCAGGCGTTCATGTACCTGGGTGATGCCGTGCAGGTAATCGTCACCCACGTGTGCGCCGGTCACTTCGGCCGGGCGCAGGAAGGGCAGCGCCAGGCACCAGGCGCGGGTTTTGCCCTTGGCATCGGTCAGCGGGATCAGCAAGCGATCACTGTCGAGCTGGCCGTCATCCAGCCACTGCACACGGCCCAGGGCATGGGTGCGCAGGCGGCGCATCAACGGTGCCGGCAGTTCGATACGGGCACCGGAGTCATGGTTGCCGGCAATGATCACGATATCCAGCGCAGGCTGCTGTTCGTGAGCGCGGACGATGAAGTCGTACAGGCGTTCCTGGGCTTTGACCGGAGGGTTGACCGTATCGAAGATGTCGCCGGCAATCAGCAGGGCATCGGGTTGACGCAGGGCCAGTTGGCCAAGCAGCCAGTCGAGAAAGCAGGCATGTTCGAAGTCACGTTCCTGGCTGTGGAGGGTTTGCCCCAGGTGCCAGTCGGAGGTGTGAAACAGACGCATTGAAAGTCCTGTGCAGAGGAAACCGGGTCGCTCTGGGCAGCGTTGGCCAGCAGGGGCGGTCGGCTATGGTAGCGCGACTACGCCCCGGGGTTGCCAGTTTCCGGGATCAGCAGGGCCGAGACAACCGGCGGCATGCGAACTTCAGGCATGCGCCTGGGGGAAGTGCACGCTTGCACACAGGCCACCCTGCGGCAGGTTGTCCAGGCTGACTTTTGCGCCGAGGCGCTTGGCGATGGTTTGTACAATGGCCAGGCCGAGGCCGGCGCCTTGGTCGTTGCCACGGCTGAAGAAGCGCTCGAACAGGCGATCACGATGTTCAGGGTCAATGCCAGGGCCTTGGTCTTCGACGCTCAGCAGCACTTCGCTGGCGGTCTCCTCCAGGCGCACGGTGATCAGCCCGCCTTTGGGTGAGAAATTCGCGGCATTGGTGACCAGGTTGTTCAAGGCAATATCGAGGGTTGCGCTATCGCCCAGTATCCGCAGGGGCGCCTCAGGCGCTTCCAGGCTCACCTCAAGGCCCCTGTCGAGCAGCCAGGGGGTCAGTTGTGCCAATGAGTCACGCACACTGGCAGTCAGGTCGATGGGCTGTAGTGGTGCGCTGCCAAGCCGTGGCTCCAGGCGTGCCATGGTCAAGAGTTGATTGACCAGGCGCGAGGTTCGGTCCACACCGGCAATCAGGTTGTGCAGGGACTGTTGGCGTTCCGCGTCGTTGCGCGCTTCCTGCAGATTCTGCGCGTGTACCCTTAGCACTGCCAGCGGGGTACGCAACTCGTGGGCCGCATCGGCGATGAAACGTCGCTCCCGGCCAAGGACTTCCTGAATCTGTCCCAGCAGCCGATTGAGTGCGGCTTGCATCGGCTCCAGCTCATTGGGCAATGGTGACAGTTGTATGGGCTCCAGCGACCCGGGGTGGCGGGCGCGCAGTGTCGTGGCCATATTGGCCAGTGGTTTGAGCCCCCAGCCAATGGCAAACCAGATCATCGTCGCTAACAGCAGGCTGCCAATCAGGTTGGGCCCAAGGGTGTGGCGGACGATGCGGTTGACCAGGTCGTTACGCACATCGTCGCGCTCGCCAACCCAGATGCGCAGGGAATGCTCGGTGTCGACCAGCACGAAGGTACGCCATTGCTGGTTCTTCAGGTCGACCACATCATTGAAGCCGGCATCGCTCGGCGGTGCAGTGAAGCTAGGTGCACTGGCGGTATGCACCAGTAACTGGCCATCGAGGTTCCAGACCTGAAAGGCCATTTTGCTTTCGTAAGGGTGCCCATCGACCTTAGGGGATGCCTGACCCAGCGCCTCGTTGAACGCACGGTACAGTTCGCTGTGATCGCTGCTGTGCATTGGCATGCGCATGATGCCCTGCAGCAAGCGGGCATTTTGTGCCAGCTGGGCGTCATAGACTTCGGCAATTTCGTGGTTGCTGTCATGCAGGTTGAGCACAGACAGGGTCATCAGGCCGCCGATCAACAGGCCAATGATCAGGGTCAGGGTTCGCCGCCGGATGGATTTCATCGTGCTTCTTGCACCAGGTAGCCAACACCGCGAATGGTCCGGATCAAGTCACTGGAGAGCTTCTTGCGCAAGTGGTGGATATGCACCTCAAGCGTGTTGCTTTCTGCTTCGTCGTTCCAGCCGTAGAGCAACTGGGTCAGCCGTTCGCGGGTCATGACCCGGCCGGGGGGGGACAGCAGCTCGTACAGCAGTTGGTACTCTTTGGGGGTCAATGAAACTGGCTGCCCCAGATAGGTGACCTGATGGCTGACAGGGTCCAGGCTGATTCCAGCATGTTCGATGCGCAGTTGGGCGCGCCCGGCACTGCGTCGCATCAAGGCGCGCAGGCGCGCCTTGAGTTCGGCCAGGTCGAAAGGTTTGACCAGGTAGTCGTCGGCACCGGCATCAAGGCCGGCAATGCGGTCTTCGGTGGCATCACGCGCGGTCAGGATCAGCACGGGCAGGTTCGAGCCGCTGCTGCGCAGACGCCGCAACACCTCCAGCCCGTCCATGCGCGGCAGGCCAAGATCGAGGATGGCCAGGTCGAAGGTTTCACTCAGTAACGAGTGCAACGCGCTGCTACCGTCTTTGATCCAGTCGGTGGTATAGCCGTCGCGGCTCAGTGCCTGGTAGATACCTTCACCCAGCGAAACATCGTCCTCAATCAGCAGCAGTCGCATGCCGGCTCCTTGGTCAGTTGAGTTTTTTGTCTATTTCAACCAGCAGCGCCTGTATGTCCTTGTGTCGCCCTTTATCGGCGCTTTCTCGACCCGGACGAGCAGGAGCCTGTTGTGCCTTGAGCAAGGCAGCCTTGGCTTCAGCGTAGTGCTTCTGGCGGTAGAGATGGTCGCCCCAGAAGTACAGGTTGTCTATACCGTTGGGGTTAATCTGCAGTGCTTGTTTGAGCAGCGTATCGGCCTTGTCACTATCACCGAAGCCGACTGGCCATCCAGGCACTCGATCATACAGTGCAGCGAGGCTGGCGTAGGCGGAACCCTGCAGCGCCGTCGGGTCGATCGACAAGGCTTTTTCCAGGTCGCTGCGCGCCTCTTTGACCTTGCCCAAGGCACCGAGCCCGCCTTGGGCGCCTGCCCAACTGCTGGTGACGATGCCAGACCAGATCCAGGCCTCGGCTGCGGTTGGGCGCTCCTTGGAGAAGGCATTGGCCTTGGCGGCCAACTGCTCGAAGGCATCGGCGCGTTTACCCTCGGGTGTTTCGTACTGGATTTTTGCCCATTGCTGTTGAATATCGCTCAGGCGTTGTTGGTCGGTGGCGTCCATGGCCCACAGTGAGGTGCTTGATACGGTGGCCAGCAGGGCGATCAGCAGTTTTTTCATGGTTTGTTTTTCTCCGTGGAGCCAATATGGCTGAAGCGTCTGATCAACGGCAGCTGCTTGCGCAGGGCGCGGTCTACCAGGCTTGGCAGCAGGTTATTGAGGCTTACAAAAAAACGCTCAGGCCAGCCCAGGTAAAGGTCGCGACGGTCACCGGCAATGGCGTGGATCACGGCGTTGGCGACCATTTCCGGGTCGTCGGTATTGGCTTTCAGGGCGTCATTGAGCGCCTGTGCAGCCGCGCTGTTCATGCGTGTCTGGGTCGCTCGTGGGGCCACATAAAGTACGTTCACCCGGGTATCGGCCAGCTCTCGACGCAGTGCTTCGGAAAAGCCGCGCAAGGCGAATTTGCTGGCGCAGTAGGGGGAGTACCCGGGGTAGCCGATCGAACCATAGGTTGAACCGACATTGACCACCATTGCTGCTGGGGCCTCTCTGAGAAGTGGCAACAGCAAGCGTGTCAGCGAAATCGGGGCGATGATGTTCAGGTCCAGCATGTGGCTGATGTCGCTGTCTTCCAGTTGCTCAAGCATGGCGAACTGGTTTACCCCGGCGGCGTTGATCAGCAGGTTGATGCCGCCCATGGCCTGGGCGGCATTCTGCACTTTATGCCGGTCTGTGGCGCTGGTCAGGTCTGCCGACACCCAGCGCAGCTGGCTGGGGTAACGCGTCATGCTTGGGCGCAAGGCGTCTTCATGGCGAGACACCGCCAGTACCTGAGCGCCGCTGGCGAGCAGCGCATTGGTGATTGCCAGACCAATGCCACCACTGGCACCGGTGAGCACGACTCGGGCTTCATTGAGCCGCATGATTGCTCTCCAGCAGGGTTGGCGCCTGGGTGTTTTGCGGCAGTGCCCGGAACATGTCCGCGTACAACCGGTAGACCACTTTCGAGGCATGAATGACGGCGGCCTGATCAGCTGGGTCGTCGAGACGATCCATCAGCTTGCGGTAGGTCTGCATGTGCCCGATATCCAGCGCGCCATGGGAATTCAGGTAGCTGAAGGCCTCCTCAGGCAGTGCCAGGCGGTCGCGAATGCGTTCGGCGGCATGGGTTGCCAGGGCGATGCTGGTGCCTTCAAGCACGTTGACCATCCCGAACAGGCCCACCGGGTTGCCACGTGCGATCAGGTCATAGAGAAACGCAACCATCAGCTCGATGGGTTGATCGGGTTGGCCGGTGCGCACCGCTTCACGGTCGCCGCCGCAGGCGACGATATCGTTCAGTACCCACTGCTCATGGCCGTACTCGTCTTCGATGTATTCGCATACTGCGTGGCGCAACCACTCCAGTCGCTCGGGCAGGCGTGCACCGCAGGCCATCATCAGCGGTACGGTATGGCGAACATGGTAGTAGGCCTGAATCAGGAAGGCCCGATAGCTCTCCAGTGTGACCTCACCGGCCAGTGCCTTGCGGATGACCGGCACTTCAAACAGCGCGCTGCGTTCTTGGGCGGTTGCAGCTTGCAGGGTTTCAAAAAAACTCATGACGACAGTTCCTCAGAACGATTAAAGGAGTCCAGTGCCGCGTGGTATTGCTCAAGGATGGCATCGCGGCGTGGTCGGCCATTGGCGGTCAGCAAGCCATTGGCAGGGGTAAAGGGTTGAGGCAAACGCAGCCAGTGATGAACGCGTGCGTAGTCGGGCAGGGCTGTATTGGCCTTGGCTACGGCATCGGCAAGGGCCTGGTCGCTGCAGCTCGGGTCATGAGGCCAGAGCAGGGCTGCGTTATAGGGCAGGGCTTCGCCATGCACGAATGCCTGGGCAATGACCCCGCCTTGGGTGAGTTCTGCTTCCACCCACTCGGGATTGACGTTACGGCCGTAGCTGGTGACGAACTGATGCTTCTTGCGGCCCTTGATGTACAGAAAGCCTTCGTCATCGAACTCACCGATGTCGCCACTGGCCAGCCACGTTGTCGGTTGGGCCGGGTTGCCCAGGTAGCCGAGCATGGTCGAGCCTTGAATCAGTACTTCGCCGTCATCAGCCAGCTTGACCTCTACATGGGGCAATGGCCGCCCAACGCTTCCCGGCCTGATAGCGCCAGGTACGTTCAAGCACACCACCGAGGCGCACTCGGACAAGCCGTAGCCTTCATAGGCCGGTATGCCGAGTTGGTGTGCACCTTGAAGCAGGCCTGGGGATACCCGCGCACCGCCTACCGCGGCAAAGCGCAGGCAGGAAGGATCGAATGCCTGCGCTTGCGTGGCGCCGACCAGCAGTTGCAGCAATTGGGGGACCAGAATCAGGCTGTGTGGGCGGCGTTCTGCCAGGCAGCGCAGGAAGGTGGGGGTATCGACGCCGCTGGCGCCACGAATACCCAGGCGGGCCTGGCTAGGCAGGCTTAGCACCGCACCTGCAAAGAGGGCGGCATAGCAACCGAGGTTTTCCAGCAGGATCGCCAAGGGCAGCAGTGCCAGGTGATGATCAGGCTTTACAGGCTCACTGGCCGCCGCCAGCTCTCGGGCCACCCGCAGGAAACTGTCGGCACTGAGGCACACGCCTTTTGGGGCGCCGGTTGTGCCCGATGTGAAGGTGATCTTCGCGGTTCCCTCTGGCAGTACTACGGCTGAGACCGCGGCCTTGCTCCACAGGGTGCCCTGGAAGCGGTAGCCTGCCGCTTCGAGTTCGCTTGCCATGCTGGTCTCAGCGACGACCAGCGGTGCCTGGCATTGCTCCAGGCAGTGCAGGCGTTGCGCAGGGCTGAAAAAGGGTGGCAGGGTAAGGCATGGGCGCTCTTCAAAGAGCACGGCCAGGTCCCACAGCATCGCCTCGGGGCTGTTGTCCAGCGCGAGCACTACACAGCCTTCAGGCTGCTCGCTGAGTAACCGGCGGCGATAATTGACCTCTGACCACAGCGCTTCATAGTCCAGGCGCAGTTCGTCACCCCATAGGGCCAGAGCAAAAGGGCGCTCCTGTGCATGGCGTTGCAGTTGATTTTCAAACAGGCTCAGTTCAGGCGACATTGCAGGTCTCCCGGTCGACGGGCGGCAGGCCAAGTCGTTTGAACAGCCCGGCCTTGGCCAAGTGTTGGAAACCACTGCAGATGTTGCCGATGTGGACACTCGGGCGGCTGTCGTAATACTGGCCCCACGTGTGGCGCTCATCGCCCAGGCGCTGAGGATCTGCTGCGCACAGGGTGGTAGGTTTCAAACCGAGGCGATGGAAACTGTTGACCAGGCCGGTACTGCCGGTAAACGAGACCCACTGAAAGCCTGCAGCACCTAGCAGCCAGGTCATGGTGATGATGCTCAGGCGGGCGCTGCCGGTATCGCTGGCGGCCAGATTGCCGACTTCGACAATGCAGTCGCGCTGCGTCGGTTGCTCGTTCTCTGACGGGATGTAGTGCTCGATTGGCGCATCCAGATACTGTTCCAGAAACAACCGTGAGGTGCTGGCGCGGCGAAGGCCTGCGACGGCACACAAGGCATTGTTCTGGTCTTTCAGGCCAAACAGCTCAGGCATGAAGTGACGTATGTCGGCGCCATGTACCAAGTGAAAACGCTGGCGGATGAAATCCTCGAACAGTGGGCGCTCATCGCTGTTGGGCAACGCGTGCGCCAGGCTCAACATCGCGCTGTTCTCAGGTGCCAGCCGAAGCGGTAAAGCGAAGGGCCAAATGGTGTCGGTGGGCTCAGGCATCGTGCTTGCTCCTGTATATCGTTGGGAGCAAGTGTCGACGAGTTTTCTTAAGGAAGCCTGAAGGTGCGCAGGCTAGAGCGGCTGATTACTTGGGATAGAGGGGTGGCAGGCTACTACTTTCGCCGGGTGTCGGTTGAGTCTGTTCAGCGGTTGGGATAGTGCCAATGGCCCGCCACAGCTCTTCGCCTTGCCAGTATTGTCCGGTTTCGCTGTAAAGCGCGCCGTTCAGACCATCCAGGGCATCGGACAATGGAACGAAGCGAGCCGCCATTTCGGCAAGGGTTTCGGGTTGCTGGCGCGCCCAGGCGTCGAGGGCCTGCCGGGTGGCCTGCGGGTCGTTGGCCTGGCAGGCGCGTTTGAGGTCGTCGAGCAGGGTGCGCGGGCTCGGGCCGCTTTGAGCCGCACGCAGCACGGCCGGTTGTGAGCGGGCCCGCCACCAGAGGGCAAAGCCACTCAAGGTGGTCAGGGCCAGTATCAGTGTGCTGAGTTGCCAGGGCCAGAGCGGGCCGTTTTCAAGGGGAATCGACGTGCTCGGCGTTTCAGCGCTGAGTGCCGGGTTGTCCTGAATCTGCAAGGTTCGCGCGGGCAGACTGCTGCGTTCCAGATGGTCTTCTCGGGTGTTCCACCAAATGACCTCCTGGTTGGGCAGCTCCAGTGTGCCCGCGTGCGTTGGCACCAGCGCCTCGCGCTCTTCGCGACTACCGAGCAGGCCGCGGTCGTTGATCTCGTTACGCAGTTGCGGTTGGTCAGGGTAGTGGCGCAGGCCTATGACCTCAGTGTTCGCCAGCGGTGGTATCTGTGTGCTGGACAGGCCTTCGGCCTTGATGGTCACTGTACGGGTCAGGGAGTCGCCAATCTGGGTTGAGGCTTGCGTCGGGTCCGGGCTCCAGTGTTCTTCCAGGGTCAGGTTGCGCGCCGGTAGCCAAGGCGTGTTGGCGGGGTAAGTGGCTGGTATGGGGTTGGCCAACAAGGTAATCGGTGCAGAGCTCACGTGGGTCTGTTTGCCACTGCGCGGGGCGCTGTCTTGATCTGTCGCCGGTTCTACGGTGGTGGCACTGAAGGTCAGGGACGGAATGGTCACGTTGCCGCTTTGCTGTGGGTAGATCGCATAGCGCATTTCGATCACGCCATGGCGTACACCGTTGATTTCCTTCTCGTAGGTCCGTGATTCGCCCAGTGGTTCTACCTTCGCGCCCTCCAGCTGGAGCCGGCTCAGGCTACTGTCATCGTACAGGGCTACCGAGTGGTAGATCCTCAGGGTTAAAACGGCTTGGGCCTGCACATAAATGCTGTCCTGGTCGAGGCTGGCTTCGATGAACACCGGAGCCAGGTTCTCGACCACGTTATCCTGTGCTTGCAGCACCTGAAGCTCAATCGGCTGGCTGCTGACCTCGCCCAGCTGCAGCGCGGGTATTTGCAGGCTGCCACTTTGGCGCGGAAGCAGGGTGATGATCCAGCGTGTACTGGCTTGGGTTTCGCCATTGAGGGTGGTCAGGTTGTTCACCTGGCGAGTGTCGCGAACCTCAAAATTGGCCTGCAGGGGCTCCAGGTCTGGCTTGCCAAACTGGGTGATGTCCTGGGTTTGAAGGGTCAGCTCGAGCGTTTCACCGGCGTTCAGGCGTGTGCGGTCTACGCTGGCAAGCAACGCGGCGGCCTGTACCTGCAGGCTGAGGGCAAGGCTGAAAACGAGGGCGCAGGCGCGTCTCATCAATGAGTTTCCTGGTGTTGTTGCTGTTCATACCAAAATTTTCGGCGCAGCAGTTCGGCAGGGTTGTCCGGGATCTGCCGCAACCACTGCTCAAGGGCCTGGCGCTGTTCGGCGCCAAGGCTTGCGTCGCTTGGCCGTTGCGGCGGATGAGTGGTTTCATCATCCTGGTCGCCGCTGTTCCCTTGCGGCGTTTGTTCTGCTCCCGACGACGGGTTCTGGCCTTGCTGTTCTTGTGCGCTTTGAGTGTCTTGCTCGCTGTCAGCCGCGGCGGTACTGCGGCTATCCGTGTTGCTGTCAGTCGTTGTGCCGGGCGCGTTCTGTTCGGTTTCCGTTTCAGTGGCCGCCGCCTGTTCCTGTTCGGCAGCTTTTTGCTGGCGCAGCAGTTGCTCGACCAGTGCTTTGTTCGTAATGGCCGGCTGAAGTTCCGGTTGGCGCTCCAGCGCCTGTTCATAAGCATCCACGGCAGCCTCCAACTCTCCGCTGCGTGCGAGGGCGTTACCGCGATTGTAGTGGGCAGCCGCCGTGTTGCCTTCAGCGAACAGGCGCACCGCGCCGGCATAGTCACCGGCCTCGTACAGTGCCAGGGCTTTCCATTGCGGGTTCTGGAAGCGTTGTGCTGCCTCGGCGGGGCGTTGTTGTTCAAGCAGGCGCTGGCCTTGTTGGTCCGGGCGTAGCCACAGGTCATCAAGTTCAAAGGCATGGCTGGGTTGTGGCAGCACCCACAGCAACGGCAGGCAGAACAGCCAGCCGCGCCGGCCCGCACAGGCCGCCAGCAACAAGAGCGGCAGCAGCAGCCAGTAGCCCTGATCGGCCCAACTGTCCAACTGCACCGTCTGACCATCGTCATGCAATGCCCGGGGCGGGGCGAACAGGCCGAGGCCGCGCAGGTCCAGGTCGTCGATTCGGGCATGGCGGTACTTGCCGCCGGTTTCCATGACAAACTCCCTCAGGCTTGCGCTGTCCAGGCGGGGCATGAGAATCGTGCCCTCGGCATCCTTGAGGAATTCCCCATTACTCTGTTTTACCGGTGCGCCTTCTGCGCTGCCAATACCCAGCATCAGCAGCTTTGGTCCCTTGCGGCCCAGCGCCTGGACGATGCCTTGCCGTTCCTCGGTGCTCAACGAGGAGCCAATCAGCAGCAAACGGCCTTGGCCAAGGCCTGCTTGTGACAGCAGGGCCAGGCCTTTGCGTACGGCCAGGTCAGCGCGCTGCCCGGTTTGCGGCATGATCGAGGGGTCCAGGGCTTCAAGCAGGTTGCGGCTGGTGTCCAGGTCGTCGGACAGCGGCACCAGTGCATGTGCGCTGCCGGCATAGACGATGATCGCGGTCTGGCTGTCGCGGCGATGCTCGAGCAGGTCGAGCAGTTTTCGTCGTGCCTGCTCCAGGCGATTGGGTGGGCTGTCAGTCGCAAGCATTTGCGGTGTCAGCTCCAGCAATACCACCAGAGGATCGGCTGGGCGCTGTCGGGTTTCCTCCAGGCGCTGCCAGCTTGGTCCAAGCAAGGCGATGACCGTCACGAGCCACGCCACCCCCAATGCCACCCACGGCAACTTGCTGTCGCGACCGCTGCCACCACCCAACAGTACAGCGTGGAATGCCGGAGGCAAGATCATCTGCCAGCGACCGGCACGCTTTTGGCGATGCCAGAGCTTCCACAGCAACCAGCCTAGCAGCGGTAGTACCAGCAGCCAGGCAGGGCGTAGCCATTGTGGCCAGAATTCGATCATCGACGCCTCCGCAGGCGCAGACGCTTGAGGCGTTCGCGCCATTCAGGGTGCGGTTGCAGGAAGCGTCGGTTGCTGAGCAGGCGTTGCAGTGGATTGTCGTGCCAGCGCTCACGCACCACCAGCAACACGCTCAGCAACAGCGCCAGTGCCAGTGGCCAGCTGTACAACGCCTCGGCGGTGCGGGCCTGCGTCGGTTGTTGGGCGACGGGTTCCAGGCGGTCGAGTGTTTCGCCGATAGCCGTCAATTCCTTGCCGTCGCGCGCGCGGAAATAGGCGCCATGGGTCAACTCGGCAATCTCCTTGAGCGAGGCTTCATCCAGGTCCAGGCTTGGGTTGATGCCAAGCAGGCCAGCAGTACCGCTCTGTTCGGGGTCTGCGCCGATGCCGATGGTGTAGATTTTCACGCTCTCCTGAGCCGCCAGGCGTGCGGCGGTCAGCGGATGGATCTGCCCGCCATTGTTGGCGCCGTCGGTGACCAGAATCAGCACCCGGCTTTGTGCCGGGCGCAGCCGCAAGCGCTTGACGGCAAGGCCGATGGCATCACCGATGGCGGTGTTCTTGCCGGCGATGCCAATCTGCGCTTCATTGAGGAAGGTATGCACGGTGCGCCGGTCGAACGTCAGGGGGGCCTGAAGGTAGGCCTGGCTGCCGAACAGGATCAGGCCGATGCGGTCACCCTGACGGGCCTGGAGAAAATCGCCCAATAGCTGCTTTACCAGGGTCAGGCGGCTGACGTCGTCGTCCTGCCAGCGCATGTCGGGAAAGTCCATCGAGCCGGAAACATCCACGGCGACCATAAGATCACGGCCGCTGGCAGCCACGGGCACAGGCTCACCGAGCCATTGGGGCCGCGCGGCGGCCAGTAACAGCAACAGCCAGACGACGATAAACGGCGTCTGTTGCCGCCACGTGGGCAGGTTCAGCCGGGCGCGGCGTCCGGCCAGTCCTTCCAGTTCATCGAGGAAGGCAACCTTGAGCACCGGTTCGCCGCTGTCGGCGGCGGGCAGCAGCCAGCGCGCCAGCCAGGGTAGCGGAAAAAGGGCGAAGACCCACGGCCATGCCAGCTCAAACATGTTTGCGGATCCAGATCTCAACCGCCTGGGTCAGCCCGGCGATTGCTTTGTCATCGAGCTTGCACTCGGGTTTGTAGGCACCTTCGACCAGCACCATCCAACGCGTCAGGCCCGCAGCCGGGCAGCGATTGTCGAGAAATGCCAGCCATTGTCGACCATTGAGGGTGTGGCTATGGCTGCCTGGGTAATGATTGCGGCAGAGCCGTTTGAGCAGCGCATTGATCTGCTGCAACCAGGCACCGGCAGGCGCGCCGTCGTAGGGTTTGGTCAGGCGCGCCAATTCGGCCAGGGCCTCAAGGCGTATTGGGTCAAGCGGCAACTCGGCACGCACGATGGGTTTTTTCCCCGGCCGCCAGTGACGCAGGCGCCAGACGCCCCAGCCGAGCAGCGGCAGGAGCAGGAGCAAGGCCCACCAGCCAGGTGCGGGTGGCCACAGACCAATCGGCTCCGGCGCGATCAAGGGCTGCAACTGTTCCAGGCCGTTCATCGTTTTTGCCCTGGACGTTGCGGATTGAGGTACTCGCGCAGTTGCTCGATCATTTCACTCTGGGTGCTCAAGGGCATGAGTACCACCCTCAGCTTCTGTGCCAGCAGCTCCCAGCGCTCGATGCGCGCCTCGCCCTGGCTGCGGTAGCTCTGGCGCAGGTTGGCGTCGAGGGTGTCCAGCTCCAGTTGCGCCCCCCGTTGGGCGAAGCGCAACAAACCGGCTGCCGGCAGGGCATGATCCAGTGGATCGGAAAGCGGCAACAGCAGCAGGTCGCAATGGCGTGAGAGCAGGCTCAGTTGTTGTTCGACACTGGTGCTCAGCGCCCGCTCGTCACAGATGACGATGGCCAGGCTGCCGGGGCGCAGAACCTCCCGCGCGCGGCGCAAGGCCATGCCCAGGGTATCGCCTTGCGGTTGCGCTTCGGTGTGCAACGCCTGGTTGGCGCGGGCCAGTCGGTTGAGCAACTGCAGCAGGCTTTGCTTGCTGCGCCGCGGCTTGATCTCGTAATAGGCGTTGTCGCCGAACACCAGGCCACCGATACGATCATTGTGGCCCAGCGCCGCCCAGCCAATCAGTGCCGCAGCCTGGGCGGCAAGTACCGACTTGAACATCAGGCCGGAGCCGAAGAACAGCCGCTGGCTCTGCTCCACCAGGATGTAGATGGGGCGCTCGCGCTCTTCGTGGAACAGTTTGGTGTGCGGCTCCTGGGTGCGTGCCGTCACTCGCCAATCGATATTGCGCACATCGTCTCCGGCTTGATAGACCCGCACCTGATCGAAGTCCACGCCACGTCCGCGCAGCTTCGAATGGTGCAAGCCGATCAGCGGGCTGCGTTGGCCGGGGGCGGCAAACAGCTGCACCTCGCGCACGCGATGCCGCATTTCGATCAGTTCTGAAAGACCGATGCGAATCCCTGGGGCCGCCAGTAGTTGAGAGGGCATGGGATCAGGCCACGGCAACGACGTCGAGGATGCGCTGGATCACCCGGTCCTGGTCAATACCGGCGGCTTCGGCTTCAAAGGAGAGAATGATGCGGTGGCGCAGTACGTCGAACAGTACCGCCTGAATGTCTTCGGGGCTGACAAAGTCTCGGCCCGCCAACCAGGCGTGAGCCCGTGCGCAACGGTCCAGGGCGATGGAGCCACGAGGGCTGGCGCCATAGGCGATCCAGTCGGCCATCTCGGTGTCGAATTTGGCTGGAGTGCGGGTGGCCATGACCAGTTGTACCAGGTATTCCTCCACCGCATCGGCCATGTACAGGCCGAGGATTTCCTTGCGTGCGGCAAAAATGGCCTGCTGACTGACGCGACGTTCCGGCTTGGTTTCGCCGTTGAGGGCTTCGCCACGAGCCTGTTGAAGAATGCGTCGCTCGACGGCGGCATCCGGGAAACCGATTTTCACGTGCATCAGGAATCGGTCGAGCTGTGCTTCAGGCAGCGGGTAAGTGCCTTCCTGTTCGATCGGGTTCTGGGTGGCCATCACCAGGAACAGGGGTGAGAGCTCATAGGTGCTGCGCCCGACGCTGACCTGACGCTCGGCCATGGCTTCAAGCAAGGCCGACTGTACCTTGGCCGGTGCCCGGTTGATTTCATCGGCCAACACCAGGTTGTGAAAGATGGGGCCTTGCTGGAAGACAAAACTGCCGGTTTCCGGACGGTAGATCTCGGTGCCGGTAATGTCGGCCGGCAGCAGGTCCGGGGTGAACTGGATCCGGTGGAACTCGGCTTCGATGCCCTCGGCGAGTTCCTTGATCGCCTTGGTCTTGGCCAGGCCCGGCGCGCCTTCCACCAGCATATGGCCATCGGCAAGGAGCACGATCAGCAAGCGCTCGACCAGTTTTTCCTGGCCAAGAATCTGGGTTGAAAGAAAGGTGCGCAGCGCGATCAGCGCTTCACGATGTTCCATCGTCGAGGGTTCCTGGATAAAGAGCCGAGGTGCAGTCTGAAAAAGCCGTCGGCAGGGGTTGATACTTTAATCTATCCAGGGGCCCGGCGACTAACCTCCTTACAGTTCGCTGACGTAGGTGCCGGTGCCCTTGAGGATGTTCTGCAGGGTTTCTTCGACTTCAGCCAGGTCGCTGTCCGGCGTGCTGTGAGTGATTTCCAGGTGATCGTCACCGCCCAGTGCATCCGCGTCGCCAGGCGCAACCTCGATCAACAGGCGTTTCGGGCCGAGGGTGATCTTCAGGCCGTCGAGGGTCGAAGGCTCGTCATCGAGGGTGATTTCCACCTCGTCTTCGTCCGGGTAACGGGTCATCAGGAACATTTCGCCCTTGTCACTGATGCAACACAGCGTCGCCATGTTGTCTTCTTCGTCGTCGCACGGGGTGGCCATCAATTGGGCGGTGGTCAGTTGCATGGAAGGCTCGATCAATAAGGTGAGGCATGATTCTGCCAGTGTTCAGCTGGCGGATAAACGTCAGCCTGCACGTCAATGACCGAATATGTCGCAGCGGCGCAAGCAGGCGCCTCCCAGGCCTCGTTAAGCTGCGTTGTCGATGGTCACCCGTAAAGACACAGCCTAGCTCTGGAGCGGCAGTCGTTTTTGCAGATGCTCATCCGTTGAATTGGTGAATGTGACCAATGGTTTTACCGTCTTCCTGCTCAGGGTTGGCTATCGTTGACCCGTATCAGGCGCACGCGCACGACGCTTCTCTCAATAATAAAGCCCAAGCGGAGTACCACAGATGGCGTTCTTCACCGCAGCCAGCAAAGCCGACTTCCAGCATCAACTGCAAGCGGCCCTGGCGCAGCACATCAGCGAACAGGCACTGCCACAAGTGGCGCTGTTCGCCGAGCAATTCTTCGGCATCATCTCTCTGGACGAACTGACCCAGCGTCGCCTTTCCGACCTGGCGGGCTGCACCCTTTCAGCCTGGCGCATGCTGGAGCGTTTCGATCACGCCCAGCCGCAGGTTCGTGTCTACAACCCCGACTACGAACGTCATGGCTGGCAGTCCACGCATACCGCCGTCGAAGTGCTGCACCATGATCTGCCGTTTCTGGTCGACTCGGTACGCACCGAGTTGAACCGGCGCGGCTACAGCATCCACACGCTGCAGACCACGGTATTGAGTGTCCGCCGCGGCGCCAAGGGCGAACTGCTGGACATTCTGCCCAAGGGCACCCAGGCAGAGGGCGTTCTGCAAGAATCGCTGATGTACCTGGAGATTGATCGCTGCGCCAACGCCGCCGAGCTGAACCTGCTGACCCGCGAGTTGGAGCAGGTGCTGGCTGAAGTACGGGTTGCCGTTGCCGATTTCGAGCCGATGAAAGCCAAGGTGCGAGAAATGCTCGCGCTGGTCGAGCAGACCGCCTATGCCCCGGCCGAGGCTGAAAAGGCCGAGGTCAAGGGTTTCCTCGAGTGGCTGGTGGGTAACCACTTCACCTTCCTTGGCTACGAGGAGTTCGTGGTCGGTAATGATGCCCAAGGCGCTCATCTGCAGTACGACGAGCAGTCCTTCCTGGGCCTGGCCCGCTTGCTGCGCACCGGCCTGACCGTCGATGAATTGCGCATTGAAGACTATGCGGTCAACTACCTCAGGGAACCGTTGCTGCTGTCCTTTGCCAAGGCGGCACATCCGAGCCGGGTACACCGTCCGGCCTACCCGGATTACGTGTCTATTCGCCAGATGGACGCTGACGGCAAGGTGATCAAGGAATGCCGCTTCATGGGCCTCTACACCTCGACGGTGTACGGGGAAAGCGTGCGGGCAATTCCTTATATTCGTGGCAAGGTCGCCGAAATCGAGCGTCGTTCGCTCTTCGACCCCAAGGCGCACCTGGGCAAGGAACTGGCGCAGGTGCTGGAAGTACTGCCCCGCGACGACCTGTTCCAGACGCCAGTCGACGAGTTGTTCACTACCGTCATGTCGATTGTGCAGATCCAGGAACGCAACAAGATCCGCGTCTTCCTGCGCAAGGATCCTTACGGCCGCTTCTGCTACTGCCTGGCCTATGTGCCGCGTGACATCTACTCCACCGAGGTGCGGCAGAAGATCCAGCAGGTCCTGATGGATCGCCTGAGAGCCACCGATTGCGAGTTCTGGACCTTCTTCTCCGAGTCTGTGCTGGCGCGTGTGCAGCTGATTTTGCGGGTTGACCCGAAGAACCGCATCGAAATCGATCCGCAGCAACTGGAAAACGAAGTCATTCAGGCCTGCCGTTCGTGGCAGGACGACTACGTCAGCCTGACCGTAGAAAGCTTTGGTGAAGCTCAGGGTACCAATGTCCTGGCGGACTTCCCGAAAGGCTTCCCGGCCGGTTACCGCGAGCGCTTTGCCGCCCATTCGGCAGTGGTCGACATGCAGCACCTGCTGGCGCTGTCCGAGCACAAGCCGCTGGTAATGAGTTTCTATCAGCCGTTGACCCAGACCGGTAAGCATCAACTGTTTTGCAAGCTGTACCACGCCGATACGCCGTTGGCGCTGTCTGACGTGCTGCCGATCCTGGAAAACCTTGGCCTGCGCGTACTGGGCGAGTTCCCGTATCGCCTGCGTCATGCCAATGGTCGCGAATTCTGGATCCATGACTTCGCCTTCACCTACAGCGAAGGCCTGAACCTGGACATCCAGCAACTCAACGACACCTTGCAGGATGCCTTTGTCCATATCGTCAATGGCGATGCGGAGAACGATGCGTTCAACCGCCTGGTACTGACTGCCGGCCTGCCATGGCGCGATGTTGCGCTGCTGCGAGCCTATGCCCGCTACCTCAAGCAGATTCGCCTGGGCTTCGATCTGGGCTACATCGCCAGCACCTTGAACAACCACACTGATATTGCCCGCGAGCTGGTGCGACTGTTCAAGACCCGCTTCTACCTGGCGCGCAAACTCACTGTTGAAGACCTGGACGACAAGCAGCAGCGGTTGGAGCAGGCGATCCTCAGTGCCCTGGACGACGTTCAGGTGCTCAACGAAGACCGCATCCTGCGACGCTACCTGGACCTGATCAAGGCCACCCTGCGGACCAACTTCTACCAGCCTGATGCCAATGGCCATAACAAGTCCTACTTCAGCTTCAAGTTCAATCCGAAGCTGATCCCGGAACTGCCAAAACCAGTGCCGAAGTTCGAGATATTCGTCTATTCGCCACGGGTCGAGGGTGTACACCTGCGTTTCGGCAACGTAGCGCGCGGTGGCCTGCGCTGGTCCGACCGTGAGGAAGACTTCCGTACTGAAGTGCTGGGCCTGGTGAAGGCGCAACAGGTGAAGAACTCGGTGATTGTCCCGGTCGGTGCCAAGGGTGGTTTCCTCCCGCGTCGCCTGCCGCTGGGCGGCAGCCGTGATGATATTCAGGCTGAAGGTATCGCCTGCTACCGCATCTTCATCTCTGGCCTGTTGGACATTACCGACAACCTCAAGGACGGCGCCCTGGTGCCGCCGGCCAATGTGGTGCGCCACGACGACGATGACCCGTACCTGGTGGTCGCGGCCGACAAGGGCACCGCGACCTTCTCCGACATCGCCAACGGCATTGCCATCGACTACGGCTTCTGGCTCGGCGATGCCTTCGCTTCGGGCGGCTCGGCCGGTTACGACCACAAGAAGATGGGCATCACGGCCCGCGGCGCCTGGGTTGGTGTGCAGCGGCATTTCCGCGAGCGCGGTATCAACGTTCAGGAAGACCCGATCAGTGTGATCGGCATTGGCGACATGGCCGGCGACGTCTTCGGTAACGGCTTGCTGATGTCCGACAAGCTGCAACTGGTCGCGGCATTCAACCACCTGCACATTTTTATCGATCCGAACCCGGAGCCCGCCAGCAGCTTCGCCGAACGCAAGCGGTTGTTCGACTTGCCGCGTTCAGCCTGGAGCGACTACGACACCAGCATCATGTCCGAAGGCGGCGGGATCTTCCCGCGCAGCGCCAAAAGCATCGCGATTACCCCGCAGATGAAAGCGCGCTTTGCCATCGAAGCAGACAAGCTGACCCCGACCGAGCTGCTCAATGCGTTGCTCAAGGCGCCGGTTGACTTGCTGTGGAACGGCGGTATTGGCACTTACGTCAAATCGAGTGAAGAGAGCCACGCCGATGTGGGCGACAAGGCCAACGACGCCCTGCGCGTCGACGGTAACGAGTTGCGCTGCAAAGTGGTGGGTGAGGGCGGCAACCTCGGCATGACCCAGCTTGGCCGTGTCGAGTTCGGCCTGAACGGCGGTGCAACCAACACCGACTTCATCGATAACGCCGGTGGCGTGGACTGCTCTGACCACGAGGTCAATATCAAGATCCTGCTCAACGAAGTGGTGCAGGCTGGCGACATGACCGAGAAGCAGCGCAACCAGCTGCTGGGCAGCATGACCGAGGAAGTCTCCGCGCTGGTGCTGGGCAACAACTACAAGCAGACCCAAGCGTTGTCGCTGGCTGCACGCCGTGCCAAGGAGCGCATTGCCGAGTACAAGCGCCTGATGGCTGACCTGGAAAGCCGTGGCAAGCTGGACCGCGCCATCGAGTTCCTGCCGAGCGAAGAGCAACTGGCTGAGCGTCTGGCGGCAAACCAGGGCCTGACCCGCGCTGAATTGTCGGTACTGATCTCCTACAGCAAGATCGACCTCAAGGAAGCGCTGCTCAAGTCGCTGGTACCGGACGACGACTACCTGACCCGTGACATGGAGACGGCGTTCCCGCCGTCGTTGGTCAACAAGTTCGCCGAGGCCATGCGTCGCCATCGCCTGAAACGCGAGATCGTCAGTACCCAGATCGCCAACGACCTTGTCAACAACATGGGCATCACCTTCGTCCAGCGGCTCAAGGAGTCCACGGGCATGAGCCCGGCGAACGTTGCCGGCGCCTATGTCATCGTGCGCGACATCTTCCATCTGCCGCACTGGTTCCGTCAGATCGAGGCACTGGACTATCAGGTTTCGGCCGAGGTGCAGTTGACCCTGATGGACGAGCTGATGCGTCTTGGGCGTCGCGCTACTCGCTGGTTCCTGCGTAGCCGTCGTAACGAACAGGATGCCGGGCGCGACGCGGCGCACTTCGGGCCGAAAATCGCTGCGCTGGGCCTGAAACTGGACGAGCTGCTGGAAGGTCCGACCCGTGAACGCTGGCAGGCCCGCTACCAGGGCTTCGTCGAAGCCGGTGTGCCGGAGTTGCTGGCGCGAATGGTTGCCGGTACGACGCACCTGTACACACTGTTGCCGATCATCGAAGCGTCCGACGTGACCGGGCAAGACCCGGCCGAAGTGGCCAAGGCCTTCTTCGCTGTGGGCAGCGCCCTGGACCTGACCTGGTACCTGCAGGAAATCAGCAACCTGCCGGTGGAAAACAACTGGCAGGCCCTGGCACGCGAAGCGTTCCGTGACGACATCGACCTGCAGCAGCGAGCAATTACCATCTCTGTATTGCAGATGGTCGATGCACCGCAGGACATGGACGCCCGGGTGGCATTGTGGATGGGGCAGCATGCGGTGATGGTGCAGCGCTGGCGCGTCATGCTTGATGAGTTGCGTGCGGCGACGGGGACGGACTACGCGATGTATGCCGTGGCCAACCGTGAACTGGTGGATCTGGCATTGAGCGGGCAGTCGACGCTCTGATGCCGGGGTAACAGAACCCGGCTGCTGACAAACCCCCGCTTTTTAGCGGGGGTTTGTTTTTAGGCTAACGATGCAGGCATCCCAGAGGCCGCGCTAGCTGTGGGAGCGGGTCTTGCCCGCGATACAGACGCCGCGATCTCACGGGCACCGCGTTGAGGCCATCGCAGGCAAGCCTGCTCCAACAGAGTCCGCGCTAGCTGTGGGAGCGGGTCTTGCCCGCGATGCAGGCGCCGCGATCTCACGGGCACCGCGCCGAGGCCATCGCAGGCAAGCCTGCTCCAACAGAGTCCGCGCTAGC
>JAEAMF010000821.1_pt1 | contig 30392 bp, 26 predicted proteins | sample 8958721 | NCBI WGS metagenome assembly JAEAMF01 (sample SAMN16933255, study PRJNA681124) | bioreactor sludge metagenome | isolation source: anaerobic bioreactor treating anionic surfactant - SDBS | place: India: Bengaluru | collected 2019-02-28 | reverse complement strand
TCAAATGCAACCGTTTTGTGGCCGATTTTGCGTAGCTGAACGCCTCCCTTATCGCCTTTCCGCAATCCTCGCCCGCCAGAATTAAAAGCATCGGCCGCTCGGCCGCTGCCATCGCCGTAGCACACATATCTAATAAAGCCCTATCCATTGAAGGAACCAAATGAACAGAACAGCGCCTACACCCAGCACGATAGCTATGTATTCATCCAGCCTGTGGCGCACCGATTTCTTCATCGCTTCGGCCGCGACTTTTTTTAGGTCCTCTTCAAGAGCTTTCTGCTTGTCCAACTCCTCCATATTCCAATCCTTCCCATTCGCAGTTTTGTCCGCAGCGGCTGCTCACAAGCGGATAAATAAATCTCGAATTTCGAATTTGTTATTCAACGAATACTCCCGCTTTTGCCAGGATAAAAATCAGAATGACGCAGACACCCACTCTCAGAATACCAGCGCCATAGCCTATCAAAATACCCCTGGGTCCGGCCTTCTTCATATCCGCCAGCCGGGTTTGCAAACCCAGCCCGACAAAACACAAGGTAAAAAACCAGTTCATCACATTTCCCATGGCTTCGCTCGCCGGCTGCGGCCATAGGTGCAGACAGTTGCCGATCCATACAACCATGAATCCAAGTATGAAAATAGGAAACTTGTCTTTGACAACCTGCCATATTTTTATTTTTGTCGATCGCAACTCACCGGTAAGAGTCATGAAATAAACGAAAAGAACCCCGAGAGGGATCAGAACCACCCGGCCGATGTTGGCAAATCCCGCAACCTTCCCCGCCTCAAAACTGAAGTTGAATCCCGTAGCGATCACCTGATTGGAATTGGGAACGCCGGCCGCTGCCAGAAGGCCAAAAGCGTTATTCGTAAGTCCTAGGAGGTATCCGAAGAAGGGAAGCCCGAAAAGGCAGAAGAATCCGAAAGTGACCGAAACGGCAATCGCATAAGCAACCTCTTCGCTTTTGGCCCGAACCATCGGAGCGATCGCCACGCACGCGGATACGCCGCACATCGAAAAAGCGGCTGATAGCAGCGCGGTCAGCGAAGTTCCCAGTTTAAAGAGGCGCCCGAAGAACGTAAATAAAAGCGCGCCTCCAAATACCATGATCACCATGAGAATAATGCTGACCGGTCCGAGCTTCACCAGGTCCCGCAACATGTATTGCGATCCCAGCATGATGATGCCCACATTCATGAAGACTCCCGAGTAGCTCAAACCTGCCTCCCAGCTTCGCGGAACCCCGAATACATTCCGGATCAGAATGCCGGCAACCAGCCCGATCACAACATAGTTAAAATGAAGAAGATCGATGAAGAGGCCTTTGGTATAGATCGGCGGCAGGACCGCATCCACATATTTCAGCAGAGCTTCCGCAGTGTATGGGAAAGAAATTCCCGGGACGCCGCAGAAGATGGCGATGACGATCATGGCCAGAATCCCGGGAAGACTCTGGCGGAAAGTAGGTAAAGCACTCCACATGCTTACCCTTCGTGATACGGCACCTTCATTTCCCATCAATTTCCTCTCGGCGTCGGGATCGGCGTCGGGATCGGGATTGACCTTTTGTTCCCTATTATTCAACCCCGATACCGACCTCGATCCCGATTGGAATAGTTTCCTCAGGGAGCCTTTACTTCAACCTCCAGACTTCCCGGTAGGCCAACCGGTTCAACAGCGTCTTCCGGAGAAAGGTCTCGGTCGTACCATTCACTCCGGCCATTACATCCAGATTGTTTCGCGGGTATTCGGCCAGGTTGGGAGTCTTCACTCCCGTTCGGTCCTCGATATGCCATGCATTGATTTTTTCACCGTCGAAATCGTCCACGACAATTTTGAAATACCCGTTCGGCCCTTCAAAAACCGTGTGCTTTTCATCCAGGATAATCGGATTGGCGTTATCAAGAATCAATTCATTCAGCATATAGCAATGGCCGCACACCTCAGGTCTCACCATGAACCGAGGATCGTCTTTCCAGGGCTGGTCTCGATCAATCTTCCTGATACCGGCGGCGGCATAGAGAGAGACCTGCCCTCCGGCAAAATCGGAGGTCAAATCCAGTTCGATATGAACATCGCCGTGCTGCAGCATGACCTTTTGCTGCGATGGACTGTATTGGGGAAGAGTATCCAGGATTTCCCCGGTCACCGGCCCCAGCGTCTTCCGTACCAGAATCCGCCCGTTCGCATCCAGCAGGGCAAGGTTTGCGGTTTTGGCCGCCGAATCGACACGCTCCGCCCTTAAACGATATTGCCCCAGAGCGGTCTCATCCCCCGTTTTCATCAGCAGGTTCTGCGGCTCCTCATAGCTGATTGTGAACGAGTCCATGCCGGGAGTGCCCATCTCGGCGACCTCAATGTAGTCGGGACTAACCCATCGCGCTGTCAGGAATGTAGCGCCTTCGGCAAACATTTCCGGCAGAAAATAATTGTCCACCATTGACGGAGACTCTGAGCCCGGCTCCGTTTGCTCCATTGCACTGGAATACCCCTTAAATCCGGGAGCCACGATGATATTGGCGCCCCAGGGATTTCCCGAATATTTCACGACGCGGAGCACTCCCACCGGCCGCCCGAATAGAATAAATGAATCTGTATACCGCAAAGCTTTGCTTCCGTCCCCGAGAGGGACATCCTGCCAGAAAAGCAGATTCCCATCCCTCATCGGCTGCTCTTTCCACAGGTCAATTCGAAAATTCTTTTTTACTACCAGGTAACTCTGGGTGCTCAGCAGGTATGCCTTTTTCCCAAAAATGTAGAAAGCTTCCCCGGCAAGAGGACGGACGTTTCGACCATTTCGGCTGGTGTAGTAAAGCCCCCCTGGAGGAATGATGATCTGCTTTTTCCGATAGTCGACATAGCTTGCCCTGATTACGATCGCCTCTGAGGACACCTGCCTCTCGCCTGCTCTATTCTCGACATACTTGCGCACCAACCCTTTCATCTTGGGTACAAAAGCACAGCCGGGGTCGGGAGCAAACCATTTGGCGGCGGGAACAGCCGGCGGGAACGAGGTAAATTTCGATTTAACGACCGGCACTCCATAGGTCGGATCGGCGAGCCTTTGAAGGAACGTATCTTCCATAACGGAGACGACGAGCTCGCTCATGCCGATAAAAAAATCGATGTTTTCCCTCCCATCCTCCCAAAGTATCAGATTGTCCGTCCGGCGGAAGAACGAATCGCGGACATAGCAGGTCTTCACAACTTCAGGCTCGATTCGATCCACCACCACATTGAAATATCTTCTATCCCATATCTCAGATATTTTGACGGGACCGGCATAGCTTCTGTTTTCACCGGTCAGCTCGAACGCATCCCTGTTCTCAAGAACAACCCTCTTCAGCATCCCCGTCATTAAATGAGGTTCCAGCCTGACAAGGTATCGATTATCCCTCGGCCACGGCTCGCTATCCCTAATCCTGACCAAATCATGGTAGATCGCGAATGAGATCGTTCCTTCCTTCCACCCGTAGGGGACGTCATTAGCCCACGGGGCATAATCGGATCCCTTGAACCACGATGGATCGACGATCAGTTCAATATGCATATCCAGATCGAATAGCGTCAGGCTCATTCTCTCCTGGTCCTCGACCTTATATTGCTGCTGAGTCGAAGGGACCAGAAGTTTGGATGCAAGCACCTTCTTCCCCGTCCAGTTGCGCACCTCCACCAGGATCCCGTTTTCTTTGCGGAATGCGTAGATTCTTTTATTCCAGTACCATCGAAAGCTTTCCTGACGGAGTCCCACGACGTATGGACGGTCCAAAGAAAAAACCGCTTCCGATATCCCGGGGTATTCGATCTTTGAAAAGACCGCCTCGTCGCGCGAAACCTCGCTGGCCCGGATCTTTGTCGACCCATAGAGCGCCGCGTCGGACATGAAAAAATCTTTGAGTTGAGGATTGATCCCGCTCTTCACTTCAAGATCATTCACTTGCACGGGCTTGGGGAAGGAAGTGGAAACCGGCAACTCGATTTGCCATCCGCCCGACGGAGGAATGAGGGGGAACTCACCATAAGGTTTGCCGTAATGGTCCGTGCTGTACTCGTACCATATCCGATACCCCGAAGGATCGATGAGAGCCTTATCGCCCCGCTCCACCTTAACATCTGTCTTTATCACCGAGGCTGTCTTCAGACCGATGAGGTACGCTTCCTCGCCAAGAATCAGGAAGGGATCCCGCATCAGAGGCCTGGCGTCCTCGCTTGTGCTGGACGCATAGAAAAGCCCTCCGGCCGGCACGGATATCTTCCCATCCACGATGGAACTGCCGCGGAGAACGACGCATTCCGCCAGATCTTTTTTCTGGCCGTACTGGTTGTGCATCGTCTTGTTCAGTAAACCGCCCAGTTGAGGGATGTAGGTCGCATTATCCGCCGGCGGCAGTCCCCGGGTGTTTTCTTCAGCCGGCGACAAGACGGGAATCAGGAGGAATGTAAACAGCGCTATTAGAACAACGGGAGTCTCTTGTTTTTTGATCATAGTTCCCATGTTTCGATTGCGGGATTGGATCAGCAGGTGCAGTCTTTCCCGCCTATGCCTTCCAGGAGTAGAAACGGCTTGATCCTCCGGAGCAGGGTGCGGCTGAATCCGTCGATTTGCAGAAGCTCTTCAAGAGTCTGAAAATCGCCGTTTTCCTTCCGGTATTTAACGATGCTCTTGGCGAGTTCAGGCGTAATCAGAGGAACATTTTTGACCAGCTCCTCTGCGGTTACCTTGTTGATATTGACGGTTTTGCCTACCAGCGTTTGCGTCTTCGGTTGGGTTTTCGCCTTTGTATCCTCAGCCAGACCTATAGCAACAGTCAAGGCAATCGCCAGAATTATGCATCCTATCCATTTCAGGTATATTGATTTCATAAGTCAACCTCTTGTTGTAATTCGAGCTTCTGATAGCTCAAAGGCTCGAAGACTCCAGGTCTCAAGGATCAGATGGCACCCTGTCCGGCCATAACCAAAACCAGCCGCAATAAAAAATCCCCGATTATCAGGCAGCTGGAGAACAACCAGGCGTGGCGCACCTGTTTCTCATTCTTCTTCATTACCAGGATCAACGGCAGCAGGATGCCGATCCCCACTACCCCGATCCACCAGATCCACCCGCTCCAACCCGAAAACATACCGAACGCCACCCCACGCGAAGTGGGAGAAGCCACCAGGATAACGAAGAAAATCAGAGCCGTGATCAGATATAGAGGAAGGATCACGCGATAGCTGCGTCTTAAAAATTGAAGCGGTTCCTTCATGACATCCGCATTTGATTTTCTCAAGGATATCATACCCAGAATCGCCCCGCCCTCAATTCCAAGAGACAGGGCGGATAGAAAAAAGAAAAACGGCAAAATCAGGCTTCTCCAAAGGGGAAGAGTGCACGCCGAAAGAAGAACTCCGGTATAGACCGAGACGCCGAGAGCAAAAGGAATCCCGATCGCGCCGATTCTCCTTTTCCATTTTTGGCTGCTCCATAGGGAAAGCCTGCCGATCAACGGCATTCGCCGTCTTTGGGACGGCGTCAGCCAGAACATGGCGGCTAAAACCGATACCGTTAAGAAGATGGTAAGCAGCCAGACGCCCACAGACATAGGGGAGGAGATATTCAGGACGGTCAAAGTTCTCCAGAAGCGGGTTTTATATCCGAGATCAAAAATAAGAATTAACAATCCAACCGCGATGGCGAAAGGCGACAATAAAAAAGCCATGCGGGCACATATCTCCCATCCTTCGCCCTTCCTTTTGGAAGCGATTGCCCCCAGGCAGAAGCTCCCTGCTCCCAGGCCGGCGAGGAAGAGGTATGCGACGACCAGAAATCCCCAGGTTGGCTCATTCATCGTCCTTCTCCACGGCCCCTGCCCTCTTCCACAACCAGGCCAGTAAAAGTCCTCCCGGCAAAAGCCCCGCAAGCCATTTCCAAAACTGGAAAGACGTCGTGGTATTGAGAGGCACCGGATCGGGGAGGGAGAAATCTCCAGGTTTGCCCTCAATTTTATAAACCATATGAAGACGCGCATTTTTTCCGTAAGCTTCAGGGCCCGCCTCCTCCCCGTCGCGGAAATAGGTCAAAGCCCCTGTGGCGCATTTGGCCACGCAGGCCGGTGCTTTGCCGCGATCGATCCGCTGGGTGCAGAAGCTGCATTTCCGCATGGTATGCTGCGCCGGACTGAATTTCGGCACATGAAAGGGGCAAGTTTGGATGCAATAGCCGCATCCGATGCAGCGGTTTCTGACGTGCTCCACAACTCCATCGGCTCTTCGATGAAGAGCCCCGGCAGGACAGGCTGAAGCGCATGCGGGATCATTGCAGTGGAAACATGCGGTCGAGATGGAACGAAGATCGCTGGACGGGAATTCACCCGAGACGTGAGACTTCACCCAACGAAGCTGCAGTCCCGGAGCCGCATCATTTTCCATCTGGCATGCCACCTCGCACGAGTGGCAACAGATGCACTTCCTCGTATCGAAAACAATTAACGGTTCCATTCAATCACACTTTGGTCAGTTTGCACCCAAAGCCGTTATATTGAGCTCCAACCAAATCCCAATAGGAAGGAACGATCGTGTTGATGGTTTGCCCCGCATTCGCCTGAAAAGGAGCGCTCGGCTCCGGATGAGACGGTGTCCAGACAACTCCCGGCAGAATCAATTCACTCAGTTTGACTTTTGCTTTGATTTTTCCCGCTTCAGTCTCCAGAAAGACCAAATCCCCGTCTTTAATACCCAGGCCTGCAGCGGTGTCGGGGTGAACCTGCACATAATTGCCCTCTGAAAACTGCGCCATGTAAGCCGACCAGTTTGTCAAGGTATGCTGCCAATGGTGAACAACCTTCCCCTGAATAAAAATCAAAGGAAAATCCCCGGCATTTTCCGCATCGCTCAGCGGCCCGCCTTCCGGTTCGGACCATGCAATAGGGCCCAAAGCGCTGGACCGAAGCTCCACCTTTCCATCGGAGGTCTGAAATCGGCCGCCGGGGAAGAGCGTGCCTTTTGTGCCCGGATGATCGGCAGACGGACAGGGCCAGGATATGCCCGTCGGATCGCGCTTCAGGCGATCAAGGGTTAATCCTTCCCAGGTCGGGGCATATTTCCGGAACAATTCATAAATATCTTCAGCTTGCTCAACCGGAGGGTATGTGTCTCCGCAGATCTTTTTGCCCAAGTCGCTATAAAACCGCCAGTCCTCCACCGTCTCTCCAAGCCCCGGAATCGCCTTTTCTCTCCACACCACCTGGCGCTGATTTCCGTATTGCGACCCGCAGCTCTCAAAAAACATGGTCGGGGGTATTATCAGATGAGCAAGCTGCGCCTCCTCATCCATAAAGAATCCCCGGTAGACAACGAAACCGACTTTGCCAATGGCAGCTTTTACCCTGTTGGCATCCGAATAGCGTCTGTAGCTGGAATTCAAGAGGAGGACTTTGACCCTGTTGCGCTCCATGTTATACAGGGTCTTTCTGAAGCTCAAAGCGGATCCCAGATCGGGCGAGCGAAAATGCCCGTCAAAACTTTCACTCCCGCCGGGCTTCCCGCCTTGAACATTCATCATCCCTTTGCCGGATCCCGAAAGATTGCCGGTAATCGCCTGGAGAGCGATAATCGCCCGCACGGATTGAATGGAATTTGTATATCGGGAAAGAGATGCGCCCAGCCATATGATGGTTCCCCGGCTGTCACCGCAACGTCCTGCGAAATCCCTTAAACGCTCCTCCGATATCCTGCAGATCCCGACTACCTTGCCGGGCGTATAGGGCTCACACGCCTCGGCAAGCTCCTTGAAACCGTTCACATGGCTTTCTATATATTCTGAATCATAGCGCTTTTCTTGAATCAGCAGCCGGATCAATCCGAGGGCCAGAGCCCCATCCGTTCCCGGCCTCGGCATCAGTTGTTCATCGCAGTGATTGCTTGTCGGCGTCCTTCGCGGATCGATGTACAAAACTCTCGCCCCGGCTGCGCGCGCTTTATCAATCCACCTTATATAGAGCGGATACGTTTCCGCAACATTCACACCCCACAAAATCAGCAGCTGGGAATTCAGAGTCTCGTCCAGCGTCGTGGAGTTGGTTGCAGTTCCCAGGCACAAATCCAGAGCCGCCCCCGAATTTCCAACGCAGGTGTCTCCCGGATGGTACATGTCGGGAAAGCCGGAAAGCTTCATGGCCATGGTAGCGGCCAGTTCGCTTTCATGAGACTCCCACATGGGGGCAAAAAACACTACCTGATGAGCATATTCTTCCGGCGAATCTCTTTTTACTTTGAGGATTCTCTCGGCAACAAGGTCGACGGCTTCACTATAGGGTATTTGTTTCCATCCGCTTCCCTCCCTCTTGAGCGGATATAGAAGCCGATGCGGGCTATAGGTCAGTTCAACCACTGCCTGCGCTTTGGGGCACAATCCCCCGCTTGTCCAGTAGTTGTCGGGGTTTCCGTAAACATTCACCACGCGACCGTTTTTTACCTGGACCAGCGTTGTACAGCGCACCTGGCAGAACTGGCAGCAGCTTTTCACTTCGGTATCGAACTGCCTGTCCTGCGCGGCACTCGCAGGAGCGCCGATCGCCGACGGAGCGCCCAGAGCCCCGGCGGCGGCAGCTCCTATTTTGAGCAAATCGCGCCTGCTGATTCCGCTGCTGCTTGACTGTTGCTTTTCTTCAATCGTCATTCGTAGTTCGTAATTCGTAATTTCCTACTGAGTCGTAACCCTCATCTTCGACTTGGGAACAGGAATCACCGCTTTTTCGATTGGCTTGCCGGCTTGCGGTACCCAGTCGTAGGGAACACGGTAAGCGCGATAAACGCCGTTTTGAGTTTCTTTCGGATTCGCAAAAAACGGAGAAACATATTCCCACACGATCTCATGCCCGGCCGTCACTTCGAATATGCGCCCGTCAGCCCCCTCATCGATCAGGGTGTTCCCGTTGGGCAGCCGTTGCGCGGAGCTGATGTAATGGCTGAAAAAACTTGGATCACCGAATCCGGCGGTACTCGGCAAGTATTGCCACACAACTTCAAGTGTGACCGGATTGAACTCAACCACGCGCGAGTTGGTCCGGATGGCATTGCCCACGCCTGTAGGAGCTCCTGGATTGGGATCTCCATAGCCGCCCGCTCCGCCATTGTCAAAGACCAGGATATTGCCGGCGCCGGGCAGTCCCTTCGGAATCATGTGAGCATGATGCTGCCCGACAATCTGGCCGAGCTTGCGGAGTTCCGGAGAAGCGGTGAAATCGGGCCCGACCTTCCACACAATCTTGCCGGTCTTTTTATCAATGATCCAGATGAGGTTAATCTGGCGTCCGTCCACAATGATATTGTCCGGATGGAAACGCCGGTCGCCCTGATCATAGAATTTATTCGGGCCAAGGAGGGACATGGAGTTGATGTGCGCCCAATCGGCCGCTCCGCGCATCGAATTCCAGTTCGGATTTCGATAAAGCGCGTTCTTGGCGGCTTCGCTGAAATCCAGTTCATCGAAATGGTCGCTGGCCAGCCATTCCCAAACGATCTTTCCGTCCCATGTGACCTCGTAAATGTAATCATCTTCCAGCAGACGGTTGGAGACTCTGGGATTGGTTACATTCTTGTGAGCCAGAACAATGGTATTGCCGCTTTTTGTTTTGGGCTCCATGCCCGGGACATAATAGCCTGTGGGATTTCCCTCCCGCTGGTAGTCATGATGCTGTCTGGCGCTCCAATACGGAGGTTTGTCCGGGTCTTTGATTTCTTCGGCACGGTCGAATCGCCAGACGATATTGTCGTTCCAGTCCGCCTGAACCAAAGCCGTGCTGTCCTGGTGAAGCGGCCTCGTCCCGATATATCCCATCACATATCCGCCGGGAAGGATTCGGGACGGGAATCCCGATACGTCTTTCCACTGCTTGACGACATTGCCGTTCATGTCGATCAGGGTGGCCTCACCCGTAACCTTGGCCGAAAATATCGTGAAACCATTCCAGCATTTATCCGGCCGATAGATCGTCGTACCCGTCGGATATACCGTATGGCTGGCATAGGTCATCATCGCAAGTAATGCCGCAAAGCATGCGCCGAGTGCTCCTGTCCAAGTTTTCATGTCCTTTTTCACCCGATTTGTAAGCACGCCATGAATCTCATCCTTCGCTTACGGCGTCCTATGCCTTCTTTGCGTAAGCCGAGTTGGATTCGAATATTTCGTACATGATCCGCCCTTCAAAATTGGGCGGCGGCTCGATCCCATAAAGATGCATGATGGTCGGCATCACGTTCATCATGTGCCCGCCATTGGAAACATCATTGTTCTTTTTAATCCCGGGCCCGACGGCGATGAAGGAGGTCAGCGCATTGCCGTGATAACCCGTGAAATGCCTGCGGGGATTATCCCAGACCTGGCCGTCGCGCCCGAATCCGCCGAAGTCGATCTGGTACAAACCGTCATTCTTTTTCCCGGGGACCTTGATTCCCGAAGCATCCCGGTAGCCGCAGAATTGCACATCGCCGGCGTACCGGTAATATTCCCCTTTGTAGATGTTTTCCACGCGATCGGCGATGTTGGTATACGGCTGTCCTTCGGGATCCTTCAATTCCCTTAATCGGGCAATGATCAGGTCGCGCAATTTTTCGTATATGGAATACTCCACGATGCCGCCGGGTTCGCGCCCTTTGAGGTTGATGTATATCCCCGGATTCCAGAGCGTGTATGCTTTTGTTCGCGACCAGTCGATATCATCCGTATCGTAGGTCCGCTTCTTCCCCTCTACTTCCGGTTTCACAAAAAGCAGTCCCTGTTCCATCAGCCATGTATTCGGCTCAAAATTTTTCCTGACCGGGCCCCACCCGTGGTCGGAGATCAGCATAAAATAGGCATCTTCGGGCAGCTGCGTCAGAATGCGGGCCAGCTCTTTGTCGATGAATTCGGTGAATTCGAGCATTACCTTTCCGCCGCCATACTTGGCTTCATACTCCTCGCTGTAATCGGGATTTTCATCGATCCGCGTCATGTTATGGTTGAGGCGGTCGTAAGGCATGTTGGAAAACCAGAAGAAGTCCCAGGGCTTATTCTTCATCAGCCACAGCACGATGTCGTCCTGTTCGCGCGTGGCATCGTAGCAGTCCTCGATCAGGGTCTGCTCTTCCTGCACGTAAGCGGTAAACGAAGAGTAGTCATATTCGAAGGGCAGGTTGGGAGTCCGATAATACCCCACGGCATCATAGACTTCTCTTGCCAGCGATGCCGGGTACGTCCAGCGGTCGGTAGGCGCGCATGCGCCGTCGAAAAAAGGATCGATCGGCTCATGGCGCTCCGGCGCCGTCGGATCCTGCAGCAGGCGATAACGGTACAACTGGAGATCACCCTCATCCGTATTGATGCGCTCCGGCCTCCATTTGACGATCGCTCTTCGTCCGTTTGGAAAACTGATCGGCACATACTTGGACCACTCTCCCTGTTTGAGCGTTAAGGTGACGTCCTGATAGGCCACGGTCACCGTATTCCCCGGATTCAGGGTGAGTTGCAGAGGAATTTCCATTTCCTTCATTTTGATTGCGGTCGAAGCTTTGCCCTCCGTGAAGCTGATCCGCATCTTCATGGCGCTGGCGGCCCTGTGCCTGGCCTGCGTGAAGTAAACAAAACCTTTATGATCGGGCGAATCTCCCAATCCGGGAGCCCCTTTCCCCGACATCATGAATCCGCCTTTCAGGCGCTCCGGCGGCCAGGACATCGCCGTTCCACATAAGCCTACTTTGACCCCGGCCTCAGCCAACATGAAAGGAACAGTAGCGGCATGCAGACGAAATACGCGGTTGATTCCGGACGTCTGATAAGCGGTTCGGTCGTAAAGCGTCCAGGGATGCGAACCGAAGAAGTTATTCTGGCCCGGGCCTACACCGGTGTTATAAGCCGCCCATGAATCGACGGACATTCCCCGGAAGATGTTTTCAAATTCTCCGTAGCTTCCCTGTGACATCAATTTTTTAAAAGTCGGCAGCTTTCCCTGTTCCACCCACTCAATAATCTTTGCCATCTGACAGGAATCGAGCCCCATAAGCAGAATTTTCGGCTTGCGCACGGTCCTGGACGTTTGCGCATGAACCGACGGAGTCCTCAGGCCGGCAACAGAGGCTCCGATGAATCCTCCGGCCAAAGTTCCTAGCGTCTTTCGTCTTGATATCCCTTTCACGGAATCTCGCTTCATTCTATCTCCCATTTCACGCATGATAACCGTCTGGCTTCATATTTCATGGTGTGGGCTTCAGCCCGTACGTCCGGCCTGAAGGCCGGACCCATGTGTGGGGTATTGAACAGCACGGGGCGTTCGCACAAGCCTGTTCAACACTTCGAGGGTTTCAGGCTCGGCTCCTCTTCATCTTCATCTTCATCCGATGCCGGCGCCGGCGGTGTAACGTAGAGTATGCCCTTCTCCAGTTTCGGATTAAGCTTGTTCAGTATCTCTTTTGTCACCCCCTTTACTTTCATCAAATCTTCCGGCACTTTGAAAGGGCCCGATTTCTCGCGGTATTCGATGATGGATTTGGCAAGCGCAGGGGTAAGGCCCGGCAATTTGCCGAGCTGTTCCGTTGTCGCCTTGTTCAGATCGATCTTGGACGCTGTTGCCGCCTCTGTCTGTCCAACCGTCAAGACGCCGAACGCGAACAGGAAGGCAAGTAATGCAGCCATAATTGACATAGTTGATTTTTTATTGCTCATGTTCTGCACCTCCTTCTTTCCATCAACCGGAGTTTTCGGTATCGCTATCGCAATCGCGATCGGCTTTTATTGCAGCCGATGACAGATAGCAACACCGGTCTCTCTCTAATAAGCCATCGGCATCGAGGTATCCAGCTCGAACCATTGCACGAGAAACGGCCACCATGTTTTGCGGCCGTTTTTCCGCGCTTCGGCGGCTGCCGCTTCATCGGTGCCGGTGAAGACAATAATAGTCTGTCCGGGGACAAATACATTCTCTTTAGCAAACATCTTGCCACCGGCCTGATTCCCCGATTCCTGCTCTTCTCTTGTTAGAACCTGTTTTACAAAATCCTCGACGCTGCCTGCCCCTTTCGCTCCGCCGAGGACGATGATGTACTTTTCCTTTTTCACTTTATCGAACTGATCGGTAATGATGGCAAGAGGGATGCTTTCGTTGCTCAGCGTTGTAAAAAACTCCCTCGCCCGGTCTATGGACGCCTGGTTCCCCACGATGAACAGCTTGTCGAAAGCGAAACCGGAACCAAGCAAAAGAGTTAATCCGGCAAAAACCGCCATTAAGGCTATTTTCTTCCCAATCATCCGTAATCCCTCCCTCAAAACCTGCAACAAATTATATGATACGAAATGGCGAAATCCGTTGCAGATGATTTCATTTCGGCTTGGGTGACGGCGGCGGTTCCTTAGCCTGAGGAGCTTGCGGTCCCTGCGGCTCAGACCACCTCCAAAGCTCCAGACACCCCAGCTTGAACGGCCGCCGCTGGCTTAAATCCTTGCCCTTGAAGGCGGGATGATCCGCGCCATAGCGGTAAGCCCGATGAATGTTGGCGGTCATATCCTCAAAGAAGCAGGATGCGCCTCTCCCCGTGATCGGCAGGATGAATTCCCAGACAACCTGAGGCCTGGCGCCTCCGGCCACTTCAATAAGATGGCCGGAGTTGGAAGAGGTAATGAAAGTGTTGCCGTTCGGCAGCCGCTGTGTCGCCCCCTGATATGCGGTATAGAAGCTGTTGGCTGTTCTTGAAGCATACTGCCAGACTATGACTTTATTCTTCGGATCCAGCTCCACAACACGAGAGCGGTTCCCTTCCGGCCGCTGCCAGCCGTTATCGAAAATCAGCAGGTTGCCGCTTTCCAGCCTGGTAACGCTGTGGGGGCCGAAAAGCTGCTGATCGCCATCATCAACAAATGCAGGACACTTACCTTTGCCGTAAGCGCAGGGATTACCCCAGCGGAATTCCAGCGCGCCGGTTTTGTGGCTGATCAGATAGGTCTCGCCGAAATTCCTTGAATTGCAGATGATCTGATCTGTTTCAGGAATGTATTCCACAACGTTGAAATGGGTCCAGTCGGCCCCGGACAGCACTCCGGTTTTTGACGGCAGGATGAAGTTGATGTCGAATTGATCCGGGCCCGTTCCGATGTGATCCCATACATGCCATTCCCAAACGACCCGGCCGTCCCTGTTTACTTCCTGGATATAATCCGGCCAGATCCCGTCTTCCTTGATCGTGTCGGGCTTGCGTCCTTTGGCAATGGCTTCCTCTCGAGTCTTTTTCTCCCAGCACAGTACCAGCGTATTGCCGTTGGGCATCCGTGAAAAGGTGTGGTGTTGAATCGAATTCGGAGTATGATTTTTGTATTCCCATACGACTTTTCCGTTCCAGTCGATTTCCTGCACGAGACCGCCCGCACCGCCGAATTTGACCGGCGAATTCGGCAGCCTTCCGGCGCGGAGGAGGTTCCCGTCTTCCAGGAGCAGCCCGTGAAGCCCGGGGGGGTATTCGCTGAGCCAGGTATGGACGATGTACCCTTCCATATCGACCAGGTATGTCGTTTTGCTTTCCTGAGGCGGAATGAGGGTATAGCCTTGATAGGCCTTGGACACGTCGTACTTGAGGAGGCCGGTCACTCCCCGTATCGCTTCATAGCCGTAAGTGGCTGCATAGGAAGTCAGCACAATCGCCGATACGATCAAAAAACTCTTCAGTTTCCTCATTGCCTCTTGTCCTCCTCTTCAGACAATTGTCATTTAGCGCGGCCAATTGCAGTTTCCATTAGAGTCCTGCCTTCCTCCGTCGTTTTTTAGATAGTCTGACGATTACTCCCGTTTTCTGTCCCGGAACCGGATCACTGATGAAGATTTTCGCATACTCTTTGCATTCCGGATAGCGGAATAATGGCTCCGGGTTTGAAAGCCGGCCGTTGTCGCGCCGGCTTTATACGCGCCCGCGGCGTTGCCGACAGCATTGCCGACACCCACCGCAGAAACGGCTCCGGATATGCGAACGCTGCATCCGCGGGACTTCCCGGGAAATTTTCCCTTTCGCCTGCGGGATTCCGAAGTGCGCGCGTCAGATCTAAACATGCCCATACTGCCTCGCTGCAAGACCCTGCATGACAGGCGGACAAGCTATTCAAGATGGCCGGTTCACCAAATTGTCCGCTGGTGCTTTTCAGATAAGCGAGTATCGTCTACCGGGTTTCAGGATGTCAAGAGTCAATTGTCTGAATATTCTGACAGTTGTCACAGATATGGCACTTTATCCCGGATTTTGAGTTGAACCGTTCCACCGCGAAGAGGGGAAAGACAGTAGCCGGAGATTCGTAAAAAGCGCTGCCCTTTGACTGCCGAAAAAAGGCGGGATCGAATTCGGAGTCGAGCAGCCAAAGAACCCGATCCCGCTACGAGTGCTCGTTGATACGCCCCGGCCGCAGATTGCTCCATCCGGAGCGAACGGAGGCGGCGTTTCGGCGGAGCCTCCGGAAAGATTACCGCATCTCGATCAGGCCGCAGGGGCAATTCTCTTTGCATTTGTTGCATCCGTTGCAGAACTCGAGCTTGAACCGATAGGGTTCGCCGGGTTTCGCAGACTTCAGGACGGCCTGGTCCTGGCAGTAGCTCCAGCAGTTGCCGCAATCGAAGCACGATCCGCAGCTCATGCAGCGCTGCGCTTCCGCAATCGCCTCAGACTCCGACAGCGTCGCCGTAAACTCCTCCCAGGGATTTCCGAGCCGTTCGCCGGCCGCAAGCTTTGCCGCCTGGTGGCGCAATGCCTCCTGGTACCACTGCAGCATCACGCGATCTGATTTGACAATGGGAAGCTCCGGCTCCGTTTCAGATTCCAGGCCTCGGAAACGCCTGTGGATGGCTTCGGCCGCCCGGCGTCCCTGGTATATGGCGATCGTAACGAGTCCAAGACTCAGCGCATCGCCGCCGGTATACACTTTTTCCTCACCGGCAGCGCCATTGCCGGTCGCCTTCGCCCAACCGGCCTCGGCCAGTGTTTCCAGCCCCTGGAAGTCGGGGCGCTGAGAAACGGCTGCAATCAGGCTTTCGGCTTCCAAAACGAATTCCTTGCCGGCGATGGGCACCGGCCGGCGCCGGCCGGACTCATCGGGTTCGCCGAGTTCCATTTCCTGGCACTTCACGGCGATGACGCGGCCTTCGTCCGTCATGACTTCAATCGGCGCGGCAAGAAAACGGAACTCCACGCCTTCCTCTTCCGCTCCGATAATTTCCTCTTCAATGGCCGGCATCTCGTTGCGAGTCCGGCGGTACAGCAGGGTTGCCTTTGCGCCCATCCGCAGTGCTACGCGGGCGGCATCGATGGCGGTATCGCCGCCCCCGACGACGACAACGCGGGATCCGAGATTTGCAGGATAGCCCGAATTGGCCAGCCGGAGGAATTCAACGCCGCTATAAGCCCCCGAAGCATCCTCTCCCGGGCAGCCGAGGCGCACCCCTTGATGCGCGCCAATGCCGGCAAAGACCGCGCTATATTCAGCGCGTATCCGGTCAAAGGAAATATCCTTCCCTACCGCACATCCAGTCCGCAATTCCACGCCCAGCCGCAGGATGCGATCGATCTCCGCATCAAGGACCTGCCGCGGCAGCCTGTAGGAAGGGATCCCGTATCGAAGCATTCCGCCGGCTCTGGGGAAAGCCTCGAACATCGTTACCGGATAACCGAATCGTGCCAGTTGGTATGCGCAGGATAATCCCGCCGGGCCGGAGCCCACAACGGCGATCTTCTCGGGATACGGGTCGATGGCACCGCCGTTTTCAGGCGATGTCTTCCTTGCCAAATCGAGACCATGCGCAAGCGCCCAATCGCCAAGAAAGCGCTCCACACTGTTAATGCCCAATGCCCCGTCCTTGTCTTTGCGGTTGCATGCGTCTTCGCACGGATGAGGACAGACGCGTCCGCATACAGCCGGCAAAGGATTTTTCTCCGTCAGGATCCGCCATGCTTCCGCGAAGGCTTCCTGTTGGGAACGCTCATACTTGGAGGCTTGCGCAATGATCATCAGTACGCGACGGATTTCGGTTCCCTGAGGACAGGCGTCCATGCAAGGCGCCAGCTTCGGAAGCAGGTATGGGCGCAATGGACTCGTCTCAACGCCCGACTTGGATGAAGACCGGATCACCGGTTTGACTTTGTCTTTTTTAAGAAGTGCCATAGGTACCCAAAGTTGTAATAAAATGTATCGGTAAATGGTTCAGGCCGCAGCAGCGCCGGCCGTTCATTCCGGAAGCGGTCCGGCTTTCCGGGCCGGATTCTCTTCCTGTCTGTATTGTAAAGCCGCCTCCACCATGCCGGACGCCAATTCCGGCGATGCCAGGCTGTGCAGGTGAAGATACGAAGCAAGCACGCGATTCATTACCATGCCGTCTCTTCCGTTGCCCAGGCCGGTCCCCCGCTTTACCTCGAAGGCCGTTTCCGTCTGTCCGACATCCCTCACCTGCGAATAGTGAAACTCATGCCCCCGGAGCCGTGAACCTATTTTGACGAAGGGATTCGGCCGGTCGACCAGTACCTCTTCATAGCCATGTCCGGCCGGCTTCCCGGCAAGAGTTACATCTACCGGGAGGAAACCGGCCATCGGGTAGCGGGAATCCTTCCATTGAATCGACCGGGATAAAAACATTAATCCTCCGCATTCGGCCCAGACAGGGAGCCCGCGCCTGGCAGCCAAGGCAACAGAACGGCGAAATGGTGCGTTATCCGCCAGCCGCGCCGCATGCGTTTCCGGGAATCCCCCGCCGATGTAGAGTGCGTCCACCTGCGGCAGTTCCGAATCTTTCAGCGGATCAATGGCGACTTTGAATGCGCCTGTGCCGGCGATCGCCTCCAGGTTTTCCGGATAATAGAAAGTGAACGCAGGGCTTTCAAAATAACCGATCCGCAGTCCCTGCCCCGATTCAGAGTTGACGGAGGCTTCCTCTATCTCAGCGGGCTCAGCGGGAACGGCAAGCGCATCGAGAGCCGCGGCCTCGGCGATCGTCCGAATCCGTTTGAAATCAACCGAGCTGCGAATAATATTCCCGGCGGTTTGAATTGCCTCCGCCGCTCCGGTGTGCTCCTGCGGCGTGACCAGTCCCATGTGCCTGCCGGGCAGAACGCATGTTTCCACTCGAGGAATGGCGCCCAGGACAGGCAAGCCGGTCTCGGCTTCAATGGCTGAGCTCGCGATGGTCTCCTGCCGGGATGTGGCGAGGCGGTTGAGCAATACTCCGGCAATTTTGAGGTCCGGATCGAGAAGCCTCATCCCAAGCGCAACGGCAGCAGCCGTGCGCGTCACTTTGGTTGCAGGCAGGATCAATACGACGGGCAAGCCCAGCAGTTTGGCGAGCGCTGCCGATGAATGAGTTCCCCTGGCATCTTCGCCGTCATGCAATCCGCGATTGCCCTCGACGAGGTTGATACCGCCGTGGATCGCGTGGTCGGCGAAAGCCCGCAGGGTACCTTCAACGCCCATCATCCAGGTGTCGAGATTCCGCGCCTTCCGCCCGGCAGCGAGGGAGAGCCATGCGGCATCGATGTAGTCCGGTCCCTTCTTGAAGGGAGCAACTGCAAGTCCCTCTTCCCGCCAGCAGGCCGTCAGTCCCAACGAGATCGCGGTTTTGCCGCAGTCCCCGCCGGTTCCGGCTATCATGATACGTGGAACCATCAATGCTGCCCCAAAAAACAGCAGCAGCCACGAATTTCACGAATGCCGTGTTCGCGATTGCGTAATTCGTGGCTGCTTTTCACCTTCAGACAATTGCCCGCGCCTTCAGTTTGCCGCGGCTTCCTCGTGCGGAATTTCGATATAGGAACCGCCGAAGTAGGTATAAACAAGCCGTCCCGAATCGATGTTGATCCGGATGGCATCCTTGACCATCTGCTTGTCGACTGCGCCCGGATACATTTCCATCATGGCCTTCTGCAGATCCAGCGCCTTGAACTTCTTGATACCGGCATTCTGTTTGACCATCTTGAAAATGGCTTCGGCAAGCTGTTCGGTGGATATTTTCATATAGCCCCTCTTTTTCCGAATCGTTAAAACCTCAAGTGAGTGGAGCGCTTGTATGTCAATCCGGCGTGCGTGTAATCGTCGATATGCTCCTTCTTGAACTCGATTCCCGTCACTTCGAAGAACCGCGGCCAACCGATCCGGTCGATCCATTCGCCCATGCGCTCAAAGGGGCGCGCATGAGCGGCCCAGACATCAACCAGATTCCGGACGGCCTGGACGACCTCCGGCCAGCGCGGAGGATTATTCGGAAGGTACGGAATCGCCAGCTTCGAAAACCTCGGCTCGGATCGGGCGTTGGAGACCTTGCCTCCCACCCAGATGGAGACACCATCTCCCTTCGCATCCGCCAGAGGCATCGCCGGGCATACAGTGTAGCAATTCGCACAGTACATGCAACGTTCTTCCAACACCTCGATGGTTGGCTTGCCATCCACAACGACCGGCCGGATGGCGGCCGTCGGACATGCCGCCGTCAGGTTCGGGACTTCGCAGATATTCGACAGGCGGTCGCGGTCCACTTTCGGTGGAAGGCGGTGGATGCCGAGAATGGCGATATCGGAGCAGTGAACGGCGCCGCACATGTTCAGGCAACAGGCCAGGGCAATACGCAGCTTGCCCGGAAGACGCATATTGCGGAATTCGTCGACAAGGTCGTCCATGACGGCTTTGACGATTCCGGAGGCATCCGTCGCGGCAGAATGGCAATGGACCCAACCCTGAGTATGGACAATATTGGAAATCGCATTCCCCGTTCCGCCCACCGGATGGCCGAGATCCTCGAGATCCTTTCTCAGCGGCGCGATGTTCTGCTGATCGGTCAGCAGGAATTCGATGTTGTGGCGACTGGTGAACCGGAAATAGCCGCCGCTGTATTTGTCGGCGAGATCGCAAAACTGGCGCAGCTTGGCAATCGACAGAAGGCGCGGCGATGCCGCCCGCACGGTGTAAAGTTTGTCTCCCGTTTCCCCCACATGAACCATGACGCCCGGCTCGAGAATTTGATGGTGGTCCCATTTCCCGTAATTCGCTTTGATTACCGGCGGCAGGAATTTCTGATAATGCGGAGGCCCGATATCGGTGAGTCGGTCTGAAGCTTGAGATGTCATTGCGCTCTCCTTGTGCATTCTTGGGGGCGGCTCATTCGCCCCCCATGTCATGTTTCGCTATTTTGTTTCCTTTTGCGCCGCGTAGAAGACATACGGATTCTCGCGCGGATGCGCAACCATTTCAGGGCGAGGATCCAGCCCGATAGCATCCAGGAAATTCCCCAGGCCGACACGCTGTATAAACTCGCCGACGCGCTCGCGGCTCTTCCCCTCTTCTCCCCAGAATTCCCAGATGGAATCAATAAGCACGACCAGGTCGTTGTAATTGGGCTCCTCTTCGCCGTAGGGCGGATCCATGCGCATGAACGGCACCAGCACGCTGGAAAGTATCGCGCCCGCCACGATCGGCGCTTTGGCGCCGATTAAAATCGCCGCTCCGCGGTCCTTGCCCGGCTTGAGCGCAAGCGGCATGGCGTTGATGCAGTGCATGCAGCGCGAGCAGTTCGCGTTGTCGATTGTCAGCTCCTTCCCATCCCAATCCATGCAGCCTGTCGGACAGCGACGGATTACGTTTCTCTCCAAGCTGAAGCTTTTTTTGCCGGCATAGACTTGGACTTTATCCTGGTCTATCCGTATGTCGTCGCGCCAGACACCGATGATGGACATGTCCGCGCGCGCAATGGATGCGACGCAGTCATTCGGGCAGCCGGCCACTTTGATTTTGAACTTGTATGGGAAATAGGGACGGTGCAATTCATCCTGATAGTGCATCGTCAGGTCATAGGTCACACGCAGGGTATCGAACATGGACCATTCGCAGCGCGCAGGCCCGCAACAGCAGGAAGGCGTGCGCATGTCTGAACCCGATCCGCCGAGGTCAAATCCTTCCTGCGTCAATTCGGCAAAAATCGGCTCGAGTTCCTCCGTCGTCGTGCCGAGCAGGATAAGATCGCCGGTGGACCCGTGCATATTGGTCAGTCCCGAACCGTGCTTTTCCCATATGTCACAGATCTTCCGCATCTTTTCGCTTGTATAGAACCAGCCCGCGGGATGATTCACGCGCAATGTGTGGAACTGTGAAACGTTGGGAAATTCCTCCGGAAGATCACAGTACCGTCCGATCACCCCGCCGCCATAGCCGCGGACACCGACGATCCCGCCGTGTTTCCAGTGGCCAACCCGGTCCTCATAAGAACGGTCCAGCAGGCCGAGCAGATCGCCGCTCATAGCACTCTTCTGTGCGGCCGCCTCGATCTCCTTCACAAAGCTGGGCCAGGGGCCCTTTAGAAGCTCTTTCAGCTTGCCATTTGCCTTTTTTCTATCCTGCGCCATCGCTGATCCTCTGTTGTTTATATGGAATATTCATCTCACACGGCTGATTCTCTTTATCATGGACTCCCGGATCCGTCCAACTCTTTCTGCTTTTCCGGCAGTCGGGAAAGGGCTCTCAAAGAGACAAAAGCCCTCACCATCATTCAAGTCCTGATCCTTTCATAATGTAATCCGGAATTACATACCGGGCTGAACCATAAAGATATTCATGAGGCTTTCATATTCGTATAACGTCGCATTTCTCACTGTATACCTCTGTTCCGGACTTTTGTTTTTTCCGACGTTGCACCGTAAGGGCGCCCTTTATTTATGAGGGATTCAGCATTTTTGTATTTTGGGATATATTGGAGGAAAGAGGGCAACTCCGATATCGTACTGTTTATACTTTCGCGGAGTCCCCATTCCCGCACTTAAGTGTTTTTTAATCTTGACACTTCTTGAAGGATCACAGCAAACTAAGTGGCTTGTGAAAATTGTTAACCCGCGTTATTCATGAAGGTTTGTCGTGAGGCGGCGCAGACGGGCATGGATACGCCGCTTCGCTAACCGGCGCGCGAGGGAAGGATTCCGCAGGCGACCTGCGGCGAAACTGCGGGCCTCGACCAGTACGTCGAGGAATCAGAAAGAGCGTGCCCATTTGATGCGACGCATGAAATGGGGCCGCAGTAAACATGCCCGGATCCGCCGCTGCAGTAGAAGCTTCATGAATAATGCGGATTAAGAATTCAACTCTATAGGATGGGAAAAAAGCGATGCCTTCATTTCAATGGCAGGATGTCACAATCGAGGTAGATGAAGACGGATTCATGGAGAAACCCGAGTGTTGGAGCGAGCGGGTGGCGATGGCGCTGGCAAGCACCGAGGAGGTCAACGAGCTGACGGAAGCGCACTGGAAAGTGATTAACTATCTGCGCAGCTATTACCAGAAGTTCGGCATTGCGCCGATGATACGCAAGCTTTGCAAGGAAACGGGATTTTCGCTGAAAGAAATTTACGATCTGTTCCCTTCCGGCCCCGCAAAGGGAGCCTGTAAGGTCGCCGGCCTGGCCAAACCGACAGGTTGCGTCTAGGAGTTTGCTGCTTTGCGGTTTTGAATTCACCAAAGTGGATCGGTCTCCTTGATATGATTCTGACTGTGCTCATGGATGTAGCCGTGGTTGCATTCCTCTTTGGAATGGCATACCGGTTCCTGCGGATTGCGGCCATGCCCGTCCATGCGCGCTGGGAGCTTTATCCGGTGCCTGCCGGCCTCGCCGGAAAGATCCGCATGATGCTTTCGGAAATCATATTTCTTGAAGGGGTCCGCAGGCATCAACGGTCGCTTTGGGTATGGTCATGGCTTTTTCATGTCTCGCTTTACCTGCTTATTGCGATTGGCGGGTTGTCGCTTGCCGCATCTATTTCACTCAGAGTGCGGGAGGCGGCCGCATCCCTGATTTCGACGGCTTCGGTTGTGGCATTTTCCTTCGGAATAGCCGGGAGCGGCGGTCTGATAGTCCTGCGGATGGCAAGCCCCAGATTTCGCCCGCTGACCGCTCTCGCGGATCTCATTAATCTCGCATTACTGCTTGCGCTGTTTTTATCCGGACTTCTCCACGTACTGATCGAACCGGCAGCTGCGATTGTCATGGTGGAACAAGCCGGCAGTTTGCTGGGGCTCGCTCCGCCGCCGGTCCTTCATCCCCTGGCCGTCCTGCATCTCTGCCTAATAGCGCTGTTCATTGCGTATATGCCGTTTACGCACATGGCGCACATGGTTTTGAAGTATTTCACCTTCCACTCGGTGCGCTGGGATGATCGTTCTGTCCGGGAAGATCCGCAGAGCGCCGGCAGGATGGCAGGGTATTTGGCCTATCCGGTAAGCTGGTCGGCTCCTCATATTCGAGGCGGAGAGACGGGAGCAAGCTGGGCGAATGTTGTTTCCGGGAACTTCAAGGAGCGGAAGGTTGAAAAGGATTAAACCGCAGGATATCGGCAAGCCGTCCGAAAGAATGGGGCATATTGCCAGCAATGAGCTGCTTCCTTTGCCGGCGCCCTATGATGTGGATCCGCCGGCCAGGGAACTCGATCCGAAAACGTGCGCACAGCTGGAGGTTTCGCTCGACGACACTCTTGCCGTCGGAGTGCCGAAACCCGGCACTCCACAGGAAGAGGAAGCGCAGGTCCGTCGCTTTATTGCCGGGCTTGAAAAGCTTTTATCGAGGGAAAACAACTGGGCCTTCCTGCAGCCGCTTGTCCTTTCGATTGAAAACTGCACAAAGTGCCAGACCTGTGTCGATGCCTGCCCGATTTATGCGGCAAGCGGCCGCAACGAACTTTACAGGCCAACGCTGCGCAGCGAAATATTCCGGCGCCTGGTCCGCAAATATCTGAAGCCCGGCGGGAAAATGTTGGCCCGGTTGAAGGGCGAAGATATTGAACTGAACTGGCGTACCGTCGCCCGGCTTCTGGAGCTGGCCTATCGCTGCACTCTTTGCCGGCGATGCGCCCAGACCTGCCCGATCGGTCTCGACAATGGATTGATCGCCCATGAAATCCGCAAGCTCTTCAGCATGGAGATGGGACTGGCGCCAAGGGAAATTCACGACAAGGGCTCCATCCAGCAGCTGGCTGCGGGATCGTCGACCGGCATGAATCCCGGCGGCGCGAAAGACAGTGTCAGCTTTATCGATGAAGAAATGAGCGAACTGGCCGGCCGCAAGATCGAAACCCCCTGGGACAGGCATGGAGCGGAGGTTCTTCTGTTGCACAACGCGGGGGAATTTTTGGCCTGGCCGGAAAATCCGGGTGCGCTCGCCCTGATCCTGGAAGCAGCGGGTGTAAACTGGACCCTTTCAAGCGAGCTGGCCGCCTATGATGCCGTGAATTACGGTGTCTGGTACGATGATGTGCAGTTTGCACGCGTCGCCATGAAGCAGATGGAGGCCGCCAAAAAGCTTGGCGTCAAGAAAGTCCTGATAGGAGAATGCGGGCACGCACACAAGGCTCTGACGGTAATCGCCGATCGCCTGCTTCCGCCGGATCTGAGCATCCCGCGCGAAAGCTCCATCGTTTTTCTTCGCGATATCGTTCGAAGCGGGAGGCTGAAGCTGGATCCATCACGCAACGATTTCCCCGTTACGCTGCATGATCCCTGCAACCTTGTGCGCCTGATGGGCATCGTGGAGCCGCAGCGCGAAATCCTGCGGAGCATTTGTCCGCAATTCCGCGAGATGAATCCGCACGGCGTCGACAATTATTGTTGTGGCGGCGGATCGGGTTTTGCGATTATGTCGCGGCATAATTTCAAGGACTGGCGGCTTTCAATCGCCGGAAGGATGAAGCTCAAGCAGATCCTTGAAGCATTCGCGGACTGCCCCGGCCCCGACGTTCCCAAGTACGTATGCGCACCATGCTCCAATTGCAAGGGGCAGCTGCGGGATCTATTCCAGTATTTCGGCGTATGGGAAAAATCCAGGATTTTATACGGCGGCCTGGTTGAATTGATAGCAAACGCTATGCCTGAGCTGAATGAGCCCTTTATCAAATGGGAATTTCATTAGGATCGCGCGTGAAGATTTCGTTGCGGGACCTGCTTCGGCAGCGGAAGGCGTTTCTCCTGGATCGGTGGTTCGAGCTCATCCTGAATGAATATGAAGGAGAGACGAAATCCTTTCTGAGAAAGCAGCAGGACCGGTTTGCGAATCCCGTGGCCTACGCATTAAGGGCAGCCGCGGAGGCGATCCTCCAGGCCCTCATCGAGGATCGGGACGTTGACCGGGCTCCGCTCGCCTATGCTCTGAAGATCAAGGCCGTGCAGGAGAATGACCCGTTGAGAGGCATCGCCTTTATCAATTCCCTAAAGGAGGTTGTCCGCAAAGACTTCGCGGACTCCATCCCGGAAGCGGAATTGACTGATTTCTATGTGCGGATCGATCGAATTTCCTCGATTGCCCGCGACTTGTTCGCTGGCGATCGGGCGAAAATTGTTGAGCTTTCCGCCATAAAGACTTCGCGTCCCGGAGTTTCTGCCGGAAGGAATAAACTCGAAGGCGCTAAGCATCAAAGGCTCCAAAAACCAGGTTGTTCGAAATGAGTTATTTGTTTGCAGTCATCATCCCGTACGCTGCAGCCGCTATTTTTATCGCAGGAATTTTATATAGGATCACCCGGTGGGCGGCGGCGCCGGTTCCGTTCCGCATCCCAACCACGTGCGGCCAGCAGCGGTCTTTACGCTGGATCCCAAGCAACCGGCTGGATAATCCCCACTCGACCCTCGGCGTCATCGGGCGCATGGCGCTGGAAATCCTGCTTTTCCGCTCGCTTTTCCGGAACACCAGAGCGGAACTGAAGACCGGCCCGGCGCTCGTCTATGGCTCGGCAAAATGGCTCTGGCTGGCGGCAATGGGTTTTCATTGGAGCCTGCTGGTCGTTCTCATGCGACATCTGAGATTCTTCACGGAACCTCAACCGGAACCGATAACGCTGATTCAAAACCTGGATGGATTTTTCCAGGTAGCCGTGCCCGTGCTGTTTCTAAGCGACGTGATCCTGATGACGGCATGCATATTCCTTTTCCTTCGCAGGCTCGCCGACGCGAAGCTTCGGTACCTCTCCCTTGCCGCCGATTATTTTCCGCTCCTGCTCATCGGATCCATCGCCGTTACCGGAATGCTGATGCGCCATCTCTATAAGGTAGATCTGCGAAGCGTCAAGGAACTCACACTGGGCTTGATCGCGCTGCAGCCGTCGATACCGCAGGGCGTGGGGATTCTTTTCTATATCCATATTTTCCTGGTAAGCGTGTTGTTTGCCTGCTTCCCTTTCAGCAAGCTTATGCACATGAGCGGGATTTTCCTGAGTCCGACCAGGAATCTTGCCAACAACAGCCGCATGCGCAGGCATGTCAATCCATGGAACTATGGCGTCAAAGTTCATACCTATGAGGAGTATGAAGAGGAGTTCGGGCCTGTGATGATAGCCGCAGGCCTGCCGGTGGAAAATGCCGGACCCGAGAACAAGGAGAGCGCGAACTAAGACAAGCCATGGCTGAAACCAAACCGACTCCGGAACAACTGGTCCAAATCGATTATTCTCCTCCCGGGCGTCCCTGGACGGAGATCAAGCCGGAGTTCCGCAAGGGCACCTTCTGCCACGGAGCAAATCCGAATACCTATGAGTATCTTTCTCTTCCGGGCGGACGCAAATGGCAGCCGTCGGACGCCGACTGGCAACTGCCGGAAAACTGGCGGGAAATCATTCTTGAGGGTATCCGCGAACGTCTCGAGAAATACAGGTCCTTCCGCCTGTTTATGGATATCTGCGTTCGTTGCGGAGCGTGTGCGGACAAATGCCATTTTTTCATCGGTTCGGGCGATCCCAAAAACATGCCGGTGCTGCGCGCCGAACTGCTGCGCTCGATTTACCGCAGGGAATTTTCACTGGCCGGCAAGCTGATGGGCCGGATTTCCGGCGCCAGGGATCTGACCGTCGATGTTCTGAAAGAGTGGTTTTACTACTTTTATCAATGCACGGAATGCCGGCGCTGCTCCGTCTTCTGCCCTTACGGCATTGACACGGCCGAAATCACCATGATGGGGCGCGAGCTGCTGAACCTGCTGGGTCTCAGTATCGACTGGATCAACACTCCCATGGCGAACTGCTACCGGACCGGCAACCATCTCGGGATTCAGCCGCATGGATTTAAAGACAGCATCGAGTTTGCGGTAGATGAACTGGAGGAACTGACCGGAATCCGCGTCGAAGCGCCGATCAACAGAAAGGGCGCCGAGATTCTCTTCATTTCTCCCTCCGCCGATTATTTCGGTACGCCGCATTACTACACGCTGCTGGGTTACCTGGCATTGTTCCATGAGATCGGACTGGATTACACCTGGAGCACCTTCGCGTCGGAGGGGGGCAACTTCGGCAGCTTTCATTCGCATGAAATGATGAAGAGGCTCAACGCCAAAATATATGCGGAGGCTCGTCGGCTGGGGGTCAAATGGATCCTCGGAGGGGAATGCGGGCACATGTGGCGCGTCCTGCACCAGTACATGGCAACCATGAACGGACCGGCCGACTTTCTGGAACCTCCGGTTTCGCCCGTGACGGGGACGCGGTTTGATTTTGCCTCCGACACCAAGATGGTGCACATCGTCGAATTCACAGCCGATCTCATTCACAACAATAAACTCAGGCTTGATCCGCGGCGCAACGATCACTGGCGCGTGACGCTGCATGATTCATGCAATCCGGCCCGGTCAATGGGATTAATAGAGGAACCGCGCTATATCCTGAAAAGCGTCTGCAATCATTTTTATGAAATGCCGGAAAACACGATCCGCGAACAGACATTCTGTTGCGGCAGCGGTTCGGGCATCGGCGCGGACGAAAACATGGAAGCCCGTTTGCGCGGCGGATTTCCGCGCGCGAACGCCGTGAAATACGTGCACGAGAAGAATGGGGTCAATCTGCTGGCCTGCATCTGCGCCATCGACAAGGCTACGCTTCCACCGCTGATGGATTACTGGGTGCCGGGAGTTGCAGTGGCCGGCGTTCACGAACTGGTCGGGAACGCACTGGTAATGCACGGAGAGAAAGAGCGCGCCACCGATTTGCGCGGGAGCTGATGGGGGAAAACTGGTGACTGTCCTCCGTTAATCAAGGTGCGATGAACGATAGAGTTAAAATTTATGCAGGAGCGGCCGTATTCCTGGGAATTGTCTTGTTCCCTGTCTGGTATCGCCTTGCGTCAGGAAAAGCAGCCGGCTCTCCGGAAATGGTTGTCAAAACCCGGAGCGTGCCGGGAAAAGACAGGTGCGTCATGGCATCCGAATACATGCGTGCGTCCCACATGACATTGCTCAGAGGCTGGCGCGAAACCGTTGTGCGCGGCGGCGATAGAAATTTTGTTGCCGCCGACGGCAGGCAATTCCAGCGCAGCCTGACCAATACCTGTCTCGACTGCCACTCGAACAAACAGACTTTCTGCGACCGGTGCCACGACTATGTGGCAGTGCAGCCGGATTGCTGGAATTGTCACGTGGCCCCTCCCGAGGAGACCCGATGAAGGCTATCGGCAGAAGAAGATTCATCAAATCGGCAGCCGCCGGATTCACCGGTTGCGCGTCCTTCAGCCTCCTGGCCGGCACCGCGGCTTCCAGGCGTTGGGCTATGGTCGTGGATTTGAGAAAGTGTCGTGAAAAGGAGGGCTGCTCGGCCTGCATTTCGGCTTGTCATCGAGCGCATAACGTCCCCGAACTCGGCAATGCAAAGCACGAGGTCAAATGGATCTGGAAGGATTCTTTTGAAAGTGCATTCCCGGAGCAAGTCCATGAATTCCAGCCTGATGCGCATAAACGCGGACCGGCGCTGCTCCTCTGCAATCACTGCGAGACGCCTCCCTGCGTAAGCGTATGCCCAACCCAAGCCACGTGGAAGCGGGAATCGGACGGGCTGGTCATGATGGATTGGCACCGATGCATCGGATGCCGGTACTGCATGGCCGCATGCCCCTATGGATCGCGCAGCTTCAACTGGCTCGACCCGAGGCCCTTCATCAGAGAGACGATTCCGTCATTTCCGACGCGCATGAAAGGCGTAGTCGAGAAGTGCAACTTCTGCGAAGAACGGCTGGCCAAGGGAGAGATGCCGGCTTGCGTCGAGTCGTGCCCGGCCGGCGCACTGTTTTTTGGCGATATGCATGACGCCGCATCTCGGACAAGACACGTGCTGCGGTCGAATTACACCATCCGGCGCAGAGCCGGTCTCGGCACGTCGCCTCAGGTTTATTACATCGTGTGAAATTATTATGCTCGAATACGCGTTGCGGGGAGACAGAAAATATTGGGCATGGCTGGCGCTGCCGGTCGCGTTCATCGTCGTCGGAATTCTGCTTTATGTACGTCAGTATCAGACAGGGCTGGCCATTACCGGAATGAGCCGCGACGTCACCTGGGGTTTTTACATCGCTCAGTTCACATTCCTGGTTGGAATCGCTGCTTCCGCGGTAATGGTCGTGCTTCCCTATTATCTGCACAACTGGAAGGTTTTCGGGCGAATCACCGCCCTTGGCGAATTTGTGGCCATTTCCGCAGTCCTCATGAGTATGCTCTTCATTCTTGTGGATATGGGGCAGCCGGCGCGTATTCTCAATGTTCTGCTTTACCCGTCTCCGCGCTCGATGATGTTCTGGGATATGGTCGCGTTGAGCGGCTATCTTCTTCTTAATGTCCTTATAAGCCGCGTAACGCTGGATTCCGAACGCAAAGGCCTGGCGCCGCCGGATTGGATCCGGCCGGTGATTATCCTCTCCATTCCGTGGGCGATAAGTATTCACACCGTTACGGCTTTTCTATATGCAGGCCTTTCCGCACGGCCGTTCTGGATGACGGCGGTGCTTGCGCCCCGCTTTCTCGCATCCGCATTTGCCTCGGGCCCGGCCCTGTTGATTCTGCTCGTGCTCGCCCTCCGGAAACTGACCGGTTTCGATGCCGGCCGCGAACCGGTTCAGAAGCTGGCTCTCATAGTCACCTATGCTCTCTGCGCGCATGTATTCCTGATCCTCATGGAGCTTTTTACGGCTTTTTACAGCGGCATTCCGGAACATATCTCGCATTTTCAGTTCCTCCTTTTCGGTTCGGGAGGAAAGGGCCTGATGTTTTGGGAATGGGCATCCATGATATTGGCCCTGGCGGCTCTGTTATTCCTGATCAATCCCGGCATGCGCCTCAATGAACGGGTTCTGGTGTTCTGTTGTGCCGCGCTGTTTGTATCCATCTGGATTGAAAAGGGGCTGGCTATGATCATAGCGGGATTTGTTCCCTCGCCGCTGGGCCGGTTCACGTCCTATCGTCCGACGATCCCGGAGCTGCTGATTTCAGCCGGAATATACGGATTCGGCGCTTTGCTTATAACGGTCTTTTTCAGGATATTTATCAAAATCAAAATGGCCGCTGATGAAGCGGATTCTTAACCCGGATTATTAATGAAGGTTTGTAGCGAGGCGGCGCAGACGGGCATGGATACAAGGCGCGCTAAGGGAGGATTA